>WNFP01000318.1_pt1 | contig 55566 bp, 53 predicted proteins | sample 5400201 | NCBI WGS metagenome assembly WNFP01 (sample SAMN13153355, study PRJNA577476) | soil metagenome | isolation source: 115 cm saprolite under Madrone tree | place: USA:California | collected 2016-06-14 | reverse complement strand
ATTCATATCCGCGCCCTTCAGATTCAACGCGACCAGTTCGTCCAGGTTGTCTCGCCGCAGCTGGGCGAACGTCGCTAACAACGCCGTCAGGCTTTTGTCCTGGCTTTCTTTGAATTGCGCAGTTCGATCGAACGGGTCAAACGGTCGTGTCTCTCCCGCGAGAATGTGCCGTGCCCGCACCATCCAGTCAGTGCGTTCGCCGTGGATGAGATGGCCGATTACATCATAAGGCGACCACGTCTCAGCACCTTCGTTCGCGTTGGTCCACTTCTCAGATAGACCTCCGAGCAACGCTGTCAGGCTGGCGGGTGTTCTCTTGAGAATCGCCACGATCTCTTCCAGGTTTATTTTGTTTTCATTCATACCTTTCATTGTACTCAAACAACCAACTCGTGGCGCGGTTAGCACTCTGCCGCAGTGAAGGATCGGAGAGACGCGAAGTTGTGCCAAATGGTCGAAAAACCGGCTTAAACCCAGTTCTTGCCGCTTCTGTTGCAAGCCTCGCGTAGTTCCTCCCTGACTACATGATCAAATCGTTGACATGGCTCCGCTTTGGTGGCACTATGGCCGCCTTAAGAAAATTGACAACGAGAGCTCACGGTCGCAAGTGCCCCGAGTTTTCGAGGCTTAGGGGAACGAGAGAACTTCCCAGACCCTGCACAAAAACTCGATCCCTATTGATCTTTGGCTCTGCGTCCCCCATGAATCTTTCGGTGCTGATTGATCGAGCGCTGGCGAAAGAGCCCAGCGAGCGTTATCAGACGATGGATGAGTTGATCGCGGACTTGAGGCAAGTCGTCAGAGAGGCCGGCGGGTTGGATCGCCTCTTCAGTTCTTTTGGCGCTCCACGCGGGATGGCGCCTATTGTTCCTCCTGGGCGACCGAGGTTGATCGGAGCAGTAGGTCGCCGGATTCGAAGTCGAGCGGCGATGGTGTTGTCTGCGGTGATGGCGGTTTTGCTCGTCGGACTGGCAATTGCAATTTACTCCTCACGACGCAGGCAGCCGCCGCCGGCGACGCCGATCAAATCAATCGCGGTGCTTCCTTTCAAGCCGTTGATTGCAGAAAGCCGTGATGCGCCCGTTGAGCGCGGTACGCAAGTACGCGGGGTTGGAGCAGGACGCTGTGGCCGCCGGCCACGAGCAGAAAGTAAATGCAGTACTCGACGGAAACATTCAGAGGTCTGGCGAGAAGATGAGGATTACGGTGCGACTTGTGCGCGTGGCTGACGGGCAAGAGATTTGGCGGGAACAGTTTGACGAGAAGTTTACGGACATATTTTCCGTGCAGGATTTAGTCTCCCAAAAAGTTTCCGGAGTGCTGGCGTTGACTTTGACCGGCGAGGAACAGCGGCGACTCATCAAACGAGACACGACGAGCGCGGAAGCTTATCAGTTCTACTTGCGAGGCCGGTATTTGCAGAACAAGCGCACCGCCGATGGCTTAAGGAAATCGATCCAGGAGTTTCAACAGGCGATTGATCGAGATCCAAAATACGCTTTCGGCACGTAGGGCTCGCTGATTCCTATTGGTCGTTTGAACAGGTTGCCGGCGTGCCCACCAGTGAGACACTGCCGAAAGCCAAAGCCGCCGCGGATCGCGCGCTTCAGATCGACGACTCACTCTCCGAGGCGCACGCATCTTCAGCGAGAGTCTATGAACAGTTATGGCGCTGGTCAGAAGCTGAAGCAGAATACAAACGCGCCGTCAGCCTCAACCCCAACAACCCGACGGCCCATCAGAGGTTTGCTCTTTATCTCAGAACCAGACTGCGATTTGATGAAGCGATGAGCGAGATCAAGCGGGCGCAGGAGCTTGATCCCCTTTCTCCTGGCATCAATGCTAACGCGGCGTTTGCGTACCTGCTCAAGAACGATCTCAATGCGACGATTGAACAAGACAAGAAGATTATCGAACTCGATCCTGATTTTTGGATCGCGCACAATGACATGGGCTGGGCGTACCTCAAGCAACGGCGTTATGAGGAAGCCACTGCTGAGTTTCAGAATGCGGTTAACTCATCGGGCCGAGCAAGCCTGACCTTGGGTAATTTAGGGCACTGCTACGGCGTGACTGGAAGACGCACCGAGGCGCTCCAATTGGCAAAAGAACTCGAAGAGAGATATGCAAAGAGCGAGGCCATAGGGTTTTTCATAGGCACTGTGTACGCCGGACTCGGCGACAAAGATCAGGCGTTCGCCTGGCTTGAGAAGGATTTTCAGCAACGCAGTGGGCAGTTGCCATTTATTACATGGTGGCCCAATTTTGAAAGCCTCCGCAGGGACCCGCGCTACGCCGACCTCGTGCGCCGCATGGGTCTCAATCCCTAACTTTGGAACGCGGTAACTTGTCAGTGCTTGATCGAGTAGGAGCGACGAGCGCAGGAGGTTGGATCCTCCGAGGGATGATGTAAATACCAGCCTGGGGTGGATATATTCCTTCGCCCGCAACAACGACGAAGTCATAGAACAATACCGGCGGGTGCTGGAGATCAACCCTAACTTCTTCCGCGCACACCGTCTCCTTGGCGAACCTTTAGTAGTGACTTACACTTGACCACTCGAGTTCTTGAATCCCACCGCACAATTCAGGTTTTCCTGTGCGCCAAACGGCGGAAACTGCGTGATCGCAGGAAATGCGTTAATCATGTGACAAGCGTGAAGAAGATCCAACACATCGAATCGTTTTGCATGGTCCTGTATGAGATTGCGACCGGGAAGATTCCTTCGGCATTCCTCTTGTTCGCTCCGCGATAAGATCGGAGCAGTCAAGTTGCCGCTGCAGGAGGCGGTAACATTTCCCCAGTCGTCGAAATATAAAGGTATTGAGAGGGCAGTGATTTAGGTAATGGACTTTTCTGGACGTGCGGCGAAATGGCGATGTCTCATAAGTGATTGAAAGAATTGGCGTCCCGTACGGGAGTCGAACCCGTGTCGCCGCCGTGAAAGGGACGCGACCTATTGTAATTCAATGGAACTTAGCGGCATGGATAGCACCTCTACCGCACTTGAAGTACTCACGGGAACGCTTATCGGACCTTTAATGGACGCGCACGAGTTCCAGTAGCGCGCAGGATTCCATGGCCTTTGCGGACTAAAATTCCTTGACGAAATTCACTTCCAACTGGGGCCAAGCTGTCGAATGTTTATGCGAATGATAGCGTGTAGGTCATGTGCGGCGCACCAAGCGCCCTCTCTGCCGTTTTTATACACATTCTGAGCCCGTTGCCGCTGTTGGTCATGATCACAACTCCCACCTGTTGGTCCCTTAAGCCGACTGCAAGATGTTGCAAAGTGCCCGCGTTGCCATAGTGGTAAAAGGCAACTCCGGCCTCACCTTGTTCTATCGTCCAACCTAGTCCCCAGTTGATGGGAGTGGATACCTGGATCTGCGGTTTGAGCATTTCCTTTAGCATCGTGGGTGATAAGTGCACACTATCATTGGCCGAAGATTTGAGAACCTCGATCAAATACCGAGCATAGTCTGTAGATGTTGTCGTTAGACTGAAGCCGCCTCCAGGCGCTGCATCTTCAGGTTGTACCGCCAGGATTTTGGCTTTATCAGCGGGAGAAAAACTTCTGAACTTCTCATAGAAATTCGGGCCGGCGACGCGTTTGCCCTCCTCATCGTGGCCTCTCGCCGCTGTCTTTTCATATTTTTCGTTCCAGTCGTAACTACTGTTGCTCATGCCAAATGGTCGCAGCAGGCTCATTTGCATGAACTCTTCCAGGGGCTGGCCGGTAATATGCTCGACGATTCTTTGTAGGTAGCCATAGCCCATCGCTGAATAGAACCACTTCTCTCCCGGCGTCGAATGAATCTGCACAGACTTGTCATCTGGTCGAAAGTGAAGACCGGACGTATGCGAAAGAATCATGCGCGTGGTAATTAGTTTGGAGCGAGGGTCGCCCGCGGGAAGGAAGTAATTCGGTCGGTAGTTCCACAGGGGAGCGTCGAGCGAGAGCTTGCCCTGATCGCATAGCTTCAACACCGCATGAGCAAATGCCGCTTTGCTCAAAGAAGCAGCCTCAAATGGCGTGTCCGTTAGGACGGGGTCCCGGGTCTCGTTGTTCCGGACGCCAAACGCTTTACTCCAAATGATCTTCCCATCTCTAATCACGGCGATGGAAAGACCTGGAACACCGACATGTTGCATCATTCGCGGAATGAACTGTTGAAGGTCTCTACCTAAATTTACAACCGAGCTCCGTTCGAGTCCGGACGCTTTTTGTCCCGCGGCCACTGGTGCAGATCCATTGAGAGCATACAAACTCACCGCTCCGACGGCGTTCTGTCCGATAAAGTTTCGACGCGACATTCTTTCCACAACCGTTTCCTCCTTTTTGAGACGCACTTCCCCCTGGATCCTTTTGCGCAGGATCCGAAAATCAACTATGGAATTTGATAGGTCTAGTTGCGGCCCCGCAACCTCATTGCGATCAGCTCATCTGCCGAAAGACCTTTGCGGCCTTGAGCCTGTAGGTTTTCGATAAATGCGATGCTTACCCCTTGAAGCCGCATACTGATGAGTTGCCCGGCATTCAGATTTGCATATCCCATCTGTTTAAGTTTGTCGACAAATTCTGTAGACGCACCAAAAAAGCGCAGGGATGCCATTTGTTCAGCGCTGATCGATCCCGATATTCGAGATCGCATTTGGCGGATGTAATCGGAGCTGACCCCGTATTCTCGAAAATGAACCATCGTCTGCGGTGATAAGTTGTCGTATCCGAGAGCCCTCATTTCCCGGATGTAGGAACTGCTAACAGCCAGCCACTTAAATTTGATCAGCATGTCGGCTGACAATCCTGAATATCCTGAGTCGGCCATTTCCGCGACATAAGCGGGACCTACCGCGTAGGCCCGCATGTCAGTAAGCTGCCTGGAAGTTGGATCCTTGTATCCCAGGGCGGGCATCTGACTCTTCAGAATTTCTAGTTGCAGATCCGGTACGGGCTGAATGGTGTTTGTGCTATCTGTTGCTGCACTCGATGCAATGGGTGGGGCCGAACCGCCAACCTCAACTATGGTGTTGAGCCGGGTTGGGGAAGCGGTTGATTCCGGCCCATCTTGCGCTTTACTGAGCGACCGACTTTTGAGAGACGAAGGGCCTGCCGGTTTATCCAATTGATCTTTCACCGGTTCTGCTTCGATCAATGTTGGGTCTGTTAACGTGGTTTGTGGTTGCCCTCGCTGCGGTTTCCTATTCTCATCGGTCTTTGACTCGAACCTGGCGACCGGCAAAACGACCAGGGAACTTGCGCTAATGAGTAGCGTCACGAAAGCGAGCGACAAGCGAGTGCCCGTGAGACGTGAGGAAACAGCCATTAATCGCCGGACGCGATCATTGAGACCACTTTCATTTCCGACATCAGTTGCAACCCAGGCATGTGTCTGCCGTCCCTCAACGCGTGCGCATCGCCTGGCAATGGCAATCAATGTCGAGGCGTATTCTATCGCCGCGATCTCGGGTTGAAGTCCTGGGATTGAGTTAACGGCAGCACGGTCCGACGCAGCTTCACGTTCAAGACGAGTCGCACGAGCCAGATACCACAGCGGCGCACTGGGCCAAAATGAAGCGCGAACAATTCGCATTGCCGCGTGAACGAACGGATCCCGCCACCTCAAATGGTCCAGCTCGTGGCGAGCAATCTGTTGGGCAGCACCAGGAGACAATTCCTCAAACAGGCGTGCCGGAATTACTACCGCCGAATTCAAAAGACCCAGCGCACACGGTCCAAATTCGTTGTCGACAAACAGCCGCTTGTCTTTTGGCCAGGACAGTCGCTCTCGTATGTTTGCGCTCGCGGGAATCCATTGACGCCGCGCCCTCGCTACCCGGAGATGACTGGCCGCTTCCCGACCCAGCAGCAAACAAGCCCCAACTAACCAGACAGTGAAGAGTCCCATGGATAGTGATGAGCGTGATAAAAAGCGGACCAGGGAGTCCAGGAGGTTAACTGAGGTGGCACTGCGCTCACTCTGCGGCAAACTTTCAATTTGGCGCGCTTGAATGTGCACCGTCGGCCGCTCACCAGGAATCGTCGCGCTGCCGGTATTCGGTCTTTCAACAATCGTGGGATGAGGCGGTGTTTCCGCAGTTGGCGCCGCCGTTACAACAAAGGGCAATACTGCCGCTGCAAAGAATGCGGTGAGGGTTAATAAATAGCGCGCCCTGGGCGCCGCGGCGCGTGTTAGCCTGAGGATAATGAAGATACCAACGGAGATGGGCGTCCCGATGAGGATTAGGTTGACGGCTATTCTTACGAAGAGAGAAGCGAGCTCGGCATAGTACGTCATTTACTGACTCCCTTCTGCCGGTGAGCATCTATGAGTTTCTGGATATGCTCCAACTGCTTAAGACTTAAGTCTTTCTCAACCAGCCGTGTTGCGAGCGCCTCGACAGAGCCACTAAAAAAACGTTCAGCCAGTTTCTGAATTGCCCGGTTAACTACAGCCGGTTCCTTAAGTACAGGTAGGTAGCGATGTGCCCGATCAGAATCATCACGTCTCACCAGGCCCTTACCCTCAAGCCGGTTCAGCATTGTCTGCACGGTGGTGTAAGCAATATCGTCCCGCTTGTCCTGTAACGATTGATGAACCTCGGCGACCGTGGCACTGCCGGTTTGCCACAGTACCTGCATGATATCGAGCTCCCGCTCCCCCAGTTTATGCTTCGGCCCCATCTTCATCGGACGCGTGTCTCCTACTCGAGTAGTTGTGGGAGCCGCATGTTATGTCACGGACCCTTTACTTGTCAACTACTAGAGTAGGAGTTTATATGCTGAAAGAGATTTTCTTGAAGTGTTGGCGTCCCGTACGGGAGTCGAACCCGTGTCGCCGCCGTGAAAGGGCGGTGTCCTAGGCCACTAGACGAACGGGACGCACTGTCGGCATCGCTGTCAGGAAAGCGAACTTGTTACGGTAACGTAGGGGAAAAGGCAGTGTCAAACCGCGAAGTGTAGAACGCGCGCTTTGTTGGACGCTGGTCGTTTCTTCATGTCGTGAGCACGAAATGAACAACGATCAGGTATCGCCAGCTGGCCCGAGCCAAGCTCCCGAAGGGCGTCAAAACAAATCCGCTAAACCACACGAAACAGCGCGAAAGACAAAGTTCTGGTTCCAGTTAATTAGGAAGAGTTCGTGGCTGTGTACTCTTCTTTCGGCTTGTCTCGTTCGCTTAACACAAGAGTGAACCGCTCAATTCAATTTCTTGATCAACTTTTCCAAAAGAAGCCGCTCGTCATCCGCAGCAAACCCAAACCGCGTCGCAAAGCCAATTTCCGCGACCGCGTAAATCACCTGGCCCCAAACTGATAGCGTCTCTTTCGGGAAATTAATCTCCAGCCGGATCAATTCACCGGGCTTAACTTCGCCGCTGGTCAAGACAAAACAGCCCAACGAGCTGAGATCAGAAACTGCGCCGCGACCCTGCGTCCGCAAGGCCTCCCAACGTGCATTAAGATCGATGCGCAGGCGGTTGGCTGCTCGTCGCTCTTGCATCAGGCTGACTTCACTCTATAATCTTGAGTTTCAATTCCGAATTGGTCCGAGACGCATACTTTAGCATATGGAGTTAACCCAGATGATTATCTTTCGTCACCTTTCGAGTCTGGCGCTCGCGAGCGCGCTTTCCTTATCGGCCGGCGCGGTCATGGCGCAGCATGACGTGGGCGGCGGCAGCACTAAAGACGCCGCCACCGGTGGAGACTCCAGCAGTCGGAGCAGCAGTCGCGCTACCGTCAAGCGGACCCGCAGCACGACGACCGCAGTGCGCCGGCCGCGACCGCCGGTTAGAAGGGCAACGACGGCGGAACAATACGATCAACAGGGCGATGAACTGTTTGAGGCGAAGCAGTACGACGACGCGCTCGAACTGTATCTCAAGGCGGTGCAGTTAAAGCCGATCGCCAGTGCTTTCTATCACATCGGCTGGATCTACAACGATAAGGACGATTACGATCATGCTCTGCCGCCGCTGCAACAGTCCATTCGCCTGAATCCGAACAATCCGGTCACTCTCAACGAACTGGGCTTTTCCTATCGCAGTTTGAAGCGTTACGGCGAGGCGCTGGATATGTACCGCCGCTCGATTTCCATCAAACACGACGATGCCGAGCCCTATTATCACATTGGTTGGATCTACAACGATCAGGAACAATATGCTCAGGCAATCGAACCGCTCAGACAGGCCACCGCCCTCAAGAGCGACTATGCAGATGCTTACGAAGAACTTGGCTATGCCAATTACAAACTCAATCGATCCCAGGAGGCGATCTCGGCTTACCAGTCCGCCGTGCAAATGAAGCCCGACTATGGCCTGGCCTATCTGGGTTTGGGTGACACTTACTTCAATCAGACAAAGCAATACCCGCAGGCGCTGGAAGCCTACCGCCAGGGCGTTCGATTCAAAGACGATAACCCTACAGCTTTTTATAATCTGGCCTGGTGCTCTAACGAGCTGAATCGATTTGCCGAAGCAGCCGGGGCCGCGAGGCGAGCCGTTGCGCTCAAGGCCGATTACGCGGAGGCTTACGTCGAGTTGGGGTTTGCCAACAAAAAACTCGGTGAAGCACAGCCGGGTCAGGCACAACGTCTGTATGGTGAAGCCCTCAACAACTATCGGGAAGCCATCAGACTAAAACCTGGTTACGGTTTGGCCTACACGGGGTTGGGAGATATTTACTTCAGCGATCTCAAGCAGTACCCGGAAGCGGTTACTGCTTACGAGCAATCGATTCGCATCTCTCCAAACAACGTCAGGGTGCGATATAACCTGGGCTTTAGTTATAACGACCTTGAGCGTTATGGCGAAGCGGCGAATCACTTGCGAGAGGCGATCCAATTGAAGCCGGAAGCCTACGACGCGCACAGTGAGCTGGGTTTTGCATATTATAAATTAGGGCGCTTACCGGCCGCGGCCGAAAGTTTGCGCATCGCCATCCGGCTAAAGAGTGATTATGCGCTGGCCCATTACTATCTCGGTTTGGTTCACGTTGCGCAGAAGAATAAGCAAGGAGCGCAGGCGGAATACGCGATTCTTCAACGACTCGATCGTGACCTGGCGCAGAAACGCACTGGGTATCAGAAGCCCGAAGGTAAGGGAGGGGCTCTTCCGGGTTCCCCTCCCTTACCTTCGGGCTTCTGACACACATGCCACAAACAGATGCCAACAGCGATCGTTCATCATCCGGTCTTCGAGAAACACGACACCGGTCCGGATCATCCCGAGAGACCGGAGCGTTACCGGGTCGTAATTGATGCGTTGCATGGTGATCCCTCGCTTTGGTCCGACGTCATAGAGATCGAAGCCGGCGAAGCGCGACGCAGCGATATTCAGGCCTGTCACACGCCGCAGCATTTCAAACACGTTGAAGAAGCGGTCCGCGAGGGTAAGGGCTATCTTGATAACGACACACTTGTTTCGGGCGAATCGCTCGAGGCGGCGCTGCGCGCCGCGGGCGCGGCGTGCCAGGCAATCGATGTGGTAATGGATGGAGCGGCCAAAAACGCGTTCGTGCCGGTGCGTCCGCCCGGACATCACGCGACACCTGATCGAGCCATGGGCTTCTGTCTCTTCAATAATGTCGGTGTCGCGGCCCGCTATGCTCAGAAGCGTTACAAAGAGATCGAGCGGGTGGCGATTCTTGATTGGGATGTACATCACGGCAATGGCACCCAGGGCATCTTTTATGAAGATGCGTCGGTCTTCTATTTTTCGATGCACCAGTATCCCTGGTATCCGGGCACGGGCACGCGCGCAGAGACGGGCCATGGTCGCGGCCGAGGCTATACGCTGAACGTTCCTTTGCGAGCGATGACACCGACCAGGGATCAACGCCGTGCTTTTGAATCAGCTATCGAAGAGATCGCCGACAACTTCACGCCCGATCTCGTGATTATCTCGGCGGGGTTCGATGCTCACAAAGGCGATCCGCTGGGACAGTTGCTACTCACTGACGAAGATTTCATCAAAATGACGAGCGTTGTGAAAGAATGGGCCGACGAGGCCTGTGCCGGGCGCATCATCTCGTGCATGGAAGGCGGATACAACCTGGATACATTGGGAGAGACGGTACGGGCACATGTGCGGGAGTTGCAGCGATCCTGAGTTATGAAGTGCGCCGGCAGAGAGCAGCGGCGACGGCGCTTTAAGTCCGACAAACTTTAGGGCGCTCTGAAGAAGGCCTTCGACGCGTAGCGTCGGTATGAGTTTAGCCCGGCGTTTCCACGCCGGGATCGAAAGGTTAGGCCGCGACATTGAATTCGCCCTAACTTCAGGCGCCGCTATGCGACGAGAATTCTTCGTTGGCCTTTCCCGGCCTTGAAAAGGCGGGCTAAATTCAGATCGACGCTACGCGTCGAAAGGACTTAGTCAGAGTTTCCTTTTAGTTTGTCGGACATCCAAAGCGATGTCGCGCTGCGCTTGCCATCGGACTCCAAAAAGTGCCGGACGTTTGCTGTACAGCTACGCACTCGTGGAGTAAACTTTGCCCCAGCCGAGACGATAAAACTCAAGACGCTTTTCCCGGGAGACAGCGATGCCAGATCTTGAAATTACTTGCGCCGAATGCGGAAACACTTTCCCTTTTAGTGAACGAGAGCAGGACTACTATCGCGAGCGCGGACTGACCCATCCGAAACGATGCAAGCCCTGCCGCGATGCGCGCCGGGCAAACCTGGGCGGGGGACGGCAGGGAGGCGGAGTGGAGCGCGAAAAGTTCGAGATTACTTGCGACCAGTGCGGCAAGCCGGACAGCGTTCCCTTCAAGCCGGCACCGGGACGGCCAGTGCTCTGTAGTTATTGTTTCAGTGCCAGTCGCGCGCAGAATCGCGGGGCCTGAGGCACCAGGCAGAGGAGTCCTTTGCGCGGTAGACCGTGCCTTCTAAGAAAGCCCTCGTTAACCCAAGGTCGTGATGATGGCTTTATCGGCTCTAAATATGTAGTCGGCATTTTTAGGCTGATTCGGTGTTGGCGCGATAATCCGGTCGGTCACTTGCCCGCCGTACAGTGCAACAAAGTCGGCGAAGGATTTTCTAATATCTACGAACGGAACCCCTTATCGTGACGATGTTGGACAAGAGAATTAGGACCGGGGCGAGCGGGGCTATGCCGCTTCGACGTACTCGGCGAGACTCGTGGGTTCAGGAATGGGTAACCCATCTTCTCGCATACCCCGCAAGTGCAGTTCGATCGCTTCGCTCATGCGTTGCTTTAGTTCTTCGATGGTTTTGCCGGTAGCGATACATCCAGGCAAGTCAGGCAGGTATGCTGAATAGTTTCGGTCGCCCTGTTCGATAATCATCGCATAGCGCATACTCTTTGTGCTCCTTATTTCTTCAATCCCGCCTGACTCAACATGCTCTTCAGCGTCTTGGGATGGACATCGTCGCGCGGATGCCCGGAAACGGTAACCCGACCCGGCTTTGTGGCGTGCTTAAATTGACGATGGCTTCCTTCAGTTGTAACCAGGAACCACCCATCATCTTTCAGCAACCTTAGAACTTCACGAACCTTCACCGTGTGTTACATGATAAGTTGGCTCAATAAGAATCGGAAGTTCTTCAAACAGCTCCATGCCCTCCGCCGATCTCTCACGCCGCCGCCGTGATAATCACCGCTTGAATTCCCAACAGCTCTGAAAAGTCTTTCGTATAGATCGCATCGATCTTGCGCGCGTTCCCGACACATTCCACTAACTCGTCGGTGGAAACAAAACCATCGCTGACCGCTTCGATCGCCCAGAGCGGCAGATGAGCGGCGGTGTGCAGCAGGTCTTCGATCAAACCCAGGTATTGCTCTTTGGTCTCGACGTAAGCATCCAGCTTGCCCGCGCGGTCTTTTGCCAACTCGCTCCAGAAACTCTTGCCCATACGCAGCCATTCCTCGCGCCAGGTCAAAACTCGCGCGTTGCGGCTGTCACTGGCGCGGGTAGGGCGGGGAAGTCTCAGGAACAGCAGATCGGTGTCCTGAGTCTCCGCGAGAAAACTTCTGGCTGACTGGTTCGAGCTGGTGTTCTTTCGCAGATTATTAAAAGGAGGCTGGATCGTGTGGCAGACGCGACGAAAGACATTCGAGAGCGACAAAGGCTGGCGCAGATCGCGCGTGTCAAGATTGAACGAGAAGACATAGTCACCGACGGCCATACCGACCGCCAGTGCCAGCGCGCGTTTGTAAGGCGACGTTAAGCGGTCGGCATTCGCGCGCACATTGTCGAACCACCAGGCATCGGTTTCGTTGAACCAACTCAACAAAGTGGGGTTGCGAAAATAGTTTCCCGGAACATATGCGTCATCCAGGATAGCCGCGAGATCCGGCTCAGTCAGTGTCTCGCAATTGTTTTCAATGAGCGCCTGAGACTTGGTCCAGGCCCACTGGGCCGGGTCGTTAGCGGCAACCCGAGCGTTCCAACGCTTCAAATAAAGTCCGAGATTGGGCTCGCCTGCCAGAGGCAAAGCGACTGAGCGAAACTTCAAACGACGAAGCACGCTCAGTTCAAAACCGAGCCACCCGATATTGCCTCCATTCAGACTATTTTGTGTCTGCATAAATTAGCGTCGCCAGCAACGATAATGCTAATTGGCATCGCACACGACTCAATCGTTCTGATACAGAACCGTGAGCGGTAGCGAGCGGAGCCCGGCATTCAACTTGTGAATCAATCGCTCTCTAATTTTCGATCACTTGTTCGGAAGTGACGTATTAGCGACTGGGATCAGGTGGTCGACCACCCCACGTTCTACGGCGAATTCGTCTGACTCCTCCGAGGAGTTGAGCCCTTGTCCCGGTCGCTACCGCTCCCGGTTCTGTATCAGTGTTCTAAACTCAAGACTCTGGCCCGAGGGCCTGCACGCGACCCATTATTTCGTCAGCGATGGCCGATAAGTCCGGCGAGGCTTCGGCCTCGGATGCATAACCCTTGAGCTCCTTAAAGGGCTCAAGCGCTAACAACGCGCGCACCACCCGCGGATCGAATTCGAGACCGGTCCATTCCAGCAGGTGTTCGCGGGCCTGTCTCTCAGTGAATGCGGCGCGAAACGGGCGAGCATCGGTCAAAGAAGCATATGCGTCGGCCACGCGCAGGATGCGTGCGCCCAGTGGAATCTGTTCGAAGCGCAAACCATCAGGGTAACCGTTGCCGTTCCACCACTCGTGATGCCAGCGCACCAATAATTGCGCGCCGCGGTCCGCGCCGGCATTGGCCGCTTCCCGCTCCCCGAGCAAAGGATGGCGCGCCAGATCGATCCTCTCTTCGTCGGTTAGATCGCCGGCCCTGCGAATATAGTCGCGGTTCATTACCGTCTCGCCCAGATCGTGGGCCAGGGCGGCAATGCGCAGCGAAAAGCGATCGCGCGAGCCCAGATTGAACGATCTTCCAAGCTGATCGGAGATGACCGCGATTCTTCCTGCATGCGGGTTCGCATAACCTTCAAACTCATCAGCTCCGGCGCCTAGATCCCGGAAGACCTCGATTGCGGTCAGCTGGTCGCTATCAATAGCTTCGATTGGCATAAGATCTAAATTAATCGGTTCGAGAGCGCTCAGGGTCGCCCTTACTTCTTAAGCTGAGGAGCAGAGCGCGCGCCGCTTCACTCGTCGGGTCGGCAACCAAAGCGCGCTCCAACTCGCCTTCCGCGCGCTTATGTAATCCCAATTGTTTATAGAGTTCAGCCAGCATCACGCGGTAAGAGGCGTTCTCAGGTTCGAGGGAAAGTGCCGCCTGCAGTTCGGTCTCGGCAATGCGCCGGGTGCCCGGTTGCCGAATGAGCGCCTGGCCATAGTGCGCGCGATAACGAGCCTCGCGCGGCGACAGCGTCGCGGCTTCTGCCAGAAAACGGATTGCTTCGTCGAGTCGACTTCGTTTGAGGGCATCCAGACCGTGTTGGAAACTCGTTTCGGCACGAACTGCATCCGCATGCGACGCAGGCCGTTTCGCGCCGTTCGCGTCCGTGGCCGGCGGCGCGGATTTTGATGCGGCGGCTGCCGGAGATCTTGGTGCCCGCCGGGAGTCGTAAGCCGAGCGCGAGGACTGATCGCTCAATTTTTCGTAGGCCTGGGCTATGCGCGCGAAGGCAGATTCTACATTATTGCGCAGTTGGGGGTCACTCTGATGAAAACGATCAGGATGAAAGCGCAGAGCTAGAGCATGATAGGCGTTCTTGATCTCGTCACTCGAGGCCAATGGCGCAACGTCCAAAACTTCATAATTGTGTCTCGCCGTTTTTAGTCGCGCAAACAACGCTTCCACGTCAGCGAGTTCATTCGTTTCAACCGGTGGGGGCGCCGCTGCCTGACTAAAGTTCCGGCTCACGGCTTTGATCGGCGCTGGGGGAGAGTCAACGCTCAAGGCGATGGGCCAATCGCTGCGCTCTAATAAGCCTGATAACGAAAGGGCGTAGATTGCCCGATGGGTTTCTTCAGGCACGTCTCCGCCAAGCGTAGTTAGTTCAAGCCCCGTCGTGGAATGCAAGGCTCGATTCAGAAGAAATTTCTCCGCAGGCAGAAGGTTGATCAGGTTTTCGTCGCCGGCTTTAGAATAGGTACCGGAGCTCTCTATGCGTTTAGCGACGAAGTCCGCTGGAAGATGACGTGCGCATTCGAGTAACAAACGATTCGCGTCGATCTGAACCCGAGTCTCAACAGCCAGCCTGACTCGTGGATCGAATTTCCAAGTCCCATCAACCCACAGCAACGCCAGCCGCAGGACGTCCGACACCTGCTTGGCGCGAATAGCGGACATAGTCTCTGGTTTCACGGTTCGGTTCTTCAACATGGCGGCCGCGAGTTCCGAATCTGACACCCCGACGGGAAACTCGGCAAGGTGGGCCTCGGTTAGTCCGTTGCGCTTGGCTACTTCCCGCAGGCGATGCACGCGCAGATTGGAAGTAGCAAAAACCAAATGTCCACTTTCGACATAGATTGCTACCTTGGCCCGTTCGCGTTCGAGGCGCAAAGCGCCTGTCAGCCCTGTTGCCGTGATCTCGCGAATTAGCTCAGCTAAAGGATGTTCGGCTAGTGTGCCTTCCATGAATCAAAAGAAACGCGGTGGCGTTTCGGCTCTAAATCATAGCGCACGGAAGGAGAGTGGCGAAAGTGCTCGTCGAAACGGGTAGTGTCCGAATTCAGTTTTTCTCTGCGCGGTCTCTGCGACCTCGGCGTCTCTGCGGTGAATTAATGGTTTCAAATACACTCACCGCGGAGACGCCGAGAACGCAGAGGGGGCGCAGAGAATTTCAAATTAGGACACTACCTCGAAACGATTACGCTTTTGGATGGGCCTTGTCGTACACCTCGATCAACTTTTCCATCGAAACGTGGGTGTAGATTTGGGTAGTGGAAAGTCGCGCATGACCCAGCAGTTCCTGAATGTCGCGCAAGTCGGCGCCGCTGTCCAGCAGATGCGTGGCGAACGAATGGCGCAGCGCGTGTGGACTGATGTCATGTATGCCCGCGCAGAGGCGAATGTACTTTTCCACCAGACGTCCGACTGAACGGGTCGTCATGCGGGTGCCCTGGTAATTCAAAATCAGAGGTTGAGCGTCGCGCCTGGCCGCGGGCGCGTGCATCAGGAAACTCTGGCGCACGTCGAGGTAATCCTTCAGGGCCCGCGCGGCTGGATCGCCAAAGGGCACAATACGCTCTTTGCGGCGTTTGCCGAACACGCGCAGCAATTTGCTCTTGAAGTCGATGTCGCGGAGATTGAGCTGGACCAGTTCGGAAACGCGCATGCCGGTGGCATAGAGCAGTTCGAGAATGGCCCGGTCGCGCTTTCCGAAATCGGTTTCAATGTCCGGAGTTTCAATGAACCGGACGGCGTCTTCGATGGAAAGATGGACCGGGAGCTTCTTTTCCTTGCGCGGAGTCGCGACTAATTTTGCCGGATTCAATTCGACGACGCCTTCGCGCACCAGGAACTGAAAGAACGTGCGCAGTGCCGCGAGCTTTCTGGCTATCGACGTCTTCTTCTTTTTGTCAGTGTGAAGAGTAGCCAGCCATTCGCGAATCGTCAGATGATCGACTTGTCCGATGTCCGGTTCCTTTCGCTTTCCATTGTTTGGATTTGCGGGCGCCAGATAATTGAAGAACTGGAGAAGGTCACTCTCGTAATTGCGCAGAGTGTGCGCGCTCACGTTGCGCTCGTAGCGCAGATGGTCGAGGAATTGAGTGAGTAGGTGATCGATCAAAGCAAGTAAACCCAAAGTGGTTAATACAGGTCTTCGCTCTTTTCGTCAATTCCCAAGCCTGAAATGCTCAGCAGATAGATACAAGCACCGCGATACGGTCCTGATGTGGGACTCCATACATCGGTCAAGTGGTAGCGACCCAGCCTTGTCCCCTCGATGATCCATTCAGCGCCATCCTCACCTTGATACTCCGGGTTCTGTAGCGGAAGGTTCCAAAAGCAAGACTCGTCGAGTGAACGCGTAAAAGTAACCCACTCTTCTGAGCTGAGTTCACGGGCCTTTCTCGCTAGCTCCTTGCCAGGCTCGTAGCCTCCGGCACCGCGTAGTTCTACAGCATTTAGAAAATACTTATCACCGGTTCGCCAAACTCTTACTGCTATTGGATGGTGGAAGCTGCGCAGCCAGAGAAAACGGTAGACCTCGTCCAGAGAGTCATTAGAGGAAAGAAGGGAGGGCTCGTTCATAGCCCGCAAGAGCCTTGAAAACCATTTTACTAAGGATGGCGGAACGTCCTGAGGAAAATACTGATCGTTAACACGAAGCCGGCTTATATCGCTGGAACGACCAGGAAAGCACGACGGATTAGCGGGCATCGTGATTGGCTCAGTCAGAGAGGGCTTAAGCTCTGAAGCTCTCTGATGGGACCATCGCTTGAATTGCCATAGTCCGCCGATCGCAACGAACGCCGTCAGCGCGAGCAGCGAAATAGCTCTCTTCACAACCGATGTCATGATGTTTGGAGTTGCCGTGAAGTTAGACGCCTGCTTGCGGAGAATGTTCCGGCCAGCTTAAACCCGGTCGCGATTCTTAACCACAAATCCTTTGCGCGCGCGCACTCGCGCGTTGGGTCTGGTCTTTACTTTGATCGCAATGAGGTGATATTTGCCGTCACGCTTATCCTGAGCCGGGTAGTAACTTAGGATGTATTGCTGCGCCAGGTCAGCGGAGATTTGAGCAAACGCATTATCAAGATCGTCAGCTGATTTGGGGATATATACAGCGCCGCCGGTCTGCGCCGAGAATTCCTGCATACGGCGTTCGGCGGCCAGCGCGCGCACGTTCGCATTCGCATAAAGCCCGGTCTGCACCACGTAAATCTGGCAATCGTCCGTGAGCGCGCGCTGCATTGTCGTATCAAAATCCGCTCGACTGGTGGTGTCTACTCCGTCAGAGACGATCACGATTACGCGCCGGCCCGGGTAAGGGTGCAGATAGTCTCCGGCCTGAATGATCCCATCGAAGAGAGAAGTTGCCCCTTCGGGCTTTCCGAAACTGTCTATCGTTAGTTCCAGCCGTCGCGCGTCATTCGTCAAAGGAGCAGCCAGAGTGACATCGGTCGAGACGGAAAACACCGCCGCCTGATCCACTGGCCGCAACACGTTGCGAAAGAATTTGATCGCGGCGCGTTTTTCAAAGTCACGCGATTCGCTAAGACTGCCGCTGTTATCAAAAAGCATGGCCATGCGGACAGGGGTCTCGGTGCGGCTGAGATCGCTGATCGTGTTTGGCTGACCGTCCACCTGGAGTTCAAAGTCCTCAAGCTTCAGATTTGTTACGGCTATCCCGCGGCTATCCACGACGGTCGCGGGCACTGCCACGAGATTTGAAGTAACGCGCACGACGTCCTCGGCGTCATTCGCATCTTTCTGGGTTGCATCAGGCTTTGTTGAAGCCTCTGCCGTTTTTTGTGGGCTCGCTGTCTTCGATGCCTGACGCGAGCGCGTATTGCTGTTTGGTGAAGGGCTGGTTGTGGGCGGCTTCTGCCGGCCTGATTGCGAGTGGGTTACTAACAGGGAAGCGGCGATCAAAAAAGAAAGGACCATCACTGGGATGGCAATCAAACCTGAGCGCAGATTGTGAGTACCGTCACAGTAGTGACTTGGTTTGTCCTTTGGGCAAGACCACGAATATCGTTCGCGCAAATTCATCGTGTTGCCGCTGCCAGTACTGGTTCCCGTTCTTTCCATGCCGTCTGCAGCCACTGGTCCCACTCTTCCAAAGCCAACTTAACCTGGAGCAGATGGCGGTCACGCTTGCGGCGCACGGTCCGTGTCAGGTCGGTGCTGAGCGGCTCAAGCAGCGCGAAAGTAATATTGACCGGCTGATAATTCTTCGTCTCAACGCCCGAAACGTATCGCGCCAGAGCGCCAATCGCACTACGCTGCGGCGCCAGCAAAAGTTCTTTGCCCAGCAGCAGCCGCGCCGCATTGTTGCCGGCCAGCCAGCCCATTGCCACCGACTCGACGTATCCTTCGACGCCCGTAATTTGACCGGCGAAGAAAAGGTTTGAGGCGGAACGCATCTGCATGGTTGCCGCGAGGACGCATGGCGCGTTGATATAGGTGTTTCGATGAATCTGTCCGAACTGCAGAAACTCTGCCTGTTCGAGACCCGGAATCAGGCGTAGTACGCGCGCTTGCTCGCCATAACGCAGGTGGTTCTGAAAACCGACCATACTGTATGCGTCAGCCATCAGATTTTCCTGTCTCAGTTGCACGGCGGCATATGGCTCGCGGCCAGTCCGCGGATCGACGAGGCCGACTGGCTTCATCGGCCCGTATCGCAAGGTGTCGACGCCGCGACGCGCCAACTCCTCGATAGGCAGACAGGATTCGAACCAGCGGGTTTCCTCGAAGCGCTGCAAGGGGACGCTGTTGGCTTCAACCAAAGCTGTGTAGAACTGTGCGTATTGCTCCGGATCGAACGGGCAATTGAGATAATCATCGCCTCCCTTGTCATAACGCGCCGCGAGAAACGCAATCGATCGATTGATCGAGTCAGCAGCGATAATGGGCGCGATGGCGTCGTAGAAATAAAGCTGTTCGTCGCCGGTTAGCTTCATAATCTCCGTCGTCAAGGCATCGGAAGTTAGCGGGCCGGTGGCGATGATGTTGATGGAATCAGGCGGAATAGCCGTAACCTCTTCGCGCACGATTTCAATCTGCGGATCCGATTCGATGCGCTGAGTAATGTATTCGGCAAACTGTTGTCGATCGACTGCCAGTGCGGATCCGGCCGGTACGCGGGTCGCCGCGGCCGCCTCCATGACCAGCGATTGCCCGCGCCGCAGTTCTTCCTTGAGCAGGTGAGAAGCAGAGCCCTGCTCGTCCGATTTCAATGAGTTCGAACAGACGATTTCCGCGAGCCGATCGGTGCGGTGAGCGGGCGTCTGCTTAACTGGCCGCATTTCGTGCAGACGCACGCGAGCACCCGCGCGGGCTGCCTGCCAGGCAGCTTCAACGCCCGCTAATCCGCCGCCGATAACGATGACTTCGTCCATATCATAGGAGCGCAGGCATCCATGCCTGCGATTCGCCGGCATGACTCGCCGGTCGTGACCCGCCCGCTCACCGCGGCGGTTCTAATACAACTAACGCCGCTTCTTTCGTCGCAGAACTTTTGCGTGCGCTTGCTTCGTAATCTCGGCGATTCGTTCAGCTTTAGTTAGGGCTGTGCCCGCTCCCTGTTCCGGTTGGTTGTCGTGATGCTCCTGCATCTCTCCCTGTTGCTTATGAAAATCGAATTCGTTCACTCGGGTCGACCCGACTCTGAATGTTTCGATGTTGCGTGTTTGACCTTTCATTCTTTCCCTTTTCCTTTCTCGCCGAATGGCCACTGGGCTAAAGCCGCGGTGCTAATAAGAAGTAAAGCGCGCTCAAACCTCACCATTACTCAAAACCAGATGATGCATTCCACTTTTCAAACCTGCTTGACAGCGCAAACAACGCGTTCGTATAGTTCAGGAACCAAATTTAGCCGGCTTAGCTCAGTTGGTAGAGCGTGCGATTCGTAATCGCAAGGTCATCGGTTCAACTCCGATAGCCGGCTCCAGATAATCTATACTCCGACTATCGCTGATCGCAAAGATGAAGGTGGCTCCGGGCTGCCTTTATTAATTTCCTATGCCTATTTTTTATTGTTCCGGGCCAGTGACAAACTGGGAAAAGTGTCAGGCTGCCGCCGGCTCTGTGTGTTAGCGCACAGACGCAAATCAATAGCTGGTTTAACTTCTCGTCGCCACCCCAAATCAGTTCCAAGATAGTTCGAAGGAGGTGAGGCCCTGCCTTACCCTCCGCCATCTTCTCCGCCCGCCCCGCCGTGTCTAATCATCGATCCCTATGGAGGTTTCCTTATGTCTCAGTATTCACCATCTTTCGAGGCGCCCAACTCTGCATTGCGACGCAGATCCTTTCGGCAAATGGATACCGATAACCCTGTCGTGCTAATGGTGGAAGATCATGCACACACTCGATCAGAGTTAACTCAGATCCTGGAACTGAACGGGTACCGGGTAATCGAAACGGACAACGGACTGGACGCGGTCAAGCGCGCCCTATATGTCCATCCGGATCTGCTGCTGGTGGATCTCAATGTGCCACTGCTCTATGAAATGATGGCCGCTCGTCAGATCGTCAAGAACGCTCGCCTGGGAAGCGTGCCGGTCGTCATCGCCACCCATGAAGACGCACTGGATCCGGCCGCCATCATGGAGTTAGGCGTTCGCAGCAACGAGTACTTGACCAGACTCTCTGACTATCAGCAGTTGGAATGCTTACTCGACTATCTGCTGGCCGTAGCGCCTCAAGCAGCTTGATCCCCACGGTTTTGGCAATTCACGTTTTCGATCACAGCCGAACTATCGCGCTGTCCGATCATTCACGACTGCGCTGACTAATCGAGCATCCTCGCAGCATGACGATGTCTGTGCACTCCATATTCTCAGAATGATCTACGAGGCGGTGTATTCATCTGCGAATATTCAATTTCTTCTCAGGCGCCGTTGAAACAATACTCGGACGCTGCGCGTATGCAGTCCGATCGACCATCTGTGATTGAGTGCATTACAGCTCGCCAGGACTGCGCGGGTATTCGAGCCTCGTTCAGAAATAAATTTTGTAGGAGCGAAACAAATGTCCACCACCAGGAGAACCTTTCTAAAGCTTTCTGCCATCGCCGGTGGAGGCGTCGGCCTAGGTCTAATACCCGGAGCCAAAGCTTTCTCAGAGGCGATCAATGCGACATCCGGATCAGTCGGCAAGGCGCCAAAGCCATTACGAATATTGATCCTCGGTGGTACTGGTTTCACCGGCCCGCATCAGGTTCGTTATGCGCTTAGCCGCGGACACAAAGTGACGGTGTTCAATCGCGGCAAGACGCATCCGGGCGAATTACCAAAGGAAGCCGAACAGCTAATCGGCGATCGTAATGGTCAATTGGACGCGCTCAGGGGCAGGACCTGGGACGTGGCGATCGATATCCCCACCAGCATTCCGGTCTGGGTGCGCGATGCGGCCCAGGTCTTGAAAGGAAACGTAGATCGTTACGTTTTCATATCCACTATTTCGGTGTATTCGGATAACAGCAAGCCTGGCATGGATGAGACGGGACCGTTGGCCAAATACGAAGGCGCGGACGCCATGAAAGAGACGCAGGCAACTTTGAAGGCCTCCAATTACCGTCTCTACGGCCCGCTCAAAGTGCTCTCTGAAGCGGAAGCTGAAAAGTGGTTTCCCGGAAAGGCGCTCATCGTCCGGCCAGGATTAATTGTCGGACCTGGCGATGAGTCCGATCGCTTTACCTATTGGCCCGTGCGTCTGGATCGCGGCGGCGAAGTTCTAACACCCGGGAATCCTACTGATCCCGTTCAGTTCATTGATGCCCGTGATGTCGCTGAATGGACGATTCGCATGGTCGAGCAAGGCGGCACGGGAATCTTCAACGCGACCGGTCCCAAATCGACACTCACGATCGCGGAAATGCTCGACGGCATTAAGAAGGTGACGAAGAACGATGTTCGGTTCACCTGGGTAGATGCGGATTTCTTAGCTGCTCAAAAAGTCTCGCCATGGTCGGACATGCCTGTCTGGGTTCCGCCAAGAGGCGACTCAGCCGGGTTCTCCAGGATCAACATCAGCAAAGCGCTGAGTAAGGGTCTGACGTTCCGATCCGTTCCCGACACTACGCAAGCGACACTAGAATGGTTTAGAAAGCAGCCGGCCGATAGGCAAGCGAACTTACGTGCGGGGATCAAGCCGGAGCGCGAATTGGAAGTACTTGCGGCGTGGCACGCCAGCAAGAAATAGGCGGAATTGGGTGCGCACCAGCCGAGCTGCCTTTAGATACAGCTTCCTTAAGAGGATATTGTGGCGCAGATTCTCCTCCGGTCTCATTAGCACCGTGGCTTTAGCCCGATGAACTTGAGTACGCAACACAATCTGAAACCGTTCTAAACGGTTTCCCTTCCTAACCTGAATTATGATCACCGGGCTAAAGCCACGGTGCTAATGAGAAGAGCCAACGAGATCCACACTGCCACTATGTTCCGGAGGAGCATTTCTTGAACGACGAGAGCGACCCGGGAAGAAACCAACCGAACGCCCTCCTGCGGCTCCTACAAAAAGCCGTGGATGTGAAAGCCGAAGAGGTCCGAGCGCTCGGGCTCGGCTTCACTTATTACTTCCTCATTCTGTCGGCTTATTACGTCATTCGTCCCATCCGTGATGATTTTGGCGCTGCCGGTGGGATCGAGAATCTGCCCTGGATGTTCACCGGCACGCTGTTCACGATGTTAATTGCGAACGCTCTGTTCGCTGCTCTGGTAGCAAAGTTTTCGCGCCGGCGTTTCATCCCCATCGCTTATCGATTCTTTATTGCCAACCTCCTGATATTCCTCGTGCTCCTGATGACGATTTCAAAAGCTAATCAGGTTTGGGTCGGGCGCGCCTTTTTTATTTGGACGAGTGTCTTCAATCTCTTTGTGATCTCGGTGTTCTGGGCCTTCATGGTTGATGTTTTCAGCACTGACCAGGGGAAGCGCCTGTTCGGCTTTATCAGTGTCGGTGGAACGCTGGGTGCGATCGTCGGAGCAGCAATCACGGCCAGTCTGGTTCGTAAAATTGGCACCGTCAATCTACTTCTTGCTTCAGCGGCTTTGCTCGAGCTGAGCGCTCAATGCGTTCGCATCTTCCCGAAGACAGTTGCTGAGTTGGGCGTCTCGATCAAAACGAAAGACATTGCAGAGGCGCCGGTTGGTGGAGGGATTTGGTCCGGCATTGTGCATAACGTCAGGTCACCGTATCTGCTGGGCATCAGCACTTACATGCTTCTTTATGCGCTCACCTCGACGCTGCTGTATTTTCAACAAGTCGGGATTGCGGCGAGCGCCTATCCCGATCGCTCGGCGCGAACGGCGTTCTTTGCTCAAATCGATTTGCTGGTCAACGTTCTGACCGTGCTGGTGCAGGCGTTTCTCACTGGTCGACTTCTTAAGTGGTTCGGGGTCGGAGTTACGCTGGCAATCCTGCCCGCCTTAAGCGTCGTGGGATTTACCACGATGGGTGTAGTGCCGACGCTGGCGCTGTTGGTGATCTTTCTGACTCTGCGCCGGGCGGGGAATTTCGCAATTGCCCGGCCGGCTCGCGAAACTCTCTTCACGGTCGTAAGCCGCGAGGACAAATATAAGGCTAAGAATTTTATTGATACCGTTGTCTATCGTACGGGGGATCAAATCGGAGCATGGTCATCCGGGGCATTGACCTGGTCAGGATTGGGTCTAACTGGAGTTTCGTTTGTAGCGGCGCCGATAGCTGCAGTTTGGCTCGTAGTCAGTCTTTGGCTGGGAAGAAGACAAGGCGAGATGGCCCGCGAGGCGCAACGTTCGCGGAGCGGCGCGGCCGCCTGAATGTGCGGAACGCTACCTTCGCTCCGTCAGGAGAGAGATGTTTATACCCCACGAAACCTGATATAGCGCGGTATGCTTTGAAGCGATCGAGGTCTCGAGTGTCAACCAACCGTAGAAAGTTTCTCAAACTGGCAGCCCTGGCAGCTGGAAGTCTGGGCATTGGTCCAATAGCTCATTCATATAATTTCCTGGCAAGCGCTATCGGTCAGGCAGTCAGGCCCCTACGCCTTTTAATCCTGGGCGGAACGGGCTTTACCGGGCCCTTTCAGGTTCGTTACGCGCTCAGCCGCGGACACAAAGTCACGGTCTTCAATCGCGGCAAGACGCATCCGGGCGAGCTTCCCAAAGAGGCCGAACAGTTAATAGGCGATCGCAATGGCCAGCTCGATGCGCTCAAAGGGCGCCAGTGGGATGTGGTCATAGATATTCCTACGACTCTTCCCTTGTGGGTGCGTGATGTGGCGAGCATTCTGAAGGGAAACGTCGATCGCTATGTCTTCATCTCGACTACTTCAGTCTATGCCGACAACAAGCCCGGATTGGACGAGAACGGGCCGCTGGCAAAGTACGAGGGGGCTGATGCAATGAAAGAGACGCAGGCGACGATGCGGGCTTCGCCTGTACCCCTCTACGCATCACTCAAAGTCCTTTCAGAAAGAGAAGCCGAGAAATGGTTTCCTGGAAAAACGTTGATCATTCGTCCCGGATTGATCGTTGGGCCAGGCGACGAGTCCGATCGCTTTACCTACTGGCCTGTGCGGATTGATCGCGGCGGCGAAATCCTGGCGCCCGGCGATCCCGACACTGATACAGTTCAGTTCATCGACGCACGCGACCTCGCCGAATGGACAATTCGAATGGCCGAGCAGGGCGCCATCGGAATCTTCAACGCCACCGGTCCTGACTCAAAGCTGTCCATGGGAAAAATGCTCCGCGAGATTAAGAAGGTGACAAAAGCCGAGTCGCGGTTCACCTGGGTTGACACGGACTTTCTGCTCGCTCACGGCGTCAGTCCATGGAATGACATGCCCGTATGGGTCGCCCCGCACGGACCCGAACAAGGCTTCAAGGCGATCAACATCAAACGGGCGGTGAAGAATGGCCTGACGTTTCGGCCCATTCCCGACACCGCGAGCGCAACGCTCGAATGGTTTAGGAAGCAGCCCACCGAAAGGCAGGCGCGTTTAAGATCAGGAATTAGTCCGGCGCGTGAGACGGAAGTTCTTAAAGCATGGCATGCTTACAAGACATAGGCTGGGCAGAGTCGCCACCGTGCTGAAGCTCGAAGCGAAGAGCGCTCATTCACTTTCATATCCATGTGCCTTCGCCGGCCAGGCAAGAATGAACAGCAGTGTCCCGATCCCCGCGGCGATAATTAATCCTTCAAAGCCTACTTTCCAGTCATAGCGCTGCACCAGCGCACCTAGTCCCCAACCGGAAAGCACCGTGCTCGCATAGCCGAAGATGCTCGTCAATCCGATGGCGGTGGCGGCTGCTCGCTTGGTCGCCAGGTTCGCCGCCGCGACCGCCAGCAGACATTGCGGGCCATAAACGAAGAAGCCCGCGGCGCCCAGCAACGCCGTGGTCAGCAGTTCGGAGTGTACGGGCAGTTTCCAGAATGCGAACAGCGCGACGCCCGCCATCGCCATGTAAACGACGCAAACTCGCACGGCCCGCCCGCCCAGGTACCGGTCCGTAATCCAGCCGCCGGAGATCGCGCCCAGCGCTCCACTGAACTCGAACGCGAGGATCATCCACCCTGCATGAGTGATCTTTACCTGCTTCGTGTCCAGCAAGATCGTCGGCCCCCAATTAAATACCGCATAGCGGATGGTATAAACGAAGAAGTTCGCCAGCGAAACGATCCAGATGTACTTGTTGCGGAAGACACGATCGATAACGAAGCGTCTGAACTCAGCCCGCGATTCCTCCTGCTGTGAATGACTTTCCGTTCCGGCAACTTCCGGCAAGCCGACAGACGGCGGCGTGTCGGGGAGAGTAAACCAGATGAAGATAACGATGACGAAAGCGATCGCGGCCGGAACGAAAAACGCGAGCCGCCAACTAATCACCACCAGATAGCCGCAAAGAGCGACGATCAATCCGCCGCCAATCTGATGCGAGATATTCCAGATCGACATGCGGCTGGCCAATTGCTTTGGTGAAAACCAATTTGTCAGTAGACGCGCGCACGGCGGAAAGCCCATGCCCTGAAACCAGCCGTTGGCCATCCAGATCAATCCCAGCGTTACCACAGCGGAATTTAAACCGAACAGCACGTTCATCAGCGCCGAGGCGCCCAAGCCAAACGCCATGAAGGCCCTGGCGTTCGCTCGATCTCCCAGAAAGCCGTTGGCGAACTTTGATACTCCGTACATCGACCCATGGAGGGTGAGAAACAAACCGAGTTGCTGTTTATGAATGCCGAGATCGCGTTCCATCAACGGCATCGCAATGGGAATATTCGCGCGCACAAAATAGAAAGTTGCATAACCGATGATGGAACTTAGCAGGACGCGCTTTTGCCAGAAGCGATATTGTTTCGAGATCTCACCCGGGTCGGTAGATTGAATGGGTAGAGCGGGCGCGGGACGGAAGATGCTAGATAAGCCACCGGCTGGTGGTGGAGAGATGGTTGAGTCGTCGCTCCTTCGATCCTCTTGATCGGCCAAGTTCGTCTGCCTCCGGAAAGTGTTGGGAGTTTATCCCCGGTGTCACTCCAGGCAAAGCGGCCGAGAGGGCTTTAGCCAGGTTGGAATCGCTCAACCCGTTGCTGGGAGCGCGGACAGCTCATCCGCACTGAGCGCGAAGCGCGAACGCTCGCGCCTAACTCGTGGTTACCGCAGATGTGAGCGTGCTGCGCACGCACCGCGGACGAGACATCCGCGCTCCCAGGAAGAAACGTTCGCTCCGCCTTAAAGTAGCGCTGTATTCCGCTCCGCTCCGAGTTGTCTTGATTAATCTTTCGTGGAAACTGAGAATGCTTCTCCGTATGAAACTCAGCGCCGCACAAATCGCCGCCTATGATAGCGACGGCTTTCTGGTACTCGAAGACTTTGTTGACGGAACCTCGTGTGACCGTCTCCGCGCGCGCGCCGCGGCACTCGTCCGCGATTTTGATCCCGAGGGGCTAGTGTCGATCTTTTCGACCCATGAGCAAACGCGCACCAGTGACGAATATTTTCTAGGGTCAGGGGACCAGATTCGGTTCTTCTTCGAAGAGAACGCGTTTCATCCCGACGGCACGCTCCGCCAAAGCAAGGAGCAATCGATTAACAAAATCGGGCACGCCCTTCATGATCTGGATTTGGTTTTTGATAAGTTTTCGCGTACGCCAGAAATCGAACAACTCGTTTCCGATCTTGGCATCGACGATCCTTTGCTGCTCCAGTCAATGTACATCTTCAAGCAGCCGCGCATCGGCGGAGAAGTCACCTGTCATCACGACGCGACCTTTCTCTACACCGAGCCTTTGCGTCTGGTCGGACTTTGGTTCGCGTTGGAAGACGCGACGATCGAGAACGGATGCCTTTGGGCGATTTCAGGCGGACACAAACTGGGATTGAAATCACGCTTCGTGCGCGCCGAAGGCGGCGGCACTCGCTTAGAGGTATTCGACGACGCGCCCTGGCCGGATGAGAAATTACAGCCCCTGGAAGTTAAGAAGGGAACTGTGATTGTTCTCGATGCGCTCCTTCCACACCTCAGCCGCGAAAACCGATCATCAAGATCAAGACAGGCGTACACGCTGCATGTCATCGATGCTTCGGCGCACTATCCAGCGAACAATTGGTTGCAGAGATTGGCAGACATGCCGTTGTCGGGATTTTGATGGTATCCAATTGGCTATGACACGTAGGGCTGAGGCGGGCAAACTTCATAATTATGCTCGGCTTCCCTTTACAACAGTGTCTTCGCGCGGTCTTGCGCCTGCAGCCATTCTCTAATAGCATTCAGAGAGATTCGGAGCTGCACGTATGGGAAATGGCGCCCACCTTTACTTTCACTCTCCATGTTTCGACGGGATTGTCTCTTGCGTGCTCGCCTGGGATTTTTTGGAATCCTCCCAGGGTTGGTCGGTCGAAGAGATCCACTCGGTAAACTACGAATCAAAGACGAGCTGGCTCTCAACGAGCCTGAACCCCAAAAGCGCGGTTGTAGATTTTCTTTATCATCCGGACGCGCAGTTCTGGGCCGACCACCACGTCACTACCTTTCTGACGGAGGAGGCCAAACGAGACTTCGAAAGGAGAATGAGCCGTTGGTTAGTTTACGACGAGCGGAGCGGATCTTGCGCATTATTGCTTTGGAAACACTTTGCCAATTCCTTTGGCTATCGGAATCACCGTTATGAGAGGCTGGTCGAGTGGGCAGATCGGATTGACTCGGCACGATACGCGTCGGTGCAAGAGGCCATCTTCGGTACTCAACCGGCACTCCGCATAAACTTAAGTCTTGCCGGAAGAGATGGCGATGCGTACTACCGCAACCTCGTCAAGCTGCTTAAATATGAAACGCTGGACGATGTAGCAGCGCTCCCGGAAGTGAACCTGAGGTCGGAATATGCGGAGTCGATGATTCGGGTTGGCATGGATCGTTTTGCTAAAGGAAGCAGACTCGAACACGATGGGATCGCGGTATTCGATGTCGACTCGGCCGACGCGATCATAAGTCGCTATGCGCCTTACTATCTCTACCCACAGGCGCGCTATTCGGTTGGCATTGTAAGGTCGCCTAGCGGGACGTCGATCAGGGCCATGAGAAACCCTTGGCGAGAATTCCCAAGCGTTCCTCTGGGTAAGATTTTCAGAAGATTCGGCGGTGGAGGTCACCAGCGGGTGGCCGCTCTCGTACTCACCAATGATAGCGTAGAGGAAGGGAGTCTTAAGCTAGACCAAATCATATCCGAAATTCGCAGGGAGGTTGAGCCGAGCCGCAGCAACTCGGCCAACTTGTAAGCGTCGGAGGCACCGGATCGTGATACAAAATCTGAATTTCTATGATATTTACGGCTACCTCATCCCGGGGCTCATTCTCGCGACCTTGATGTGGCTGCCCCGTGGCTTGATAGATAAACAGTGGCCTTCAGCGGATTGGACCTCGGCCTTGCTGGCGATTGTAATCGGATACGTAATTGGACACCTTGTGCAAGTTTTGGGTCGTAATGCTCTGCCGTCCAAGACCATGGATGGTCGATTTCCATCAGAGGCGCTTTTGGACAAGGATAACGACATCCTTTCTGACGATCTCAAAAAGCGACTTCAGGAGCGAATACTGACCCTCTCAGGTATTGACGTGAAAACCGACAAGACCAAATGCGAGGTGGCCGCAGACGCGAGAATTAGTACGCAACGTAAAGATGGTTTCGTCTTCTGCCGGGATGCCCTGCTGACATCTAAGACAATATCGTACGGAGAGCAGATGCAGGGGATGTATACCCTCATGGACGGACTCACGATGGCCTTTGCCTTGGGAGCGACCTATACCTTGGGCTGGACAATATCCGGCATTATGGGTGGCGCATTTGAGAGTATTGGATGGTTTGGAATCGTGTTGGGGCTGGTTCTGGCAATAGTGATTGCTGCGCTTGGCTTAGAGAAGGCCAAGATGATCAAAGCGAGGCTGATGGCTGGCTTTCTTATGCTCGCTCTTCTTGCCTCGGGTTACATCTTTGGACTGGGAAAAGTTTCGAACCTGGATCAGCGCGGACGGCTGGGAGCAATCATGCTTGCGAGTATTTTCGCTTCGTTAGCTTGCTTCGCGTCGTACAAATACTTCACCCGGGTATACGCCGAAACCATTTACCGAGCTTTCAATCTTTACGAAAAGCCGAGTAAGGTGGTCGAGGACTATAAAGCTCTATTGCGTGAACGCGGTTAAGAGATATTCGAGACTGCATCCTTCTCACTTGTTTCAGAGAAGCCAACATCTACGAGTTGCGGCAATGATTGATAGATTGCTGAGTTACAAGTCCATCTCAAAGCGCTGAACCCATGCTCCAGTGAATGTCCGACCCACCGTGAATCTACCAATTGGTCAGGGGAGCCAAAGGGAGAGTTGCACAATAAGAGCCGTCCTAAATACTTATACCAATCTTTCTCTTCAATCAAGCAGAAGAAGTATCCGTGCATTGATTGGCCGCTGTCGTAGAGCGTGATGTCAACCGGAACTGATTGGCGGACAGCCTGCGTTTTGAGGAGAAGTGCCTTTAGCGAGTCCACCTGGGCAAAATCCACCATGGGTATGTGAAGGATTCTGTCCTTCTGTACAACCCTTGAATGTAAAGCTAATTCCTGCGTCTCTGCCAGACCACGGATCTCTTCCGCAAGCCACGTGTCATCAAGGTCCCGTGCGTTGACGTGAAAAATCTCTCTTGAAAGCGTTCGGCCTGAACCGAGGTGTACATATCTACTAAATTCGAGGGTCAATTCCGGATCCTGCTCCAATAAACTACGAGACAGACCGTGGATCGGATGTCGTCGGGAAACCGTCGAGTCTTTAGGCCTATACATTTGGCGGTTTATGAGGTTCTTATGTGAACCTAAGTCTCACTTTGGAAGCATCATCCATCATTGAGAAAGCACTCCGGTAATGACGTCCCGAGAATGCGTATGCAATCGACAAGTATACGCTAATGCCAGGCTTTTCTTTTTGGCAGGGTATGGGACACGAGACAAACGGTTGAGCTTCGTACTTATGAAAACGTCAACAACAACTGTGGAGGATCAGCCCTCTATTCAACCGTCACCGACTTTGCCAGATTCCTCGGTTGATCCACATCGCAGCCGCGTCGCACGGCGATGTGATATGCAAGTAGTTGCAGCGGAATGATCGAGAGGATTGGCGAGAGCAGGTCGCTGGAAGACGGAATCTCGATCACGTGATCGGACACCACTGAAGACATCGTATCGCCTTCAGTCAAAACGGAAATCACAATGCCTTCGCGCGCCTTTACCTCAACGATATTCGAATGCGTTTTTTCATAGCGCAGTTCGGAAGCGCGATTGCCGGCTTCGCGTGTGTTGATGAACATTACCGGCAGACGCTCGTCGATCAAAGCGTTCGGGCCATGCTTCATCTCGCCGGCGGGGTAACCCTCGGCGTGGATGTAGGAAATTTCTTTCAGCTTCAGTGCGCCTTCCAGCGCGACAGGAAAATTAATGCCGCGCCCAAGATATAAGAAGTCGGTTGAGCGGAAGAATTCTTTTGATAGCTCTTCAATAGCATCCGAATCATTCAGCAGGTGTTCCATCTTCACCGGCAGCTCGGCGAGTTGCTGCGCGTGCGCGCGGCTCTGCTCTTCAGTTAGCTTTCCGCGCAACTGACCGAGATAAAGTCCAAACAGATAAAGCGCGATCATCTGTGACGTGAAAGCCTTGGTTGACGCGACCCCGATTTCCGGGCCGGCGTGAGTGAGCAGCGTGCCGTCCGCTTCACGCGTGACCATCGAGCCCTGCACATTGCAGATAGAGAGGACTTTCCCTCCGCACTCTTTCACTTCGCGCATGGCCGCGATCGTGTCGGCGGTTTCGCCTGACTGTGAAATCACCAGCAGCAGAGTGTTTTCGTCCAGCACCGGATCGCGATAGCGAAACTCTGACGCGTAATCAACCTCGACGCTGAGCCGTGCCAGTTCCTCAATCATGTACTTGCCGGCCAGTCCCGCGTGCCAGGACGTGCCGCAGGCGGCGATCTTAATCGAAGTAAAGCTGCGGAAATCTGCTTCAGTGATGTTCTTCATCTGGTCGAGAAAAACCCGGCCAGTGTCGAGTGAGATCCGGCCTTCGACTGTCTCTCGAACTGCGCGTGGCTGCTCATAAATTTCCTTGAGCATGAAGTGCTTGAAGCCGCCCTTTTCCGCCTGGATCGGATCCCACATGATCCTTTGCATCTGCGGCTCGACCTGGGTGCCGGCGAAATCTGTTACCCGCACGGAGTCTTTGGTCATGACGGCGATTTCACCGTCGCCGAGAAAGAAAACATCGCGGGTGTGTTCCAGGATCGCGGGAATGTCCGAAGCGACGAAGTATTCGCCATCGCCGACTCCAATTACCACGGGCGGTCCCAGCCGTGCCGAGATGACCGTATCGGGCTCATCAGCCGAGAGCATCGACAGCGCAAAGATACCGCGCAGTTCGCTGACAGTCTGGCGTACTGCCTGTTCAAAACCATTGCCCTGCTTGAGATGCTCTTCAATTAAGTGAGCTACGATTTCGGTGTCGGTTTCGGTGACGAAGTTATGATCTTTCTTGCGCAGCTCGTCTTTTAGTTCCAGGTAGTTCTCGATAATCCCGTTGTGCACCACGACTACGCGGCCGGAGCAGTCGCGATGAGGGTGCGCGTTTTCTTCGGTGGGGCGGCCATGCGTGGCCCAACGTGTGTGACCGACGCCGTAGGTGCCATCGAGCGGCTGCTGTCGCAAAGCCTCTTCGAGGTTGCGCAGTTTTCCTTCGGCGCGCCGTATTTTGAGCTGATGACTCTCGTCGACGACAGCGATGCCGGCCGAGTCATAACCGCGATATTCGAGCTTGCGCAAGCCGTCGATTATTAACGGCACCACCTGTTTGTTTCCAACGTATCCGACAATTCCACACATATGTTTTCCTGAATGCCTGGTGACGAGTGATCACTCTGGTTTACCGAAATTGATCAATCCTTCTCGCAGGCGGCCGTGTAGTTAGTTCTGATGAGTGCCTCAAAGCTTATCATCTTCTTAGACCCAAATATTGCGGGGCTAACGCAAAAGGGATCCACGAATCACACGAAACGGCACGAACAGGGTCTTCTTAGTGTAGCTTAGTGTGGTTTCGTGGATCGTAGTTCAGTTGTTTCAACAGCCGATAAGGGTCACCACACCAGAGCTCAACTCTGATTTGAGGGAAGCGATGAGTCATTCGAGCAGTTGCCGCTGGTTGTGTTTGCTCATCACTCACTACTTAACAACTGTCTTTGATTTTCTTTTTGACTTTAGCCGGAACGCCGGCCACGAGCGTGTTCGGGGGCACGTCTTCCGTAACCACTGAGCCGGCAGCCGTCACGGAACCATCGCCAACGTGTACCGGCGCGACGAGCATTGTATCTGAGCCGATTCTCACGTGGCTGCCAATCACGGTTGGGTGTTTGTCCTTACCGTCATAATTGCAGGTCACTGTCCCGGCCCCGATGTTGGTGTCTTCTCCAATTGTAGCGTCGCCCAGATAAGTAAGGTGCATCGATTTTGTCCCACGGCCGATTTGGGACTTCTTAACTTCCACAAAGTTTCCGACCACGGCGCGCTCTTCCATGCGCGCGTTCATACGTAGATGCGCGAACGGTCCGACCGCGCAATCATCGCCAATTTCAGAATCGACGATTACACTATGATCTTTAATGGTCACGCGATTACCAAGATGTGATCTCGTGATGCGCGAGCCCTGTTGAATTTCGCATCCTTCACCGATTACCGACGCGCCTTCGATATGCACGCCGGGATGAATTATTGAGTCTCGCCCAACCTCTGCCTCGCTGCTAATATAAGAATGCGAAGGGTCTATGAATGTAACGCCGCCGTCCAACATTAAGCGCCGGACGGCATTGCGCCGAAGCAAATTCTCAAACTCGGCAAGTTCCGCGCGCGTGTTGACTCCTGAAACTTCACGACCATCGGCGTGCTGATAAATCGCCACTTGCTCTCCGTCATCTCGCAGGATTCCGGGGACATCAGTGAGATAGTATTCACCCTGGCTATTAGTCGGGCGCACGCGTTCCAGCGCGCGGAAAAGCTTTCCGGTATCAAAGCAGTAGATGCCCGCGTTTATTTCCCGGATTTGCCGTTCGTCCTCGCTCGCGTCTTTCTGCTCGACGATTTTGAGGAAGTTACCGTCGTCATCGCGCACGATCCGACCGTAGCCAGTCGGATTCTCCAGGCGAACGGTAAGCATGGTGCAGGATGCTTTGTCGGCTCTATGCTGCTCAATCAGTGTCCGTAGAGTTTCGGGGCGAACCATCGGGACGTCGCCCGAAAGAATCAGCACGGTAGAGTTCGCTTCGGCCAAAGCGGTTCGCGCTGCCATGACGGCGTCGCCGGTTCCGCGCTGTTCCGTCTGGTTAACGAAACTGACCTGATCTTTACCGAGTTCTCTTTCGACTGCGGCCCTGACCTCGTCAGCCTCATGACCTACAATGACGTGAGTGCTGTGCGGATCTAACTGCGAAGCTGTCCGGCAGACGTGGGCAATAATCGGTCGCCCCTGGAGCTTGTGCAGTACCTTCGCGACTCGCGATTTCATCCGCGTGCCCAAACCCGCGGCAAGGATAAGAATGTCCAGATCCGCACGTATGCCTGTCTGAGTTTGCTTTGCGGTCATGCGCGTTGTCTTTTTTCGGGACGTGTTGGGTTAGGATTCGATCCCCGCTAAAGGTCGAGAACGTTTTCGTTCGGCACAGGTAACTACGACGCAGGCGAGACGTTCAGAATCATGCCGCACCATATCGCCAGAATCGAGCAGATCTGTGCGTACAAATTCGGTCTCAGGGCCGAAGTCAGTTGCGTCGATTTCGTCGTCCAAATCGACTTGATACGCGCCATCGGCACGATACGTCTCAGCCTGGGTCGTGCTAATCGGACGATTATTAAGTACCACGTAATCGAAATTGATTTGTGGTGCGTACCTGGTCACTGCTGCCAGATGTTGGCGCACGTCATAGCCGTCGGTTTCACCCGGTTGTGTCATCAAGTTTGCGATAAAGACCTTTGTGGCGTTCGATCTGCCTATGGCGTCTGCAACCCAAGCCACGATCAGGTTTGGAATGATACTAGTGTACAAGGAGCCGGGGCCAATCGTGATCACGTCAGCCGCGCGAATCGCGGCCATTGTTTGCGGCAGCGGCAGGCATTGCTCTGGCTCGAGCCGCAGCCGTTTTATTGGAGAGCGGGCCGCGGTAATTTGCGTCTCGCCGTGCACGACGCGTCCGTCTTCCAGCTCGGCCACCAGCCGCACGTCGTTGATCGTTGCGGGAAAGATGTGTCCCTTGCTTGCCAGGACTTCGGAGGATAGCCGCACAGCTTCAACAAAATCTCCGGTCACGTCAGCCAATGCCGCCAAAAATAAGTTTCCAAAACTGTGTCCGGCGAGGTCGCCGGATCCGCGAAAACGATAGCGAAACAAACGCGAGAGGAGGGTCGAGTCCTCTGACAAAGCGATCATGCAGTTGCGAATATCTCCCGGCGGCAGGATCTGCAATTCATCACGGAGGCGCCCCGAACTGCCGCCGTCATCAGAGACCGTAACAATAGCGGAGAGAGAATCCAGCCAGAGCCCATCATCACGATTACCAACAAATCGTTTCAATCCGCCCAGCAAAGTAGACAGACCAGTGCCCCCGCCGATAGCCACCAGCTTCAGGCCGTCGTTCGCGTCTGGATTCTGCAAGTATTCGCTCCGGTGTGACCCTGCGGTGTTTACTAAGAGGAAATAATACCTGAAAGCTAAATGCTTTCAAAACAACCTGGACTCAGACAAGCGGCGCATTCTTTCGCTGCGGGCAGGGCGACATTAAGCACTAGTCGCGAGCAGCAAAGACTAGTTGATCGAATTCCGGATCGCTGCGCAAAGGGTTAAGATCCTGATCACGTTGCGCACGGATCCGCAGGGTAGGTTGAATATCCAGGGCACGCCGCAAGGACTTAAGTGCCGTGTCAATGGCTCCCAAACGCGCCCGACTCGCCGCCAGGCCATAATGAATATGAGCCGCCTCGGGCTCGCGTCTGAGCGCGCGCTCGAAGAGCTCTTGCGCCGCCACATACTCGCCCCGATTCAACTCAATCACGCCGCGATCGTAAAGCGAATCAGCGTCCCTGGGCAATGCCAACTCCGTACGCAAACGGGCTTCGGCTACAGCGAGATAAGTGCGGGCGCGCGCAGTAACTTCAGACACCGTCGGATAATTCTCCACTAGAGAGCGAAATTGATTTCGCGCCTCTGTAAAACGACCGCGAGCAAACTCTTTGTGCGCAGCCTCGAAAGCCCGCAGGGCTGCAGCTTCGTCGTGAGTGGGCTGGGGCGGCGGCAAAGGTGGCACCGGCTTCTTAAAGATGACCGGTGCTTTCGTTACGGCGCGCTTAACTTTTGCGGCAGTCTTGACGGCCTTTTTCGAACGGCTAACCGTAATCTGCGAAGCGCGCTTTACGGTCTTTTTTGCTTTGGCCTGGGGCTTTGCGGCCGGTCGCTTCGCCGAAGCTGCGTTCGGTTTTGCTCTTGGTTTGGCGGCGCGCAGCTTTGGAGCCTTTCGGGCTCGCGCTTTTCCGGCTGGCGAACGTTTGGTGGCCGGTTTGAGACGGGTCGACTTGCCCGCCACAACTCGCTTGCGAGACGCCGCCGCCGAAGATGAATGGCGCGAGGAAGGGCGCGATGTAAGTTTCTTCGCACTCTTGGCGATGGGACTGCTCATGCGCAAAGCCCTCGATTCAAAGACGATTCACCACAAAGATCGTCGCAAAAAACAAGGCGAGAGCTTAACATAGCTGCTGACCTAATTCAACGAAAGAGTAGGGTTTGCGGCCATCGAAGGAATGATATGTTCAACGTACGCAGTCAGCGATGGCCAGAGGATAACACTTGATGGTCACAAAGTGCCGTGTTAAAGTGACTCGTGAGGATTCGGAGACTCACGTTTGAGTCTCCGAACTTAGACAAATTTCGGGAGACTAGCAGAGCCCGCACAAGGAACATCGTTACTTTTTGGCTCCAAATTAGAAGTTCCAGGTTTTCTAAGAACAGCGTTAGCCTGCCTCCTCGCTGTTTTGGTTCGAAAGTCCAGTCGAATCTTCAATGTCCAACGGTCCAATTCTGATCCGCGAACAGCGCTATCACCAGATTAAGGCGGTGCTGGCTCGTCTACGCCTGGATGCCTCTGCCCGTCTGGTGGTGTTGGTCGACAAGGACGGTCAACAGATCGCAGTCCACGGCGAGCTGGGAGAGTTGGACACGACCAGTCTGGCTTCTTTGGCTGCTGGGAACGTCGCCGCCACTGGCGGCATGGCCAAGCTGATTGGAGAGCGAGAGTTCCCCACGCTTTCACATGAAGGCGAGCGAGAAAGCATTCATATCAGCGTGATTGGCCGGGTGTTGTTGTTGGTGGTGTTTGACGACCGGTCGAGCCTGGGCCTGGTCAAGCTGCGTTCCAGACAAATATCTCAGGAGTTGGCTACGGCCTTTGCCGAAATTGAACGTGAATCGCAGTTGGCGGCTTCAGATAATTCCCTCCCGTTCTCCGAAATTACCGACGAGGAGATCGACAGCCTTTTTTCAAACCGCTAAGCGACGTGAGCATCCTTTGAGTCGCCCTGCTAGCTACCGGCCCTATGACATTCATTAACTACGCATCCCGAGAGATTAATTGCAAGATCGTCTACTACGGACCTGGGCTCTGTGGGAAAACGACGAATCTTCAGCATATCTACGATTCGACGGCGCCCCAGGCGCGCGGCAAGCTGATTAGTTTGGCGACGGAGACCGACCGGACCCTCTTCTTCGACTTCATGCCGCTGGAGTTAGGCACGGTGCGAGGATTCAAGACCCGCTTTCATCTTTATACCGTTCCCGGTCAAGTGTTCTATGAAGCATCCCGCAAGTTAATTCTCAAGGGTGTCGACGGGGTAGTGTTCGTAGCCGATTCACAGGAAGAGCGGATGGACGCCAATATTGAATCTCTCTACAACCTGGAAGAAAACCTGCGTGCTTACGGTTATGAACTAATGAAACTCCCTTATGTGCTGCAATTGAATAAACGTGATCTCCCAAACGTGATTCCGGCGCCTGACTTGACTGCTGAATTGCAAAGAAAAGGCGAACCCATTGTTGAGGCAGTAGCGTCGACAGGCGTCGGTGTGTTCGACACCCTGAAGGCTGTCGCAAAGCAGGTATTGACGGAACTGCGCAGGAGCTAGAATAAGTGCGGCGGGTAAAAGTCAGGTCAGCCGATCGACTTAATCATCAACAGGCCATCGCCGCCGTTTGAATAGTATTTCGGTAGCCTCTGAGTCACCAGGTAACCCAGGCTCAGGTAGAGTTTCTGCGCTGAAACATTGCTGGCGCGCACTTCCAGCCGCACAATCCGTACATCCCGGCGGCGAAATCCATCTTCGATTCTTTCCATCAGACAACTGGCCAGGCGGCGTCTCCGGTGCTCAGGCGCGATTCCAATCGTAGTAATATGACCGGTGTGATCGGGTTCGAGCAGTCCGATCACAAAGCCCGCCATGGCGCTATTCTGCGTAACAATTCGGTACGAGACTGATTCCGGCGCTGTAAGCAGATATTCGAAGGTGTCGCGGCTGTATGCTTCGCCGTCAACAAAGCAACGCTGATCCAAACGCCAGCACTCGTCGATTTGGGAAATAGTTAGCGGGCGTAGATCGTAACGCGCATTAATGGGTGGGACCAACGCAATGCTGGTCTGAGTCTCTGGAGATTGACGGCCATTAAGCCACCACCGCGGACGAAATTTCTTGAGAACTGCCATAGCGCAAATGCAATCAGCCCAGAACTAGAGATCGTGGCGGAGATTATAGCCTGTTACCCACGCCCGTTTACAAGTGTGTGCCTTGCCTGAGGGCGCAATCAAAGAATCAGCATGCAGTCGCCATAGCTGTAGAAGCGATAGTCTCCTTTGACTGCGTGTCGATAGGCATTCAGGATCAAGTCGCGACCAGCGAAGGCGCTCACCAGAATGAAGAGAGATGACCGGGGAAGATGAAAATTGGTGAGCAGCGCATCCACGGCGCGAAATCTGTACCCTGGAACGATCGTTAGATCCACAACTCCTGATTGGGCCTTGATTCCACCGCTGGCACTAGACGAAGATTCAAGCGCCCGCGTAGTAGTAGTCCCGACCGCAATTACCCGCCCGCCATGAGTCTGAGCGTGGTTTATCGTTGCGGCAGCTTCGTCCGTAATCGAAGACCACTCCGGGGCGACGCGATGACGCTCAACGTCGTCTGTGCGCACGGGCTCAAACGTGCCGTAGCCCACGTGCAGAGTAATTTCAGAGATCGAAACTCCGCGAGCTTTAACCTCATCCAGAACGTTGGGAGTGAAATGCAGGCCGGCGGTGGGAGCGGCAATCGCTCCCCTCTGGCTTGCATATATTGTCTGATATCGGTTCTTGTCGTTGGCATCGCCCGCTACACCGCGCTTAATGTAGGGAGGCAGCGGAGTCTCACCGAGATCGTCGATGACGCGGTCTAAAGCTTCACGAGACTCAAACCGAACGACACGCATTCCGTCGTTCAGTAAATCGATAACTTCGGCGTTGAGTCTGGATCCGCCAAAGACGATCCGCGAGCCTTTGCCCAGTCGTCGCGCAGGGCGCGCCAGCGCTTCCCAAACATTCGTGTCGATTTCCCGGATCAACAGCAGTTCGATTGTTCCACCTGAGGGTACGCGGCGGCCTGTCAGTCGCGCCGGGAAGACCCGTGTGTTATTGAGAACGAGGGCATCGCTCTGGTTCAAGTATTCCGGCAAGAGATTGAACTGAGAGTCAGACCACGTTTGTGATGCACGATCTAGTACCAACATTCGTGAGGCGGCGCGCTCAGTCAGCGGTTGCTGAGCAATTAATTCCCGCGGAAGTTCGTAATCAAAATTCGAAATGTGCATGCCGACTGTGACTGGCGGTGGAGACCGAATCAGGAAAACGAAGCGGAGGGAACACTGATCCCTGGCGCCGGCAGCGGTTGTTCCATGTGCTCGCGATGAAACACGCCGGTCAGTTGGGCTCCGAAGAGCAAGACCAGGCTCGAGACATAACCCCAGGTCAGGACCGCCACTACCGCGCCGACCGATCCATAAATCTGATCGTAATGAAAATAATTCAGACTCCATGCAAAGACGTACTTTGCTGCTTCCCACAAAAGGCTGCCAATCAACGCTCCCGGAAGAGTGTCGCGCAACGTTACGTGAGCGTTGGGCATGAAGCGGTAAACGACTACAAAAAGGGTGAAGGTCACCAGTAAGCTTACCAGTGCAAATACAATCTGCCAGAACACACTGCCGACTGAAGCCAGCAACCTATAATTTTCCAGTTGTCTCGGCGACAGCCGTTCGGCGATCTCCTGTAGAGCCACCAGAACGGAAGTAACAAACACTGAGAGTGAGAGCAGGACGCCGACGCTTCCCACCATAGCCAATGTCAGGGCGCGACCGTGAAGAAAAGTTCGTGGGGTTGTTCCCCAGATCCGATTCAAGGCGCGCTCAACCACCGCAAACACCCAGGATCCAGCCCACAACACGATCACCGCGCAGGAAATAATCACTCCGGTGCTGATGTTCGAAAGCGACTTAATCGTGTCGTGCAGGAACTTGCCTGAGCCCGGATAGACCTGAACTACGTGGGTGATCATCTGACTGCCGGCCGCGATTTGATTGCTCAGAGCCAGGAGCAACAACAGCGCCGGAAACAAGGTCAGCAATCCGAAGTAACTCATCGCCGCGGCGGATGTAAACAAATCGTTCTCATGAAATTGCTGAACTGCGTGCGAAAGCATTCGCCCCCAGGGGGAGCGATTTCTGACTCCAAAGGAATGACGTGAAAAGCGCTTCATAACTGTTCCGCAAATTGTTAATTTGCGATTCCGCGGTCAAACGCGGCACTTGCGCCGCAAGCTACAGCGGGACAACTCCCGCCTCTAAACGAAAGAAATAATCATTCACACGGAATCAAACAGGCCCGGCCGTTGTTGTCCGGTTTTGATTCCGAAATGTTGATAAGCAAGTTGGGTTGCCATCCGGCCCCGCGGCGTGCGATTGAGGAAGCCTATCTGAATCAAGTATGGTTCGATGATTTCTTCGATGGAATCCTTTTCTTCGTGAATCGCCGCCGATAAAGTGCCAACTCCCACCGGTCCGCCTTCAAACTTTTCAATAATTGTTAGCAACAATTTCCGATCCATCTCGTCGAGCCCGTAGGTGTCAACTTCCATGCGGTTGAGCGCATCATTGGCCACTGCATGAGTAATGCGGCCATCGTAATCAACCTCGGCATAGTCTCGGACCCGCCGCAACAGACGATTGACGATGCGCGGAGTGCCGCGCGCGCGTCGCGCAATTTCCAGCGCCCCGCCTTCGTCAATTTCAACCCCCAGGATGCCCGCTGAACGTTTGCAAATCGTTTCCAAATCTTCGCGTGGATAAAAGTCCAAATGAAAGCCGATTCCAAACCGGCCGCGCAAAGGAGCAGTGATTAATCCGGCGCGCGTCGTCGCTCCGACCAGAGTGAACTTTGGCAGATCCAACTTGATCGAACGTGCTCCCGGACCCTGGCCGATGAGCAGGTCGAGACTAAAATCTTCCATCGCCGGATAGAGTTTTTCTTCCAGCTGAGGCATCAATCGATGGATTTCATCGATGAAGAGCACATCGCCTTCCTGAAGATTTGTTAGCAGGGCGGCGATGTCGCCCGTCTTCTCAATGGCCGGGCCTGAAGTGGAACGCAGTTGGGCGCCCATTTCGTTGGCAATAATGTGCGCCAACGTGGTCTTGCCCAGCCCCGGTGGTCCAGTTAGTAAGACGTGATCCAGCGCCTCGCGTCGCTTCACTGCGGCCTTGATATAGATGCGCAGGTTTTCTTTGGCTTTGGTTTGCCCGATGTACTCAGTCAGGTGAGTCGGACGCAAAGATAGATCGAATTGACGGTCTTCATCCGTTGGGATTGGACTTAACGCCTCAGCGGCTCTGGTTGCTTTTGCCATGGACGTTTGAATTGTGGATGCGAACTCAGTCGTTGGTCAACTCTCCGTGAACCTCTGTGGTCCACTGTGTCTCTGTGGTTAACAAAACGATCATGACCTCAGAGACAGAGGACTACCGAGTATCCACAGAGACTATGTCTTTGCCAATGAACGCAGGCTGCGGCGCAGAATCAATTCAACCGAAAGCTCGCCGCCTTCATCTATCGCAGTTTTCACTGCTTTCTCAGCCGCTGACTTTTGGTAACCCAGATTTGCCAGCGCGGAGATCGCATCATTGCGCATCGCGTCTTCCGTAGTGGCCGGCGCTGCGCCACCGGCTTGGGCGGCGAATTCCTCTTCCAGGGCCGGGGAAGATAATGCCGCCATTTTTTCGCGCAGATCGACCACCAGCCGTTCCGCTGTCTTGCGGCCAACTCCCGGTATAGCGACCAAACGAACCAGGTTGTTAGTTCGGATGGAAGCGATCATTTCGTCGGCACTCATTCCGGACAACAACTTGATCGCCAGTCCCGGACCGACACCGTTGACTGAGATTAGTTGCAGGAACAGTTCGCGCTCGCGCGCGCTCTTGAACCCGAAAAGCTGGATTGCGTCTTCGCGTACGTGAGTATAAATGCGCAACTGCACCGGAGAGCCCGCTTCGCCCAATTCATAAAAAGTCGAAAGCGGAATCGCGACTTCATAGCCTACTCCGGCAACGTCGACGATGGCGGACGTAGCTTGCTTTGAAAGCAGAGTTCCTGAAAGGTGAGCAATCATCCTGGCGTTCGGAACCCCGACATCCTGTCGGCGGTTCGCGGGCATCCCCGCTTTATCTTCCATGAACGGCGCTCGATTATCGCGTAAGGAATTTCCATTCGCAAACCAATAGTCTCATTGATTTGGTTTCGCGTTTTTTGCGCTGGACGGAACGATCCATGAAATCACACGAAGCCGCGCGAGCAAAACTAATTCCAGTTTGTGTAATTTCGTGGATCGTTTTTCCTGGAGAGCTGTAATTTCTCAAACTGAGCTTCAAACCCATGACTTTCCGGCGCAGCCTCCACGGCGTTATACTTTGTGGGCGGGCCCCAACGTATGAAGCGAGAAAAGATCTCTGAGCTGACAACTAATCGTTTGAGTGTCTATCTGCGTTGCCTGAATGATCTGGCAGCGGCGAGCATCAAGACCATCTCGTCGCAGGAACTCGCCAACCAATTCAATCTCAACTCAGCGCAGATTCGAAAAGACCTCGGCTACTTCGGCGAGTTTGGTGTGCGCGGTGTGGGTTACTTCATCGATGATCTACGCGAACATCTCACAAAAATCCTCGGCCTTGATACGCCGCATCTCGTGGGCATCGTCGGAGCCGGAAGGCTGGGAACGGCGCTGGCTAACTACAACGGCCTCTCGAAATCAAATTTCGCGGTGGTCGCCTTGTTCGACAATGACCGAGAGAAAGTCGGCCAACAAATCGGGCCTGATTGTATTCCGGTCTATGACGCGAAGAAGATCGCGAAAGTCGTTCGTGAAGAGGGAATCGATGTCTGCGTCATCGCCGTGCCCGCACGCGTCGCCCAACGAGTGCTGAATCAAATAATGGCTGCCGACGTGAAAGCGATTCTGAACTTTGCCCCGGCGGCGCTGACCGCGCGCCTCGGTGTGAAGGTAAAAACGGTCGATCTAACTACGTCGCTTGAGTCGCTGTCCTACTTCTTAGCGCGACCGCAGGCCGCTCGTTTGACGAATGCCCGACATGGGCTTGTGCGACGGAATGACGTAGCGTCGATCGACCGGCGTGAGGCTTAGATATAGCTTAGATAAATATGAACAGACGTTGGAAAAGATCTCTAAGTTTGAGTCTGGCGCTGATTTTCCTGGGCTGTCTGTTTAGTTTGGCCTATGTGATTCCTGTGCTCACAACTGAGATCGACCCGAATCTGATGAAGGGTCAATGCCCAGGCGGCAAAGATTGGGATCTGCCGGGAAGTTCCTGTCACGAAGGGATGATTTTTGATCGCCGGCCTCCCATCGCGCCCGCGCCATCAGTCGAAATCGTAACGAACAAAAAGAAAAGAGGCCGATAGTTGGACGAACAAACCGCGAGACGCGACCTCCTGCGCATTTGCCATTTGATGTACGAGCGCAGCTATGTCGTTTCATCAGACGGCAATGTGAGCGTGCGTCTGGATGATGGGCGGATCCTGGCGACGCCAACCATGACCTGCAAAGGACGGATGACTGAGGACTTGATCGCGGTGACCGATATCGAAGGCCGCCAGTTGAATGACAGCCGCGCGTCGAGCGAACTGGCCATGCATCTTTTGATTTATCGCGAGCGGCCCGACGTGAAAGCTGTCTGTCACGCGCACCCGCCGCATGGAACCGCTTTCGCTGTGGCCGGTTTGGCAATCGATCAGCCGATACTCTCTGAAGTGATCCTGACCCTCGGCTGCGTTCCGCTCGCCGAATACGGCACGCCTTCGACGGCGGAGTTGACCGACGCTATGCAGCCTCTGGTCAAACATCACAATGCTCTGCTGATGGCGAATCATGGGGCGGTGGCTTACGGATCGGATCTGTGGCAGGCGTTTGACCGTCTGGAGACCCTCGAGCACACGGCGAAGATCGCGATTCTTTCCCGCGTGCTCGGCGGTTCGAAGAATCTTTCGCCCGATGCGATCGAAAAATTAATCAATGTGCGTGAAGCTGCCGGCTATCTCGATTCAGGAGCGCGCTGCCAGGCTTGCGGTTACTTGCACGAAACGACTCTGTCGTGTCCGACATAAATCGCAGGGTTGATTTGATGTAGCGCGAGCTGCCAGCTTGCGCGGACTGGCAGTCTGGTCACCTGGATTCGCAGTCCCATTAGTAAGTCCGGCGAACTTGGCATATTCTGGTTGCGCTCAACATGCTCTCATCTGTTAGCTGCTGAAAGGTAACGGAGTCAAAATGAACAATCTCGTCGTGTACCAGAACAAGTTCGCAGCGAGCGGCTTACGAGTATTTGAGCGCGCGCTTGAAGAATCGCGGCGCCGCAATCAGAATTATGTTTCGCTCGGGCATCTTCTGATCGCTCTTGATGCCGAGGATGGCGGTTCCTTCAGAGATCATCTAAAGCGTCTGCGGGCGCTTCACAATCTCGAAGCAGAGCTAGGACCCTTCGACAACGGCATCGAGAAGATTATGGAGACAATGCCTCGGCATGGAGGCGAAGGAGTCCGAATCGGCCCGGAAACAAAAAAGTTTTTGCGAAAAGCTAGAACTATCGCGCGATGCAACCAGCGCGAGAAGATCGAGGCGGCCGATCTGCTTTCGACATTTTTGCAGATGGCGCCCATACCGTATGTTCGCCCGGGACAGGGCGTGACCTCTAATTCTTGAGTTTTATTACGATTTACTAAGGTCCCGAAACACAGGAGAAACTGAATGCAGGAAGCACTCGGAATGGTTGAGACCAAAGGTCTCGTGGCAATGATTGAAGCGGCCGACGCGATGGTCAAGGCGGCCAACGTGACTTTGGTCGGTTATGAAAAGATCGGCGCCGGATTTGTGACCGCGATTGTCCGGGGCGATGTAGCGGCCGTAAAAGCAGCGACGGACGCCGGAGCCGCGGCTGCGCGTCGAGTGGGCGAGTTGGTGAGCGTCCACGTGATTCCGCGCCCTCATGGCAGCGTCGATGATGCGATGCCGATCACTGCCCAAAGCCGCGTATGATCATTGCTCGCATTGTAGGCACAGTCGTGGCATCACAGAAAGATCCGCGGCTGGAAGGCAAGAAGCTGCTTATCGTTCGCCCCGTTAATCTGGACGGCACGGACACGAGCGGCTATGTCGTCGCCGTGGATACGGTCGGGGCCGGCTTTCATGAGCGCGTGCTGGTCGTCGCCGGGTCGAGCGCGCGACTGGCACAGAACATGAAAGAGGCGCCGGTCGACGCTGCGGTCGTGGGCGTGATCGATACGGTGGATATAAACGGCTAGTGAATGGCTAACCGCAAACCGTAAACGGAGGTTTGCTGTTCCCGGCCTCGGCTCACGATTTACGAACATGCAACTCGCTCGCGTAATTGGCACGGTGGTCGCCACAGTGAAGACGCCTTCCCTGGAAGGACGCAAACTCCTGATCGTCCAATCCCTCAACAAAGATCTCCTGCCCCAGGGAAAGCCTCTGGTCGCAGTAGATGCGGCGGGAGCGGGCGTAGGTGAATTGGTTTTCTGGTGCCGCGGAAAGGAAGCAAGTTTTCCTTTCAAGCGCGAAGACACCCCGACCGATTGCACGATTGTTGGGATAGTTGATTCCGATAAGCACGTGACCAGAGTGTAGCGCAAGATGTTATCTTGCGACTGTGACGCAAAACTCGGTCGATTTGATCGAAGACAAAAAGGCCGCAAGTTAACAACTTGCGCTACAGAAAATGATTCTTGCCAAAGTACTCGGAAACGTCGTCGCCACGCAGAAGAACGCCCGTTATGATGACGCGCGGATCATGTTGTGCGAGCAGATGACTCCCGAGGGCGAGGCCACTGGCCATACAGTAATAGCGCTCGACTCTGTCGATGCCGGCGTCGGAGATACCGTTCTGATCGTGCAAGAGGGATGGGGCGCGTCGACTGCAGCGACCGGAAAACCGGGCGCGGCTATCGATTCGGCCATCGTTGGCGTTGTCGATTACATCGATCTCTTGAAGGACGAGATAACTTGAGACGAATGTTGACAGAGATTTCACCACAGCTATTCAGTTTAGTATTGGCACTTCTGGCAACCTGTCGGAGACAAGTCCCGCCGCTAAACGAATTGTTTCAGTAACAAAAATGAGCACCGAGCAAGATCAAGCGAGGTTGATAGCCGAGCGGGTGGCGCGGCGGGTAGCCGGAACGCGCATTGATCCATCAGCATCCACTTCCAGGACGCCGGTAAAGAAAGGTGAGCCAGTGCGCGAAGAATTGTCGGCGATTCGCGAAGGTCTGCACGATCTTGAGGACAAACTCGATCGCATCGAGTCGAAGATAGTTCACAACCCCGCCCCACCGGTTGAAGCCTCTCGAGCGCGATTAATCGACTTCGTTTCGTCCGGCCCGCCACTGTCTGTCGCGCCGTCGATCAACCAGGCGCCGTCAAATTCTCAAACACCACAGTTGTCGCAGGTAATCCAGCGAGCACCCGCGCAGTTTGTGCCTGCTACTCATTCTCCCTGGCTCCGGGATTTCAACAACGTTTCTAATCATCCCAGTCAGGAACGATTTGGCATCGAAGAGGCTACCGTGGCTGAACTGGTAGAGTTTTTTGAAAGTGAAAAGAAGTGTTCGGTCGAACCGGGCGGCAAGCCCTGCGATCATTGCTCGATGTGCAGCTCGCGTGGGTTTTAATTGGGATTCGAAAGTTAAATACGAGGCCGCTCTTTTTGATCAAGAGCGGCGTTGTCGGTGACCGGTTCAGGGCTCGCGCGCCACTGATGAGAGAGGTCAGTACCACCTGCGTTAGCGGGTGGCGCCACCAGTCAACTTCCGCACATTGAGCATTTGACCGACCCGCTTACCCAGTAGTACTGAGTCCAGGCTGCGCCAACAGTCAACGCGGAATCAGTCGATGCAGGAGATAGAACAGCGCGACTCCCGCAAACACCACAATCGAAACCATCGGATTCTTTCCTTCTGATCGATTTACTTCAGGAATCAGATCGCTGGATGCTACGTAGAGGGTAACTCCCGCGGAAAACGGCAAGGCGTACGCAACCGAGGTCTGAAAACGACTGTTCAGCAACGCTACGCCGACAACGCCGGCGAAGGTGGCTGCTCCAATCGCGAGGGCAGCGGCGGCGGCTTTCTTTGATGAACGACCTGAAGCCAACATGATCGAAGCGACGGTGAAGCCTTCCGGCACCTTGTGCAGCATGATCGCAATAAAGACCAGCAGCCCCACTTTAAAGTTGGTTAAGAAAGCCGCCGCGATTGAAACGCCGTCAAAGAATGTGTGAATCGTCAGACCGCCCATCGCCGCATACGCGGCCGAAGGCTTGATCAAATGTTCAGGATGGGTTTCTTCTCCGAAGTGAAAGTGCGGCGCAATCGTGTGCTCGAACAGCTGAATCAAGAGATAGCCGCCCAGCAGGAGCGTCATCGGAACTACGGCCGCCTCGGCGTGCGATGCGTCGGCAAGTTTCAGATCCCACAAGCTGACGGACTCCGGAAGCATCTCGATAAAAATTGCCGCCAGCATGAAGCCGGCGCCGAGCGCGATCAGATACTTAAGCAGCCTGGTCTCGCGACGATGTGCGCCGGAGGACGCGAGCAGCAGTCCTCCAGCAAGATTGGCAAGGGCCGCCAGTGCTCCCAGGAGCAGTAGCGCTGGAAATCCGTTCATAGGGGTTTCGTGGCGGCACGGACATTCTGCCCATGACAATCACGCGCATGATGAGCGTGCCAGCGCAGTGCGGGACTATACATCATCGGAGCAGCAACTCAGCTACAGTCTCCTCCAAAAAAACTGTGAAAAGCCTTGACAGGCCCGAAATACGGGCGTAGGATGCGCCGGTGGAGCGAAGTGGAGTGAGGTGGCCTCAACGACACGAACCAAACCTGAAACTGGCGCGAACTGCAGAGCCGTCTCTCTTGCTCGCCAAAACCGCACCCGATGCTGCGAGGCAACTATACAGCGCGAATCGATTCGAAAGGCCGGCTCAAGGTGCCGACGCTTTTTCGGCGCTACGTCGAAGAGAAGTATGGCTCAGCTTTTTATCTTACCAGCTTGAGCGGCGATTGCGTCTGGATTTACCCGATGCCCGAATGGGAAGCGATCGAACAAAGGCTGTCGTTATTGCCTTCGATGGATCCGGCAAGACGAAAGTTCCTTGATAGAACTAATTACTACGGGCAGCAGTCATCGATGGATACCCAGGGCCGAGTATTGATTCATCCGTTGTTGAGAAAAAGTGCCGCCGTGGTTGGCGACGTCGCAGTCCTCGGTTATTTGACATACCTGGAAGTCTGGGAGCTGGAGAAATTCCAGCAGCGTCTGCTGTCTGATCCTTATTCAGAAGAAGACGAGGCGGCAATCGCGCGCCTGGGTATTTGAAATCCGGTTAGCAGTAAGCCGTGAGCAGTGAGCAGTAGGACCAAATGATGTGAGGTTTCTCGTTGACAGGGTTCAGCTCCACGAGTTTGCGTCAGGTTGGTTTTTCGGTGTTCTGCTAACTGCTCACAGCTTACTGCTTACTTTTAGTTCTTTGAACGAGATCACGGGGCGGTGGTGATGGCGGAGCCTTTGGGGGGCAGGGGCACGCTGGCCCATCGCCCTGTGCTACTTCGAGAGACGATCGAGCTGCTCGCAGCGGAGCGGGGCGGGTTGTTTGTCGATTGCACGGTAGGCCTGGGCGGGCATAGCGAAGCAATTCTGGAAACATCTCGTGACGCGAAGGTGCTGGGCATCGATCGTGACGACGAAGCGCTCGAGCTGGCGAGGAAGCGATTGGCGCGATTTGGGTCGCGCTTCTGGGCCGTGCATGCTGACTTTCGCGATATAACGCGGGTCCTCGCGATTGCGGAGGTCAAACAGGCACGCGGCATTCTCGCCGACCTGGGCATTTCGTCGTTACAGCTGGATTCGCCAGCGCGGGGATTCAGTTTCCGGCACGACGCGCCGCTCGATATGCGTATGGACGCTTCGGCCGGGGTGGAGACCGCCGCAGAGTTGCTCGGTCGTCTTTCCGAAGTAGAGATTGCCCAAATAATTTTTGAGTACGGTGAAGAACGTCGGTCGCGCCGCATTGCTCGCTGGATTGTCGAGAAGAGAGAGCAGGGCACGCCGATTGAAACGACTCGCGACCTCGCCTCATTAGTAGAACGCGCAGTCGGATTTGGTAAACAACGGAGGATCCATCCCGCCACGCGCACGTTTCAGGCGTTGCGCATAGCGGTCAACAGCGAGCTCGAAAACCTTGATCGTTTCGTGACTGACGCGGTTGACCATTTAGAGCCAGACGGGCGTCTTGCGGTAATCAGTTTTCACTCGCTTGAGGATCGCATTATCAAGCGAACTCTGGGGAAGCTCTCGGGTCGTTGCCAGTGTCCGCCGCGTCTGCCGACGTGCACCTGCGGCGCCCGCAAGACGGTCGAGATTTTGACGCGGCGACCAATCGTGGCCGATGAAGAAGAAATTGCCGCCAACCCCAGATCACGAAGCGCAAAATTGCGGGCTTGTCGGAAGCTCTTACAGCAGAACTAACCGGAAATAAATGGAGAGTCAAGATGGTGAGACGGGTTCCCTCAAGACAACGAAACTCGCGGGTGGCTCGCGAACGCGATCGCGGGGCTTTTTTGCGTCTCGGATTGCTTTTGCTCTGTGGCCTGAGTCTGGCTGGCGGTTTCGTATATGCCGGCGTCCAGCATTTTGCGGCACTCAAACTCGGATATGAGACTCAGAATCTGCGAAAGGTCCGAGACACTCTGGCCGCAGAACAGCGGCGCTTTCTGGTGGAGCGAGAAGCCGTAGCCAGTCCCGCTCGCCTGGAGCGGGCGGCTCGTCAACTCGGGATGCAGCCGATGCAGGCGGCGCAAATCGATCCTCTGAAGCGGAATGCCAGGGCGTCTGTAGAAAGGAATTCTCCGGCGCCTGGGACTGCGTCCACGCCGGCGAAGAATGAGCCAGCAAGAGTCATCCGGCAACCCAAGCCCCCGACGCAAGCGATCTCGCAGCAAGCCAAACTGACTCCGGCGCGCACGCGCTAACTTGACCGCAGTGTTTGGAGTTCTTAATGCCCCGTCGTTCCACCGCCATCGAAGCGCCACGGGCCGTCAACTCGCACCGGCGCGCACTGTTCGTAGCACTCGGGCTGGTGGCCTGGATGCTATTGATCGGTGGGCGACTGGTTCAGCTGCAAGTCAGCCAACACGATGACTTCACCGCCCGCGCCAGAAACCAGCAACTAAGTGCCGTGGAAACGAGTCCGACGCGCGGACAGGTGCTCGATCGACAAGGCCGCGAGTTGGCCCGCAGTATCGAGACAGAATCTTTCTACGCGGATCCCCGCGATATTTCAGATCCTGACGGCACCGCGAAACGTATTGCCGCCATCACGGGGCAGGATCGCGACGAACTGTCCAGGCGGCTGTCCGCGGCTATTGATGCAAAGAAGCAGTTTGTCTGGATTACGCGTCGCGTCGCCATGGAATCGGCTAAGAAGCTCGACGCGATGGAACTCAAAGGAGTCTTTTCGCGCAAAGAATCGAAGCGTTACTACCCGAACGATTCGCTGGCCGCTCACGTACTGGGTTTTGTGGGCGCGGAACAGAATGGTTTAGGCGGAGTCGAGCAATTCTACAACGAGAAGATCAGCGGCGAGGCCGGCAAGGTCTATCTCGAACGAGATGCAGAGCGTCGCGTTTTTGAGAGTTACGAGGTCCAGCCGAATCCGGGCCAGACCGTGGTGCTGACGATCGATCAGACGATTCAGTACCGGACTGAGCAGGCGCTGAGCGCCGCCGTGGAGCGAGCTCACGCAAAATCAGGTACCGCAATTGTGATGGATCCGCAGACCGGAGAAATCCTGGCGCTGGCTAATGCTCCTTCGTTTGATCCGAACCAGCCCACGAAAGATTCCACCGAAGCGCGAGCGAACATCGCTCTGCAAAATACCTATGAGCCCGGTTCCACATTCAAGATCGTCGCTTACTCGGCAGCCATTGAAAAGGGACTGGTCCGGCCGGAAGACAAGATCGACTGCCAGATGGGACAGATCACAGTCGCCGGTCGTTTGATTCACGATCACAAACCGTTCGGAGTATTGACCATTGCCGACGCCCTGGCTCTGTCCAGTAATGTAGGCGCGATCAAGCTGGGCCTGCTCGTCGGTAACGAGTCGATGTATGACTATATGAAGCGGCTCGGTTTTGGTTCGCGAACGGGAATCGATTTGGCGGGCGAGTCAGCCGGGCAATTGCGGGCTTTGAGCCGCTGGCAACCTTCGTCGATTGGATCGCTGGCCATGGGCCAGGAGGTTGCCGTAACGCCATTACAAATGGCTACCGCGTATTCCGTGCTGGCGAATGATGGGATGCTGGTGAAGCCACACGTCGTGCGCGAATTGCGCGCCCCGAATGGAACCGTCTTGTTTCAGGCAAAACCGGAGGCGCGCCGGGCGCTGAAGCCTGAAACGACGCAGGCGTTGCGCAATATGCTGGAAGGTGTGACGTTGCACGGAACCGCCCGCAAGGCTCAATTGGATGGATACACAGCTGCTGGTAAGACCGGAACTGCGCAGAAGATCGATCCAAAAACGCACACCTATTCAAAGACAAAATATATTGGTTCATTTGTAGGCTTTGCCCCGGTCAAGAATCCGGCCGTGGTAATCATAGTCGTAATCGATGAGCCGCAGGGCTCGTACCATGGCGGCGACGTTGCCGCGCCGGTCTTTCGCGAGATTGCCGAGCAGATCCTGCCGGATTTGAGTGTCTCTCCTGATATTGAGGTCAAGACGCCACCGCCATCGATCGCGCAGGCGGTCAGGCCCGCGCCGCAACAAGTGAAGGAAGATCAACAGCAAGCTGAGGCGCGTGAAGCGACTCTGCCGCAGGTGGCATCGCGGAGTTTCCGCGGTCAAACTAGAGAGGTAGTCTTCGCTGTGGCCACGAAGCGGGCGGCGTTGATGCCGGACCTGCGTGGGCAAAGCGTGCGCGACGCGCTCAGAACCTGTCAGCAGCTTGGCTTGCGTCTGGAGGCGCGCGGGGAAGGACATGCGATGCGGCAAAATCCCGAGCCTGGTGCTGAAGTTGATCCGGGCTTGATAGTCCATGTGGATTTTGGCCGCGGGAATTAGTTCAGAGTTCAAGCTTTAGCCTGGCGCTTAAACCTAAAAACCCAAGAGTTGAACTCTGAACGGAAGATTGAAGAGAACAATACCGGATGAGCAGACGTGGACATTAAGACGGCAGCAAGTTTGATGGGCGCCACGACTGATCGTCTTCGCGCTGAGCTCTTTGACAAAGAAATAATCGATTACTCGATTGATTCGCGAACGGCTGGCGAGGGCGAGCTGTTCTTTGCTTTGTCCCAACCCGATTATGAACGGGCCGGCTTTAACGGCACGTTTGCGGATGCTCACGACTTTATTCCGCAAGCATTGGCAAATGGGGCCGTGGCCGCAGTCGCGCGCCGCGCGCGAGTGAGAGGCGATCTGCAAGTCGTGGCCGATCGACTCCTTCTGGTTGATGACGTGATTGCCGCCCTGCAAAGACTGGCGCGCAAGGTCTATGAACAGTGGGGGCGTCCTGTCATTGGCATTACCGGCAGTGCCGGGAAGACGACCACCAAGGAACTAACGGCGCAGGTACTCGCACAGACCGGCGTTCGAATACTTAAGAGCGAACGCAATTATAACAACGGCCTTGGCCTGCCGCTTTCAGTTTTGCAGATGGTGAGCAAAGGCCACCAACCGGACAATTATGATTTGGCGGTACTCGAAATGGGGATGTCTTCCCCCACGCATGAGATTCGACGTCTGGTGGAGATCACGCCGCCCGACATCGGCGTGGAGTTAATGGTCGCGCCCGTGCACCTCGAGCATCTGGGTACGATCGAAAAGGTGGCGGCCATGAAAGCCGAGTTGGTGGAAGGGCTGAAACCTGGCGGCATTGCGATACTCAACGCGGACGACAAACTTGTTATGGAAATGAAATCAAAGACAGATGGGCCGGTGCTGACCTTTGGCATCCAAAACGAAGCGGACATCACCGCGACCGGCATCGACACGGGCCGGTTTGGGTCGATCCGATTTCGGCTGCAGACGCCTCTGGGTGAAGCGGCGGCAGAGTTGCCAATGACCGGCCGGCACAACCTGATGAACGCGCTGGCGGCATCGGCGGTGGCCACTGCGCTGAAGGTCAGACCTGAGCTGATTGCGAATGCTCTGCGCTCAGCAAAGCCTCCGCGCATGCGTGGAGAGGTCTTGGATTTTGCGGCGGGTTTTACCGTGGTGGACGATTCGTATAACTCGAATCCGGGTTCTCTGTTGAGCATGGTGAGCACGCTGGCGGAAGCGAGTGAGAATGTTAAGCGCCGGTTTGTGATAGCCGGTGAAATGATGGAGTTGGGACCTGACGCTCCGGAAATGCATCGCCAGGCGGGCCGTGAAATCGCCGGGCTCGGTATTGATGTCCTGTGGGGAGTGCGCGGACTGGGCGCCGCAATTATTTCGGGGGCGGCTGAAAAGGGAAGCGCCGAGACCGCGTTTTTCGAGAGTTCAGATGACGCGGCCGCCGCGGCAATTGGAGTTGTCCGCGCAGGCGACTTGATTCTGGTTAAGGGGTCGCGCAGCGTGGAGACGGATAAGATCGTTAAAGCGCTTAGGGAGAGATTCCCACTTGCGGGCGCGGACCAGAGATGAGCAGTCAGTTGTCCGTGGTTAGTCGTCAGTTGTATGCCGTTCGGAGGCTTTGACAACTAACTGGCCACTGACAACTGACTACTGACAAATGATCTATTACATTTTTTACGAGCTGATCTTTAACCACTCGAACCAGGATTGGTGGCTGGTAAAAGCTCTGAACGTTTTTCAGTACGTAACTTTTAGGACTGCTTATGCCTCGGTTACGGCCCTGCTGATATCGCTTCTAGCCGGGCGGTGGGTAATCAACGGGCTGAAGAAATGGAATATTGGCCAGCAGATTCGCGAAGAGGGTCCACAGGCCCACATGGCGAAGCAAAATACTCCGACTATGGGTGGATTGCTGCTGATCGCGTCGGTGATAACTTCGACTCTGTTGTGGGCGAAGCTGTCGAGCTTTTATGTCTGGATCGTTATTCTGGCCACGCTCGCGTTCGGCGGAGTTGGTTTCGCCGACGATTATCTCAAACTGGTGAAGCGACGCAGCCTGGGCCTGACTGGACGGCAAAAAATAATTCTCCAGCTGGCAATTGCGTTTGGGGTTTGGCTCACGCTCTATCTCTCGACACGTTACTTCGAGACCAAGTATTCGTGGAACGTCAGTATCCCGTTCTTCAAGGACACTGCGATTCCAAACGGCATCAGCACGATTGGGCCGATCTTGTATCTACTGCTGATCGTAATCGTGTTGTTGGGCGCGACCAACGCAGTGAACCTCACCGATGGGCTCGACGGCCTCGCGATCAGCGTGACGTTCATCGCGATGACCGCGCTGACGGCGTTCACTTACTTGAGCAGCGATGCGCGCTGGGCACGTTATCTGGATTTGGCGCACCGGCCTGAGGCGGCTGAGTTGACGGTATTTTGTGGCGCCATGGCCGGCGCCAGCCTGGGCTTCCTCTGGTTTAACGCGCCGCCCGCGGAAGTTTTCATGGGCGACGTCGGCAGCCTGGCGATAGGCGGCGCGGTCGGCACGATTGCCGTGCTGACCAAACAGGAATTCATGCTGTTGATGGTGGGAGGCGTATTCGTGATCGAGGCTTTGTCGGTGATGCTGCAAGTTTCGGTGTTCAAGATGACGAAGAGCACCAGCGGAGTTGGCCGCCGCGTCTTCAAGATGACGCCTTTGCATCACCACTTTGAGATGGTGGGCTGGAAAGAGTCGAAGATTGTCTTTCGCTTTTTGATACTGGCGATTCTGTTCGCTCTGCTCAGTCTGACGACTTTGAAACTGCGCTGAGGGGTTAGGTGAGGGTGCGGAGCTTGACGGAGACAGGCCCTCTCCCCGGCGCTCTCCCAAAGGCAGAGGGAGAAAAGACTCTGTAAAGTTTGTCGGATAATTTGAAGTGCGTGATATGAAGAGCCTGACTGAAGTCCTTGGTTCATTGCTGTTAGCGCTGCTGTTGTTGCGGGCATCGGGATCACTTTTTGGCATTATTTACGAGTGGAAACTGCGGGCAGGAAAGTCTTAGTCATCGGCGCGGCCCGCAGCGGCATCGCGAGCGCCCGGTTTCTCGCGCAACGCGGCGCGATTGTCGCTCTTAATGATCGGAAGCCGCTGGCTGAATGGCCGGCGGAAGCACTCGAATTGAAAACTGTGGGCGTAGGTCA
>WNFP01000164.1_pt1 | contig 55844 bp, 42 predicted proteins | sample 5400201 | NCBI WGS metagenome assembly WNFP01 (sample SAMN13153355, study PRJNA577476) | soil metagenome | isolation source: 115 cm saprolite under Madrone tree | place: USA:California | collected 2016-06-14 | reverse complement strand
CGAATCCAGAAGAATGCCGTTCTACCCATCGTCGCTGGTCGTGAGTGTCGGGTACGGGGCAGCCTCTGGATTCTTCAATCGAACGGAATGCGGATTCTGTTGAAAGCCCGATATGAATCAGCGCGGAAGCGACAATCATCGATGAACGCCCGATTCCGGCTCGGCAATGAACTGCAACCGCTTTTCCTTTGCGCAGGAAATCAGTGACAGAATTGACCAGTTCAGTAAATTCAGCATACGAATTCGGAACGGATCTGTCTTCGATGGGGAAGGAAAGAAACTCGATACCTCTGCTTTGGCAGCAACGACTTTCCTCGACGAGTCCCAACTCCTCATTTTCGGCGGCCGTCAAGGCAGAAACGACTACGTCAATTCCTGCACGCTGCAACAAACTAATGTCGTCTGGAAGCCAATCCTGCCCTCTTGGGCGCGGTATTATCGCAAGGCGAACTCCCTCAGTTTTTATCCAGTAAGGATTCACAAGAGATCGTCCCAGAAACTTGCCGTGCTGCGATTGCAGCAACCGCTGATTCTGCGTCTCACTCGATAGCCCAAACGCGGAGCCGCTATGGATTGTCACGAACGTGACGAAATGCTTTTGCTTTGCTGCCCGGCATTTCATCACCTATACGCGGCGGCTTTCCGCCGCGCCGTTTCATAAGCTTGTCAAAGGCCTTGAAATCTGCGTGCGCTTTACGGTCAGCAAAGAACTCCGCCGTTTGCAAAGCTGAAAGCTTTTCAGCCACCGCTGTGACGACGAATTGGTTTATGCTCGTCCTTGGCGCTCTTTCGTAGTTGTGCCCGGAGTTCGTTTATCTTTACGCCAAGCCGGAACGATTGCCCGCCCGCAACCCAGCCCTGCGCGCCTACACTAGGAATACCGAAATTATGTTTTCTTCCCGTAGACTCGTCTGGATAGTGGGGGTTAGTATTTTTATCCTCCTCTTTTACTCCGTCGTGTCGCTGTCACTGAGACGCGGCTCGGATTCGCTGACCACATTCGGCAACCTCGTGCAGTGTCTTGTTCCGCTCTTCGCCAATGCGGGCCTGCTTCTGAATGCGGGAACACCCCACTGGAGGAGAAACATTTTCTGGATGTTGCTGGCCATGAGCTGCACGCTCTGGATGATCGGTCAGTTTGAATGGACCTACTATGAGGTCTACCTTCACCAGCCTCTTCCCGAGATGTACGGCGGAGATATCCTGTTTTTTCTGCGGGGAATTCCGATCATGGCTGCACTGGCCCTGCGCCCCCACCTCAAACGCGGGGAAATTCAATTACGCTTTGGCTATCTGGACTTTGTACTGCTCTTGATCTGGTGGACATTCCTCTATGCATTTGTGGTCTTGCCCTGGCTGTACGCAACGCCGGCTCTCGGCCAGTACAATCACACCTTCAACATAATCACCAACATTCAGAACATGGTCATCGTCATCGGATGGGCCATTCTATGGCTGCAATCGAGCGGCGCGTGGAGAATTGTCTACGCCAATCTCTTTGGCGCCTCGACAATCTACATGTTTTCCTCCTTGTCCATCAACGTTGCCATCGACAATCACAGTTACTACACGGGAAGTTTGTACGACCTCTTGCTGCTTGCCAGCTTTCTCTGGTTTGCCCTGGCCGGCGCCATCGCCTATCAGAATCAAGCCAAGCTGGATGCGCCGTCTGAGAACGCCTATGACTGGGACCCGGATTCGCCTTCGGACGAAAGTGTCTGGCCAGCGCGGCTGGCGATGGCGGCGGTGATTTCGCTCCCTTTGTTTGCAATTTATACGCTGCGGTTCAGCCATGATGATCTCGAAGTCCGTGATTTTCGTCTGATGGCCACCTTGATCGCCTCCGTCCCGCTCGCGGTGCTGATTTTCCTGCGCACCCAGCTGGCGGACCGCGACCGCTCGCGGCTTCTCGCCCAATCGGAACAGTCCATTGAGAACTTGAAGCGGCTGCAGGCACAGATCGTGCAATCGGAAAAACTCGTTTCCCTAGGACAGCTTGCTGCCGGCGCGGCGCACGAAATCAACAATCCGCTTGCGGCGATCCTCGGTTTTTCCGACCTGCTCGCCGATGATCCCACGGTGCCGGATAAGGCTCGCGCGACAGCCTCAAAAATACGCGACCAGGCTCGCCGCACAAAGACGCTGGTCGGCAATCTCCTGAGTTTCGCGCGCCAGGTGCCCGCCGAACGCACGCTCCTCGATATCAACACGGTTGTCAACAACGCCGTGCAGCTTCGCGCTCTCGACTTGCGTTCCGGGACTACGCGGATAGAGTTGCAACTCGAGTCTGTCCTTCCTGGCGTTCGCGGCGACGGAAATCAGCTGATGCAGGTTTTCTTCAACATTATCAGCAACGCCCTGGAAGCAATGGAAGCTGCCAGCGGCGGTGTACTGACCATCAAAACGATTCGCGACCGCGGCAATGTGGTGATCCTGTTCTCCGACACCGGCCCCGGCCTGAAGGATCCGCAGCGCGTTTTCGATCCTTTTTATACGACCAAGCCGGTCGGTAAGGGCACAGGCCTGGGCCTCAGCATCTGCTTCGGTATCATCCAAGAACACGGCGGCAAGATTCTTTCTTACAACCGGCAGGAAGGCGGGGCCGTCTTCCGTGTTGAACTTCCCGCAGTCCTGGCCGCGTTGCCGGCCAAAGAATTGCAGCTCAGCGCTTCTTCGACCACTCCTCAGAAGCACTCCTGACCTCACCTCATCTCTCGGACTTCCGGCAGCCCTTTCCCCGAAGATTTTCGCGACTCGTGCTAGAGTTTTGCATTCTGCTTTTGAAGTGACTGTGAGGCTGCCACAATGCCAGGGATCGCCATTCAGACGCAAAAGTTGACACGGAGATTCGGAAACCTCATCGCCGTCGACGGCATCGATCTCCAGGTGACAGCCGGACAATTCTTCGGCTTTCTGGGACCGAATGGCGCCGGAAAATCAACCACCATCAAAATCCTGACCGGCTTGCTGGCTCCGACCTCCGGCAGCATCCAGCTTCTGGGCTGGGACTTCGCCACCAACCCCATCGAAATAAAACGCCAAATCGGCGTAGTCCCGGAAGGCATGGGACTGTTCGAGCGTCTGACGGGCTCCGAGTATCTGAATTTTGTTGGCCGTATGTACGGTTGCAGAAGAAACTTGCCCTTGCCGCCGCGGTAATTCACGGGCCGCGCATCCTGTTTCTCGATGAACCCTTCGAAGGCGTGGATGCGCTCGCGGCCGGTGCTCTGAAGGCGCTGCTGGCGCGCATGACCGAACGCGGCACAACCATTTTCCTCACTTCCCACGTTCTGGAAATCGTAGAGCGACTGTGCAGTCATGTGGCCATTATTCATAAGGGACAGCTTGTCGCGCAGGGATCGCTCGAGGAATTGCGTTCGGGGATTGCCGGTGAAGCAGGAAGCAAAACCACGCTCGAGCAGGTTTTCCTTTCCATCGTCGGCCAGAATGGTTCGGATCGCCCGCAGCTCGAGGAGCTTTCATGGCTGATGTGACGCAGCCCGTCAGCGTCTTCGAGCAGGTACGGCTGGTTGCCGGACTTCGCTGGCGGATCACGCGGAACAGCCTGCGCAAGAAAAATAATCGCCTCGATCTGATTGGGCTCATCTTTGCGGGCCTATTCGGCAGTATCTTGGTGATTGGACTGAGTTTTGCTTTTTACGCGGGCGCCTATGCCTTTCTTTCCAGAGACCGCTTGGAGTGGATGGCCTTACTCTTCTGGGGGATCTTTCTTTTCTGGCAGGTTTTCCCGATCTTTGTGGCAGGTTTCGGCGCAAATTTCGAGTTCCGCGCGCTGCTTCGGTTTCCGCTGAGCCTCCGCGCGTTCTACCTCATTGGGCTGGCGTACGGGTTCGCCGACTTCTCGGCGCTCTCCTCAGTCTGCTGGCTGCTGGCGATGACCGCAGGAGCCACAGCCGCTAAACCGGGCGTGCTGCCAGCCATGTTGCTGATCGTTGGGATCTTCGCACTGCTTAACGTCACGATCGAACGGCTCATTGGCTCCTGGCTGGAGCGATTGCTGGCCCGCCGCCGAACCCGGGAACTTTTCCTCGGTCTATTCATTCTCTCCATGATTTCCCTGAATTTTCTTACGCCTCTGCTCCAGCGTTATGGGGCGTCGGCGCAGCCCGCTCTCTTGCGTCTCTTGCCATACTTTGCGTGGCTTCCGCCTTCGCTTGCAGGACATAGCCTGGCCACGATCATTCGGCTCGAGCCGGCAGGGTTTCTACTGAGCTTTGCACTTCTCCTGCTTTACCTGTTGTTGTTCAGCGCTCTTTTGTGGCGCCGTTTTGCCGCGCAATATCGCGGAGAAGAGCTCAGTGAGAACGCGGCGCCAGCCCATGCCGCCGTTCGTCCGGTCACAGCAAAAGACGATCATCCCGATAGGCTGAGTCTGCTTTCGCCCCAGGTGGCGGCGATCGTTCGCAAAGAGTTCCGCTATCTCACTCGCAACAGCTTTGCATATCTAACGCTGCTGATGCCGCCGCTCCTCATATTGATCTTCAGCATGAACTTTGCCGGGAGGCATCCAGCCGTGGGTGGCAAGGGCGTCTCCGCGGATATATTCTTTCCGGGGATGATGGGCTATCTCATCCTGATTCTGATGGCGCCCGCCTACAACAGCTTTGCGTATGAGAGCCGCGGCATTCAGAACTATTTCACCGCCCCATTGCGTTTTCGTGACGTTTTCCTCGGCAAGAATCTGATGCTCGTCTCCGTGCTTTCGGTGGAAATCACGCTTTCCCTGGCGATGCTCGTGTGGCGCGTCGGCTTGCCCTCGGCACACATGCTGGTGGCTACGTGTGCCGCCATCGTCTTCACGATAGTGGGTCAGCTCACCATTGCCAACTGGTCCTCGATCACCTTTCCGCGAAAGATGGAATTCGGCCGGATGCAAGGTCAGCGCCAATCCGGCATGGCCGTGCTCGTCGCCTTTGGCTCGCAGATTCTAATGGGCGGCATTTCTGCCGTTATTCTCTTCTCAGGAAGGTGGACCGGCAATCCCTGGCTTCCCGCCGAAGGATTCGTCTTTCTCGCTGCCGCAGCCGTCGGAGGCTACTTTGCTTCGCTCGATGCGCTCACGGAGCTTGCGGAGAAAAGGAAAGAAACCCTCATTGAAACACTATGCCGCTGATTCCATGTCTCAAGGTTCACTCCTGGCTAGGCTGCCCTCCTTGTTTCTCTCTCCTCAGGAATTCAGCGTAGCGCGCGGCTATCGCGTGCCACGAAAAATATTGCCGCTGTGCCAGCAAGCTTCGCTGCGCGAGCGAAGTGCGGAAGTGCTCGTCCTCGAGAACGCGCAACAGCACGTCTCCCAGGTCGCCTTTTCTCGTTGGAGAAAAGAACGCCAACCCGGCCTCTGTGATCGGCGCCGCCGTCTCCGGGCCTTCGCAGGCGATCACAGGCAACCCGCAGGCGATTCCTGCAATCGCGCTGCCTCGCCGCGTGGAAATCGGCCCGCGCACAAAGAGCAGAACGTCGGAAATGGAAAGGCTGCGCACCACGTCTTCTCCTGGTAGAACGCCCATCACATGGAGTTCCACCGCGGTGTCATCCAGTCGTTTCTTCAGTTCCGCTTCGGCGCTCTGCGCATTGCGGCCCAAAACGATCAGTCGAAGTTTGCCGGTGCGCAAGACGGCAAATCGCACAGCCTCGACGATATTTTCGATCTCCCATCGTCCCGATTCCCCACCGGTTATCCCGAAGACCGCGACACTCAATTTTCCACCCGTCGAAATGCCCTGCCTCGAGTTGGCTTCACTGGACGTGGGCAAATTTGCTCCGACCGGAATGAAACACCCCTTGCCGTGTCCGTGTTTGATCCAAGAGATTCTTTCCATCGGAACCGTGAACACAGCCCCGTCGCAAAGCCGCAATGACTTGAGCATCACGTGCAATTGCACGCGGCGCCGCACGCCGTCAATCACTCGTTTTCCGCTGTAAGGTTCTATGTCGTGAAAAACTACACCCACGCGGACACCAGCCGCTTTGAGAGTCTTGAGCACTCGGGGAAATCGCACTGGGAACCCACGCGCTGACCAGGCTAGCGCTGTGTATTGCACCAGCACCCATACTCCACGCCACCCTTTTGCCCGGCGTCGTAGTGCTCTGGCTGCTCGAGTCCAGCTGCTCTCGCGCCACGCGACGCGTTCGATGACTAATTCGAAATCTTCCGCCACCAGCGCTTTGCCAAGATAGCGGCAATACTCCTCGACCGCGTCCGTAGGCGCGTCGGGCCGTCCGAGGAGCGCGATGACCCGCTGCCCGCTCATCTCACAAGGCTCATTTTTCGGCGAGGAAGCTTCCAATCACCAGCGCGTCCATCTTGGAGCTCAAGAATGTGTGCAGAGCGAAAGATGTAGCGGATTCCGTTTCGTTGGTAGCTGTAGATCAAGGAACCAGACATTCTCCCCCGACTATGACAAACGCTTCAGAACGGCCTTCTCTCAATCGTTCAAAACACTTATGTGCTGAATACAGGTCACTTAGCCGAGTTCGTTTCGCAATTTCAAATAGCGGGCTCCTCCGGATGAGCCTTCCCCCCGATGAGAGTACTGCTGTACTGTGCACCGTTGCCAAGGGTTGTAGCATATCTTAGTGCCGTCGGGGAGATTGATGGCCGGCACTGTCTGATCGAGTGGAAAACCACAACGAGCCGTTATTCAACCGAACCCGAGGGCGATGCCAGCAGTGTGATTCAATGAAAAATCTCGAAGTGCACCAGTTGAATGGCAAAAGCCGTTTAGGAGACGATTGCCTGGAAAACCTGATCACACTCTGCAACGCTTGTCACCGGATCGGTAAGCAGGGATATTCACGTTCAGGCCACTCTATCTTCAGAATCAAATAACCTCTCGTCGCTGGGAATTCGTACAAAGAGGTAGAGCAGAACGTGCGATTCATGCGCGAGTAAGGGAGTTCGTGTAAAGTACAGCAGAGGTCCTCTTCAAGATCCCCCGCCATGTTGGATAACCCCTCGAACGCCATGCTATTCAGCACACAGCCGAAGACGAACCGTTCCGAAATGGATAGCTACTGCGGTCAACACAAGATTAAGAGACATTTTTTTGAGCTATTCGGCCGACCGTGCATGCCGAGCAGAAAAAACCCGCTCGCCCGAATTCACCACCGCCGTCCTCTCTCGAGGAACAATTGGGCGTGAAGCTTCTATTGTATTCTCACTACTTTGCGCCAAGCATCGGGGGAGTCGAGACCATCGTGCTCTCACTTGCCCGCGGTCTCGCAGAGGTAAGCACTCCTAGTGGTTCCCCAGAATTTGACCTCACTTTAGTAGCTGAAACCGCTGCAGAAGACTTTGACGATCGCTTGCTTCCGTTTCGTGTTCTCCGCAAACCAAGCCTTGTGCAGTTGATGCAGACGATCCGCTCGTCCGACATAATCCACATTGCCGGTCCGGCCCTCTCTCCGCTTCTGCTGGGTTTGCTGACCCGCAAACCAGTTGTTGTTGAGCACCATGGTTTTCAAACGATTTGCCCTACGGGCCAGCTGCTGATTGAACCGAGCAGTGCACCTTGTCCCGGCCATTTTATGGCTGGCCGTCACCGCGAGTGTTTGCATTGCCGCACGGATGACAACTGGATGAATTCTTGGAAGCTCTGGTTACTAACCTTTGCCCGGAGATTCCTGTGCTCGCGTGTGGCTGCTAACATCATGCCGACGGAGTGGCTCAACGGGTTAATTCACCTTCCGCATGCTCTAACAATTCCGCATGGCATCGAGTCGACGATCCGCGGCTCAGAGCCCGTGCGATCTCCCGGACCTCCTCTGATCACCTTCCAAGGACGTTTAGTAACGACCAAGGGCTTGCCACTGCTGCTGGAAGCCGCAAGCATTCTTCGTTCGCAGAATCATGCTTTCGAACTCACGGTGATCGGCGATGGCCCAGAACGATCCGCCATTGAAGAGCTCGCTAAGAAACTGCAGCTCTCTTCCTGTGTTCGCTTTGTGGGACGTATTGGGGCAGCCGACCTCGACTCCGCGCTTGCGAAAGCAAGCATAGTCGTAGTGCCATCACTGGGAGGTGAGGTCTTTGGCTTGGTTCTCGCCGAGAATATGTCGCGAGGTCTTCCGGTTGTTGCATCAGACGTCGGATGCTTTGCCGAGGTCCTCGGTGATGCAGGTCTGACGTTTCGCGTAGGAGATGCGAAGGATCTTGCCAGGAAGATGGCGCGCCTTCTTGATGATTCGCCGCTTGCGTCTGCATTTGGTAGCCGCGCTCGAAGCCGCATCTTGGAAAACTACCAGCGGAGCCAAATGATAGCAGCGCACGCGCAGCTTTATCGTCGATTGTCGCTTGCAGGATCACACTAATTCCGGATTCTTATATCGTAGCAATAGTTCCTGAGGTCATCGGCGAAGGTGAAATCGCGCGATTTTGTCGTAGCTTACTCGGTTAATAAGACCAGGGTCGTAGCGTCAAGAGGTTAAGAGGCAGCGGACTTGAAGCAGCTCTTCATGAGTTGAAGTGTCTTCGCCTAGGGATGAAAACCGCTACGTATCCACTGCGACTGTTTTCCGGCTCGACTTACTTAGGTATGCGTTAATTGCCCGTGTTGAGAGGCAATGATTTCTTCTAGAATCGTCTCCAACTCCCGCGTTACTTTCCACTTCGGATAGTGGCTCTGGAATTTCCCAAGATTCGAAATGTAACAGATATGATCGCCCTTGCGAGCTTCGTCCACGTAACGCCAATCCAGCTTGCGTCCGGTCATGTGTTCGATCAGTTCGATCGCCTCCAGCATCGAAATGCTGTTCCCGCGCCCGCCGCCCAGGTTATACACCTCGCCCGGCCGCGGATTTGCGGCAAATTCCTCGATCGCGCGCACCACGTCATGGCTGTGAATATTGTCCCTTACCTGCTTGCCCTTATATCCAAAAACGGAATACTTCCCACCGCCCAGCGTCACCTTCACCAGATAGGACAAAAATCCATGCAGTTCCACCCCGGAATGTGAGGGCCCCGTCAGGCAGCCGCCTCGCAAAATTCCTACCTTCATCTTGAAGTAGCGTCCGTACTCTTGCGCCACAAGATCCGCCGCCGCCTTCGAAGCCCCGAAAAGGGAATGCATCGTTTGATCGATCCTGCAGCTCTCTCTAACGCCTGCAAAGTCTTCCGGCCTCGCGTAGTCGTATCTTTTCTCGAGTTCCTTCAGCGGAATCTCATTCGGCGCGTCGCCATAAACCTTGTTCGTGCTCAAAAATACAAACACCGCCTCGGGCGAATGCTGGCGCGTCGCTTCGAGAAGGTTCACCGTCCCCAGCGCATTCACCTCGAAATCGAGCAGCGGGATATCTCGCGCCTTGTCGTGCGAAGGCTGCGCTGCGCAGTGAACGATCAAATCAAAGCGGTGCGCTTGAAAGAGTTCTTCGATTCCGGCCCGATCGCGGATATCTAGCCCCGCAGGAGTGAACCGCTTGGTTACGGCCTTCAGCCGCTCGAGATTCCAGAGCGTGTCGCCCGCCGGCCCGAAGAACACTTTCCGCATATTGTTGTCTACGCCTACAACTTCATGCCCCTGTCGATCGAAATGCTCGACCGCTTCCGAACCAATCAGTCCGCTGCTGCCGGTAACGAGAACTTTCATCCGTTCGAATCCATTCCTCTCTTAGAAGAGTACCCGCCATCGAGGGTTTGTTAACTGCCGGCGGCAAATTTGACCCAGGCTTTACGACGTACCGGCGATTTCGAGCCGCACACCTGCAGCACAGAGCGGACACTCGGAGGGTATCCACAAGTTATTCGGCATTCGCTCCAGCAGTTCGAGCGCGACGTGGTGTTCGGCCGTGAACTTTCCGATGGCATCGCCTAGAGCAAGAAGCGCACCAAGGGCAACGACCCTCGCACCAAGGGCTCGCAAATCGGAAAAGGTTCCCCGCACTGCCGATCCCGCACTAATGACATCGTTCACTATCGCGACGCGTTTCCCGCGTACGACGGGCCGCAATGCTCTCGGCAGACGGTACTCGACCGGAAATAACCCCTCGTGTGTTGTATCCGCAAATCGTTCGGCGTAAGAGAATTCGCATCCGAGTTCAAGAGAGACCAGCAGCGCAATAAAGGCACCCTCGACGAGCGGGCCGCATACCACTTCAACTTTGTACTGCAAGAGTTGTGCTGCGAGTCTAGCCGCAAACGGTCGTATCCCACGGGAGTGCAAGCACAATGTCTCGAGCTGGTACCACAGATCTCCATGGTGACCCGACTCTAGCAGGAAATGCCCCTGGCGTTCACGCACAAGGGACAGCAAATGTTCTTTCATGAACCCAGCCACTCCCGAATTCAGAGCCTGCGACCAAGAGTAGCCGTTCGCAAGAACATGGATTCTACACGAACTAGCTTTCCCAAGGTTGATGTGAAATGTCTTCAAATTGAAGCGAGACGATGATTTCCAACTGCGCGACGATTGGCTCGGAATGTGCGCGCCGTGAAGGGTTGTTCTACGCATAGCGGGTACGCCCCGTCTTCCTGGCAACAACGGGGGCCGGGAACCCTAAACGCAACGGACTAGCTGCAGCCCGCCTCTCAGCGTGCGGACCGGCGTTCCACCTCGACTTGTCGGCCACGGCGGCTTAGTGAGCGGACTTGTGCGAGGCGGACTCCAGCTCGTGGGGTGAGTGTCGGTAGTAGCGCTCGTAGCAGACGCGACAGCGATACGGGTTGATGGAGAAGAGCTGGTGGAGCAGAAACTCGAGGAGGCCTTTTCTACTGGATCGGCGGATCGATGAGGTTCCACAGCTTGGACAAACGGCGGACCTAACTAAAGAAAACACCTCACTACCACTCCTTCCGGCCTGGGAGATAAGTATACGGCGGGGAGGGAGAAAAAACACTTGGAAATGGGAAAGCAAGCCGGACTAAAGCCCGGCTGTGATGTCCCAGGAGATAAGTTCAGAAAGCCTGAATCCAACCCGACGCGACCAGGAACATTCCGCAAAAGCCATTTCATCGTTGCCTTTGGGCATGAACTGAAGATTTCTCTGTCTCCTCTTGCGACGGGACATGTTCTTCGCTCCTTGCCCGGCGCAATCGTGCAACCGCGATTCGAATGGCGTCCACGGTAGCGGTGATATTGCGCTCTGGCGACCAAGTCTGGATGTGCGTCACGGCGGCGCGAGCGATGGATTGCAGCTGGGTTCGATCAGCGAGGGCGTTCTTCAGGATCGCTGCAAGTGCGTTGACATTGCCGCAGGGAAACACAAATTGTGGAGCAACCGGCGCGACAAGATCGCGCGCGGCTCCGACGTGATCGCTCGCAACAACGGGGCAACCGCAGCACATGGCCTCGTTTATGACAATGGCGAAGGGTTCGTAATCAGAAGGCAGAACCATGAGATCGGCGGAGGTGTAGACCGCTGGGAGTTGGGACTGATTGACGAAACCAAGAAAGCGAACTCGCGAGGAAATGCCAAGAGTGGCTGCTTCCGATTCAAGCTGCGGACGAAGAGGGCCTTCCCCGGCGAAGACCAGGAGTGCTTTCGAAAGATTTGCCTTTGCAAAAGCATGCAGGAGATCGAACGGATGCTTCCAGGGCTGAAGTTTGGCACAGAACAGGATGACAGCATCGTTCGGTGCGGCCCCCCATCGGGCACGGACGGCGTCGCAGTCGACTTGCGCAGAATGCCTGATCCACCAATCGTTGTCGACGGAATAGGGAGTAAGGGTGACCCTCTCGGCCGGCAGGCCAAGCGAGAGCATGAGGTCAAGCGAGCTGGAAGAGGGAACGATCACCTGGTCGGCAAGGCGGAAGAGGCGGGGCCAGAGAATTTTCTTGATGCCGATTTTCCACGCGCGTCCGTCGCGGGGTGCCAGTGTTGTGGCATCTGTGCCAAAAAGGAATGCAGCCTTCGAAAGTTTCGCGGCGAGGCAGGAGGTCCAGAACGTGGCGTTGCGATAGCCGGTGAAAGAGAGGACGGCATCGAAATTTCCGCTGTGAATGAGGTTCCAGAGGCCGGGATTGAAGAAGCCAAAGTAGGATTCTGCCCCGGAGCCGCGATGGGGAATCTGAGACCAGGAGTAACCGTCGAGGAGAGGAACGTCCCATTGAAGGATGGCGCCAAATTCGGGATCGTGCGCGGCTTCGGCGCCGCGAAGAGTGCAATAGGCAACTTGGAGATCGAGGGCTGGGTGAGTGGCCATGCGGCGGAAGATCGGGGCCATGTATTGAACGGGATGGGTTGCCACGGCAAGGACGCGATAGCGCGGGTCAGGCACGCTATGCTCCTCGGATTTCGGCATGCCTCATGATAGGCCGAACCGCGCGACGAGTATAGAGCTTCGGCTTTTCCAAACAGTTGCGCGCGCAGCTGACGAAGTGTGGACAAAGCGGCAGAATCGCGGAACGGACAGGCTAGGTTGGCGCGAGATCATACTGTCACATCTCTTTATTGCTGAAGCTTGTTTGCCGAGATCGAATTCGTGGTTTTGAGCCTCCAGAGGTCCAGAGTTGCAGGTTCTCTCGAGAAGCCGCTAGGTTCAACAGGGACGTGTTGCGGGCTATGCCGCTTCACCTCTGTGCTGCGAGGACCCTTTGTTATCACTGCGAGCCACAGGAATTATGCGAAGTCTTGTGCCGAGGAGCACCAGCAATTGGCTGCGTTCGCCTCGAGAGTCAATGGAATGACTACGGGATTCGCTCAGCTTTTCGGTCGGCGCCACAAAAAAGATTGTCCTTCTGCTCCAAAGCGATCTTTTAGATGCAAAAAAGGTTCCTCAACAAAGCAGCGAGATAGATAAGCGAGCGCTGTAGCGACACTTCCCACGCACACAAATCGCAAAGTAATCAGCCCGAAGCGGCCAGCACGAGGGTAAAGGTCAGGCCAAAACTTTTTCACTACGTCGTCATACCAAATGAATACCAGCCAGTGAATGAGATAGAGCCCATAACTGACGTTGCCGAAGAATCGCAAGATGGGGCGATTCACAATCCAGCTCCACCGGCTTGTCCCAGCCAGCAGCGACAGCCCGATCAGTCCCAGGAACAAGAAATGCGACGCCGACAGCATCAGCATCGCACCCAAAATTCGCCGCCTCGTCAGCATGCCCCACGGAGCCCCGCCTGCGAGCAACACTACGGTCAAGGCAATTGCTCCGCCCGAAAGCTGCGCCAGATTTCGCCGTGTAAAGCCGGGTATTCTCACAAAAAGGGCCAGCATCGCTCCCGTGGCCACGCCATCTGCGACGAACCACGTGTAGTATGCGAAGCCCTCGGGCAACGTCGGCCCGAATGCCATCGCACGAATCCCCGGCACCGCCACCACGACTGCAATCGCCCAGACGATCAGCCATCGGAATGACAGCCTTCGCACCACCAACGGCCAAATCAAGTAGAAATGCTCTTCTACGGCAAGCGACCACAGCATCGTGTAAGTCATGGGGATCGCAAAGAGCGGGGCTAGATTCGACAAATAGAACAAACTTAGGAACAGGTACCTGCCATTCTGCGAAGGCATCAGCGCTAGTACAAACAGCAATGCGTAAAATGCGGGAAGAATACGTAGAGCGCGCCTGATATAAAACCTTTTGTAGTAATCGATTCTTGGTTTCGATTCGACCAGAATTCCGGTGATCAGGAACCCGGACAACACAAAAAAAAGATTCACTCCCAGCCATCCGAATCGCGTCAACCACACGAAAAGTCGGGCCGCTCCTTGCAATCCAGTGCCTCCGTTCGACCAGAAAAAGCCGTGATAAAAAAGCACGCTGAGGATCGCAATGCCGCGTATTGTGTCAAGCTCCGGCATTTTCTGACGGACGATCGGGGCTGCTTCCATCATTCCCTCTTTCGACTGCGGTGATCGAAACCTGTAATGCAAGGCAACTTGTCTAAAAAGGAGCCAACCTACAAGGCGACTAAGATTAGCTTACCGCTATCGCTGTTTAGCTTCGGATTTTGGGACAGCCAATTGAGTGTATACATGCGGCAGCTCCAAGTATGAAGAAGAGCGCCCGCGTCGCAACGCGTTGGCACATCTTCGAGCCCGAGAAATGGCTTGACTGAGCGCGATAAGCTGCTACGCGAGAATTTCGCAGCGCGGGCTCCACCTTTGTAGACTTCGGTTATGAAGTACGTGACGGTAGCATGGGGGAGCCACTCTCATTTTCTATAACGGCTTTGGTCGATTTGGATAAGCCCGAAAATGTCTCTCCAAGAGCTTCTCCGCCTCGCTGCAAAGACCTAGTATGAGATCGCTCCTGCTGTTCGCCTGACAGACTTTTGCTCCCGACGAAACAGGAGAAGACCTTACCAACTCAAGGTCGGAAATCAGGAGTTCGGCTAAATGTTTAGAAACGTAAGAGCCCTCGTTCGGGGGCTTCCGCACGCACTCGCTATCTCGCGGCAAATGCGTATGTTCTGGCGCGGCTACACTACCTGGCGTTTTCACAAGCTCTGGAGTACGTCCATCAAATCGATGGACACGCCATGCCAAACCAACCCTTTGCGGCTCTTTTTTGAAGCACACAAAGAGGGACCTGGAATCTGGAAGTGGCAACATTACTTTGACATTTACCACCGACACCTTGATCGATTTAGGGATCGCAGAGTCCGCGTCCTCGAGATCGGGATCTTTAGCGGTGGTAGTTTGGAAATGTGGAAGAATTACTTTGGACCTCACTGCGAGATTTATGGAGTCGATATCGAGCCCGCTTGTGAGGTGTACCAGAAAGGCTGTGTCAAGGTTTTCATAGGCGATCAAGGCGACCGCAATTTCTGGAGGCGGTTCAAACATGAGGTTCAGGACGTTGACATCATTATCGACGATGGCGGCCATCTCCCGCACCAACAAATCGTTACTTTTGAGGAGTTACTGCCGCACTTAAGGCCTGGCGGCGTCTACATTTGCGAAGACATTCATGGCACTCTCAATCCGTTCGCTGCCTACGTCTACGGTTTGGCACAAAACCTCAACGCCGGCGACCTAGCCAAGAAAAATGCAGACAATTGCGAGAGGTGTCTAGTCTATGGCGCGTCGGCTTTCCAGTCTACCGTTCGCTCGATTCACCTTTATCCTTTCGTGACCGTTGTCGAGAGAACAGAAACTGCGGTTTCAGAGCTAGTCTCAACGAAGCACGGCACGCAGTGGCAGCCTTTCTTGAAGTAGTGCGAGGAGACGGTGAAGAATTTGAATCGATGAGCAAAGCCAATGGAATGCCCGAGGCGGATTCACGAGCGAAGTCGAATGGCACCACACCGACGAGGAAAAGAAGAAACGGAGTTTTGCGCCGGACTTGGGAACGTGCATTCTGGCCGTTGGCCGATACTGGCATGACTTAATGCCTATGCCCTCAAGCAGACTCTGCTCTATGGTTTGTCGCGTATCTCCGAACGCGAGTGTTCACCAGCTGACGGGGACGCCGTTGTCCGGAAAGTAGTACTAGTGCGATTATCGGAGGTTTGTGAGAAACGCAGAGTACTTAAGGTAGCTGTCCAGAGAGCAAGGGCCCAAATCGCCACATCGACAGGAATGAAGTTGAAACGACCCTTTAGTATGTTTCGTCCAGCTCGAATGAGCGTCCATTTGCTCAAATGCACGTAAAGGCGAACCAGCGAACTTTCAGCCGGAGAATACCAGTAGCTCTCCCGCAATTCCTTCCCGGCGAGTTCCTTCAGGGTGTCGCCCTGTATGGAGATGCAACGACTCGCTGCGACATAATGCGTTTCCCAACCGGATGCCCTCATTCTTTGACAGATGTCCGAATCCTCGTGATGGCGCCGATAACGAACGTCATAGCCGCCGACAAGGTCAAGGGCTTCTCTCCGAAATAAGACGGCGTGCCCAGGAGCGAATTGGGAGAGGCCGGAGTGTTCTCCAAATTTTGTTTCTAGAAACCGCATTCGCCAGCGCGTGAGAATACGATTTGGTCTGTAGGGGACGAGGCGCGCGTAACAAGCGCCGACGCCGGAATGGTTCGAGAGATAATCCTGGCAAGTTGCGAGCCAGTCCGGGTCAGGGAGAACTTGTGTGTTGATACATGCCAGAAGGGGTGCGTTTGAGGAGGCAATAGCGGCATTACGGGCAGCTGAAATACCCAAGTTTTGGGGCAGACGAAGAAAGCAAATCTGTGGCAAAGATTGCGCCCAATGGGGAAGATCAATGGGTTCTGGAGAACCATCGTCTACGACGAAGATCCTCGAAATTGGGTAAGTCTGCTTCAGGCAAGCAGAAAGAGTTTCCGCAAGCGCTTCTGGCCGCTCGCCGTGAACGGGGATAACTGCATCGACAGCGATTGGCATACTGTTTTCCTGGTTGGTCATCGGCAGAGCCAACACTTCTATTGCTCCTAGTGAGTCCGTTCTGGAGCTTGCGTGATCAACGATCGCGTCTTCTCCCGCCTTATATCTAGATCGTTGCAAGAAGTCTTGGACGGATTGAGTATAGAGCCTTCGCCGAAGAACAAACAAGACGCCAGAATCCGAATAGACAGATCACGTTCGAACGCGCCCAGCACTTTCAGATATTTCCGCATGTTGGAAGAGCGTGCACAGGTTTATGGGTGAGCCGCATCGAAGCGCCGAGTTTCAAATCTACCTCGAAGCTGACGCATTTTCCAAAAACTCGCGGGTCGCTAAAGCATTGTGATCCCAGCTGACCGAAGCTTGCACGTACTGGGCAGCGGCAGCGCCGAGCTTCTGTGCCGCCGACCTGTCGCCAACTAGTCGCCGAATAAGGTCAGAGAGTTCGACGCAGTTCATTGGGTCACGCAAGAGATATCCTGTTGTTCCCTCAACGATATTTTCGCTCGCCCCCGCTTGGACACTCGCGATCACGGGCAACCCACAAGCCATGGCTTCCAATATGGGCAGGCCGAAAGCATCCTCAAGAGACGGCGCAACGTAAGCGTCGGCGGCGGCATAAAATGAAAGCACATCGGCAGAGGGCGCCAGAAAACGCACTCGGCCATTTAACCGTAATCGCCGGAGGGCGGGTCGGTAGAGCCCGGGATCATCATTTCCGACCACCAACAGCTGAATCGGAATCTCGATGATAGCCAAAGCTTGGAGAAGTTTGTCGAGTCCCTTTTTCTTCCAGTCATTCCCAATCAACAAAAGGACAAAGCCACTGTCGTCGAGCTCGAGGTTTTGGCGAGAAACTGACCTGCGGGCAAGGCGAGCTTCGGAGTTAAAAATCGCGGTGTCGACGGCGTTGGGGATAACAACCGAATCGGTTCGTCCAAAGTGTTTTTCAAGTTGTGCCGATACAAGTTTCGAGACGGCTGCCAATCGGATTTTACGGTTTGTGTAGATGCGACGTTCTAAAGCCATAATCAGTTTGTAGTACGTCTTCCGGTGAAGAGTAACAAGCCACTTGCTGACCGGCACTTTGAGGAGTTTCAGTTCGCCGCGGACTCGTTCATAGAACTCGTGGAAAACAATGTGGACGGTAATGGCATTGGCATCCAGGCAGTTGATCCCGGGTGAGTAGATTAGCAAGGGCGGGTCTTTAAGATGCTTTAGTGCTCTTTTTCTCACTCTTCCATTCGCAAAAAACCACCACAAGAATTTGAGAAGATGGGGAGCAGGAATGTCAGAAACTCTGTACCAGCGGATGAACCCCGTCGCTGTACATTTCGTGTCTTCTGAGAGGAGATTATTTACGTTTTCAACGCGTTGTGAAAATAAATGGATCCTCCAACCGTATTTCGACGACAACCTTTCGATCTGTTCGATGGTGCAAAGCTCAGTACCATAGCGACGATCTAGAAATGGCGAGACGACAACAATCTGCAAGCAAGCCTCCGTTTGCTTATCGTTTTCACACGGTTGTTTGCGCGATGCGACAATTTCCCGGAAATTCCGCTATTCGGAACAGAATGCCAAGCATCAGCCAAAAATAGGCGTTAATGACGAAGTCTTGGTAAGCAACAAAACCATAATAACTCGTTGGGAAAACCAGCAGAAAGGCATACCAGAAGATCGCAAACCCAATCGGAAACCACACCGTTCCTTTCAGATTCTTAGCGGCTCGCCACGCGGAACGGGTGATTGCATAGGCCAGTAAAACCCACAGGAGAAGGCCTACAATCCCAAGTTCGATCAACAGCTGACCAAAGCCGTTTTCCACACCAACATGCATCGGCAGAGCATGCATGATGCGAATTACGTACTGCACGCCCAAAGAAGCGGTTCCAATTCCATAGCCATACGGCCAGCGTGAATAGTCAAACGCTGCGATGAAATTCTGCCAAGGATAGTCCCAAGATCGGAAACCGAGCTCACTTTTGGAACTGTAAGGGGAAAGAGTTTCAACGTAGATTGCCAGCCTGCTTGCGACTTCTTGTGGGAATGTAGCCATAAGAATGGTTAGGGCTACGGCAACAAAAACTGCAGCCCGCTGGATGGCTCGCATTACGCGGATTCGCTGCTCCTCGGCCCAGGATGCACCCCAGACGACGGCAGAAGCAACAACCACGGCGCTTGCAAGAGTCCCGAGGAAAACACCCCGAGAAGCCGCCATCAGAGAACCCGCAGCGACGATGCCAACAGTTGTAAACCCGAGCAAGCGACCAGTCTGCTTGCGCATCAACAGAAACCCGCCAAAACCGAGCGACAGAACCCACGAGAGCTGCAGGAAATTCTGGAACCGGCCGGTGCTAACGAAGAATGATGTGGGCCTGTAAGCGACGAGGCCCGTGGTGGGGGATACGCGATACAATGTGCTTAAGTTGCGGATGTCTTCCTGGATCACTGCGGGATTTAGGAAAGTAGGTCCTAAAATGGACTGCGCGATTCCAAATCCTACTACCAGGAGAACGAGGACCGAGTTAAAGAAGAAAAAGCGGCGCAGTTCCTTTTCGGAATCTACAAAGCTGTGGCCTACCAAGAGAAGGGGCGCGTAGAAGAAATAGAGCTTCAATCCCATTAGCCCATAAAAGATGCTAGTTGACGCAGGATTAAGCGCTTGAATGACGCAGTACCAGAAGAAGACTAGGAGTGTTGTTAAGAAAGGCGGTCTGTAAAGCTTCGTCAAAGTGGTCCTGCGCGCAATGAAGAAAGATAGATAGAGGGCAACAGCGAGGAAATCCTTGGCGAAGTATACGATCATGTTATTGCCAAGATACTTTCGGATCAAGTCCTCGACTAGGATCCATCCAACAAAGCAGTAAACACCCTTTCTCCAGTCGTTAAGAATAGCTACAAGTGCCGCGATACCAAGGACTACCAGTCCCACATAATACAAGGTCGAAAGACTGTCTTCGATGATAAGGTATGCACACCCGTAGGCTCCCAGCGCTATGAGGGCCACCGTGAGCAAGTTGCGCCCGCGACTGTGGAAAAAATCGAAAGAATCTGTCAATTCTCTGAGTTTCATGTGCAAGTCCGGCGAAGGTAGCGCACCGTCTTTACGGAATAAACCTTTGAGATCTCGGCCGAATCGCTCTTGGCCATGCTGGATTGATCTTAGCATTCGAGAACAATGCATGGGCCCTCAAAAAAGCAAGCCGATCCCGATTTTTAAGGAACGGCTGGCTTTTCCCAAGCTAGTGGCATCGGTCCGTTAGAGACTTTGCGTGCAAGCTACACTTCCTGCACTGTGGCGGAACTGAAAGCCGGGGGAATCAATCGCTCCGCCACCACTCGAGTGGGGCCGAGATATATTCCGTTTGCATCCTGAAACGCAACAACGCCATGAGGCTTGACGAACGGGAACCAGGTCTCAGAGTCACGAAGAACAATTGGGCAGGCGTGGCTCGCATCAATTAACAGCAGATCGATCGGAATGTTCCATGAGGGTACGATCTCAAAAGAATATCCTTGGATGGCAAAGACTAAGTGTGAGACATCGCTGTATGAAATACTTTCTTCAACAATCTCCCGCAAACCACGCTGATCCCGTGCGAGGATTGGATCGTAAATCTTCCGTTGCCGAACGGAATCTTCGTCTTCCCGGATGCGTCTATGCAGTACAGCGTTGCGTTCTTCCTCTCCTTTAGACCACCAGCACACCAGCAAGCATGACTGAAATCTTTCCTAAATGACCCGAGGGCTACTGCAACTGGTTCGGGCTTAAAGTGCTTCGCACGTCGATAAACTTGGCAAGTTTCGCCGTCTTGCAGCCTTCAATTGCATTGAAGCGTAGAGTCCATTCCAAACCATTCGCATACCTTACTCGATCTCAGCACCTCGCAGAAATTCGCAGAAAACGATCGCGCACGCTCATAAAAAGACGACAACTCAAACTTCAGAAGTCTATTGCGCTTAATCCCCGACGCGAGTAAATCCAAACGGGATTGTGAAGCCCTACGGGCTGTACGCGTAAAGGAAGGTCCAATGCCCACCGGGTTGCTCAAAGCGTCCCACCGGTCGAACGTTTTGTTGCAAGCCATGCAGATAGGAAGTAAAGCCAGTTAGACGAAACCTGGTTTCATAGACGTTGATCAAATCTGCGTCGTCTGCATCGAACACTCCATAGAAATAAACATTCGTTCCTTCGGCAGTAGCCTTTTTTATTATCGCGTCCAAATCTGCCTCAACTCGACTAGGTTGGAGATTTCTGGCAAAGGCGAAGTCAGGCAAAGGTATGATGTTGTCGCCGTTCGAATACAGCCAAAGATGCGCAACGTCGCTAGACCAACCCGTAATTAACACTCCTTCTCGCACGATGGCATGCAATTGTTGCGCGTTCTTATTCGATTGACTGGGCTGGATGTTGGTTCTTAGTGCTCTCACCCCACAAGAGGCAACCACAGCGACGAACAGTAGCAAGAACCGACGATGTGCTCTACCGCTTTGGCTGCGAGTGAAACCGACAGCGACAATCAGCCAGAACAAAATGAGAGCAAAAATTTGAAGCTTCGAGTAATACGGATCGAACCACAAGCAGACGGCTTCCACTAGCAGGAAAGTCAATACCGAAGAAAGAATCGCCACGCTGCGGCTGACTCCTCCTTTGAATAAGAGGTAAATTGCTCTCGCCAGGACGGCGCATGTGATTAGACTCAAAATGCCCGCAACGAGAGCGACGCCAGGGGTCTGATGGAATAGAGATCGTAGCCCGCGAAAGTCATCTGGAAGAATTGGGAAAAATGCCTGGGTCAGTCCTATTGGCGTTGCAACCAGTGAACCTAGCTTGAATCCACCATAGGTACCTTGCTGAGGGAATTTCAGGATTGCAATGGCAAGGTTTGCGGGACTGCGGACGCCACTCATGCAGAGAACAACGACCCAAATCCCGAGAGTGACTAGGGCAAAGACAGAAAAAAACAGAAAAAGTGGTCTAATTCTTAGTCTAGAGGGAAATCTAGAAGCGATTATGGCTATACCAATGCAGGGCGCCAATGACCCAGCTAGCAAATAGGTTATAGCCGCAAGCCCGACGAGAATGCCTGCAAGGACTGCGCTACGCTCCAGAAATTCGCGATCGGGCAAGATGAGCAAAGTGCCCAGGAAAAACGGTAAGGCGAGAGGCACCTCTGAGACGTTCGTCGCTGCACGCAGATAAACAGGAGAGAGGCAGACGCCCACCGTCACAGCCAGGGAAATTCCTCTTGGAACTCCCAGTCGAAGAGCAAGAAGAAAGAAGAGTCCACCGGCAATCGCTGCCGAAACAGCGTTTACAGCCTGGATCGCAATAGTTGCGTCACCGCGAATGCCAAGTGCTCGCTGCAGTGCGAATGCCGTCCGCATCGCAAGACCAAACATGAAATGATTGTGGACCACTACGCGATCGTAGTGGGCACGATACACCTCCAACCAGGGCTTCGGCTGGAAAACCGCTGGCGGACCCTGAGTGATTGTCCGCAGCGCCGGGAGATGTCGAAGCCCGTCTCCAATAAGGGTATTACTGCGAAACTCATAGAATGCTATGCAGAAGACGAGGATAAGCAGCGCGGCCACGTATTTCGCAGCCAAGAAACCTGCCGAGCCTTGCTGCAGTGGTGTCTGGTGATTTTCCGTGCTCGCTATCGGAGGGCGCATCAGTATTGAGCTAAATGTTCTCAGTATGGAGAAGCACCTGCTTGGTCAATGCGGCGCAACAATTTATAGCGGAGACACTTCGAAGTGTCAAATTTTCAGGGCCGCCCCAGTCGAGCGGATTCTGCTGTCAAATTTGCGGCCTGGGACTGCCTTCTACGGGTCGGTGCGCATAGCGGCGCGTTTTGCATGATTGAGGCGCGGAATCCGCTGAACTGCGGAGGCGTCTCTTCAAACGCAAGAATCTCTGCAACAATTTTAACGTCGTGAGACCGAAGCATGGAGAAAACTACTTCTAAACGTTGAAATGAATTCTCAAAGAGAGGTCGGTGCCGTGCGAATCCCAACCTACGAGGCGCATCTATAGTAATCTGGACAGCGCGTGGGAATGAAGCACTCGACGTCTATGTCTTCTGTCCGTAGTGGAAAGTGCACCTGTGCTTGGACGGAAAGATAGAATGGGTGTGGACGCGGAATCTGTACCGGATAACTACAGCGCCAGCGTTGGCACTAGAGTTTTTCAGAACACTATCGTGCAGCTCGGCGGGCGCGGCTTCAGCATTCTCTTGTCGGCTGCGGCGTCCATCCTTCTGGCGCGGTATCTCGGCCGAGAACGCATGGGCGAATACGGCGCCCTATATGCCTACTTGGGACTCTACTCCTTCCTTGCGACATTCTGCCTGGAACCGATTCTTGCCCGCGAGGTTTCGCGCCGGCGTCCCGAAGCGGCACAGATTTTCCACACCGGCTCGATGGTTGCCCTAGCCTTCGCGTTTGCGGGAACGATCCTTGCCCCGCTGCTGGCCCCGCTTTTTGGTTATGCCGGACAATTGCACTGGCTCGTTGCCGTTGCCGCGCTGGACCTGCTGATCCTTCCTCCGATTTGGCTGCCAGCCATTGTGTTTCAAGTAGACATGAAGCAGTGGTTTGCTGTAGGTAGCGGCCTGGTACGACAGGTGTTCTGGCTCGCAGCGATCGTGCTGCTCATGCTGGGAAACGCTTCCCTCTATCAAGTAGTTATTGCGCGCCTCCTTTGCGGAGCCCTCGTAACGTTAGTTTTCTATAGGGTTTTCTATCGCAGAGGCTTCCTCAGCGGACCGCGCCGCTTTGTCTGGAGCGAAGCGCGGCGGCTCGTGCAATACGGATATCCCTTGGTCCTGAGCGCCATCGCCGCGGGCATTTTCCTTCGGATTGATCAGGTCATGCTCCATAAAATGGTCGGTCCTCGGGCCCTCGGTCCATATGTTGTCGCGGTTCAGCTCACCGAACAATTTGGTGCGCTTCCCGTAGCGCTGATCTCTTCGCTTGCACCCGTGCTTGCGGTAAGAGTCGGCCAAGAAGTGCTCTTTCGGCATTATCTCAAGCAGAGTTACCGATTTCTGACGACGGTTGCTTTCTTCATGTGCGCCGTGATTACGCCGATCACGAAACCATTGATAGCTCTACTGTATGGGAAGGAGTTTCTATCCTCGGCAGATCTGATAAATGTACTAATCTGGTCGGAGGTGCCGCTTTTTCTCGGTGTGGTGGTTACTCATGCTCTTATCGCAAGAAATCTTCAACGTTATTTTCCGATTTCAGCAGCTGTCGGCGCGACTTTGAACATTGGGCTAAATCTCGTGTTTATACCGCACTGGGGAGCGCTCGGCGCTTCATGGGCTACGGTCATCAGTTATACATTTGCCGCTGTTCTGATGTATCTGGCGTTTCAGCCGTCCCGGGCGATCGCCTGGGACGGCCTTTGCATTGCGGCGCCGCCGTTTGCCGTGACGCTTGTGATTACATTTGCTCTCCACTTCTGGTCCGTACATTTTGCAGTTAAGTGCCTTGCGGCTATAGCGTTGTACACTGTGGGCGCCTGGCTCACAGGGACGGTCCGCAAACCGGAGATCGATCGCGTGAAAGAAATGATCCACAGGACATTGAAGGGTGTGCGTCCAGGGACGGCCGGAGACGAAGAACCGTGAAAGCCAAAAGACATCGTACTTGCACGTAGTGGAGAATAGGGAATTGAAGGAGCGCATTGCCCACATCCGAATATTTGCTGTGCTTGTGGAGTTCAGTTCTGTAGTAATTGACGTTCACATTTAATTGATATGGCTTGGGGAACGGGGCCGAGGATTTTCTTTCTCGAAATCCAGTCTTCCAAGGACAGCTGACCGCGTCGAGACACAAATTAGAACCAGTCAATCTTCGGCTGGCTGACCAGTCGCCCTGATGAAGGATCTATGAGAGAAGCACTCTGGCTGCAACTTCGTAAGTCACCACTTCTGCGCAGGCTTTACGCTATGCAAGTTTTCGCTCGCCCAATGAAAAGCCTGAGTTATCTGCTGGTGCCATCACAGGGAATGCGGACGTTACGGGTACGCAGCGGTCCAGGGAGAGGTCTCCTTTTCGAGTTGAATCCACGCTGGGAGACCGCAACCTGGGATGGCAGCTATGAGATAGAAATCCAACGGGTTCTTCAAAAAAGATTGAAACCCGGCAGCATCTTCTACGATGTGGGCGCCAATCTTGGTTTTTACAGTCTTTTGGCCGCGCGCCAGAGTGCGCAAGTCTTCGCGTTCGAGCCAGATGCTCAAAACGCCGAATCCCTGGAGCACCATGTACGCTTAAATTCCCTCGGTGCCAAGATTGAGGTCATCCGTGCGGCCGTTTATTCCATTAGTGGTTTTGTCGCATTGGAGCCCTCCGACTCTGCGAGGGGACACGGAAATGCCCACGTGGGTCCCAACACCGAACATTCTCATCCGACGGTGAAGGTCCCCTGCACCACGCTGGACGATTTCGCTCGAGAACACGTCGTGCCGGACACTATCAAGATTGATGTAGAGGGGGCCGAGTCCGACGTTCTGAAGGGTGCGGAGAAATTGTTCACGCAGTCTCGGCCGCACCTCATCTGTGAGGTGCACGACACTGCGAATGCTTCGTTTGTGGAAACGTGGCTCAGAACTCGAGGCTATGAACTTCGCTGGCTGGACACTAACAATAGTTTTCCCCGGCAATTGCTGGCCGCACCGAAATGAACCCAACGCTTGTCTCCATTATCCGTGGGGCCGCAATACGAACTATTCGAAGGATACTGGAATGCAAAAAGTGCGAACAGAAATTTTCATTTTGACGACAGAGCCACCGGAGACCATCGGAGGGATGGAAACTTTCATTCGCCAACAGATTCGCGGTTTCGAGCAGCGCGGCTACACAGTTCGAACGTTCCATCGAAGAAATTCCGGTCGCGACACTTTCCTGCGTTTTGCCAACCACTTGAGCCGTACTGTCAACGACGCCCTTCTAGGATGGGTCATTGGCAAAGCCGCGCAGCGCGCCATGCATGAAGGGGTCGCAGCGGTGATTTCGCACGGCCTCGTGGGCTGGTATCCTTTGCACGTGCCACGGCTCTGCAAGCAAATTCATTTTTATCACGGCACGTATCGCGCCTATGCCGAAATCATGCGTTCGCATATCTCCCTGCTTGGCTACTGGAAGATGAAATGGTGGGACACGATGTTGCTGACGCGGCTGAGCGGCCGCGGCAAGCTAATTCTATGCAACTCCGAACAGGTGGCAGAAGAGGTCCGCCAATTCTTTGGGTATGAGTCACATGTTGTGGCACTCATTGCCAATCCGCAATTTGTCCCACTCGACCAGACAGAGTGCCGCCGCGCGCTCGGCTTGCCCCTGTCAGCGCACGTCGGCGTCTTTGTCGGATCAATCCAACCCATAAAGAATTTCAGTGTCGTGCGCGCGCTTATTCAGGCGTTACCTGAGGTGCAGTGGGTGCTCGCACTCAGAGGTGGCCTCCCGGAGAAGACTTTCCCGACGCACAACACTCATCTCTTTGAGGACGCGTCGCCAGAAGTGCTTTCCACAATATATGCGGCGGCAGATTTCTCCCTTTGCCCTTCGGTCTACGAGTCATTCGGTTATGTTGTGGCGGAGTCGCTGGCTTGCGGAACGCCAGTGATTGCTGCGCCCGGGGGGGCTAGCAGGCTGTTCTTGAGCGACCCTCCACTCGATCGACTGCTCGTACGAGATGCGAATGAGTTCGAGGCCTATTTGGCGATAGTACGGGAAGTACTCTCCGGACCTGCCTTTTACCGGCAGCTCGTGCTTGACCACGCGCGACCCAAGGTCGAATGGTGGATGGCTCCCGAGAACTGGTGGCGGCGATTCTACGAGATAACTGACTTATGAGAGGGGCTCTCTAGCTTCGGCTTCGCCCGCCGTGTCTCCTCCCTCGGTTATATGCTCGGTGGCCCGACGAGGACCTCAAGTTTTCTGCTTGTATGGGATTCGCTGGTTGCTCGAGAACAGTAGACGGTCCTGGCAAGTAGTCGCTACGCTAGGATGATGGACAAGGGTACGCTGGCGGCTAGTCGTGAGTGAGTCAGTTGTACGGTAAAGAGAGGCGAATGATGACATGGCTCCGAGAGTAACGAAAATCATGAGCCGCGACTGGGACGCGCGCGCCCGCAAGAACGCGTTTCATTACATCGCGTCTTGGCGGAAGGAATGGGACATTGAATCCTTCATCGCTTCAGGAGAGGAAGATTTCGAGCGACTGGTCGTTCCGGTCTTGGCGCGTTGTGGTTTGCCTGCGGCCGGCAAGTCCATGCTGGAGCTTGGCTGCGGCGCAGGGCGCATGACGGCGAGTTTTGCCAAGCGATTTGAACGCGTCTATGCCTTAGACCTTTCGCATGAAATGCTCTCTCGTGCTCGGCAGATGCACCCCGAACAGAAAAACATCCTTTGGTTGCTCAGCAACGGTACCGATCTCTCTTGTGTCGCGTCGGACTCGATGGATTTCGTCTTCAGCTATCTCGTCCTGCAGCACCTTCCGAAGGAAGCACTCGCCTTACAGTACATTCGCGAAATGCTGCGTGTGCTGAGGCCGAGTGGTGTGTTTCTCTTCCAGTTCAACGGCGGTCTTGAGCCGACGATGAATTGGCGCGGGAGACTTGCGTGGGGGATCACGGATGCGCTTTGGGCGGTGCGTCTGGGAGTGCTGAGCCGCACTGCCGCCACTGCCTTTGGTCTCGACCCGGCTCTAGTAGGAAAGAGCTGGCGCGGCGCTTCAATTGCGGCGGGCTCCGTCACCGAATGTGTGAATCTTTCGAGCGGCGTAGTCCGTGAAATCAATGGCGAAAATACGCCTATGGCATGGTGCTGCGGGAGAAGGCGGTAGCTCGATGGCTGATGCGTGTCGCGATTCACCTCGGCGGTTTGTACACACTGAGGGTGAACAGGAAGGCTGTCCTGGAATCAGATTTTTCGCCCGCGCAGTTCGCCATGTTCGGAGAACTCGTGAACCAAGAGTCGACGTCGATTGTGGCCCTCACTTAGCCGCGCATCCCCCATAAGACCTTTGACTGCGCCGTCATTCGCTCACGCCAAGAACATTTCTGGCGCTCGGAGCGGATGGCGGCAGTTCGCTCAGGCGGAATTTGGCTGGCAAGTTCAAAACACCGCCCCACTCGTCATACGGGTGCTGATAAGACTCACTGGCCACAAGCATGTCTGGCACGCCTTCCCACTTCTCGACCTGTCCACCATCGTCCCAAAGGCTCAGTAACCACGAGTAGGGGCCAGGCCGCAGTGGAAGTGTTGGAAAGTCGTACGCCAGCTGATACAGACCAGGGTTGAGATCGATGCGCTCGGAAGAGCTTCCCCAGAGCAGTGCTCTTTCCGAATTGTACAGAGCAATCTCGTGGGTGACTCGGCGAATTGGCGCATTGACTTCAACAATGAACAGGGCTTTTACCGCTCCGAGCGTGGAAAGGACATGCGGCTGCTCTCCGCGAGGTTCTGCGATTTCCCAACGGAGGAAACGGGCTCTTGTCCCGGTCGCGCGATTTTGTTCGCCACCCACGGTGCTTCCGCGAGCCATCTCGCTTTCGTAGCCAGCGACTACTTCGTGGGTATCACCATTCATACGGATGGAACCTGCGTCGACCCAAACCACGCGATGGCAGAGGCGACGAATCTGGTTGAGTTGGTGACTCACAACAACGATCGTCCGCCCGGCCCGCGCCACGTCGCTCATCTTGCCGAGGCATTTCTTCTGGAAATTGATATCGCCCACAGCCAATACTTCGTCCACTAGCAAGATCTCCGGCTCCATATGCGCCGCCACCGCAAATGCCAACCGCACGTACATTCCGCTCGAATAGTGCTTTACCTGCGTATCAAGGAACCTTTCCAACTCGGCGAATGCCACGATTTCGTCGAACTTGTTCGCGATCTCTCGCTTGGTCATTCCAAGGATGGCCCCGCTCAGATAAATGTTCTCGCGGCCCGTCAATTCCGGATGGAAGCCCGTGCCCACCTCGAGCAGGCTCCCCACCCGTCCATAAATCTCCGCCCAGCCGGAGGTTGGCTTGGTGATCCGGCTGAGAATTTTCAGGAGCGTGGTCTTCCCTGCGCCGTTCCGTCCGATCAGCCCCAGCACCTCTCCGTGTTTCACTTCGAGGTCTACGTCTTTCAATGCCCAGAACGTTTCTTGCGAGGCACTGCGGAAGAGCGTCCAGGGCGCGCGAAGTGACCGTGCTAGGACGTCGCGCAACGTGGTGTACCGCTCGCGCTCCCCGATCCGGTAGCGCTTGGACAGCTTTTCGGCTCGGATAACGATTTCGTTCTCAGCCCCAACCAAGCTCATCCCCCAGCCAGAAGCATCTGTACCGACCCTGAATGCCCTCTTCGTTTTATTCTGTCCGCACTCTTGACTCTGTAAACTCTTTGCTTGCCACTCTTGCAAAACATGGGGGCCAAGAGCCTCCCACTTTGAAACTCCGCTACACCACGTCCGCCACAGTCCCTTCCATCCGCTGAAAGAAGATCAATCCACTCACCAGCAACAAAATCACCATCGCCACCGACACCAGCTGCAACACGCCAGGCGGCTGCCCATGGCCGGTCAGAGCCCAGCGGAATCCCTCGATCACCCCAGCCATGGGGTTCAGACCATACAGCCAGCGCCAGTGGTGCGGCACAAGGCTGCTGGGATACGCCACCGGCGAGGCCAGCATCCAGAATTGCACCAGAAATCCAGTTACGTAGTGCACATCGCGGTACAGCGCATTCAACGCCGAAAGCCACAACCCTACTCCCAGTGCCGTCGCCACCGCCAGCAGCAGGAACAGCGGCAGAAACAGCGCGTGTACCCCGGGAACGATGCCGAATTTCAGCGTCATCGCGAACAGAACCACAAAGACGATAGAGAAATCCACCAAACCGGCGGCTACCGATGCTGCCGGAAGAAGTATGCGCGGGAAGTACACCTTGGTGATGACCTGCTGGTTTTCTACCACGACGTTGGTGGCGCTCTGCACTGCCGTGGCGAAGTACGACCATGGTAGCAGAGCGGCTAAATAGAAAACCGGGTAAGGCAGCCCGTCCGAAGGCAGCTTGGCGAGCCGCCCGAAGAAAATAGTGAAGACACCCATACTGAGAAGAGGCTGAATGATGACCCACGCCAGGCCGACAACGGTCTGCTTGTACCGCACTTTTAGGTCGCGCCATACGAAGAAGTACAACAGCTCACGGTACGCCCACGCTTCACGCACGCGTAACTCGAAGAGGCCGCGAGGCGGCTCGATCCGGATCCGTGGAGCAGAAGCGGCGAGTTCCGGAGAATAGGTTTGGTTTGCGGGGCCGGCGGTCAATTAGGCCATCCCAATTATCAACTTCAGAAATGTCGCTCTATTGTAGACGAAACAAAGTTAGCGCCGCACCCGCGGATAACTGGCAGTCGACTGTGCTCAAGGCGGAGGAGGATTATTTTCGCGCTGCTGCTGGATGTCGCGGTCTTCGATCTGCTGCATGAGGGCTTTGCGCTTGAAGAGGTAGCGCTGGAGGTCGGCGGAGAGCTGGCGGGGGACAAGGAAGAATTGGTTGTGGGCAATTTCGGAAAAAGGGACGGGACCGCGTGCAGGAATTAGATGCGTGCCCCATTGGAAGATGAGGCCAACGTTCCAGAGAGTGAAGATCGCAAACAGGCCAACCGCAGTGATGAGCGCACCCCGCTGGGAGGGAAAGAATTTGGCGGCGCGATCGAAAAAAACAGCGAGGCCCAGAATGAAAAGCGGGGTGAGAGAAACAAAAAAGCGATTGCCATAGGAAGAGATGCCGGCCCAATCGGGATAACAGGAGATAAAAAAGTAGAAAGCGAGAAAGGCTGCGAGAAAGGGAGTGCCGGCGCGGTGTTGCCAGCGCCAGAAAACGAAAAGACCAACGATGGCGAGCATAAGAATGGGCGTCCAGGAGAGCAGTCCGTGATTGGAGGAGAAGAGGACAGCTAAGAAGCTCGGAGAAAACCAGTTCCAGTCGCGGAGTGGAATGTACCCAGATTCGAAGGCGTTGCCGTAGATAAGGTAGCGGGAGATGAAGGTGGGAAGAAGGCAAATCAGGACAACCAGGGCGAAGATCGAGTGGCGAAGGAGAAGCTCAGGAACATGCGGAATGGATCCGGGCGGCAAGGAGGAATCTCGGCGCAACACACGGTAATACTGGCGAAGGGCTTCGATCGCGAGGACGACGAGAACCATAGCATTGGGGTAATAAACGTTGAGCATGAGACCCGTGATTAAAGCGAGAATCACCCATTGCGGGAGCGATCGGGAGGGGCCCGTTTCCTGCCAATACCAGAGGAAAAGAGCCACAGCGAAAGAGGAATGTGCGTGAGACCAGGAGGGATTGAAATACATGTAAATGGGGAGCGAGCTGGCCCACCAAATGGCGAGGGTGGCGAGGAGGGCCCAGCGCTCTTCGACATATCGGCGCGCAAGGCGTAAGGCCAGGAGTAGGCCGAGAAAACCATAGATGGCGGTACCGAGCGCCATGGTGATGCGGTAAGGAGAGGAAAAGCCGTCGGCGGCTACGGAAGAACCGAGGGTGCGCGCAAGAAGGACGCCGGCATGGGCGACGAGAAGAAAAGGCGTCCAGAGAATCGCGGGGCCAACGGTGAAATGATTTTCCAGGTGGCCGGTGGAGGTGCGAAAGAGGGACCTTGGCTGGCCGTTTTCGTCGATGCGCTGGCCGCGGAAACTTTCGTTGGCATGGCGGTAGTCGTCACTGAAATCGAGATTGTGCTGGATGAGCGGAGCGCGAGCAAAGGCGTAATAGCCGACGCCATCGCCGCGCACCCAGGGATTGAGAAATGGCAGCGAGCAAAGAAATAGAAGAAGAAGCAGACGCTCCGATTTACGCGAGAGGCGCGAGGGCGATGCGCTGAAGTCTTGCTGGTCCACGAAGGAAGTCCCCGTCGAAACTTCTCCTCTCCCCCGGCTCCCACTATCACAAGGCAACATCGCCATGCGGAGCGAATTTCCCAAGACCGAGGAAAGGACCCGGTAACTGCAAACAACCGTGGCCGCATTGTACCGCAAATTTACTTTGGAGTTGGAGATCCTCGAGTTGACGCAGGGCTGCTTTAACCAAGGACAGCGAGAGGCACGGGGAATCTTCTTCACATACGCAGTCCTTTGACGGAGAAGGCTATTCCAAGTTTGAAATCCAAAGAGAAGAGATCAACCGATAGTCCGTGCAGCATCTTCGCGTGCTATTGCATCGACGGCCTGCCATCAGAGCAACAACTCTTTCCTTCACCAGAGAAGCTTGAGGCCGAATTGGACCTGGCGGGAGGTGGTCGAGGTGCTGGTGATTACACCCGCGGTGGGTGAAACGCCGGAGGGGGTGAAGACAACGGCATTGGGAAGGTTGAAATTCGCGCGGTTGAGAAGGTTGAATATTTCTGCGCGAAACTGGAGGTTCAGCCGCTCGCGAATGCGCGTGTCTTTCAGAACGGAGAAATCCCATGTTGCCAGGCCCGGTCCGATCAACGTGTTTCTTCCGACGTTTCCGTAGAATCCGCCGTTGGAGGCTGTGTTTGCCGGCGCGAGGAAGGCATTCGGGTCAAACCACTTGCTCGGATTGCCAAGGATCACAGGTGCGGTAAAAGCAGGATTCGCGAATGGACGTACAGGATTTCGAGTGTCCCCATTGTTCGAGGGGTTATAGCTAAGCTGCGGGGAAAACGGAAAGCCGCCTTGCAACGTCACGATGGAGTTCACTGTCCAACCGCTCGCCAACGCGTTTGCAAAGCCATCCACATCACCAAGAAAACGCTTCCCGTGGCCAACGGGCAACGCATAAGTCGCATTCACGACGGCAACGTGTCTGACATCGAAAGTCCCCAAGCCCCAATCGGCCCGAAGGTTGAAGGGATTCGAAGCCAATGCCGGACCGCCGCCGGACGTGGTGGCATTGAGAGAGTCTCCATCGTCGAGTACTTTCGAGAACGTGTACACTCCGCGGAGCGTCAAACCTCCGCTGAAGCGGCGATTCATATCCACTTGCAGGGCGTTGTAGGAGCTGACTCCCTCCGAAAACCACGTCCACGTATTGGCTATCGTGGGATTGGCCTTGACCGTTGTGGGCACAAAGTATGTGCCCGCCGGGACGGGCGTGTTCGCTATTCCCGCAGGAAATGTTGCAGGATACGTTGCGGGGCACGGCGACGCGGGGCAGATGACGGGAAAAGGCTCGTTCGCATCAATGCCTATCAATTCGTGATAACCGTGTGATCCCACATAACCTACCGTCAAAGACGTATTCGGGGAGAGCTGCTGCTGAATTCTGAGCGAATAGGAAATCAGAGTTGGGGTTTGCAGATCCGGCTGGACTCCGCCAGGGATCAGCTTTACCGTAGCTGGAAATGGCCCGGCAGGATTGATCGGAAGCTGTGACACCGTGAGCGGCGTCGTGAACGTCGGATTGAACGGTGCGTTCTGATCCGCGCGGTATCCCAAAGCATCCTGAAGATCGTTGTACATGCCGAATCCCGCGCGGATTACGGTCTTGGCGCTGAAGGGACTCCACGCCACTGCGATCCGCGGCTGCGGCAAAAACTTCGCGTTATTCTCGGTGAACAACGAATTTCCGACGTGCGGTTGGTTCGAAATCACTCCATTCGTAAACGTATAGTTCGAGGCACGGCCGTGCGCCTCATTCCAGCCAGTTGTAAACTCATCGCGGAAACCCAGGGTCAGCGTGAGTCTCGGAGTGATTCGAACGGTGTCCTGGGCATACCACGCGCCGAGCAGCGAGCGCCAATTCATCTCCGTTGGGGACGGATCGAACAAGAAACTGGAAATCGTTCCATTCAAGAACGTTTGCAGGCTGGTGAAAGTCGCCTGCCCAAACTGGCTCAGCGCGATGGTTTCGTTGGATTGAAATCGCTGGAACCACGCGCCGAATTCAAGCTGATGCCGCCCGCGAGTCAGCGTGACGTGGTCCTCGAAGGTGTATAGGTTTCGCGCGATGCTGAGATTGCTTCCGTTGTTGCTTCCCGCCAGCCCGAGCTGCGCCTGGGGATTCGATGCCGCGCTGCCTCCAACAACTACCGCGCCCACGGGATGTCCAATCAGGAATCCGGGGACGCTAGCGGCCGGGGTGCCTGGTGTCGGCTGTCCGGTAAAAAAATAGCCTGCGCGGGAAAAACCGAATCGCGCGCTGTTCGCCAACGCGGGTGAGAAAACGTGGGTTTCCTCGAGCGTTGCCACCTGTTCCCGAAGTGTCACCACGTCGTTGCTGAATGGGTCGAGCGGAGTAGCGGTGAAGTCATTGCCGTCATCCACGGTGTAAATTCCCGACAGACTGTCCCGCTGCGAAAAAATGTGGTCGAGACGTGCGGTCCCAAAATCCTCGCGAATCGTTTGCAGAGGGCTGCCAAAGACTTCCGCGATGCCGCTGAAGTCCGGTGCGCCCGCGGGCGGCGTGGGCCACAAGTTCAGCAGCGGCTGAACACTAGGAACGGCTGCAGCACGAGAAGCCGCGTCCGGAACGAACGTCGCCGAAGTCTGGTGCAGGCTCTGCCGAAACCCTTCGTAGTTGCCGAAGAGAAAGGTCTTATCTTTCTTGATCGGCCCTCCCATGGAAGCGCCAAACTGGTTGCGCCGAAACGGCGGAGCGTCCCCCTGGTCGAAGAAATTCGGGGCATCCAGCACGTTGTTGCGCAGAAACTCGAATGCCGTCCCGTGCCACTGATTCGTTCCGGATTGCGTTACGATCACGACCTGCCCGCCGGGGCGCTTGCCGAATTCGGCACCGTAGGAGTCGCGCTGGACGTTGAATTCGCGCACGGCATCCACGCCGAGCAACATCCCGCTTGTTCCTCCCGGCTGCATGTTGTTCTCAGCCGCGCCCGTAAATTCCACGCCGTTAAGAAGGAAAAGATTTTGCTGCGGGCGGTTGCCGGAAACAGCGAAGTTGTTGCCGGTGGTGGAATTCGATATTCCGGTCCCACCAGTTTTCATCCAGGTGAAATTCACGATGCCCGGATTCAGGGGCAGGAGCAAATCGTAACTTCGCCCGTTGAGCGGAAGATCTTTCACCTGCTGCTCTCCAACGAGGCCGGAGATATCTTTCGTGGTCGTACTGACGATGGGAGCATCCTCAGTAACTTTGACCTCGGCATTCACGGCGCTAACTTGCAACTTCAAATCAACGGTGGCTTCCTGTCCCACGACGAGACGAATGCCGCTACGGACCGCTTGCTGAAAGCCCGGCTTGGTGACAGCCACTTCGTATTGTCCGACGGCCAGCCAAACAAATTGATAACGCCCCGCATCATCGGTAAGTGCGGTTCGTTCTGCTCCTATCTCCGTGTTTTTTGCCGTGACCGTGGCGGCAGGAACCGGCGCGCCCGATTGGTCGGTGACGATGCCCTTGATGCTCGCCGAGACTTGAGCGCGAACCGGCGGCAAACAAGATAGCAACATAAAGAGCGCCAGCAAGGCGAGGCGTTGCCACCTCCAGTTAGAGCGGCTGCCGCACAGGCGACTTTGCGCAAGTGAGTTTGGTCTGACTGCCAACAAGCGATGCAATTTCATTCTGCACTCCCCTAGAAATACAGAAGGCAGGCCGCTAAGCCGCCCCTTCCAGACCAGCCGCTATCCAGCGAACCGACAATTCAATATGGTTTGTACCGTTATGTCAAACCGACTTAAAACGAATAGGTTGTGGGTGAATTTACACGGATTGTATCCGCTCTGGACTCGTCGAATAACGAGGCGTATTCTCTGCCCATGACTCTATCAGCCCGCAATCGTCTTGAAGGAGAGGTTGTTGAAATCCAGTTCGGCGGCGTCATGGCTCATGTGGTCATGCGTGTGGGCAAGAATCTAATTGAAAGCGTAATCACGAAGCGCAGCGCGGATGAAATGAAACTAAAGGTGGGGGACAAGATTTCAGCCGTGATTAAGTCCACAGAAGTGATGCTCGAAAAGGTTTGAGACTCGCTTTAAGCCATAATCGCCGATAAAAGAGGCGTCATTGTGCATCGCAACTTCCGCGCATGCATTCCTGCTTCCCTATTGCTCGCTAGCGTGGTAGCGCAGCTTCTTCCATCAGCGTCCGAGACGTGTGCGCAAGCTCTTGCGACCACTGCGGAACTCCGCATCAGCGGCGCTGTTTCCACCCCTCTCGTTTTAACCGTTCTTGATTTGAAAAAGATGCCGCGGAGAGTGCTCACGGTTGTGAATCCGCACGACAAAAAGACGGAAACGTATGAGGGTGTGCTCCTCGAAGAACTCCTCCGCAGAGCTGGCGTTCCTCAAGGAGAACAACTTCGAGGTCCCTCGCTGGCCACTTATATTATCGCAGAAGCGGAGGATGGTTATCGCGTAGTCTTCTCCTTGGCGGAACTTGATTCGGGAATTCTCGAATCCGAAGTGATCGTCGCCGATACCATGGACAGTGCGCCTCTGGCCGCCAAACAAGGACCATTCCGGCTTGTAGCACCGCACGAGAAGCGGCCCGCACGTTGGGTAAGAATGCTCAAGTCACTCACGGTCGTTCGCGCCGCAGCCCAATAGATAGATTCCCGCCGCACTTCAAGTTCACATTCGGTATTCGTCTTCGTTGCGCTTCTCTCTGGGAGAACCAGTGCTTATTCGTACCGCAGGGCGGCCATGGGATCAAGGCGGCTGGCACGAAGGGCGGGGATGTAGCCGGCGGCGCAGGCCACGATAGCAAGTGCGGCGGTGGCGAGACCAAGGGTCAACGGATCGTGGGGAGTGAGGCCGAAGAGCTGGCTTTGGACTACACGAGTGAGAGCGAGAGCGGCAGTGACGCCGGCAACTACGCCGATGGCGACGAGAAAGAGGACTTCACGCATGACCAGCCAGATGACGTTGCCGCGGGCAGCGCCAAGAGCGATGCGAATACCGACTTCGCGAGTGCGCTGGGCGACGGTGTAAGCCATAACACCGTACAGGCCGATGACGGCGAGCAGAGTGGCTAGGAAACCGAAGACGGCGGAAAGGCTGGCGATCATGCGCTCGGTGGAGAGCGAGTTGTTGATCTGGACTTCGGTGGTGCGCATGGCATAGATGGGGAGGTTGGAATCCATGTCGCGAACTTTCGAACGGACGGCGGACATCAGCTGATTGGGATCGGCAGTGGTGCGGAGGTAGACGGTCATTTCGCCGAGGTAGCGGCTGCCAAGATAAGGAATGAAAGCCTGCTCGGGAATTTCGTCGCGAAGATTGGTGTACTTGAAATCCTTGACGACGCCGATGACTTCCATATCGGTGGGGGTGCCGGGATCGGTGCCGAAACCGAGGTGGAGGCCAATGGGATTGCGTCCGGGGAAAAACTTTTTGGCAAACTTTTCGTTGATCATGACGGTGGTGGGGACCCAGCTCCAGACTTCGGGGCCGTGCTTCACTTCGTGGCTGTCGCTGATGCGGAAGTCGCGGCCAGCGACGATGGGCACGCCGAGAGCGGCGAAATAGCCGGGGCTGATGGAGTTCATGTAGGGTTGGGCGTGCTCGTCAGGCTTGGCCGGAGTGAAACCCTCCACGGACACACCGCTGTCCCATTCGTTGTCTTCGAGGATGCGCATGGAAGCGAGGCCGGCGGATTGGACGCCGGGAATTGCACCGAGAGCGTCAGTGAGTTGCGGATAGAAGACTTTCATGCGGTCATTCGAATAGCCATTTAGCGAGGGGTCGATTTGGAAGCCCACGAGCCGTTCCGGGGTAAGACCGGGGCCGAGATTGCGAAGATTAGCGAGACTACGGACAAAAAGACCGGCACCGACCAAGAGCAGAAGAGAGAGAGTGACTTGAGCGATGACAAGGGCTTTTCTTAGGCGATGGTGCCCTCCGCCACCCACTACGGCGCCGGCCTGATCCTTGAGTGTGCCAGCAAGGTTGGGCTTGGTGGTCTGGAGAGCTGGCACGAGACCGAAGATGACTCCAGTGAGGACGGTGACAGCGAGATTGAAGGAAAGAATGCGAAGGTCGGGCGCACTGGAAATGTTCATGCCACCGGAATCGGACGGCAAATACATTTTCATCAGGGCGCGGTCAGCCCAAAAGGCGACGGCGAGACCGGTAAGTCCACCGAGAGCCGAGAGAGAAAGGCTTTCGACCAAGAGCTGGCCGATGATGCGCGGGCGAGTGGCGCCCATGGCCAGGCGAACGGCGATTTCCTTGATGCGGCTGGAACCGCGGACAAGCATGAGATTGGCGAGATTGGCGCAAGCAATTAGCAGGACTAGACCGGTGGTGGCCATCAGGACCCACAGGGGCGTAGTGAGCTGGCGGCGCGTGTAGGAACGACCCTGGGAGCCGGGCAAAACGTCAATCCAACACTTCAAGAATTCGTCGCGGTCGTATTTTGAGGCGTGGGCGAAGGCGGGGAGCTGCACTTCCGATTCAAGCATGGAGTGCATGAAGGGCTGTAGAGCCGCCTTGGCTTGCTGCTGCGATACGCCGGGCTTCACTCGGCCGAATGCGTTGACCCAACGATTGCGGCGCTCCTTGAGCATGTCTTCCGGATTGCCGACGATGATCTGCGCCTGCATCATGATGGGAATGAAGATTTTCGGAGAGAAGCCGAGTTCTACGCCATCGAACCCTGCCTGGGCAACGCCGACGACGGTCATTTTGTAATTGTTGAGAGTAAGAGTCTTGCCGACGATTTGGGGATCGCCGGCAAAACGCGTTTTCCAAAAATTGTAGTTGAGGACGACGTAGGGATGACCGCTCGGGACTTGATCGTCCTCAGGAGTGAGGATGCGGCCCATGGCAGGGACCACGCCGAGGGTGGAGAAATAGGTGCCGGAAACGAGTTCGACGGAGACGCGTTCGGCCTGTTGGCCGAAGGAAAGACTGGCGGAATTCGGAAAGCGGCAGAACATATCGGAGAAGACCTGGTTGTGCTCGCGGAAATCACGGAACATGGGATGGGAGATAGCATTGCCGCCCCAGTTGCTGCCGTAGTGGTGACCGCGCATCGTGAGGAGGACGAGTTGTTGGGGATCCTTGACGGGAAGGAGCCGCAGGAGGACTTGGTCGAGGAGGGTGAAAATGGCGGTGTTTGCACCGATACCGAGGGCCAGAGTGAGGACGGCTACGACGGTAAAGCCGGGAGTGCGAGCGAGCATGCGGAAGGTGTACTTGAGATCACGAAGGACGGTGTCGAGCCAACCAAGTAGGGTCAGGCGGCGTGGGCCTTCGTTGGCGGGCGTGGTCACTAGGACACCTCCGGATAGCTAGAGGTAAAGACGAAAAAGGTTATCAAAAGTTTGATGAAAGTACGAAGGATTTCGTGGAATCTTTGGGGAGCCGATAGTAGAGAAATGCCGAAAAGCCACGAAACAGCGTGGCGTGGTTCTGTCTTAAGGATGCAAGTTAGTGGGCGCTATTGGTAGCTACTTTGAGATTGTCCCCGGATTCCGTTTTTTGCTGAAAGAAAGTGGTGACGCGGTCGATGATTTCGTTCAGGGGAGTGAGGGGGCGGAAGCCGGTCAGGGCATGGAGTTTATCAATGCAAGGGACGCGGCGCATCATGTCCTCGAAGCCGGGTTCGTAGGCCTGGTCGTAAGGAACGTATTCGACAGGAGAAGAGCTTGCAGTCCGTTCCTTCACGCGGTGTGCGAGGCCCTCGATAGTGATCTCCTCGGTGTTGCCGACGTTGATGACTTCACCGATCGAACGATCCGTGTCCATGAGGCGGATGAGGCCTTCGACAGTGTCGCGCACATCGCAGAAACACCGAGATTGCTTCCCGCTGCCATAGATACTGATGACGGTGTTGTCGAGCGCGGACTTGACGAAATTGGGGAGGACCATGCCGTAGCGACCGGTCTGGCGGGGGCCAACGGTGTTGAACAAGCGAACGACGATGACGGGGAGCTTCTTTTCTTTCCAGTAGGAGAGAGCGAGGAATTCGTCGAGCGCTTTGGAGGCGGCGTAGCTCCACCGGCCTTTTGTAGTGGGGCCGAGGACAAGGTCGGCGTCCTCGTGGAACGGAACGTTGGTGTTCTTGCCGTAGACTTCGGAGGTGGAAGCGGTGAGAACGAGTTTCTTTTTCTTGCAGGCGGCTTCAAGGATCAATTGCGTGCCATTGACGTTGGTTTCGATGGTTTTGACAGGGCTTTCGACGATGAGCTTGACGCCGACGGCGGCGGCGAGGTGGACGACGACATCGGCGTCATCGACGAGTTCGGCGAGCAACTGGCGATTCTCGATGTTGTCGAGGTGATATCGCATGCGCTCGGAAGACTTGAGGTGGCGGATGTTTTCGGCGCTGCCGGTGGAAAGGTTGTCGAGCAAAACGACGTGATCGCCGCGGACAAGAAGCGACTCTGCGAGATGTGAACCAATGAAACCGGCGCCGCCGGTAATCAGATAGCGCAAAGGGCCTCCTTAAAGGGCCTGGGAGTCATCGTCCGGATCATGAGAGATGCTATGGGCAATGGCTTCGGAATCCTCTTGAGGGGAAACTTCCAAACCTTCCTGGGGACCATATCCATAGGAGTAGGGATAATACCGGTAGGAATAGTAATAGTCCGGGGCGCCGGAGTCCACCGCATTGAGGACGACGCCGAGGACACGGCACTTGACGCTGTTCAATAAGTCGCGCGTGCGGGTGAAAGCTTCCTTGGGTGTCGTACCGCTGCGGACGACGAGAAGTACGCCGTCAGTATGCACGGAAACAATCACGGCATCGGTAGCGGCCATAATCGGAGGCGAATCGATGACAACAAACTTGAACTTGGTGCGAAGCTCGGCAATGGCCTCGACGAGTCGCTGTGAACAGAGCAAGTCCGCAGGATTGGGAGGAAGCGGCCCGGTTGGAATGGCGACTAGATTAGGAATCGTGGGGTGAGGAACGGACACCAGGTCGAGACTTGAAACACCAGCAAGATAAGAACTGAGGCCTGCATAGGTTCCCCTGGGTAGACCGAGGAGCCGGCTGACGCCAGGTTTGCGAAGGTCTGCGTCCACGATCACCGTGCTGTCCCCGAGCTGCGCAAGCGTTACAGCCAGATTTGAGGCGGCCGTCGTTTTCCCTTCACGTGGTAGAGCGCTGGTGACCAAAATGACCTGAGGCGGGTGATCGGCCTGCGACAGCAAAATGGAAGTTCGCAACGCGCGAAACGCTTCCGACATCTGCGACTTGGGCAAGTGGTGAGCAACCAGCTCGATGCGCTTGCTATGACCATTCGATGGAAACCCAGGCAAAGAGGCCTTGAGCTTGCCGTCGCCGTTCGAACCTGTAAATTCCGGCACTACGGCAAGGGACGGGAGGCGGGAAAGCGTCTCCACATCGTCCGGCGTCTTCACGGTGTTGTCGAGGTACTCGCGCATGAGCGCCAGGCCAATGCCACCGACCAAACCAACGAGGAAGCCGAGCGCTACGTTGCGAGCCTTGGCAGGACGCGCCGGCGTGGACGGGATCATGGCCGGATCGACAACCCGAATATTTGACGAACGCAAGCCTTGGGCAATCGCGGTTTCCTTCAATTTCGTCATTAGCCCTTCATAAAGGGTCTTGTTCGCCTCCGCTTCGCGCTTGAGGATGTTGTACTCCACAAGTTTCTCGGCCATCTGGTTGGTTTCGGTCTTTTGTTGATCGAGCGCCTGCGTGAGAATAGATTCGCGCTGCTGTGCTTCGCGATAATCGCTCTCCAGCACATCCAGTATGTTCTTTTTTTCTTTTTCAATGCTCTGGTCATAGTCCTTGAGCTGCGCCAGCAGACGCTGCACCTTGGGGAAGTTAGGACCGTACTGGTTCAATGCGTCGGTGTATTCTGAAGACACTTCGCCGCGTTTTTTGAACAATTCGGTAAGTACAGTATTGCTCTGGACCTGGGGCACGGCATCGAGATTCCCGGACTTGGCAAACTCGTAGAGCGATTCCTTTTTCATGCGCTCACTTTGCGCATCGGTCAGCTGCTTGTTGATGTCACCCAGCCGCTGGGATGTGATGTTTTGTTTGTCGTCGAGGGTCCAGATCTGGTTTTGCCTTTCGTAGGCGATACGCGCATCTTCCGCCTTTTGCACTCTAACCTTCAGCTCGGTAAGCTGATCCGTCAGCCAGGTGGAGGCCCGCGTCGTGGCCTCGTACTTACTCCTAAAATTCTGCTCGATATAGGAGGAGATGTGTGCGTTGGCAATCCGCGCCGCGAGTTGCGGATCGGTCGATTCAAAACTGACATCCATCAGACGGCTGTTGGGGACGCGCTTCACCGTGAGACTTCCTAAGAATTCAGCGAGTTCAGGTGGGCGCTTCTGGTTTGCCAAACTGCCGATGGCAATTGCATCTGACGGACCATTCGGAGAAGAGAATTCCGGGCGAGCGGAAAGGCCATTGATGCGAATCGTCTGTAAGGCAAGAGTTTCGCTGGTCAGAATCTTGGATTGCGTCTCGATGTAGTTATCCTGATCCATCATCGCTTCATAGGGATCTGTTCCCTGGAAGGGCAAAATGTTCGCATCTTCGCGGTCCAGTTCGATGCGGGTGGTTGCCACATACACCGGCTGCATGCGAAATGTGGCAATCGCGACGATAGTCACCACGGTCAGCAAGAAAGAAAGTATCAGCCACTGGTGCTTGCGCAGAATCAGCAGGTAGTCGTATAGGTGAGGTTCCCGCGGAGAGAGTTCCCAGACCGGCAGATGAGTCCGGACCGGCAACAGATCAATGGCGCCATTCGAACCATTTTGACGCGGCACGAGCTTGTTTTCTTCAGCCATTTTCTAGCGATAGGCAATACGGTAAAGTGCTACTCCGGCTCCGAGCGCGAGTCCGAATTCCAGCGCCCTGTACATCGCCTGTTTCGAGGCGCTGTCCGGAATATACAAAATGTCGCTGGCCCGGAGTGGCACATCTTCGGTCGTGCGCTCCAGCACTTTCTTAAGATCTACGGCGACTTCATGCTGCTGGCCCTGGCTGTCCTTGCGGATGATAACCGCCCGATCCTTCTTGGCGGTCCGGCTCAATCCGCCGGAGAGTGCAAGTAATCTCAGGGTACTCATCTGTGAGCGATCATTCGCCATCACATATCCACCGGGTTTGTTCACCGCTCCGAGTATGTAAGCGATTCCCGCGTGCGGGACGGTAACGATATCTCCGGCCTGGAGAATGATATTGTTGTCGGCATCTCCGGATTCCATCAGTTCGTTGAGGTTGATGGTAATGGTATTGCGCAGGGGGGGCGGTTCATTGGGCGCAGAAGGATTGGCAATAGCATCGGGGGACGCCTTCGGAGCCGCACGCGGAAAGCCAGTCTTCGGTCGAGAGGAATTGTTTGAGGCTGCGCCCGCCGTGGACGCGGACTCTACCGGGGCAGAGCCAGTCTCGGTCGAATCCTTTGTTGTCGTCGAAGCGGGATCCTCCGGACCGATTGCCGGAGGCTCGGACGAATCAGCCGAAAGCTCTTCGGATGGGCGCGCCACGATCACTGTGTCGCCTGCATCGTTGGCGATTCCGCCGGCTTCTGCAAGCACCTCAAGAATAGTGACGGGCCGATCCGCCTGGTACACCATGGGATGTAGAACAGCGCCGACCACCGTGATGGGTTTGCTTTTTCTTTCTTTGACACTGACGCTTACTTGGGGATGAGAGACCAGTCCATTCGATTCAAGCACTTCCGCTATCTTTTGTTCCGCTTGAATCTCTGTCAAGCCTGCGACTCGCAAGCGGACCGGTACCAGAGGAATCCCGATGGAGCCTGTCTGACTGACGCGCACTTCCCGGCTGAGTTCTTTTACATCGAAAACTTCGAGGTCCAGCAGATCGCCGTTGCCGATGACGTAGTCGTGCTGCATCACCCGCGCGGAGGCAGACATCGAGCGCAAGCGGTCGTTGACCTGTTGTGGCGTCTCGAGAACGGGCTGCTGAGCGCGGCTGGAAGGCGCCAGAACCAGTAACGCTAGCAGGGCGGTCGGTAACACCGACGCACCCAGTCTGGCTGGCTGCATGAGATTAGATAACCCCCAAGTGATTATACAGGTAGAACGTTCAAGTCCATCAGTGATTTCGAGGGTTCGGATGGCCCGACCCGAAGGGAGTGGGAGGCGGAGCGGCGGGCTGAATCTCCGACGTGGCTAGGTGAGCCGCGAGAAAGAACAGAAGGGCGTTGGCCGGAATATGCAGGTTGAAATCGACGAGGCTATGCACGAGGAAGCCGGAGCAAGCGACAAAACCGGAGAGCTGCAGGGTCCCGGCAAAAGAATTGTTGAATTGGCGCAAGCGCCTCACTGACTCGGCCAGCAAGACGCCGATAAACCAGACGCAGCAAAGGCCACCGGCTATGCCCGTCTCTGCGAGACCCTCGAGATAGTCGTTGTGTGTGTGATTGACTATTTTCCCGTCGTAGAGCGTTTCATACGCAGGAAAAACCATTTGGAGAGTGCCAAGTCCTGTCCCCAAAAGAGGATGATCGAGAAAGATCCGCCAAGTGTCGGCGCGCATGGAGGCACGCTTGCCTGCAGTCACCTCGAGAACTTGTACCGATGATAGCCGTTCGAGAATCTGTCCGACCCCAAGCCAAGAGACCAGCAGCAAGGCCACTAACAGGACCGCGCCCCCGGCGACCAGCTGTTTCCCCTTTGTGCGTCTGAATATCACGAACAGCCCAAGAACACCCAGCTCCGCACCGAAACTCAAAATGCCTCCGCGTGATGCAGTGAGTAATAGGGCCACAATGAGAATGACTGCAAATAGTCCGACGACAGGCCGGCGCTCCCTGCGGACGCGGCTCAGCACAAGAGGAATCAGTGCTAGCGGCAAGACGAGTTCCACAAATCCAGCAAAATGATTCCTATTTACGTAGGGCCCAAAGGGCATTCCTCCCGAGCGTATCTCGCGGAACCAGTAGAGCTTGCCGTTGGAAGTCAGGTGTTGCAGGATCGCGAAAAGGCTGACCAGGAAGCCGAATATCATCCCGAACCAAACGAATCCTCGCCAGTCCTCGAGGGTCTCGAACGCCTGAACGGCAAGAAATAGGACAATTAGATCCGTCACGAGCAAGAGCAGTTCGATTCGGGTATGAAACGGAGAAACCGTCGAACGGAAAAGCAGCTGTCCTAGCACGATGAGTGACAGCCCCGCGAGCGGTAGAAGCAAAGGCGAAAAAAAAAGCTTTTCTTCCCTTTTCAAATAAACCCGGAGTGACCAGGCCAGGAACAGTAATCCCGCGCCAGTTTCAAGGATCGCGCGCGCCCACTCTTCGACACCGCCATGAGTCGCCACTCCCAGCACCACCAGCGCGCAAATGCCCACTCGCAAGAACTTCATGGTTTGGAATGCTCCGCGGCTGCCGGCACGAGGGCGACATCGTCGATCCAGGTTGTTCCCTTGATCTTGTTCTCGAGTTGATCGCTAAGGAATCGCACCAAACAGGCCTGCACTTCCTGCACGTCTCTTCCGGAGGACCAAACTATTTCTACGCGGGTCCAAGGCTCGGTACCATGAAGCTCGGGCGTCACGGCCGCAGAACTGTCCAGGGTTCCGAGGGAGCGCAGCTGGAATCGGAGACCTTGATCCGTAGTGACGGCCCTCGTTTTAAACCACGCCGAAAAAGTGTAAGCGGTTGAAGGTAGAACCGGTATGTTGTGACAGATATCCGTGGAAGTGACGATGGACTTCCCATCAAAGATCAACCTCAAGGAATAGTTTCCGGAATGTCTTTCCTCAGGATCGAAGCTGATTTGTACATTTCGCGCGCCCTCTGGAAAAAGCCAGGAGTATCCCCCGCCTGTGACTCGAGATTCGAATCCGCCATCCCACAATAGCGATCCCGGTGGACCCTGAATCGCAGCGAGGCCGCCAAAAACTACTGCTTGTTCCCACACTCGGCGGGCATCAGTCGATCGTCCACTTTTCCTCAGAGCACCAATAAGAGGATAGACGTTCCGCAGCGATAACCGCGGGTGCAGTGCCACGAGCCGGTCCCACACCTGGAGCGCGATGTCGGTTTGACCGTCGGCAATTTGGTCCGAAATCACAGCCACATAGACTTCGCTGATTGGGGGAATGACGTGGTCTAGAATCTCCTCTAGGTTGTGTTCGACACGCAGTGAAAGAGAGAACGCTTCCGAGCCATATTTTGGATCCGTTTCGACAGCCCTGCGCATTTCGGCAAAGGCCGGTTTGAGTTCTCCTTGCCGCAGCAGGAAATTACCGTACTGCCAGGAGACTTCGGGCGACACGGGATACGCTTTTTTGGCATGCAAATAGGCGTCACGGGCCGCTGACAGATTGGATTCTGATTCGTAGGCGGCGGCGAGGTCCAGCCAGGTTTGCCATGAAACTGGATTTAATGACAGCGCCGTAAGGAAGTCGCGAATCGCAAGCCCCACGTCCGGACCCTTGAGATCGAGTTGTCGATAGCGGCCAAGGAGGTACCAGTTGTGCGGGTCAGCAGGTTCAAGGCGCGCGGCGCGCTCAAGGGATTCGGCGGTATGCAAACCAGAGTAATAGACTGCCAGCGCGTTTCGCATGCTGAGGTAGGAAAAAATCAGGAATACGGAAAAAGAAACGGCAACGAGTGCGGCACGATGAGCCTTGCTGGGCAAACGCATAATCATTCCTCGGTACTGTGCCTAGGCCGTCTCGGAGTTGCAAGCCAAAAGAGTAAAGCGATGCTCGGTCGTTCATGCGGGAACTGACAGTTGAATGGCGGTGGAAATCAAGCAAGGTTTTGTAACGAAAATCCAGCAAGTATAAAGATATCCGCTTCGGATGGAACAGGCATCGTCAACATTTCTCACCTGATTGCAACGCGCCTGAGGCGTCAAGAGACAGACAGGCGATTTCTTGCTGCTAGTCTGCTTGTTGTCTACCGCAATCCATTTGGCATCAAGCCATTTGATCTGGCTATATCACCTCTAAGGCAGTCCTAATTTCAGTCAAGACCAAGTACCGATTGGCAGAGCAACTCGCGCCGCTCGCAGGGAAAAAATACAGGGACTAGTACTCGCTGGCATGTAGAAGTTCTCACTAGACTCGCTCTTGTCTCTTGACAACAGAGGACTTACCAAGCGAACGCCTTTCAGAAACCGCGGTGCGCCTCTTGCATGGCAACAGTTGGGGGACTCTGACAACCACTGGACAGATACCAAGTTCACGGACTTTTTGTGGTTCGATCGATGCAGCGGGAACTCCCCGAGGCGAGTCGAACCCAAGACACGCAAGACTGAGGAGAAGACAATGGACGAACATTTGGAAAGAAATGATCACGTCGGCGAAGGAGGGCCCGCGGGTTCAGGCTTGAATCGCTGGCTCATAACGGCAATTGTGGCGGTGGTCGCTGTGGCGGGAATCGCGTTTGGCTACGGCTATCGCCAGCAAATGCTAGTCGGCCACATGACCGCGCAGCAATCCATGGCCAATGCAACGATCAGCGACATGCAAGGGCAAGTAAACACGCTAACGGCCAAGCTGAACGAGATGTCCGCGGCGCAGCAGGCTGCCGCCGAGGCACAAGCGAAAACTGCGGCGGCTCATGCCAATACCCCTGGAGCTAAAGGCGTTGCCGGTAAAAGAAGCTCGGCAGAAAACAAGCGGCTCAAAGAGCTCCAGGCGCGAATCGACGACCAGCAAAAGCAGTTGAAAGAGACGCAGGATGAAGTGGCCAAGAACCGCACAGACCTGGAAGGAAATCTAAGCTCGACCCGCGATGAGTTGAACGGCTCCATCGCCAAGACCCATGAGGAATTGGTAGCCCTCGCGAAACGCGGAGAGCGCAGCTTTTTTGAATTCGACCTCACAAAATCCAAGCAGTTCCAGCGCGTGGGACCTCTCACCTTGTCTTTGCGCAAGGCAGATACCAAGCACAAGAGCTACGACCTGGATATGGTGGTGGATGACAACCGACTGAGCAAGAAGAAAGTGAATCTGTACGAGCCAATCTGGATTCACACGGAGAATGAGTCGCAACCCGTCCAGGTGGTCGTGAACCGCGTGGACAAAAATCTCGTCCACGGATATGTCAGCGCACCGAAGTACAAACCATCGGAATTGGCCGCGGGCAGTTCCGGCGTTGCTGCTGTCACACCGGTATCAGACCACCCGCAGCCGCCGGATCAGAATCCGGAGATTCCCAAACAACCGGAATAGGAATCAGACTATCCTCTGAATCTGGCAGGGCGCCCCTTCGGGTGCCCTGCCTTTTTTATTCACGTCCCTGTGTGTTCCTTCTGATTGTAGTGAATTGCGAAGCTTAAGATTGGCGCGGTCGCGAGTGACTTCGGACTGGTTTCAGGACTTTTTCCTGTAACCCTCGCAAGCGAGGACGGGGAGTCTCGGATACTTGGGGAAGCGGGGATCAGCAAGAGAAAGGTTGCACAGAATGAATACGGAGCCGCGCCCGGACTCGATGCGGCGCGAATGAAGACAATCAGTACAGAGTCCAGCACTTACAGTGTTCGGCGCCTGTTGCCGCTCATCCGACATGCAAATAAGCATAGCTCAGTGCAGGGCGTGGTGATTGCTAGAATGAGCTGTTGCTCGAACGCGTCTTGAAGGAACTAGCGGATGCGCATGGTTCTGCGGAATGTAGTGCTTGTTCTGGGGCTGCTCGCTTCTGCTGGGCGTGGACTGGCCCAGGCTCCGGATGCGCCGCAAGCCAAACCGCAGAACCCGCCAATGGTTCAAGCCACGTATGAGATCACTGCCGTACCCAACCGCCCGACCTTCGCCTCCACGGCGGAGATGGTGCAGCCCGGCGTCTTTGAAGTCGAATATGGGTTCGAGGCTGCCAAGAACCACCAGAACATCAACGGTCTCTTGAAATGGGGAGCAGTCAAGAACCTCGAGCTGTGGTTTCTCAACAATCCCATCGAGAGGGATGCTGGTACTGCAGGCCTCGGAGATTCCGGAGCAGGCTTCAAATTCAAATTATTCCGCCAGAAAGACTCTCGGCCGACAGTTGCTGTTCTCTACGTGGCCACAATCCCGACGGCGAGGCCAGCGCTCGGCGTTGGGGCAATGGCCCACTTGGTCCAGATCCTTGTAAGCAAGGATTTCGGCAAACACCACTTTGACGTAAACGAAGGCGTTCAGTTTGTTGGCAGACCGCAGTTGGGCGGATTCGACCGCACCTATTTCTCGGCACTCTCCTATTTCCATCCTCTCGGAGGCAAATGGGGTTACACCGGAGAAATTGCCGGATTTAGCCGCCTCAACGCTTCGACTCCAGCCACGATGACGTTGCTGAACGCCGCGACGTACAACATCTCCTCCCGGTTGATCCTGGACGGAGGAGCGTACTTCTCCGCATATGGACAATTGCCGCGTGTCACATTCTTCGCCGGCGTTACCTATTCCATCGCGGATCTATACCACCCGCACGTGTCCCGGCACTCAGCTAAAAATTAACGACTGACTTGCTCCTAAGCAAAAGCCTTCGACGAGGGCGGCAAGCGCTAGTTCGCGGGCGGGAGGCTGGCTGGCGTCGCGGGCCCTGGTTTCGTAAAGCGGGAATCTTCAATCTGCGGATTGAGCTCGATCTTCTCGGCGACGAGAGTCTGCTTGAGTTCCGTCCCCGGGCTTCCCTGGTCGATCCGGAACGGAAACTTCAATTCCTGGACCTCGTGGAAGTCTGAAAAGAATGACTCCCAGGGAAGCTCCTGCTCTCCGGACTTGCGGATTCCTTCCCACTTCAAGAGCAAGTAAGACGATGCGTCAAAAAAATAGAAACGCACGTCCCCGTTCTTGTTAGTGAGTTTCAGCCGGTAGACCGGTTTGTCGTCCAGGCTTTCCTTGCTCACGAATTCGATCTGGTTCCCTTTGCTCTTATAGTCCACGAGCGGGCCGTCGAAGTCCGACTCATCAGAGATGTTCTTCAAGTCCTCCGGCGATAGCGGCTGAACTTCTTTCGTTTCGAGGAACGGATTGACCATCCAGCCCGATGATTTTCCATCGTAAACGCGGATGATTTTTTGTCCTTCGATGGTGATCTCCACGTGCATCTTCAAGGGGCGCTTCAGCTCCACAACAAACGTTCCTTCCATGCTCTGCGAGAAAGAGACATGGCCGCTGACCCGCTCGGACCGCACGGCCTTGATTTTTTCCACCCCGCCGCGCGCTTCAAGCGCCTTCTTGACGATTTCCTCGGCCGTCTGGGCAGCCGCTCCCAGCGGCAATAAGAAGAGGACCGTGATAGATAGAAGTCTGGTTTTCATTTGTGACTCGCTAGCGATTTGCCGAGGACTGGGGGCGGCGCCAAGATTCATCCTAGAAGTAGAAGCGGTCCAGGTCAAATTCGTTGCCAGTCCGCACCGCGCATCAGGTATCTTCATGTTGTAAAGTTTCCGAAACACATTTTCCTTATACTGAATTGAATGTAAATTTAGGGCGGTAGTGAAGCGTGAGGAAACAGAATCCTTTTGAAGAACCAGGAAAGCGGGCCTATGAAATTGCGCACGGCGACGTTTGGTTTTCTTCTGATCACTCTCTGCTTTTCGACACCCATTCGGTGTCAGCAGGAGCCCGCCGGAGAAGGGCGCCCCATCACCCCGGCCGGTTCGCTGGTACTCGATCGAGCCACGCACTTGCCCGCTGTCGGAGCCATGCCCATGACCATGCTTCGCAGCCCAGACTCGCTTGGACACGACGGTAAAGGCCGCTATCTCCTTGTTGTCAACAGCGGGTTCGGCGTCCAGTTCAGCGAGGAAACGAATCGCGCCCAGCAATCGATTGCGGTGATCGACTTGAATGCCACGCCTGAGCCGCTGGTAATCCAGAATGTCTATTTCCCCACGCCGCAAAGCGCCAACGTGGGGCTGGCATTTTCTCCCACCCCGGGCCCCGATGGAACCTTTGCCATGTACGTTTCCGGCGGATTCGAAAACAAAGTCTGGGTTTTCCGATTTGATCCGAAGACCCCTGGGCCGGTGCAGCCGGAATCGCCCGGGCCGGCGACGAAGGTACAAGCTCCTTCCTTCGAAATCAGCAAACCCGGCGAAGTTTCGCGATCAGACTACAACAATGGAAGAGCTGCACTCTATCCAACAGGCTTGGCGGTAACTCCCGACGGCAACACGCTGGTCACGGCCAACAACCTCGGAGACAGCGTGACGATTGTGCGCCACCTCCGCGATACGCGCCAGATGGAGCGGGTCGACCTGCACCATCCGGGAAAAATGAACGAAAACATCTATCCATACGGCGTGGTGATCCTCGGAAGCGGCAAAAACACACGCGCCTATGTCTCGTGCTGGAATGATTTGTCCGTAGCGGTGATTGCACTCAACGGCAAGGGCCACGTGCGAACGTTCATTACCGTCGACCGGCACCCCACGGCGATGATGTCGAACGCTGCCGGCACGCGTCTCTTTGTGGCGAATTCGAATGCCGACAGCGTTTCGGTGATTGACACGACCACCGATCAGGAAATCGAACGCATCGATGTTCGGCTGGCCGAGGATGCCCTGCCGGGGGCAAGTCCGGAAGGGCTGGCACTCAGTGAGGATGAAAAGACTTTGTATGTCGCGAACGCGCACAGCAACGCAGTCGCCGTGGTTACGCTCTCCGAGAAAACTCGTGGCGCGAAAACGGCGGAGAAAAACGGCGAAACTGCAAAATCAAGAATCCTCGGATTTATTCCGACAGGTCAATACCCGTCCGCGGTAGCCGTGGCCGCCGGAAAACTCTTCATCGGAAATGGAAAAGGAACCGGATTCGAACCCTCATCAATGCGCGTGAACAACAGCGGGCGCACGCCGAATCCGCCGAACGCCGCATTTCCTCCGAAACCTGAAAAAAATCGGCAGGGCGGCCAGTACAGCGGTTCGATCGTCTCCGGCAACATGAGTGCTGTTCTGCTTCCCGACGGTCCGGGCCTCGCCCGCTACACCCAGCAGACCATGCAGAACGACGGCCTGATGGATTTCGCACCGCCCAGGCTTTTTGCCGGTCGAAGCCCGATCAGGCACGTCATCTACATCATCAAGGAAAATCGCACTTACGATCAGGTGTTTGGCGACGTGAAAACTTCCGGTGACGGGCACACGGCGGACGGAGAGCCGGGCTTCGCGATTTTCGGGAACGGCGTCACCGCCGAGCGCCCCGACGGCTCGCGCCAAGCGGTAACGCCGAATCATCATGCGCTGGCGCAGCGATTTGGTCTATTTGACCGCTTTTTCGTGAATTCCGAAGCCAGCCCGGACGGCCACAATTGGGCCACCGCTGCATTCTCGACCGATTACGTGGACAAGGGTTTTCGCTGGCAATATTCAGACCGCGGCCGTACTTACGACTGGGAAGGTTACAACCGCTTGCCCGATTACGAGCCGCCCGGCGATCTGCAAATCGACAGGTTCAAAGGTGATGTCTTGGCGGCTTTGACGGACCTGCTCGAAACGCACCTTCCCTATCACCAGGGTTTCACCGATCTCGCCGAGCCCAAGAGCCTCTACCTGTGGGACGCTGCTGCGCGTGCCGGTTTGACCTACCGCAACTACGGCGAATTCGTAACCGTGATCTCTCAAAAAGACGTCGAATCCGCCGGCACAAAAAAGCACAAGACCTATCCCGACCTTTCAAATGCCGTGCGCGCGATCCCTAATAAAGCCCCCTCCGATCCAGCCGTGATGCGCGACAATCCGAACGCCAACTGTCGCGGCAATTCGCGATTCGGCGAATGGCTCGCCGAGTTTCGAACCTTCCTCGCCGATCGCGAAGCGGGCCGCCCCGACCCCATGCCTGCGCTCACAGTCATGCGATTTCCGAACGATCATACGACCGGACTGAAAAACGGTTTTCCAACCCCGCAATTCATGGTTGCTGACAACGATTACGCCGTCGGACGCCTCGTCGAAGCGGTCTCGTCGAGTCCGTACTGGAAAGACACGGCGATCTTCCTCGTTGAAGATGACGCCCAAGCTGGCCCCGACCACGTCGATTCGCACCGCTCGGTTGGCCTGGCGATCAGCGCGTACAACCGGCCCGGGACGCTGATCCACAAATTTCACAGCACGGTCAGCATGATTCGAACAATCGAGCTGCTTCTCGGAATCGCTCCCATGAACCAGCTCGATGCCTCGGCGATTCCGATGGACATTTTCGAGGAGACGCCGGACTTGGCGCCGTACAAAGCTGTCTTGCCGACCATCGCTGCGGACAACCTGATGACGCACAAACCGAAGGACAAGGCCACCGCCGAGTGGATGAAAAAATCTGACCGGCAAAATTTCGCGCACGCGGACATGGCCGACCCGCAAGTCTTGAACGCCATAATCTGGTTCGCGTGCACAGGAAGCGGAGCAAACCCTCCGCAAGCAGCCCAGCTTCCGGCGTATCAAGCGATGCGGCTCGGAATCGCCAATTTGGATGACGACAAAAAAGGCGCCTCCAAGAAAGACGATGACGATTGACCGGTCATTTCTGCGGTTTGGCCCAGACGATGTCGTACGTGCGGTCGAACGTCACGAACATCAGACAAGTATCCTTTGATTTGCAGGTGAACCAGTGCATGGCCTTGCTGGGCATCATGGCAAAGCCGCCGGGGCCAAGTGTCGCTTCCGCCATGCCGTCCATCCCGGTGAGCACGTCACCCCGGACCACCATCAATTGTTCTTCCGCGGTGTGATAGTGCGCGGGAACCACGCATCCGGAAGGAGCTTCGAGAAGGAAAGTGGACGCACCTTTGTCTGGATCACCGTTCTCGCGGGCGACTTTGAGACACGCGGGTTCGCCGTCGAAAACGAGATGGGCACTTGCGAGCGGCGTGACTATACCGTGCGGAGAAACCTGTCCCCGCGATGACGCGGCCACGAGCAGGATCACCAGCAGCGCAAAGCCAAGAAGCATTTTCGTCGTTCTCCGAGAAATGGTATTCATTTTTTTCATGGCGGGCCTCAGCGGAACAGCAACGAAGTAAACTCCGTCAAGTTTCGGCGCCAAACCATCCAGGTGTGATAGCCCGGCGTCTCGATGTCCACGTGCTTGATATTTTTCGACGCCAGCCAGGCGCGGAATTTGCGGTTGATTTCGATCAAACGGTCGTCCGTGCCGCACGCAACCCAAAGCAAATGCAATTGCTCCCCGGACTTGGAGTCCAGCGCGGGAAATTCGTTGCCAAAATCTTCGGTGAGCCCGCCAAAGCTGAAGGCGCCAATCCAGCCAAACTTGTCCAGAGTGTTCAGGCCCGTCAGCAACGATTCGGAGCCGCCCATGGAGAGTCCGGCGATGGCCCGCGAATTGCGGTCTTTGATAACCGGATATTCCATCTCGACGCGCGTAAGGACTTCCGTGAGCAACGCTTCACGGAATTTATCAAAGTTTCGTTCCGTGATCGCGCGCTCGCGCCACACTCCGGAGTTGGGAAGCAGGACTTCGGGCGCGCCGTAGCCGAGCGGCATGACCAAGAGCATAGGCTTGGCCTTCGCTTGCGCAATCAAATTGTCAAGAATCACGTTGGCGCGGCCCACCGCCGTCCAGCCGCTCGCGTCGTCACTGAATCCGTGCAAGAGATACAGGACCGGATACCTTTGCTTTTTCCGAGGGTCATATCCGGGCGGAGTGTAGACATAGAAATCGCGATCGTCGCCCACAACCCCTGACTTGTAGAAATGATGATGAATCTCGCCGTGGGGCACCGCCCCAATCTCCCAGGAAAGCGAAGCCGGTCCGGGAACATGGACTTCGCTCGCGCGATAGAGGAAGTTGGGCTTGACGGAGTGGTTCGAAGGATCGAACATGCCCACGCCATCGGCGACGATGGAGTAGCCGTAGTAATCCGGCGCGAGCGGATCGGTGGTGACGCTCCAGACGCCCTGATCGTCTTTTTCCATCGGTATAGGCTTGGGCACACCTTCGAGTGAAACGGCCGCTTCCTTGACGTTGGGCCCGCGGAACCGGAACGTCACGCGATTGTCCGAGTGCACGTCGGGTGAAATCAGCGGCGCCGGCGGCGTCTGCGCCGGACTTGGTGCCGTGACGGCCAAGAACAGCATTGCGAGTCGAAAGAATACCCGTTTCATGATTCCCCTCATGCCCAGTTGTAGCTCGATTTCGAGCACCTGCGCCGAAGGATGATACAACAGCCCGGAACGGAAAGTGGGCATGGGGGGCAGGTAACTAGCGGGAGACACGCGAAAGCCCCGCGCGCAATCGTGCGCACGGGGCTTTCCGTTCATTCTTTCGTCTGCGTATCCGGAGCGCCGACTATTTCGAGCTACGACGCGTCCTTGATGTCCTCGCGCGCCCGTTTCTCGGCGTTCTTTGCTTCCGTCCGGAAATTGGCATCCGGCTTCAACTCGCGAATTGCTTTGCTCAGCTCCATAGCCCTGTCTCTCGATGGGGCCGCGCATGATTTGACATCGCCCGCCGGTTTCGCGCCGGTCACATCCCACTTAAGGCAGTTGAATTTGATCGAGAGATTGTGACTTACGTGAAGCGCTGCGACGCAATCATTGAGGCTCCTGAATCCCGCGCAAGCATCCTTCAAGCTCGTGCGCGGAGGCAGCACCGCTTGCAGTTGCAGCGATAACTTCCTCTCTTCCTCTTTGTTTGCCGCGAGTTGTTCGCTTGCTGTCGGGCTAGGACCTTTCTTGATCCATTTGAGCGGATTGTTGGAGCGCGCCGCTGCTCCCGCGCTGCCAAGCAAAATGCTCACTGCGGCGACACCAACGACGATCCATCTGTTTTTCATACAGGCCTCTTTTCGAGGGCCGGGCATGGCTCTGGCTTCAGTAGGCCACGTGCCGGGCTCCTCTTCGAGACCTTGAAAGTACAGTACTCCCCCAATCCGTCACGCTGGCCATCCGGCCAGATTCTCAGCTCTGCCAACGCCAAAAAGATCGGAGAGACGCGTCTGGCTAGACGGCGGTGACGAAGGAGCCCTCAGGGGTGACGTAGCCGTAGGCCATGCGGGGAGTATTGAAGGCAAAGCCGGGATTGCCGTGGCGGTCAAGGAGGATGAGTCCGCCAGTGGCGTGAGTGCGCTTGCTGAGAAGGTGAATGGCCTCGCGAGCGGCGAGATCGGCGCTGGAGGTTCCGCAGGAAATGTTGGGAGGCGTATCCACGCAGGTGGCAGGGCAACGAAGGAAATCCACTGCGGATTTGGCCAGGATGACTTTCATGATGGCTTCGCCGTAACCGGTCGAGGAGACGCCGCCTGCTTCAGAGTCCGCGTAGCAGCCGCAACCAATGAGCGGCGAATCGCCGACGCGACCGGGAAGTTTGCAGCAGGTGCCACCAGTGGAAGTGGCAGCGAAGAGGTTGCCATTCGAGTCGAGGGCCACGGCGCCTACGGTTCCCTGCTCGTGGCCACGGTGATGCTCGGCGGCGTGTTTGTCGGCTTTGCACTTCATCCAGGCTTCGTGCTCGGCTTCGCTGACTAGTTCTTCGGGCTTACAGAGCTTGACGCCGTGTTCCTTGGCAAAGCGTTCGGCACCATCGGCGACCAGCATCATGTGCGGGCAATTTTCGAGAATTTTGCGGGCGGCCTGGATGGGATTCTTGACGCGCTGCAACGTGGCCGCAGCGCCGGCGCGCAGCGTCGCGCCGTTCATGACGATGGCGTCGCATTCGACGCGGCCGTCGAGATTGAGATGCGAGCCGTAACCAGCGTCAAAGACGGGGTCGTCCTCGAGGACCATGATGGCAGCT
>WNFP01000894.1_pt1 | contig 56019 bp, 45 predicted proteins | sample 5400201 | NCBI WGS metagenome assembly WNFP01 (sample SAMN13153355, study PRJNA577476) | soil metagenome | isolation source: 115 cm saprolite under Madrone tree | place: USA:California | collected 2016-06-14 | reverse complement strand
GGACGCGCGTGGTCGCAAACGTTGCCGTCCTGGAGCCCGCGAAGGATCAGCGTACTCTGATTCGCGCGGCGCACGCCGCGCGGCGCTCCCGGCCGGATCTCCACTGGGTGATCGCGGGGGATGGGCCGGAGCGCGGCGCCCTTGCCGCGGAGGTGGGGAAGCTCGACCTCGCCGACCGCGTCCATCTGCTCGGTCATGTCGCGCGCGTGGACGCGCTGCTGGGGGAGAGCGACGTCGTCGTGATGTCTTCGCAGGCCGAGGGTCTGGGAAGCGTAGTGCTTCACGCGCTGGCGCTGGGCAAACCGGTCGTCGCGACGGCGGGCGGCGGGTTGGTGGAGGTCGTGCCCGCCCGGTGGCTCGTGCCAGTGGGAGACGCGGACGCCCTCGCACGGCGAGTGATCGAGGCGCTGGACCACGCCTCCCCCGCCCCCTTGCCTGAGCAGTTCACCGCCTCCGCCATGGCAGCCGGCGTCTTGGCCGCGTATCGCTCGCTCGTCTAGATTGCAGGGCCATGATCTACGTCTGCGTTCCGGTGCACAATGAAGCCCGTACGGCGGGCCTCGTGCTGTGGAAGGTGCGGCAGGTGTTCACGGCGTTCCCGCGTGAATATCAGCTGCTGGTGCTGGACGACGCCTCGACGGACGACACCCACGAGGTGTTGGCGTCGTACGCGAAGGTGCTGCCCATGACCATCGTGACGCACCGCGAGCGGCGGGGATACGCGCGCAGTCTCGAGGAGCTGCTGCGTCTCGCGCTGCAGCGGACCGACCGGCCGAAGCGCGACTGCGCCATCACGCTGCACGCGGACTTCGTCCACTCCCCCGAGAGCATGGAGGACATGGTGAAGCATCTGGAGTCGGGGGCGGACCTCGTGGTCGCCGAGCTGGTGGAGCAACGGGGACGGATCTCTGGGGCCCTCGCCCTCGCACGCCGTTGGACCCCTCGGCTGCTGCGTGTCGCGGGGTTGCGCGATACGGTGTCGGGGTTCCTCGCCCTGCGGTTGGTCGTGCTGCGCCAGGCGCTGCGCCGCGACACGCCGCAGTTCCTCCAGACCGAAGGCTGGTGCGCGAGCGCGGAGCTGGTCGCGCGCCTGGCGCCGCATGCCCGCCGTCTGGACACCGTCCCGGCGGCGGCGCGGTACGATCTGGTGCAGCGCCCATCGCGCGTGAAGCCGTGGCGCCAATTGCTCGAGGCGTGGCGGGCCCGCTCGGTCATCCGCGCGGCCCGCACCGCAGTCGCCCTGCTGCTCATCGCAGTCGGGCTGCACGCGCAGTCGGACACGGCATCCCGAACGGATTCGGCGCGGGCCGACTCAAGCCATGCCACATTTCCGCAAGACATGGCGATCGTCCCTCCGCCCGCCGCGGTGCCCTTCCCCGTCGGTGAGCGGCTGGTTTACGGGGCGCGATACGGCCCGTTCAGCGTCGGCACGGCCACGATGGAGGTCGCGGGCATCGATACGATCCGCGGCGTCGAGGCAGTCCACTTCGTGTTCCTGATCGACGGCGGCGCCCTGTGGTATCACATCCACCAGAACCTCGAGTCGTGGGTGGGACGGCACGACTTCCGCTCGCGTCGCTTCCTGAATCAGACCGAGGAAAAGGGCAAATCGTGGGAGCGGAGATTCGATATCTACCCGGACTCCGGGTTTTACCGTGAAGCCGGCCGCGATACGGCGGTCGCGACCGTGACCGACCCGCTCGACGACGCCGCCTTCCTCTATTGGATCCGCACCGTACCGCTCGAAGTCGGAAAACGCTACGAGTATCGCCGGTATTTCCGCCCCGAGCGCAACCCGGTGATCGTCGAGGTGCTGAAGCGCGAACGCGTAGGCGTGGCCGGGAAGAAGTGGGACGCCATCGTCGTCCGGCCGCGCATCCCGAACGGGGGCGGCATCTTCGCCGAGAAAGCCGACGCGCGGATGTGGCTCTCGGACGACAGCCTGCGCGTCATGTTGGCGCTGCAGTCGAAGTTCTCGTTCGGGCAGGTGACGCTCAAGCTCAAGGAGATCGGCTCGATCAAGGCGAACTCCGCCGCCCCTCCGGAGCACCCATGACGGATTACCGCGAGGCGGACTTCTCCCGGCTGAAGACGGTCCCCATCGCGCAGCGCCCCAACAAAGTCGACCCCTCCCTGCTCGCGCATCCGCCCGGCGGCGATCCGAGCTTCACCGCCTTCTGGGATTCGCTCCCCGACATCCTCGCCGCCAAGGACATCCGCACGGTGGCGCGGCAGCTGGCCCAGGCCGCGGGGCGGCGCGGCGTCGTGGCGATGCTCGGCGGGCACGTCATCAAGGTCGGCCTGGGACCCCTGCTCCGCGAGCTCATCCGGCGCGGCGTCATCACGCATCTGGCGCTCAACGGCAGCGCCGCCATCCATGACTTCGAGCTGGCCGCGTACGGAGGCACGAGCGAAGATGTGGCCGCCGGGCTGGCAGACGGCACATTCGGCATGGTGGAGGAGACCGGCCGCGACATGAACGCCGCGATCGCCGACGGCGCGCGCGCCGGCAAAGGCATGGGCGAGGCGCTCGCGGACTACCTGGCCCGCCGCCCCCAGCTCGCGGCCCGCGAGGCCTCCGTCCTGCTCGCCGCCGCAGAGCGGGCCATCCCCGTCACCGTGCACGCTACACTCGGGGCCGACATCATCCATCAGCACCCCACGGCGGACGGCGCCGCGCTCGGCGCCACGAGCTACCGCGACTTCAAGCGACTCGCCGCATCGCTCCCCACGCTGCACGACGGCGGCGTGGTCCTCAATGTCGGAAGCGCGGTGGTCATGCCCGAAGTGTTCCTCAAGGCCCTCACCGTCGCGCGCAACCTGAGCGGCGGCAAGCCCACGGGGTTCACGGCATGCGATTGCGACATGCAGCGCCACTACCGACCGCGGATGAACGTCGTGGAACGGCCGACGCTGGCAGGCGGGCGAGGGATCCAGCTCACCGGCCACCACGAGATCCTGATACCGTTACTCGCGTGGGCGGTGATTCGCGAGCTCGACGCGCGCTAGCTACGCGTCGGCCGGGCGACCCTTGATCATGTCGCGGATCTTATCCGCCGTGCTCGGGCTGATAAGCCGCAGGACGAAGTAGAGCACGAAGCCGATGGCGGCGAGCTTCAAGATCCACAGGGCCAGTCCGAACAGGCCACCAAGGATGCCGAAGAAGATGTTGAGCGCGACGAACGCCAGAGCAGCGAAAACTGCGAAGCCGAAAATGCTGCGGAACATGGGCGGATTCCTCCGTGTGGCCCGACGCTCGGGCCGTACGTCGCAATGTAGCAGCAGGTTTCAGCAGGGCGCCAGGCGGTGAAGGCCGTCGATGTCGCGATCGTAGGCGGCGGGGCCGTGGGCGCGGCGTGCGCCCGCGCCGCGGCGCTGCGGGGGCTGGAAGTCGCCATTTTCGAGCCCGGCCCCGATCCCGCCGCCGCGTCGCCGGCGTCCGCCGGGATGCTGGCCGCCCAAATCGATCCCGCCGACGACGTATTGGTCGCCCTCTCGGTGCGCGCCCGCGACCTGTACGAGCCGCTCGCCCCCGCCCTTCGGGAAACCACCGGTATCGACATCGGGTTCTGGCGCTCGGGAATCGCCGCCGTGGCGTTCGACGAGCCGGCGGCCAATCGCCTCAAGGAGGAGGTGGCCCGGCAGCGGCAAGCCGGCCTTCGCTGCGACTGGCTGGACGGCGACGAGGTGCGCGAGCGCTGGCCGGGTGCCGCGCCCGAGTGCCGGGGCGCACTCCTCGCCCCCGAAGACGGCGCGCTGGACCCGCAGGCGCTGACGCGCGCCTGCCTCGCCGATGCACGCCGACTGGGGGCCACCCTCCAAGCCGAAAAAGTCGAAGCGCTCGCCACCGCGCAGGGCCGCGTGACCGGGGTCGTCACCGCCAGCGGCACGACGCCGGTCGAGCATGTGGTGCTCGCGGCCGGCGTGTGGTCTCCGCAGATCCGCGGGCTACCGCGCCCCCTGCCCGTCGAGCCGCTGCGCGGCCAGATGGCCGCCACCGCGTGGCCCGACGGCTGCCCGCCCGCGATCCTCTATCACGACCACGGCTACGTCCTGGCCCGCGGGGGCGACGCCCTCCTCGGCAGCACGATGGAGCGGGCCGGGTACGATGCGCACGTCACGAACGAGGGACTCGCCCAGATCTTCCGCGGCGCCGTCCGGCTGCTCCCCGCGCTCATGACGCAGCCGGTGCAACGCATGTGGGCCGGACTCCGTCCCGCCACTCCCGACGGACGACCCATCCTGGGGCGGGACCCCGAGGTGGCGCGCCTGTGGTACGCGACGGGGCACGGCCGGAGTGGGATCCTGCTCGCGGCGTTGACCGGTGAGATTACGGGGGATCTCCTCACAAGCGGAATCCCCGACGTCGACATTGCGTCGTTGAGCATTGACCGTTTCAAGCCGTAAGCCGCAAGGCGTACGATCGCGCTTGCGGCTTGCGCCTACGACTGGTAACTGATGTACCGCACCTGCGCCTTCTGCAACGGCAAGCTCGACGGTGACGGCGGCCCTTCGGGGCTCGGCGTCGGACGGCGGCTCGCGTTCGACGAGTGGAAGGGTCGCCTGTGGGTGATCTGCCCGAAGTGCTCGCGCTGGAATCTGGCGCCGCTCGACGACCGCCTGGAAAAGATCGAAGCGCTGGCGCGCGCCGCGGGCGAGGGTCGCGTGGCCGCCGCCACGGAGCACGTCGCGCTGGTCCGCTGGCAGACCTACGACCTGGTGCGAGTGGGGAAGCCGCGTCGCATGGAGTTCGCGACGTGGCGCTACGGCGAGCGGCTCAAGGCGCGGCGCCGTGATCAGCTCAAATTCGTCGTGCCCGTGACGGTCGCCGCCGTGGGCCTCGCGGTCGCGGTGAATGTGGCCGCCGGCGGCTCGCTGGGCGTGTTCGTGTGGAACATGCCCAACTTGGCGCGCGTGATGTACACCGGCATCATCGGCCGGCGCCTGGTGAGTCTGGTCGAGCCGCCGATTTGCGAGCGCTGCGGCAGCGTGTTGCACCTGCGAGCGAAGCACGTGGCTTATGCGCGGGTCGTACCGCAGGCGCAGGATGACGTCGCTGTGATCTTGAGCTGCCCCAATTGCCGCAGGGAAGGAGCGACGCTGGCGGGCCGCGATGCGCACGCCGCCCTGCGCCAGGGACTCACGTATCTCGCGCTGGCCCGCGGCAGCCGGCAGCGCGTCGAGGATGCCGCCCGGCTGGTGGAGACCGCGGGCGGGCCCGAGCAGCTCATCAGGGATGTGGCGCGTCGCGAGCTCACCCTGCGCAGCCTGGGCGGGGAGCGGCGACTCGCGCTCGAAATGGCGGTCGACGAGCGCGCCGAGGTCGAGGAGCTGGAGCGCCACTGGAAAGAGGCCGAGGAGATCGCCGAGATCTCGGATGGGATGCTATCTACCACGACGGAGCTGGAGGAGGAGCTACGACGCCTGAAGCAGCGGAAGGGCCCGACGGGCGATCAACCATCTAGTTGAAATTCAGTCTTTTGCCACCCTCCGGCCTCAGCTATCTTCACAATCCACATGGCCGCTACGCTCACCCAGCTCGCCCCCCGTAAGCCCGCCTGGCTCAAAGTGCCCGCCCCCGGGGGCCCGAATTACCTGGCCCTGAAGCATCTCATGCGGGACCTGAAGCTTCACACGGTGTGCGAGGAAGCGCACTGTCCCAACATCGGGGAGTGTTGGGAGCATCGGGCCGCCACCTTCATGATCCTGGGCGACGTGTGCACGCGGAACTGCGCGTATTGCGCGGTGGCCCACGGGACGCCGGCGCCGCTCGATACGGATGAGCCCGCCCGGCTCGCGGCGGCGGTGGAGCAGATGGAGCTCCAGCACGTCGTCATCACCAGCGTTGACCGGGACGACCTGCCGAACGGCGGCGCCGAGATGTTCGCGGCGGCGATCGCCGAGATCCGGCGGCGGCGGCCCGGCACGTCGGTCGAGGTATTGATCCCGGACTTCAAGGGCAGCGAGCAGGCGCTGCGCATTGTCGTGGACGCAAAGCCCGACATCGTGAACCACAACCTCGAAACCATCGAGCGCCTCTACCGGCTGGCAAGACCGGGCGGCCGGTACTCCCGCGCGCTCGAGCTGCTGCGACGGGCCAAGGAGATGGATCGCGGCACGCTCACCAAGTCGGGCATCATCTGCGGGCTGGGTGAAGAGTGGGACGAGCTGCTGGTCGCGATGCGCGACCTGCGCGCGCAGGACGTGGACATCCTCACCATCGGCCAGTATCTCCGACCGTCCACCGGGCACCTTCCCATCGCGCGGTACTACACGCCCGACGAGTTCGCCGCGCTGCGCCGCCACGGTCTCGAGATGGGCTATCGTCACGTAGAAGCCGGCCCATTAGTGCGCTCGAGCTACCATGCGTGGGAGCAGGTGGAGCGAGCGACCGCCACCCGCTAGACCGCTCATCCATCACCATGGCCACGGCAACCGCCCAGACCACCGACACGTCCGCCCAGCGCGAGCTGGAGCGTCGCATGCTGCGCCAGATGCTCGCGATCCGGCGCTTCGAAGAGAAGGCCGCCGAGGCGTATGCCTTGGGCAAGATCGGCGGCTTCTGTCATCTCTACATCGGCCAGGAGGCCGTGGCCGTCGGCTCGCTCTCGGCATTGCGCGAGGACGACTACGTGATCTCGTCCTACCGCGAGCACGGGCAGGCGCTCGCCCGCGGCGTGCCGGCGAACGCGATCATGGCGGAGCTGTTCGGCAAGGCGACGGGGTGCTCGAAAGGGAAGGGCGGCTCGATGCACCTGTTCGACGCCGGCCGGCGCTTCATGGGCGGCCACGGGATCGTCGGCGGGCACATCCCGCTCGCCGCCGGCCTCGGATTCGCGATCCGCTACAAGGGCGGGGACCAGGTCTGCATCTGCTACTTCGGCGAGGCGGCGGTCAACATCGGCGCCTTCCACGAGACGCTGAACATGGCCTCCGTGTACAAGCTGCCGGTGATCTTCGTGTGCGAGAACAACCGCTACGGCATGGGCACGGCGTTCGAGCGCGTCGCGGCAGTCACCGATGTCGTCGAGCACGCCTGCAGCTACGACATGGCGGCGGAGCTGGTGAACGGGATGGACGTGCTGGCGGTGTACGAGGCGACTCGGCGCGCCGCCGAGCGGGCACGCAACGGCGGCCGCCCGACCCTGCTCGAGGTCCGGACCTACCGTTTCATGGGCCACTCCATGTCCGATCCGCTGCACGGTGTGTACCGCACCAAGGAAGAGGTCGAGGAGCAGCGCAAGCGCGATCCGATCTCGCAGCTCGCCGGAAAGCTGAAGGAAGACGGGGTTCTGGATGAGGCTGGGCTCGAGGCCTTGGATGCCGAGGCGCGGGCGGAGGCCGAGCAAGCGGTGCGCTTCGCCGACGAGAGCCCCGATCCCGATCCCGCCGAGCTCACGACCCACGTGCTGGCCGATTGATGGCGACCCTCACCTACCGCGACGCGCTCAACCAGGCGCTGCGCGAGGAGATGCAGCGCGATCCCAACGTGTTCCTCATGGGCGAGGAGGTCGGGGTCTACCAGGGCGCCTACAAGGTGAGCCGCGGTTTGCTGGAGGAGTTCGGGCCGACGCGGATCGTAGACACCCCGATCGCCGAGCTGGGGTTCGCCGGCATTGGCGTCGGCGCCGCCATGGGAGGCCTGCGCCCGGTGATCGAGTTCATGACGTGGAATTTCGCGGTGCTCGCCCTCGATCAGATCGTCAACTCCGCCGCGAAGATCCTGTACGAGTCGGGCGGCCAGATTCCCATCCCCATCGTGTTTCGCGGCCCGAACGGCGCGGCCCTGCAGCTCGCCGGGCAGCACTCGCAGGCGTGGGAGTCATGGTTGTCCCACATCCCGGGCCTCAAAGTCGTGGCCCCCGCGACACCCGCGGACGCGAAGGGCCTCCTCAAGTCGGCCATCCGGGACAACAACCCGGTGATCGTGCTCGAGGGCGAAATGCTGTACAACCTCAAGGGTGAGGTGCCAGAGGGAGAGCACATCGTCCCGATCGGGCGGGCGGACGTGAAGCGGCCGGGGAGCGACGTGACGTTCGTGTGCCACTCGAAGACGGTCGCCGTAGCGCTCAAGGCCGCCGAGCAGCTGGCCGAGCGCGAGGGCGCATCCGCCGAAGTGCTCGACCTGCGATCGCTGCGCCCGCTCGACGAGGAGGCGATCGTCGGCTCGGTCGCGCGTACCAACCGCGCGGTCGTGATCGAAGAAGGCTGGCCTCACGCCGGGATCGGCGCGCAGGTGGTGGACATCATCCAACGCGAGGCCTTCGACCAGCTGGACGCGCCGGTGCTGCGGGTCACGCAGGCCGACGTCCCGATGCCCTACAACAAGCAGCTCGAGCGGCTGGCGAAGCCTTCCCCCGAGCGGGTCGTTGCCGCGGCGCGCCGCGTCCTCTATCTCGACTGATCCCCCCACCCATGGCCACCAACGTCTACATGGAAGCGCTCTCCCCCACCATGGAGGAGGGGCGCGTGGTGAAGTGGCTCAAGCGGGACGGCGACGCCGTGAAAACCGGTGAGACGCTGGCCGAGGTCGAGACTGATAAGGCGGTAATGGATCTCGTGGCGCGCGCCGATGGCGTGCTGCGCCAGGTGGCCGCCGCCGAGGGTCAGACCGTCGCAGTCGGAAGCGTCGTCGCGGTCATCGCCGCACCGGGCGAGGCCATCACCGCGGCAGCGGCGTCCGCTCCCAAGCCGACCCCGGCGCCAGTCTCTGGGAGCGGGGAGCGGGGAGCGGTTCCCTCCGCCGCAACGCCGGCGGACGCCACTCGGGTCAAAGCATCGCCGCTGGCACGTCGTATCGCGAAGGAAGCGGGGGTCGATCTCAAGCTGGTGACCGGGACCGGTCCGGGTGGTCGAGTCACCAAGCGGGACCTGGAAGCTCGCGCGGTTGTCGCGCAGCCCGCCCCGCAGCGGGAGGTACCGCTCCCCGCTCCCCGCTCCCCGGTAGTGACGCGGGGAGGCGAGCCGTACCAGGACGTGCCCCTCACCCAGATCCGGAAGACTATCGCCAAACGATTGGCGACGTCGCTCGGTCCCATTCCCCATTTCTTCCTCACGACCGAAGTGGACATGGAGCGGGCGAGCGAGGCGCGGGACGCCCTGAACAAGCAGCTGGGCGATCAGGGGGGCAAAGTCTCGTTCAACGACATCATCATCAAGGCGACCGCGCACGCCCTCACCAAGCATCCGGCCTGCAATGCCTGGTTCCAGGAGGATCACATTCGCTACTGGAACGAGGTGCATATTGGAATGGCGGTGGCGGTGGAGGACGGGCTCATCACGCCTGTGATCCGGAACGCGGAGCTGAAGTCGCTCGCCGACATCGGCCGCGAGGCGAAGGAGCTGGCCGACCGAGCCCGCAGCCGCCGGCTGCAGCCGAACGAGTACACGGGGGCGACGTTTTCCGTCTCGAATCTGGGGATGTTCGACATCGACCAGTTCACGGCCGTGATCAATCCGCCGGAAGCGGGGATCATCGCCGTCGGCTCGATCGTCCAGAAGCCGGTGGTCGTGGACGGTCAACCGGCGGTCCGGCGCCGCATGCGGATCACGATGAGCTGCGATCACCGGGTGATCGACGGGGCGACGGGGGCGGCGTTCCTGAGGACTTTGAAGCAGATGCTGGAAAACCCGCTGGCGATGCTCTTGTAATTGAGGAGTACCTGTGGCTAACTCGTTTGACGTAATCATTCTCGGCGGTGGCCCCGCCGGCTATGTGGCCGCCGTCCGCTCCGCCCAGCTCGGCATGAGCACCGCCTTGATCGAGAAGGACAAGCTTGGCGGCGTCTGCGTCAACATCGGATGCATTCCCACCAAGGCACTGCTCCACTCCGCCTACATCGCGAGCCTGCTGCGTGAAGCCAAGGAATTCGGCGTCGAGGCCGGCGCCGTGAAGACCGACTACGGCGTCGCGATGCAGCGTTCCCGCAAAGTGAGCGATCAGAACTCGAAGGGCGTCGAGTTCTTGATGAAGAAGAACAAGGTCACCGTCGTGAAGGGTGCAGGGGTGCTCCAACCCGGCCGCAAGGTCAAGGTCGGGAACGATGTATACGAAGCGAAGAAAGCCGTGCTCATCGCGACCGGATCGCGCGTGAAGGGCCTGCCGCAGATCGGGCTCGAGATCAACAAGACCACGGTCATTTCGTCGGACGAGGCCCTGTTCCTCGAGCAGGCCCCGGCGTCGATGGCGATCATCGGCGCGGGTGCCGTAGGGATGGAGTTCGCCAACATCTTCCACGCGTTCGGCACCAAGGTGAGTTTGATCGAAGCGCTCCCCCGCATCCTGCCGCTCGAGGACGCCGAGGCGTCGGACGCCCTCGCGAAGAGCTACAAGAAGCGAGGCATCGAGGTGATCGCCGGGGCCAAGGTCAAGAAGGGCACGGTCGGGAAGGACAAGGTCACCCTCGAAGTCGAGGCGAACGGCGCGACGCAGAAGATCGAGGTCGCGACCGTGCTGATGGCCGCGGGCCGGGCGGTGAACACGGAGAACATCGGCCTGGCAGAATGTGGCGTGCAGCTGACCGACCGCGGCTTCATCAAGGTCGATCAAAATCTGCAGACCACGGCGCCCGGCTACTACGGCATCGGCGACGTCGCCGGGCCGCCCATGCTCGCTCACAAAGGCATGCGGGAAGGCGTAACCGTCACCGAGATCATCGCGGGCAAGAAACCGCACGCGATCCGCTACGACAACGTGCCCAGCGTGACCTACTGCCACCCCGAAGTGGCCAGCATTGGGCTCACCGAGGACCAGTGCAAGGAGCGGAAGCTCGATTACGTGGCGGGCCGGTTTCCCTTCTCGGCGAACGGTCGCGCGCGCGGGACAGGCGAGACCGAGGGCTTCGTGAAGATCCTGCGCGACAAGAAGTACGGCGAGATTCTGGGCGCGCACATCGTGGGCGGGCAGGCGTCCGAGATCATCCACGAGCTGACGGTGGCGCGGGAAAACGAATACACGGTGGAAGAGGTCGAGCTGGCGATTCACGCGCACCCGACCATGTCCGAAGCCGTGGCTCAAGCCGCGCTCGATTCGCTCGGTCGCGTGGTGGACATGTGACCGACGTCCGCAGGGACCCCTTGGCCATCGGGCTCGGCGCCCTCGCCTGCGGGGCGGGACTCGGCGGCGCGACTATCACACTCGCGCAACTGGTGGTGAAGTTGCTGCAGGGCCGGCTCGAGCCCGACCGCTACCGCGAGGCCGCGGGCGACCCGCTGCTCGCCGGATTGCTCGCGGGGGTCGCCGTGGCCGGCATATTCGGCTGGCGCCGCAGCCGGCCGCTGGACAACCTGTGGCAGAACGGCGTCATCGGCGTGCTCGCCGCAGTAGGAGCGCTGCTCGTGGGATTCCTCGCCGCCGTAGCGGACCGACTGCTCGGCTTCCCCGGCCTGATCGCGTGGGGCTTGCTGAGCGTCGCGGTCGGCGCGGCCGCGAGCCGCTGGGCGATCGCCGGCGCCGCCGGTGGCGACGAAGGAAGCGCCATGGGGGACGGCCCGTGACCAGGCCGGTGATGGAGGTCCTACAGGCCGGCCTGATCCCGTACGCGGAGGCGCTCGAGTGGCAACGCGCGCTCGCCCAGGCCCGCATCGACGGCCGCCTGGGGACCGATCTGCTACTCCTGCTCGAGCATCCCGAGACCGAGCGCGGTGGCGACGTGACGTTCCACGGCCCGGGACAGCTGGTGGGTTATCCGATCATCGACCTGAGCCGCCACAAGCCGGATCTGCATTGGTATCTCCGTACGCTGGAGCAGGCGCTGATCGAGGCGCTCGATGGGCTCGGTATACTCGCCGAACGGAACGCCGGCTACACGGGCGTCTGGACCCGTGGTCGAAAAATCGCGAGCATCGGGATCCACGTGAAGCAATGGGTCACGTGGCACGGGTTCGCGCTGAACGTCACGACTGATCTCACCGAGTTCGAGCGGATCGTTCCTTGCGGCATCGCCGGAGTCGAGATGACGTCGGTCGAACGGGAGCTGGGCGCAGGGAGCAGGGCACTCTGGCATGAGACGGTGGCCGCGGTTATTCACGGCTTCGAAGGAGCATTTGGCGTCGAGACAGCTCCCCGTGACGAAATTCCTGGATGCACTGCGCAGCCGCTCGCCCGTGGCTGATGGCCTCCGGGGCAAGTTCTCACCACCAAGTGGCCCGTGCTCCACTATGGGGACGTGCCGCAGGTGGACACGCGCACCTGGACCTTCGACGTTGCTGGCCTCGTAGATCGACCGTTCACCCTGACATACGACGAGCTGCTCGCGCTGCCGCGTAAAACCGTGCAGTGCGATATCCATTGCGTGACCCGGTGGAGCCGGCTCGACAACACATTTGAGGGTGTCGCGGTGCACCTGCTGCTGGAACGCGCGCGGGTGAAGCCCGACGCGCAGTACTGCCTGGTCGGCGCCGAGCAGGGGTTCACCACCAACTTAGCGCTCACGGATCTGGATCGCCCGGACAACCTGATCGCGCTCAAGTGGAGCGGTGAGTGGCTCACGCCCGAGCACGGGGGGCCCGCCCGGCTGCTGGTGCCGCACCTGTATTTCTGGAAGAGCGCCAAGTGGGTACGGGGATTCACGCTGGTCGATCAGGATGTTCCGGGGTTCTGGGAGCAGAACGGTTATCACATGCGTGGCGACCCGTGGAAAGAAGAGCGGTACGGGGGACGGGGTCTGACGCAGCACGATATCAACCGGCTGCGGAGTCTCAGCAAGAAGCGCGTCTAGCGGAGGTTCCATGCACCTGCAGCCCCTGTTCGTGATGCTAGCGGCGCTCGCCGGCCCAGCTCGTGACACGGTCCCGCTCTACACGGACCTGGGCGACCATCACGTTCCGATTACGACCTCGATCCCGCTGGCCCAGCGGTACTTCGACCAAGGCATGCGCCTGCTGTACGGGTTCAACCACGGTGAGGCGATCCGCTCGTTCGATCATGCCGCGCGGCTGGACCCGAACTGCGCCATGTGCTACTGGGGCGTGGCTTACGCGTACGGCCCGCATGTGAATGCGGGAATGGATTCGGCCGCCGCTGTTGCGGCATACGCGGCCCTGCGCCAGGCGCAGTCGCGTGCGCAGCACGCGAGCCCCCGGGAGCGAGCCTACATCGCCGCGCTCGCGCATCGCTATGCGTCGAACCCGCCCGCCGATCGCGCCGCGCTCGACTCGGCCTACGCCGCCGGCATGGGCGAGGTCGTGAAACGGTATCCCGAGGACTGGGACGCCGCGACGCTGTACGCCGAGGCGCTGATGGACAAGCGACCGTGGAACTACTGGGACAAGAAAACAGGGGAGCCCTATCCCGGGACCCGCGAAATCGTCGCCCAGCTCGAGCGCGTACTGCGGTCCGACCCGCGCCACCCCGGTGCCTGCCACTACTACATCCATGCGGTCGAGGCCGCGGCCCCGCAGAAGGCCGTGGCGTGCGCCGAGCGGCTCGCGGCCCTGATGCCGGGCGCGGGGCATCTCGTGCACATGCCCGCCCACATCTACATCCGGGTGGGGCGCTACGCCGACGCGATCACGGCCAACCGGCACGCGGTCCATGCCGACGACGTCTTCATCGAGGGGCAGAAGCCGCACGGCCTGTATCCGCTGGCTTACTACCCGCACAACCATCACTTCCTGGCGTTCGCTGCGACACTCACCGGCGAGAGCGCGCTGGCCATCGAGGCGGCGAAGCGAACTGCGGCCACCACACCGGTGCAGGTGGCGAAACAGGTACCGTTCCTCGAGCCATACCTGTACTACCCTTACCTGACCCTGGTGACCTTCGGCCGCTGGGACGATCTGCTCGCCATGCCGCTGCCGCCCGCGGACCTCGCGTACTCGCGCGCGATGGCGCAGTACGCGCGCGGCGTTGCGCTGGCGGCAAGACAGCGCTTTGCCGAAGCGCAGGCTGCGCTCGACACGCTCACGCAGATCGCCGGCAGTGGGACCCAGGCCTATGCCGCCGCCGGGTGGACGACGCCGAGGACGAATCTCCAGATTGCGACGCACGCGCTGTTGGGCGAGATCGCGGCACGGCGGGGCGCGCTGCAAGAGGGCGTGGAGCATTTCCGCCAGGCGATGAAGATCGAAGATGATCAGCTCTACACCGAACCGCCCGACTGGTACTACCCCATCCGCCACTCCCTGGCGGCGGTACTGCTGCAAGCGGGCGGCGCCGTCGAGGCCGAGCGGTTGTATCGCGAGGATCTCAAGCGCTTCCCCGAAAACGGCTGGTCGCTGTTCGGCCTGGCGCAGGCGTTGCGCGCGCAGGGGAAGGGTGCCGAAGCAGCGGATGTGGACGCGCGCTTCGCACGCGCCTGGGCCGGAGCGGATGTGACGCTCACGGCCTCGCGCTTCTAGGCCAACAGCTCCGCGACTTCGCGCGCCGCCTCCTCCTGATGGCGGCTCTCCTCACTCAAGTCGCGAACCAGCGCCGCGAGGGTCTCCCCGCCTTCCCCCGCCACCGCGGACGCCTGCCACCCGCTCAACGCCGCGCTGGCCTCGAGTAGCCGCTGGGTCAGGAGATCGCGGCCGCGCTCGCAGCGGCTGAGCGCATCGAGCCAGCCCGGCGGCGCGTCCGCCAGTCGGTCGCGCCGGGCGTCGAACGCGCCGAGCTGCTGCTCGAGACCCGCGAGATCACGGGCCGCGTCGCACGCCGCGATGACGAGCTGATCGAGCCCGTTGGCCCCGTTCCCGGTCGCCGTGGCCGCGTCGGCGCGGCGTAGCAGGTCGACCAGCAGCCCGCGGGCCGTGCCTCCCGGCAGTGCCGCCAGCGCGCGCACGGCGGCGCGCTCCGCGTCGGCCGGCAGGGTGGAGCGGCGGCCGGACGACGGGTTCCACACGGGCGACCGGCGCAGCGCGACGGCAAGCGTCACGAGACCTACCGCGAAGGCGGGACTGGTCACCAGCAAGACGGGAGCCGCGGCGGCGAACGCGGCCACGCTGCCCGTAACCGTGACGACGCCGGCGAGCACCACGATCGCTGGCGGCACGGCGGCCCGCCACGAGGCGGTGCGTGACTCCGTTCGCGCCGGCAGCCCCTGCACCTCGAGCAGCTCCACGACGCGGTCGCCGGCCTCGGCGGGAACCCGGAGCAGGGGTCGTTCGCCGGCGGCGGCGGAATCGCGGGCCGCCACCGACACGCCGCTGCCAACCCGGTCTTCCAGCGTCTCGCGCACCGCGCGGCGCGCCGATCCGGGCGTGGTCCGCTCGAGGAAGACCAGCACGTCGTCCCCCCCAGCGCCGCGGCAAGCACAGGCAGGACATACGCCCAAGCCGAACGGCTCAGGCGCGCGACACAGGACACAGCGGGCTTTGTCCGCAGCCACCGGAGCCGCTCCCCCATCCACCCCTTCGATCCCCCGCTCGAGCGCATCTGCCAGGAGCGCGATGGCGGGAAACCGGTCGTCGGGATCCGGCAGCGTAGCCCGCCCCACGACGTCGTCCAGCCAGGCGGGAACCTCGGGGCGCCGCCGCCGAGGATGGTGGCCGTCACGGCCGGCAGCGGTGCCGCGGGAGGGAACTCGAGCAGGCAACTCACCCGTGAGGGCGTAGTACAGCGTGACGCCCAGGGCGTATTCGTCCGCCCGCGCGTCGCCGCGCCCGCCGACGAGCTGTTCCGGCGCCGCATAGTCGGCGGTGCCCACCAGACCGCCGGTCTGGGTGACGGTCTCCTGCCCTGCCAACCGCGCCGAGCCGAAGTCGGTGAGGCGCGCCCGGCCGTCGGGGGCGAGCAGAATGTTCTGCGGCTTGACGTCGCGATGAAGGATGCCGTGCCGGTGGGCGGCCGCGAGCGCCGCGGTGATGTCGCGCCCCAGACGCACGGCGGCCTCGGCGTCCAAAGGCCCGCGCTGCCGCACGCGCACGGCGAGATCGGGGCCGGGAACGTACTCCATCACAACGAAGCTCCACGGCCCATCGTCCACGACGTCGTACACCGCGACGATGTTGGGGTGGCTGAGCTGCCGTACCGCCTGGACCTCGCGGCGCAGCCGCTCCCGCGCCAGCCGCGCCGCGGCCGGCGGGGGGACCAGCAGCTTGATCGCTACGTCGGCGTCGATGCGACGGTCGCGCGCGCGGTACACGATGGAAAACCCGCCTCGTCCGATCTCGTCGGCGATCTCGTAGCGATCCTGCAGGACAACGCCCGGATTGAGGTAGGTGGGCTCTGCCACTATCGGGCGCTCTCGGCTAGCGAAGACGCGCGAGCACGTCCCGCGCGTTTCGCGTCCAACCGTCATTCTGGTTGTAGTTGGCGAGAAACGCCGTGAGGTGCTTCCGGGCCAGCTCCGGCTGCCCCAGAGCGTACTCGGACATGCCCGCGTGGTACAGCGCCATGTAGTGGTTGGGCCAGTAGTCGACGACCAGCTCCATGATCGGCCCGGCCGAGCGATCGTCGCCGGCGTCGGCCACGGGATGCGCCACGTTGAACACGATCCCGGCGGCCTGGTAGCGGTCCGCCACGGCGAGGCGGTCAATCACGCCGCGCGCGAGATCGATCTTGCCGCCGAGCGCGTAGCAGGCGGCGCTCAGGCCGTGCCCTTCGAGGGTCGACGGTGCGGGGTGCTGGCGTTGGGCCAACTCGACCTCGACGGCGTTGCAGTAGGGCTTGATGGCCGCGAACCACTCCCCCGCCGAGCCACCGAAGGATGGGGTGACGGAGCCGTGCGCGGGAGCGCTCAGCGGCACTGTGCGGTGGCGCAGTACTACGGCGCCGCAGATGGCGAGATAACCGAAGCCGAGGAGATACAGGGGCCGGTGCATGGGTCGACCAATATAAGAGACGACCGGACACGGGCGGCGTGCACGGCGTCACAAACGCGTAAGGCGTGAAGGGACAACGTGGAGGGACTAGGTTCCCAGAAGCTCGTAGAATCTCCGGAACACCTTTATTCCGTCCCACAACTGCTTCAGATCGAGCTTCTCGTTCGGCGCGTGCAACCGGTCGTCGGGGAGACCGATGCCGGTGAGGATGACCGGCGCGCCGCCCTTCCCGAGTGCAGGTACAACCGGGATGGAGCCGCCGGCGCGCGCCGGCACGGTACCCCGCCCCACCACCTCGCGGAATGCCTGATCGAGCAGCTTGAACGCCGGGTGCGTCACCTTCACGATGGCCGGGTCCGCGCCATGCAGGAACTTGACGCTCGCCTGGACGTACTTGGGCGCGAGCCGCCGGACCGCCGCCGCGAGCTGGCGCTCCACGGTCTTGAGCTTCTGGTCGGGCACGAGGCGCAGACTCACCTTCGCCGTGGCTTCCGCCGGGATCACGGTCTTCGCGCCGTCCCCCGTGAAGCCTCCGGTGATCCCGTGGATCTCGAAGGTCGGGAGAGCCCAGAGTCGCTCGAGCACCGAGTACGACTTGAGCCCCGTGAGCGTCTTCGCCTGGACGCGGTGCTTCAAAAATTCGGCTTCCCGGAACGGGAGCCGCTTCCAGCTGGCGAGCTCGACCTTGGAAGGCCGCTTCACCGGCGCGTACAGACCCGGGACATGCACTTTGCCGTCGGGCGTCTTCAAGCGCCCGAGCAGGCGGGCGAGCTCCTCGTGCGCGTTGGGCGCGGCGCCGCCGAACTCGCCCGAGTGCAGATCCGATTTGGCCGTGCGGACGGTGATCTCCGCGTAGCACAGCCCGCGCAGCGTCGTGTACACCGCGGGCCAGCGCGGCGCGATGTAGGCCATGTCGGCGATGAGCACCGCGTCGGCCCGCGTGCGCTCGGGCTCGCGGCGCAGCAGGTCGAACAACACGCGGCTGCCGTATTCCTCCTCTCCCTCAATGAGGAAGCGAAAGTTCACCGGCGGTTTCCCGCCACGCTCCTCGATCGCCTTGAGCAGGCAGAACACCTGGCCCTTGTCGTCCGCGGCGCCGCGCGCGAACAGCTTGCCGTCGCGCACCGTCGGCTCGAACGGGGGCGTAGTCCACTCGTCGAGCGGCTCGGGTGGCTGCACGTCGTAGTGCCCGTAGATGAGAAGCGTCGGCGCGCCCGGCACCTCGGGCCCGACGCCCCACACCACCGGGTGGGTGCCGCTCGCGAGGAACTGTACCTCGCGGCAGCCCAGCCGCCGCAGCTCGCCGGCGACCCACTCCGCGGCCGCCCGGCAGTCGGCGTTGTGCGAGGCGTTCGTCGAGACCGATGGGATCCGTAGAAAGTCGGTGAGCTCGCGCAACAGCCGGTCGGTGTCCATGGCGCGAAGAATCTAGAAGCGGAACACCGTTGAGGAAAGACGTGGAGGAACTGCGTAAAGGGTCGTCTAGCCGTCCACGGCCGAGCGGGTATATTCGCTCGCCATGCGGACGACGGCGTCATACGAGTTGTTTCCGGACGCGCCGAGCGAGCGCGCGATGGCTCGCGCCCGTTATCTCGCCCGCGAAGGACGCGTCGCCGACGCCGAGAAGGCGTACCGCGATCTGCTGGCGGAGCATCCCGATCTGAAGCCCGGGTGGGCGGAGTGCTTCGAGCTGCTGCGCGGGCAGGGCCGGACCGAGGACGCGTTGCGGCTTGCCGAGGCAGCACGGGCCCAGTTCGGGGATTCGGCGTTCTCGCTCGCGCTCAAGGGCGCGGCGCTCATCGAGCTCACGCGCTATCGCGAAGCCCTCGCCACCCTGGAGCAGGCAGTCGGGTTCGATCCTGACCTCGCGCTCGTGTGGCACGAGCTGGGGTATGCGGCGTTCCGCCTCGGCGACCGAAACCGCGCGCTGCTCGCGCTCGACCGGGCGTTCGCCCTCGAGCCCCACACCGAGACGCTGCGGCTGCGGGGACGGATTCTGCGGGACGCCGGTCGCTACCAGGCCGCGGAAGTGGCGTACGAGGGCGCGGCTCAGGCGGCCGAGCACCCGGAGCAGCGCGCCGCGGCGGAGCGGGAGATCGCGGCCACCCACCGATACGCTTTTTACGCCCCACGCCGGCCGGACGGGCTGACGCCCGCCGAGCGCTGGTTCGCCGAGACCGGCACCGTGGTGCTCGCGTCCGACGACGCGGCGACGGTCCCCGACGATGCGGGTCTCGCCGCGGCATTCGTCGACCTGACACGGGACTCGGGCTGGCGCTTCGGTCAGGTCGTCGCGCTCGGACCCGCCCTACCGGTTTGGCGCACCCTGGCGGACGCGCTGGGCGCACCGCTGGTCACGCGCACCGGGTTCGATCCGGCCACCTGCCCGTTGGTCGTGGCCCAGCGCCCCCAGCCGGCGGACACGGAATGGTCCACCCTCACGACTGCCGTAGCGGAGCACGCGGCCGGCTTGGTGTTCGTGCTCGAGCACCTGCCGGAGCCGGCCGTCACCGGCGCCGACGTGATCGGGGTGCTCGCGGACTCCACCGGGCGGCGCACCCGGCGGGCGAATGTCGCCCACGCGTTGTCCGAAGCCCAGCATCCGGCGGGCCGGCTGGCAAATCGCCGCCTCGTGCGCCAGTAGGGAGCTCCGTTGACCACGCGCACGATGACCGGAAAGTCGATCGTCGACAGCCAGTTCGAGCGCGCCGCCAACCTGATCAACCTCGATGAGTACATGCGGCGCATCCTCATGCGGCCGTTCCGCGAAGTCCAAGTGGAAGTTCCAGTCCGCATGGACGACGGACGGATCGAGGTGTTCACGGGCTTCCGGATTCAGCACAACGGCGCGCGGGGCCCCTGTAAGGGGGGAATCCGGTACCATCCCGAGGCGGACCACGACGAGGTACTGGGTCTCGCCACCATCATGACGTGGAAGACGGCCCTCATGGACATCCCGTTCGGCGGCGCGAAGGGCGGCGTCGCCGTGGATCCGAAGCAACTCTCGAAGCTCGAGCTGGAGCGCCTGACGCGCCGTTTCACGCAGCGCATTTCCATCGTGCTCGGGCCGTACCGCGACATTCCGGCGCCGGACGTCGCCACCAACGCGCAGGTGATGGCCTGGATCCTCGACGAATACTCCAGCCGCCACGGCTATACGCCCGCGGCCGTCACCGGGAAGCCGATCTCACTGGGCGGCTCGCTCGGACGCGAAGAGGCCACCGGTCGAGGGGTCATGTACGTGATGATGGAGTATGCGCGCGACTTCGGCATCCCGCTCAAGGGAAGCCGCGTCGTCATCCAGGGGTTCGGCAACGTCGGGGGGCATCTCGCCCGGCTGCTGCATGCGGAGGCCGGCGCCAAAGTCATCGCCGTATCCGACGTGTCCGGCGGTGTGGTGAACGAGAACGGTCTGGACATTCCGGGGCTCCTGGCCCACACCGCGGGGCGGAAGCCTGTGTCGGAGTGGAAGGCCGGCAAGGCCATCAGTAACGAACAGCTCTGGACCATTCCTTGTGACTGGCTGGTGCCCGCGGCGCTCGGCAGCGTCATCACCAAGGAAGCCAACGCGCGCACCATCGACTGCAAGGTCGTGGTGGAAGGCGCCAACGAGCCCACCACGCCGATCGCCGACCTCATCCTCGAGGAGCGCGGCATCCCCGTGATCCCCGACTTCCTCGCGAACGCCGGCGGCGTGACCGTCAGCTACTACGAATGGGCGCAGAACCTCCAGCAGTACCGCTGGACGCACGAGCAGGTGAATCGCGAGCTACAGGCGACCATCACGAAAGCCTACACGGGGGTGCGCGACCTGGCGAAGCAGAAGGGCGTGACGTTCCGTACGGCGGCTTATGCGATCGCACTGCAGCGGGTGGCGGAGGCGGAGCGGCTACGGGGCAACTAGGGCGCTCATGCCCCGCCCCTCGAATACAACGCCTCATACGGATCCTGCCCCGGCTGCGTGAACACGCGGACCTGGATCACGCGGATGGTTTCCTTCAAGTCCGCCCGCGAATGAACGTACACCTCCTCGAACAGGTTCAGGTTCATCCGATACAGGCGCTGGGCGATCACCACCGCGTTGTTGAGGGGCGCCCGGGCGAACCAGCGCCAGTCGTACGTCTCGAGTGATTGCCCGATCGGGCCCGTGAGCTGCGCTCGCGCCCACGCGAACAGGGTGGCGCGCGCGCGCTCGAGCGCCGGCCCGGTAGGGGCTTCCGCGTAGGCCGAATCGAGGCGGCGGGCGAGCTCCGCATACAACTGGTCCAGGGTGCGCTCGTCGCGCCAGCGCGCGACCGCACGCCTGGCGTCGAGCGTGTCCCCCCGCGAGCGGAAGAACGCCTGGGCGCCGCGGTAACCCACGAAGCTCGCGAAACTCTCGTTGAAGGGTGTCTGGCTCTTCAGGTACAGCGTGCTGTGGGCCAGCTCGTGGATGACCGTGGCCACGAGCTCCATCGTGTCGCGCTCCATGACGGTCGATAGCAGCGGATCCGAGAAGTACCCGAGCGTCGAGAACGCGCCGGCGGGGCGGAGGTACGTGTCGAGCCCGTCCCGATCCAGGTCCGCGGCGGTGCGGCGCGCGGCGGCGAAGTCGAAGAAACCCTTGTATGGCACGGCGCCGACGATCGGGAAGTGCCAGACATATTCGCGCAGCCGGTCGCGGCGGGAGGCCGAGAGCACCAGGAGCAGGGTGTCCCGCCCGACGTTCACATAGGTCGTGTACGTCTCGCCCACGAGCAGACCCAGAGAATCCGCCGCATAGGCGCGGGCCGCGAGCACGAGCTGCAGACGCTGGCGCAGCGCCGGGTCGCTCTTCGGATCGGCTACCAGCTTCGCGATCGCGCGGCGCTTGAAGAGGATCCGGGCCTCCTCGACCCCGGCCCGCGCGATGTAGCGGGCGTCGGCACTCGCCACCAGCGCGACCGCGAGCACGACGGGGACGCCGATCAGCACCCACGCCAGCAGCCGCCGCCCCACGCGGCCCCAGTTCGGGGGGCGGCGCTCGATCACGGCATCCATCGCAGCCCCATGCGGTGCCGGGCGCCGAGCGCGTCGTCCGCCCGATACGCGTAGTCGAGATGTAGGCGGCCCCCCCCGAGCTCCAGGCTCCCACCCGCGGTGAACGGCGACGCAGTGGTCACGCCCGAGTGCCCCACGTACCCGACGCGGCCCAGCACCCCCATACCGCGGGTCACCACACCGCTCTCGAGCCCCAGGATGACGAAGGCGCTCCCCCCAACCGGCCATTGGCCTTCGACCGTCGTGAGCAGCCGCAGCGTGCCCTGGGGATCGATGTAATTGAGGGTGAACCCGGCGCGAGTACGGCGCGGCAGATGCACCCCACCGGCGGCAGGACCGAAGTCGCCTCCGATGTTCTGGACGCTCACGCCCAGCGCCATCAAATCGAAGATGGCGATCGCGAGGCCCGCATCGCCGGCCCAGGCGTCCACCCGGGCACCCCCGATGGTCTCACGCGCGTATTTGGCCGTGCCCCCGAGCGCCACGATTCCCGTGCGGAACACGAGCGACGAGGCGCCCAGTAAATCGTCGGACGTGTAGCTCCGCCCGAGCGCGGCGGCGCCGGCACCCCACGTGAATCGGCCGGCCCGCAGCGCCACCGCGCCGGTCGAGAACTTCGATCCCGACGGAAACGTCTCATACGATGCTTCGACGGCGAGGTGGTGAATGGTGGCGAGCGCCGCGGGGTTCGCGAAGATGCCGCCGGCGTCGCCGACGATGGCCGCCCCCGCCCCGCCCATTCCCGCGGCGCGCGCGGAGCCCGGGGCCAGCGCCAGCACGGATCCGGCCTGGGCGGAGAGCGACGACCCTGCCACTGCGTTGCAGAGAAGCGTCACGAGAAACCGTCGCGTAACACCGTCGTGACGCCGTTTCATTACTGAAGTCGGATCACACTCAGGCGCGGGACTAGCGTCGTGCGTAACGCTCCACCGGCACTGTTTGAAAATAGCAGCGTGAACCCAGGCGCCCCCGCCGCTTGCTGCAACCGGTAGTAGCTTCCCGACCCCGCTCGCAGCGTGTCCATGACCTGTACGGAGCCGTTGATGACTCGAGGCACGAGTGTAAAGGCCGCCGGAATGTTCGGGTTGGGTGGCGTACCTGTCCGTGGGTTGGGGCAGGTTGCGCGCAGCAGCGGAAAGTCGGAGCGAAAATGCCACTTGACGTACCGCAACTCCGGTGGCGTCGAGAATCCCGGCAGGTCCGCTACGTAGTTCGTGAGGCCCCAACGCTCTACGAGCGTCGGGAACGCGACGCCGGTCGCAGCGCTCACGTTTGCGACGCCGGTTAGTGTGGTTTGCTCGAGTTTTCGGGTGAACGCATTGGCTCCCGCGAACGAGGTATCAGTCGCAAACTGGTCCACCAGGTAGCGCACGAACAGCCAATAAGCCCCGCGCGCGGCAATGCTCCCAATCCCCGAGGTGTCCACGAGAAAACTGCCTTCCGGCGCAGTGAGGTACCGGCCGGCATTGGTGAGGTCACCCCACACGTGGCGACAGTAGCTGACGGTATCCGTCGGCAGGTACGTCCGGCCACCCAGCTCCTCCGCATAATGCGACAGTCCCTCGTTGAGCCACAGGTCTTCCGGCGGGACAGGGCATCCACTTGGCGTGCAGTGCTTCAGAAAATGTTGATTGAAGCTGATCATGTGCTGGAATTCGTGCACGAATGTCACCGGCACGAGCTCCGTCACGTCACCGACCGGATGAGCGCAGCTCAACGATCCCGCCGGATCGGGGACGATCGAATAGAAAATCTCCCCGCTGTTCCCAGTCGCGAACGGCGGCGTGGTGATCAGATCGGCCCCGAAGAAATACCCCGCGACGAACCCCGTGGTGTTGCACTGTGTCGCCGTCACCATCGCGTTGACTTTGGCCGACATCAGCACGATGACCATGCCGTTGTTGTCGATGTCCGACTCGCGGCCGAACGCCAGCGTATCCGTCTCGTACAGCCGCGTGTCGAACACGCTGCGCAGGTTGTCCAAGTCCGTCTGCGACAGGCCGGGCTGAGGCGCCGCGTTATCGACGTAGATGGCGATATGCGTTCCCACCTTGAGCGCGGTGGCGGTCACGCTCGAGAGCGTGCTCGCCTGACGAGGATCGCAGCTCAGCGTGTTGCATACCTTGAACGTGCGGACGTTGCCCGAGTCCACAGGCGTCACCGGCGCGGGTGCCCGGGGCGGTGCCCGGAGCGGCCGCGGCAGCTGCGCCGCGAACGCCCGCTCGGCGAGGCGCAACCGGAGATCGAACTGCTGTGCGACGTTGGGCCCGGCGATCAAGGCGCGCGGCGTCGGCGCGGGGGGAGCGGCGAGTGGATTACCGCCCAGCTTGAAGGCCTGCAAATCGTTCGGGATGCTGCCCGCCGACTGCGGCACCACGAGATACTCGATCGCAGATCCCGCCGGGTTCGCCGGGAACACGGCGCAGCCCGCCGTCTGCGTCGGGTCGACTGTCGTGTAGGCGCTGACCCCCAGGGCGACCTGCCCCGCGCTGGTCGCCGTGCACGGCGCCAGGGGCGGTTGGGTCACCGGACTCGAGCTACAGGCCGCCGTGACGAGCGACGACAGGCCCATCACCCACAGGCGCTTCGGCATCGCGGTTCTCCTCCGTGACTTCGCCGGCCCGCAGCAGCGCCGTGCGGAAGCAGATGGGTCCCACCACCTCGTGAACACCAATCATCGCCACGATCAGGGCCTCAAGGGAGACCCCCCATTCCGGGAAGGCCCGCCGGGCGTGCTGTGCGAGCGCCAGCGCCATTCCGGCCTGCGATATAAGCCCGAGCCAGCCGTGCCGCGCCAGGACGGGCGTCACACTGGGATGCCGGCCGGCCCACAGCAGACCATAGCGCAGCGCGACGAGCCGCAGACCGACGAGCAGCAGGATCCAGGGCCACAGGTCCGCCAGCGGGCCCAGCCGCAATCCCGCCCCCGTCAGGGCGAAGAACGCCACGAACACGGGCAGCGATGCACGTTTCAGCTCGCGACGCAGGCGCTCGGCCTCCGCGGACGCGAAGTTCTGGAGATAGAACCCCGCCGCGAGCGCGACCATCAGGGCCTCGAGGCGCGTGAGCCACGCCACCACCACGGCCACGAACGCCGTCGCGCCGAGGAGCAGGACCGTGTGCCGCGGCAGCAGCCTCAGGTAGCGGCCGAGCGCAAACCCGAGCAGCGCGCCCAGCGCGATGGAGCCGACGAGCTGTAAGATGACGCTGCCCGCGACCGCGACGTTCAGGGCGCCGGCGCTCGCGAGCGTGTGACCGACGGCGAGCACCACGGCAAAGAGAATGACCACGGCCAGGTCCTGCGCCACCGACGTACCGAGCAGTACGCGCGCGACTGGTCCGCGGGCGTCGAGCTCGCTCATCATCGCCACTGTGAACGCGGGTGATGAAGCCGCCGCGATGGTGCCGAGCACGAGCGCCACGACCACGGCGTCGCCTACCGGCTGATGCCGCGTGAGCGGGAACCACGGGCCAACCGAGACAAGTACGAGAGAAACGACGACGCAGGGAAACCCGATCGCGCCGCTCGCGACGCGCGCCAGAGCGACACGATCCTGGCGCAGCGCATCGAGGGTGAGCTCCGATCCGGCGGCGAGCCCGATCAACGCGACGGCACAATCGCCGATGAACCGAAGGGCGTCGACTTCCTCGCGCCGCACCAGGCCGAGCCACGCGGGCCCAACGGCGAAACCGATGAGCAAATAACCCGTGAGGCGCGGCAGCCGCGCGCGCCGCGCGAGTTCACCGCCGACGATCGCGGCGAGCAGCAGAAATCCGAGCGCCAGCGTTGCACGCGCTTCGAGCGGCGCGCCCGCAGTCACGCGATGAAAGACGGCCATCATCAGGCCCAACCCGAACAGCGTCGCGATCGACCGCATGGGGCGCATGGGCCGCAAAATATCCGGCGACGACACGCTTTTGACAATGCGCTGGAGCGCGGATATCTTCCCTCGAGCCGTATGGCGTTCGTTCACCTCCACACGCACAGCGAGTACTCTCTCCTCGACGGCGCCAACCGGATCCCCGAATTGCTCGACCGGGTCCAGGCGCTGGGCATGGACTCGCTCGCCCTCACCGACCATGGCAACCTCCACGGGGCGTGGCAGTTCTACAGCGAGGCCCGGGCGCGCAAGGTGCGGCCCATCCTCGGCTTCGAGGCCTACGTCGCGTTCGGCGACCGGCACAAGCGCGAGCGTCCCCCTCCCGAGGCGCCGGGGCCGTATTCCCATCTCGTACTGCTCGCGAAGAGCCGCACCGGCTACCACCATCTCGTCAAGCTCTCGTCCATTGGATTCCTCGAGGGCTTCTACCGCCGGCCGCGCATCGACCGTGAGGTGCTCGAGCGCTATTCGGATGGCTTGATCGGGCTGGCCGCGTGCCTCTCGGGCGAGATCGCGCTGTACCTCCGGCAGGGGAACTACGAGGCGGCGAAGGCAAGCGCCCAGTATTTCGCCGGCGTGTTCGGGCCGAACGGCTTCTGGCTCGAGGTGCAGGATCACGGCCTGGCGGAGGAGAAGACCGTCACCGCCGGTATGTTCCAGCTGTCGCGGGAGCTGGGGCTCCCGGTCGTGGCCACCAATGACGCGCACTACTTAAGGAAGGAAGACGCCGAAGCGCACGACGTCCTGCTCGCCATCGGCACCGGCAAGGACCTGGACGATCCCAACCGCTTCCGCTTCTTCGGCCAGGAGAGCTACGTCAAGTCGGAGCGGGAGATGTGCGCGCTGTTCCCGGACCACCCGGACGTGGTGGCGGAAACCCAGCGCGTGGCCGAGCTGTGCGAGTTCGACTTCGAGAAGCGCTACTTCCTGCCGCAGTACCCGCGCCCGGCGGAGTTCGCGTCGGATAACGATCTGCTGGTGCATCTGGCGCGCGCGGGCGCGACGGCGCGCTACGGAGACCCGTTCCCCGCGGGCGTCCAGGAGCGGCTCGACTACGAGCTGCAGGTGATCTCGCACACCGGCTACGCCGGCTACTTCCTGATCGTCTACGATATCGTGAAGGCGGCGAAAGACCGCGGCATTCCGGTGGGGCCCGGACGCGGCTCGGCGGCCGGGTCGCTCGTCGCATACGCCCTCGGCATCACCGACATCGACCCCCTCAAGTTCGACCTGCTGTTCGAGCGGTTCCTGAATCCCGAGCGCATCTCGATGCCGGACATCGACCTCGACTTCTGCTTCGAGCGGCGTGGCGAGGTCATCCACTACATCCGGGAGCGGTATGGGCGGGATTCGGTCGGGCAGATCATCACCTTCGGGACGTTGAAGGCGCGCGCCGCGTTCCGCGACGTCGCGCGGACGCTGCGCGTGGAGCCGGGCGAGGTGGACCGGTTCACCAAGATGATCCCCGCCGGCCCCGGGATTTCGGTGACGCTCGCGGATGCGCCCGAGAAGTCCCCCGAGCTGCGCCAGCTGGCCCGCCAGGACGAGCGGGTGCGCAAGGTCCTCGAGCTCGGGGCCCGGATCGAAGGGCTGGCGCGCCACGCCTCGGTGCACGCCGCCGGCGTCGTGATCGCCCCCGGTCCGCTGACCGACTACGTCCCCGTCTGCCTCGCCCCGCAGGAAGCGGAAGCGATCATCACGCAGTACGACATGGTCGCGCTCGAGCAGGTCGGGATGTTGAAGATCGACGTGCTCGGCCTGCGCACGCTGACGGTGATCCACGATGCGGTCCGCATGGTCGCCGAGCGGCACGGCGTCACGCTCGACATGAACGCCCTGGACCTCGGGGATCCGCAGGTCTACCAGCTGCTTTGCTCGGGTCGCACGGCCGGCGTATTCCAGTTCGAGTCGCCGCTCGCCACCGACTGCCTGCGCAGCATGCGGTGCGATCGGTTCGACGATCTGGTCGCGGCCAACGCGCTGCTCCGTCCCGGGCCGCTCGACACCGGGATGCACCTCGTTTTCATCAACCGCAAGCTCGGCCGGGAGCCGGTCCGCTACCCGCACCCCGCGCTCGCGCAGATCCTCCAGCCCACCTACGGCGTGATCACCTATCAGGAGCAGGTGATGCGCATCGCCAACGTGCTCGCCGGCTTCTCGCTCGCCGAAGCCGACGTGCTGCGCAAGGCCGTCGGCAAGAAGGACAAGGAGCTGATTCAGCACGAGCTGGGCACCTTCGTCGAGCGGGCCATCGCCCTGGGGCATGATCGGCGAGGCATCGAGGACATCGCGGCCCAGATCGAGACGTTCGGCCGCTACGGGTTCAACAAGTCGCACGCCGTCGCGTACTCGGTGTTGTCCTACCAGACCGCGTGGCTCAAGGCGCACTATGCGCCCGAGTTCCTGTCGGCTCTATTGTCGTCCGAGATCGGCAACACCGACAACGTCGTGCGCTATATCAACGAGGCGCGCGAGCTCGGCCTCGAGGTGCTGGCGCCGGACGTCAACGAGTCCGGGTTCAAATTCACGGTGGTCGGCGAACGCCGGCTCCGCTTCGGCCTGGGCGCGATCAAGAACGTCGGCGCGGGCGCGATCGAGTCCATCATCGCGGGGCGGACGGCGGGCGGGCCGTACCGCTCCCTCGTCGACCTGTGCGACCGGATCGACCTGCGCCTCTGCAACAAGCGGGTCCTCGAGGCGCTGATCGACGCCGGCGCCTGCGACTCACTCGGGGGACACCGCGCCCAGCTCGTGGCGGCGCTCGACGACGCCTTCGGCGAGGCCCAGGCGCGCCAGGAGGAGCGGAACGCGGGTCAGGTGGCCCTGTTCGGGGAGCACGCGGCAACGCCGCATCCCCCATCGCGCATCCCGGAGGTCGCCCCCTGGTCCGAGCATGACCGCCTGGTGCGCGAAAAGGCGGTGCTGGGCTTCTTCATTTCCGGCCACCCCCTCGCGCGTTACCGCGTTGAGGTGGAGCTTTTCGGGACCCGCACCACCGCGACCCTGGGCCAGTGGAGCGACCAGCGAGTCCGGGTGGCCGCCGTGGCGACGGTGGTGAAGCGGCAGATTTCGAAGAAGACGGGCGCCGAATACGCGCGCCTCACGCTCGAGGACTTCCACGGCACCGCGGAGGCGCTGGTGTTTCCAGAAGCCTGGGCCAAGCTGAACGACGTGATCCGTACCGACCGCGCGCTGCTCCTGGCGGGCAGCTACAGCGGGCGCGACCGGGACGAGGAGCAGGCGCCGTTCATCGTGGAGACCGCACAGCCGCTCGACGAGCTGAAGGCGAGCGGCGCCATCGGCATCGCGCTGCGCTGGTCGCCCGGCGCCCCACCGCCGCCCGACGCCGCCCGCGCCGCCGCGGCGCTGTGCGCCGCCCACCCCGGTCCCGCCCCGGTGCTGGTCGAGTGGACCAACGAACAGGAGAACGGGGATGGTGCGGTCCCCGGGCTTGCGCCCGGGGTCAGTGCCACCCGGCTTCGCAGCCGCTCGCTACGGGTCGAGGTGGAGGACGATCTGCTCGTGGCGCTGCGCGCGCTGCTCGGCCCCGACCACGTGCAGCTGGTGCGGGCCGACCCCCGTCTCGTGACTCCCCCTCTCCGCACGGCGGAGCGGGGGACCGGGGGGTGAGGACATGGCTACCGCTACGCTGGACTTCGAGCGGCCACTGCTCGAGCTGGAGCGCCAGATCGAGGAGCTGAAGCGCGTGGCGGGCGAGACGGCGGTGGACGTCGCCAAGGAGCTCGCCCCGCTCGAGAAGCGGCTCGCCGAGCTGCGCACCGAGATCTACAAGAACCTGACGCCGATGCAGCGCGTCCAGGTGGCCCGCCACCCCAAGCGACCGTACACGCTCGACTACCTGAGCACCGTGTTCACGGACTTCGTCGAGCTGCACGGCGACCGGCTGTTCCGCGACGATCCCGCCTTGGTGGGCGGCTGGGCGCGGCTCGACGGCATGAGCGTCATGGTGATCGGGCACCAGAAGGGCCGCGACACCAAGGAAAATCTGTACCGCAACTTCGGGATGGCCCACCCCGAGGGTTATCGCAAGGCGCTGCGCCTGATGCATCTAGCCGAGCAGTTCCGCGCGCCCGTCATCACCCTGGTGGACACGCCCGGCGCCTATCCCGGGCTCGGCGCCGAGGAGCGCGGTCAAGCCGAGGCGATCGCCCGCAATCTCGTGGAGATGGCGACGCTCCGCACGCCGATCATCACCGCGGTCATCGGGGAGGGCGGCTCGGGTGGCGCGCTCGCCGTCGGACTCGCCGACCGGGTGCTGATGCTCGAGAACTCCGTGTACTCCGTCATCTCCCCCGAGGGCTGCGCCGCCATCCTCTGGAAGGATGCGAGCCAGCGGGAGCGCGCCGCCGAGGCGCTCAAGATCACGGCGGAAGACCTGCTGGAGCTCGGGGTCATCGACGAGATCATCGCCGAGCCGGCGGGTGGAGCGCACGCCGATCCGGAGGCCACCGCCGCGGCGCTGGGCGACACGCTGCGACGCCACGTGCGGCAGCTGCGCAAGTTGAGGATCGAGAAGCTCCTCAAACGCCGGGAGGAGAAGTACCTTTCGATGGGTGCGTTGAGCGAGAAGTGAGTTGACCGACGTCATCGAGGTCCGGTTCAAGGGGAACCGGAAAGAATTCTTTTCCTGGCCGTCCGCCGAGCCGCTCGCCCTGCACGATTCCGTGATCGTGGAGGTAGACCGGGGGCAGGACCTCGGCCGGGTGTCGGCCGTGGGCCCGGTCGCGGCAAAGAAGTGCGCCGGTAGCTGCAGCGGCTGCAGCCTCGCCGAGGCCGCAGCTCCTCCCACCGACTCCTCGCGCCGCATTTTGCGCCGCGCCACCGCCGAAGACACGGCCGTCGCCGAGCAACTGCACCTCGAGGAAGAGGACGTGCGGCGCCGGGTGATCGAGCGCGCCCACAGTCACACGCTCCCCATGAAAGTCTCGGACGCCGAGTGGCAGTGGGACAGGAAGAAGTTGACCGTATACTTCACGGCTGAGCAGCGGGTGGACTTCCGCGCGCTGGTGCGCGACCTGGCGAGCCTGTTCCATACGCGCATCGAGCTGCGACAGATCGGCGCCCGCGACGAGGCGAAGCGGCTCGACGGCGTGGGCCGCTGCGGCCGCCAGTACTGCTGCTCCAGCTGGCTGCCGGAGCTGCGGCCGGTGAGTCTGGCGCTGGCCAAGGATCAGCACCTGTCGCTCAACCCGTCGCAGATCTCCGGCGGATGCGGACGGCTGCTGTGCTGCCTCCGCTACGAGCACGATTTCTACGTGCAGACACGTAAGCGGTTCCCCAAGGAGGGACGCGTGCTGCACACCGCCGTGGGCGCCGAGCGGGTGCTGGCGGTGGACGTCTTCCGCGAAACCGTCACCCTCCGCACCGATGCCGGCGACACGCGCGTGGTGTCCCTCGAGAAGCTGAACGGCGAAGTCTCCGGAGCGGATGCCTAAGTTCTACGTCACGACCGCGATCGACTACTCGAACGGCGAGCCGCACCTGGGGCACGCGCTCGAGAAGGTCGGCGCCGACTGCATCGCGCGCTATCACCGGCTGCGGGGAGACGACGTCCACTTCCTGATGGGGATGGACGAGCACAGCCAATCGGTGATCCAGGCGGCCGGAGGTGCCGGGGTCAGCCCGCAGCAATGGGTCGACCGCATGGCGGCCACGTTCGCGGACTACTGGCGCCGGCTGCACTGCTCGAACGACGACTGGATCCGCACCACGGAGCCGCGGCACGCGCGCGCCGTGGCGGCCCTGCTCGAGCGGATCCGAGCGCGCCACCCCGCGGATCTGTTCGAGGCGGAGTACGAGGGGATGTACTGCGCCGGGTGCGAGGAGTTCAAGACGGGTGCACAGATCGTCGACGGGCACTGCGTGGAGCACCCCACCCTCGAGCTGATCCCCACGAGGGAGCGCAATCACTTCTTCCGGTTGAGCGCCTACCGCGACGCCGTGCTCGACCGCATCCGTTCGGGATCGTTCAGCGTCGAGCCCGAGATCCGCCGCAACGAGGTGGTGCGCCTGCTCGAAGACGGCCTCCAGGACATCTCGATCTCGCGGCAGCGCCAGCCGTGGGGCATTCCGTTTCCCGGCGACCCGCAGCAGACGGTGTACGTCTGGTTCGACGCGCTCATCAACTACCTCTCGGCAACCGGGTTTCCGGAGCCCGGCTACGAGCGCCTGTGGCCGGCCGACCTGCACGTCGTGGGCAAGGGGATCACGCGCTTCCACTGCGTCATCTGGCCCGCGATGCTGCTCGCCGCGGAGCTCCCACCCCCCCGCGCGGTGTGGGCGCACGGCTACGTGCAGTGGTCCGGCACCAAGATGAGCAAGACCGCCGGCACGGCCGTCACGCTCGGCGAGGCGATCGATCGGCACGGCGCCGATGCGTTGCGCTACTTTCTGCTGCGCGAGGTGGGCTTCGACAACGACGGCGATTTCACGTGGGAGCGTTTCGACGCCCGCTACACCTCGGAGCTCGCCGACACGATCGGCAACCTGGCCTCGCGCGCGCTCACGATGATCGTGAACTACCGCGGGGGCACGGTGCCGCGTGATCCCCGCAATTACGATACCCCGCTCGAGGTCGCGGCCCGGGGCGCGCTCGCGGCGTACGCGCAGGCCATGGACGCGAACCGTTTACAGGAGGGCGCCGCCCAGCTGGTCGCGCTCGCGAGCGCCGCCAATCGCTACGTCGAAGCCACCGCGCCGTACAAGATCGCCAAGCAGCCGGAGCAGGCGGCCGAGCTCGACTCCGTGCTCGCGAACCTGGCCCGCACCGTCGCCCGGATCGCGGTGCTCGCGGAGCCGTTTATCCCGGCAACCGCCGGCACCATGTGGGCCACGCTGGGATCTCCCCCCCCCGGGCCCTTGGAGCGCGTGCGGCTGCGGGATCTCGATACGATCGATCTGGCGGGGCGGCAGGTGCAGAAGCCGCCCATCCTGTTCCCCAAGCCTCACCTGGCCCCCGCCTAAGGCCCGGAAGGATGGTGATTTGGCTCACCATCGGGCGTGTTGACGCTTTTCCAACCAAGCCGTACTTTAGACCTCCACACTTGGGAACCGGACCCCACGCCCTGTCCGGGTTCTCCTTTTGAAGGTCGCTGACGGACCGGCGCAGGGTTGCGCCGGGTCGAACCGCTTTAAGGCGAGGTCGTTCAGGAATCGATGCGTAAGAAGGCAGAGCGCCGCTGGACCGTCATGGTCGTGCCTCACGGCTCGGGCTCGTCCCGCGCCGTGGAGGTGTCGCAGACGTTCGTCAAACCTTCCTGGTGCTGGGCGTCGCCGCCATTTCGCGCGGCGTGAACATCACGCGCAGCCGCGCGCTCGAGAATGAGAACCGTCTGCTCGCCGACGAGATCCAGCGGATGCGCGAGCGCATGACGGTGCTGCGCGACACGCTGCATCACTTCAGCCAACGCGAGCAAGAGCTGCGCCTACTCGCCGGCCTGACACCTACGGACACGACCGTACAGCAGGCGGGCATCGGCGGGCCGGCGGGCACGTGGTCGGAGCGCGACAGCCTCAAGGCGCTCGGCGCCGGCGGTCAACAGGCGCTGGCGGCGCGGGCCGATGTCGATGCGCTCGCCCGGCGCGCCAACATTCTGGTGCGGTCGCTGAACGAAGCGTACGACTCGCTGTCCAAGAACCGGGCGCTCATGGCCGCGACGCCGTCGATCATGCCCACCAAGGGCTGGCTCACGAGCGCCTTCATGCGGGAGCGCATCCATCCGATTCTCCACCTGGCGCGCCCGCACGAGGGGATCGACGTGACGGCGCCGATGGGAGCGGAGATCGAGGCGCCGGCGGCGGGCATCGTGACCGAGGTGCGGTGGGAAGAGGGCTACGGCAACATCGTCACGATGGACCATGGCTTTGGACTCGTGACGCGCTTCGCCCACTGCTCGAAGATTCTCGTGGTGCGCGGCCAGCGCGTGAAGCGCGGGCAGGTGATCGCGAGAGTCGGCTCCACCGGGCTTTCCACGGGACCGCACCTGCACTACGAGGTGTGGGTGAATCGCAAGCCGGTCGACCCCATGAAGTACGTCATGCCGGATGCCATCGTCGATTGACCCACGGGTGAAGGACCGAGCAGTCAGGGGGCGCAGCGTGCTGCGCCCTTCGCATTTTATCCCTGGCTGCGCGATGCTCCTGTGGGGCGCCCTCGTAGGCGGCGGGCCGCGGGCCGGGGCCGCGCAGGGGAACGCGCCGAGCGCCGGCCGGGTCATCACGGCCGAAGCAATCGCCAAGTCCGGTGCCAAGACGGCGTGGGATGCGCTACGGCTGGCGGTTCCGAACGTGCAGCTGCGAGAGGTCCGCGGCGAGCCGGCACGCATCCAACGGCGCGGCCGGGCGAGCATCTATCAGGAAGATCAGGTGCGCGTGTTCCTCGACCATCTGCCTGTGGACGACCTCCAGGTCCTGAAGCAGGTGGCGGCGTCGGACATCGTCACCATCGAGGTCCTCACGGGACTAGACGCAACGACCCACTACGGCGGGGCCTCAACCACCGGGGCTATCGTCATCACCACGAACAGCGGCCGCCCCTGAAACAGTGCGGGGGCGCCATGCAGGCCGCCCCCGCGCCATCGCATCCCGTCAACACACCTGCCTCACGGATTGCGATCCGCGCACCCATGGAAGTTCGGGTTGTTCAGTTCCTCGACCGGCAGCGCCATCTGGATCGCGTCCCCGTAGTTGCCTCCCTTGAACCACGCGCCGGTCGGGTATACCGTGCTGTCGGCGCGACCATAGCCACCGGCAGTGGTCGCTCGTACCAGACGCCGCATGTCTCCCAGCCGATGCCCGGTGGAAAACATCCAAAACGCCCGCTCGTGGAACATCACGTCTACCCGCAGGCTGTCCTTGTTAGACGGTCCGGGATCGGTGAGGGCGGTGAGGTTCGGACCCCGCGTGAACCCCGCCTGGATCGGTGGGTAGAGGGTCGTCGTCGTGCGCAGACTGTTGAGGATTGAGAGCCAGGTTGTCGCGTCGGCGGCATGGAGCCGTTCCTCGGCCCTGATCAGGCGCGCTTCAATCCCCGTGGCGATCGCCACGGCGCTCGTCCGGCCCCAAATGCCCTGCCTGGTGACCAAGAGGGGGAAGGACGTATCGAAGATCGGGTCGTCCTTAGTACTCGTCCCAATCTTTCTCGGAATCCGCGGGTCGTTCGCCGTCACGTACGGCTGGCCGTTTACCCCCTCCAGGTCACCCATGGTATAACGACGCGCGCTGGCGTTCAGCGCCCACATCTGGTTGTCGTTGACGTTGAGGGAGTGCGTCACGTCGAAGTGAAACGTGTCCGGAACCGTCGCCACGGCGGCGGCGGCGGCGGTAAAGTCCGCTCGGTCGAGCAGCGCCCGCCCCTGGATGACCATGGCGAACCTCGCCGCTTTCAACCGCGGGGTGGCCGTGTCACTCCCTGCAATCGTCATGGCGGAATCGGCGTTCGCGATCGCGAGCTTGAACATGGAATCGTTGGTGATCGGATCGCCGTAGACGACCTCGGTACCCGAGACCCCGCTCAGCGGAATCCCGTTGCAGTAATGCTCGCCCAAGAGGACCTCGGTGTACCCCAGGAAGGCGAACATTCGGGCGATGGCCGCGAGCGAATCCGGCTGGTACGTCCGCAGCCCGTCGATGGCCAACAGCGCTTGGGTCCGGACCCGGTTCAAGTTGCGAAACGGCCCCGCATTGAACGTGTTGGTCGGGTCCCAGATCCGTTGATCCATGGTGTTGCGCTGGATGAACGTATCGCCGGACCGCCACTCGTCGGTCAGCAGCCCCCCGAACATGAACAGCGCGTCAGGCCCCTGAGTGCCGCTCACCGCCTGCGCGAGTCGCAAGACCGCCCCGTTCGCGAGCCCGATCGCGGACGCAGCAGAGTTAGCCCCGAGGACGATGTCGGGGTCGGTCACGTTCAGCAGCGTGTCTGTACATCCGAGCGCCGGCAGCGCCAGGACGCACGCCAGGGCGAGCGGCGTCCGCAGCGGCAAGCGCGTGAGGTATCGAAACATGGGTGAAGAGTCCCCTTTCACGGTCGTGGATAGGTCTCGTGTCGTCCCCGGCCCTCAGAAGCCCACGTTCAGGCGGAAGGTCCAATAGGTCGGTGGCGGCGATGTCTGGAAGTTGCTGACGATCCCCGTCGCGCCCTCGAAGTAGTTCGCTTCGGGGTCGATGCCACTGAATCCAGTGGCCTTCCAGAGGTTACGGACCGCGATCGTGAAGCTCGCGCGCGTGGCCCGGAACGACTTGGCCCAGACCGCGGGAAGCTCGTACGTCGCCGAGGCCTCCCGCAGCCGGACAAACGTCGCCTTCTCGATGAACCCCCACTGCGTGCGCGACGGCGTCTCGCGCAGCGCCACCACCCGTGCCTGCTCCCACAGGGGTGCCTTCGGGTCCACCAGGCCCTCGCAGTTGAGGCGCGACTCGCAGCGGATCCGCTCGGTGCCGTTGAGCTGGTAGTAGCCGCTCTTGTGGTCGAACAGCCCCTGGATCCGCAGCCGCTTGTTGAACAGGTCGAATCCTGGGACATAGACCGCTTCCCAGCGCGGGTTCGCATACCCCACGAACACCGCACTATCCTGTACCGTGATCTCGTTGGCGGTGATGATGCCGTCACCGTTCGCGTCGTTGAACGTATAGGGCCGCTGCCACCACCCGTTGATCGGATACCCCTGTATCTGACGCGTCGTGGTGCCGATGATCGGTGGCAGGCCGCCCATATCCGCGATGAAGTTGGTGTTGTAGGCGGCGTTGACGGTCAAATCGAAGCCGAAGGCCGGCTTGTCGACGATGTGTAGATTGGCCAGCGCCTCGATGCCGCGATTCACTACCGCACCCAGGTTCTCGAACCGGTTGATCGGCCCGCCGGCGGACGGCGGCAGCTGCCTGGCAATGAGTGCATTCGAGGTGCGCTTGTTGTAGTACGTGACGTCGAGATACACCCGGCTATCGAACAGCGTCGCCTCCCCGCCGATCTCGTATTCCCGTGCGCGCTCAGGCTTCAAGGCGTTGTTCCCGACGGCGCTGTAGACCAGCGAGGGGATATCGACGGCGTTCACGCTCGCCGTCTGCGGGAGGAAGAACCGGGCCGCGTCGGTCGTGCCGGGCTGCACGCCGGAAGCACCGATCGCACCACGCAGTCGCACGCTGTTGATCCAACTCCACTTGGGGAAGAACGGCTCCTCCGAGATCACGTACGACACACTCAGCTTCGGATACCAGACGGTCTTGAAGTCCTTGCCGAAGGCGCTGTTGTCATCCGCGCGCAGGCCGCCGTTGATGAAGAGCCGGTCCCTGAACCCGAATTGCTGCTCGATGAACCCGCCCACGGTCGCCGACACCGTGGTGCTCTCGCGCACCGTGGGGATGGCCGCGCCGGTCACGGTCGTCGCGCCCCCCGCCAGATTCTCCCCGAGTACCACGCTCAGGTCGTTCTTGGTCTTGAAGTACTGACCGCCCACCGTGGTGCGGGACGTGATGGTCGGGCTCAGCGTAAACGATGCCGTCGCATTGGCATCGAGCGTATACTGGAAGAACGTCGTGCGATCGTCCTGCTTGAAGCCGGTCTTGATGGTCGCGAAGTTCACGCAGTTGTCCCGCAAGCACAGATCGGTATCCATACGGCTGGCGTAGTCGACCCCGCCGATCGCGCGAAACGAGAGCCAGCTCGTGGGGCGCCAGCGGCCCGTGCCGCTGCCGATGAACCGGTTGATATCCTGGCCGATCGCCTCGGAGAACATTTCGTTGGGCGTGAAGGCCCGGTAGCCGTACCGCCCGTTGGTCTTGTTCCCCGGCCCGCCCAACGCGTTCGATAGCAGGCCGGTCGTGTTGTTGTCGCTCGGGAGCACGCGCAGCTTGCTCGTGATGAAGGTCGTGGACCCCTCGAGGTCGATACGGGAGTTCGGGTTCGCCGAGACGTTGGCTCGAATACTCGTCCGCCGCAGGCCGTTAGGATGCAACTGGTCGTCGGGCACCGCGCTGATCTGGCGCAGCCCGAGCAGCGAGTCCGCCGCGAACTGCGGCATCTTCGTCTGTCCGATCTCGTCTTCCCACTCCCCCGACATGTAGTACCGCACCGCATCGGACCCGCCCGACACTTGCACCCCGTATTGCTGCCGGTGCCCGGTCCCAAGCGGCGTCGTCTGCGGATCCTGGAAAAGGTTGAAGCGCGTGACGCTGTCCTGCACGCAGGCTCCCGAAGCGACCTGTGTGAGGATGCATTGCGTTCCATTGGTCGGCCGCGAATTTGCGGCAGCGCTCGTGTCCGTGGTGCTCGAGCGCCAGCCGCGCACCGCATCGGGATAGTCGTTGTTATCGCTGATGGCGCCCTGCTCGGCATACACCGTCCAGCGTGCCTTGCCGGGTTGGCCGTGCTTGGTCTTGATCACCACGACGCCGTTCGCGGCATCCGTCCCGTACAGCGCGGACGCCGCCGGCCCCTTCACGACCTCAATCGACTCGAAATCCTCCGGGTTGAGGTCGTTGATGCGGCTCGGCGGAGCGCACCCGACGTCGCACACCCCGGACGACCGGTTCTGGCTGGTGACGCGGATCCCGTCCAGGAAGTACACCGGCTCGTTGTTCAGCGAGAGACTGTTCGTTCCGCGAATCCGCACGCGCGACGGCGCCCCCGTGACGGTGCCGGGCAGCACGTCCACACCCGCAGCTTTCGCGATAAGCAGATCGGTGACGTTCGTGATGGGAGCGGTCTCGACCAGCTTGGCGGCGTCGATCCGGGCAATCGAGTTGCCGACCTCCCTCTTGGCCTGGTCGCCGGTGGACGTGATCACCACCTCGTCCAGCGAGTACGGCGACAGCGCCAACGCGAGGTCGACCACCGCCGTCTCGCCGGGATTGACGGTGACCACGCGCGACGCCGCCCCGAAGCCGACGGCGCTGGCCCGCACGGTCACCTGCCCGCCGGGGACGCGCGACAGCGTGTAGCGGCCCTCGACGTTGGTCTGTGCGATGAGCGACGTCCCCATGAGGGTGACGCGCGCGCCCGCGAGCGGTTGCCCGTTGGCTTGATCGGTGACGCGGCCCGCGACCGTGCCCTGTTGGGCCAATGCGACGGCGCCGACGCCGCCGACCAGCCCACCCAGCACCAGCGCCGCGCGCAGCGTGGAGCGAATGGCAAAGCGCATAAGCATTCCTCCTTCGAAGTGGTTGCAACACACACCGCATGAGGAAAAGCCCTCGCCGCGCGGTGACACGCGGCGAGCCGGGGCTGACTACCCGAATTGTCGAATGCGCACCCGTGCCCGACGGCCGACAGGACACGATCGGTGCGAGATGGGACGCGCCCTACGAATTCCTATGCGCGTTCCACGTAGGGACTATTGTGCAGCTTGTATCACAACGTCGCAAGAGCCATAAAACAAGCGCGCTTTGAATTAATTCAGCCTCGCCAAGCCCGCTTCACACGTTTCTGACATTTCATTTGGAGAAATCCACCCAGGTACTCCGCTAGTACCGGTCGGGCGGCCGCCGGTCGACCAGGATGATCACGCCCGCTGTGGTGAACGAGGCCGCCATGCTCCCAAGGACCGAGGGCGGCACGATGACCGCGGTCATGACGGAGCCCGCGATCCGCGCACCCGCGATCGGATTCGTGTGGCTCCCCGTGTCGGCAGCCGCGCCGACTGGGAACGAGACCCTCGCGAGCACCGGCGCCGTCGTGCCCGTCGCCGTCACGACCACCTGCAGAGCTTGGCTCCCCGTGTCGGCAACGACTGGCGTGTACATGCTGAACTCACCATAGCCGACATTCGTCGCAATCGGGCCGGCGAGCGCCGTCGTATCCTGCGGCCGCCGGATCAGAAAAGCATCGAGGTTGCCGAGCCCCGCGCCGACGTGGATCACGCGGACGCCGACGTTACCGGCGCCGGGATCAGGAGCCTTGTCGGTGAACACGCGCACCTCGCGCGCCGGAGTCGAGCCGGTGCGTGCGAACCCCATGTGAATGAAGGTGACGCTGTCTGTGGCGGCGAATAGGATCGTCGTGTCCATCAGGATCTGCTGGGCGACGACCGGGTCCGAGCTGTGGTTGAAAATGCGGATGCGCCGCGAGCCGGCCTGGATCCCCTGGTAGAACATGTTCGCGCCGCGGAAGTTTGCGGCGTACAAACCCGCATTCGACACGATATCGATGACGCGCATGTCCTCCTGCATCGTATCGGGTACCGCCTCCACCCAGTGGATCGCCGCGTTCGGCGGGATCGGCTCGGTGAACATCGCGTCGCGTTTGCAGGCCGCAGACGTGAGAGCGAGGACGGACACGAGAACGGCCGAAGACCGGATTGCGATCATAGTGCGCTCGCTGTCAAGAAGAGTGCGCTTCATTGCTGATTTCCCCCACCTCCGCCCGACGACTCCGCCAGGGAACCGATCCCGAACAGATGCCGGGTCACCACGAACGTCGCCAAGCCCGCCGTGAGCGCGCCCACCAGCAGGTAGGTACGCGGCTTCGAGAAGCGCCGCTCGTACGCGTTGCCCACCCAGGTCCGTCGCAGCGAGACCTGCTCCCCGCTCCAACGGCTCTCCCGACCCCGAATGTCGGTCACCCCCGCGATCCGCAGCGTGTACTCACTGTCGGTCGACCCTATCAGCGCCCCTTCGACCCGGGCGATCCCGGGCCCCATGCTGGTACCGGCCCCCACGCGGCCCACGTCGGAGAGGACGAGGGCAAGCTGGGTCTCGGGCACCGGCTCCACTGTGGAGAGGGGTGCATACGTGTAGCACCCCGCGACCAGCGCGGGCAGCAGGGCCGAGCCCCACGAACACAGCCGTGGCGATCGCATGCCTAGTACACGGCGCCCGTGAACAGACCGTAGTTTCCGGCGCCCGCGGCGTCCCGCCCGCCCTGTCCGCCAACGCCATAGAACGATTCGAGGCGCGTGTCCATCTCCTGATACGGTACCGCCCAGTTCACCGCGGTGTACTGCGGCAGGTCACCCCACCCACGCCCCGCGAAGAACCACATCCCGTACCCCGTGTACGCCGTCTCCAGGCGGTATTCCCACTTCAGGGCGTCCCAGATCGTGCCGCACTTGGCCCGCTTGTATGCGGCAGCCGCATCCGGCACCCGTGGCACACAAGAGCGACTCCCCGCCACGTAGGTGTTGTCCATGCCGGGCACGGGCATCAGCGAGTCGGTTATCACGCCGCTGAGGGGCTTCATGCGTCCCTTCCCCACGCGAGTCACATCGATGAGCGCGGCAGCCGCTGCCACCGTGCCGACTCGCAGCTGTCCCTCAGCCGCGTAGAGACGGATTTCTGCGGCCGTCATGACCGGGTAGGCTCCGTTGCGACTCGCGTTGTTGAATGCGCGGGACCGGTAGAAGTCGTACTGCGAAATGCCCATCGGATCACCCGGCTGATCCTCGCCCGGAGGCCGGTTCCGGAAGTACGGCACGGAGTCCCAAGGGATCGGGCTGCGCTGTCTCGCACCCCCGGGCCCCGGTGAGTTCGCGACCTGGGTCCCGACGTCATTGATAGGGTTGGTGCCGCGCGTCGTCCCCTGCGGAAAACGCCGGTCCGGGGTGACGACGAGGAATGGTGTGCGGCTTCCCGGGGCCGTGTTCAGCCAGTGATCGTAGCCCTTGGAGGTATCCGCCGCCCCGGACGTGTCGGCCATCCCGACCCAAAACTGGGACATCTGATGCCAGTTCGCGGCGCCCGTGGCGTAGTGCTGGATGACCCAAGAGATGTCCCACCCGGCCGCGGGGGGCGGCAGCATGGTGATCTGGAAATCGGCCGTGATGCCGGCATTCGCATAGGCGATGATCGTGGCCCAGTCCGCGGTGGCCCGCTCGGCCGGAGTGCGGCCGAGGTTCGCCAGAAATCGGGCCTGGTAGGAACGGCACAGCTGGACGAACTGCGTCTGGGTCAGCGCGTTCCCGTTGATCCACGCGCTCGGCAACGGGAAGCCGCTCGGATCCGCGGTGGAAATTGCGATCGCCGAGTCCAGGTACGCGAGCGCCTTGGTCATCACCGTCTGATACCCGGAGAGCGGGACCACCACGGCGGCATCGGCCTCGGGGTTGTCATTCTCCGTCAGGACGGCGGCGGAGTCATAGGCCAGAGCCAGGTTGCCCAGCGCCACACCCTGACCGAAGCGCGCAAAGGCCCGCCCGCGCGCGTCCCGGCCGGGCGAACCGAGCGTCAGCTTGCCCAGCGCGGAGATCGCCAGAACGGCCATACGCGCAGCGCGATGCTCCACCACCCAGTCGCGGTAATTGCCCTGGTTCCCCGTCGACCCTCGCGTGTTCGCAATGCCGGTCCGCGGGATGTTGCCGCGAGGACCCATCGCGAAGTTCGCAAGGCCGGAGACGTTTTCCATTCCGGCGACCAGGAGCTGCGGCTGGAGCCCGTCGTTTGCTCCTCCGTCGAGCACCACGGCGCCGCCCAGCGTTCCCTGGTGCACGTTGGTGTAGATGTTGGATATGAACTGCTCCAGGTCGGCCGCGTTCGTGAACACCCGGCCCCGATCCGGCTGGTTGGAATTCGCGACGGCCAGCGGGTCCGTACACGCCGCCACGACCAGGACGACCAGCCCGCGCGCTACATGACGAAGCTTTCCCATCGCTCCCCCTAGAAGCTGGTCGTGAGCCCGATCGTGAAGCTGCGCGTGTTCGGGAACGAGAATGCGTCGACGGCGTTGATCGCTCCCGACGCGCCCTGACCGCCGCTGCTCCCCAGGGCGAGCGTCGTCCCCGGCTGGGGCGCGAACGCACCGATGCCCACCTCCGGATCGAAGCCGCGATAGCCGGTGATCGTGAACAGGTTGCGGCCCACGACGCTGATGCCCCAATCCCCCACGCCGCCGACCGAGCCCACGTGGTAGGACACCAGCAGCTCGCGCAGCTTTGCGTAGCTCGCGCTCTCGACGGAGTAGTTGTTCGGCATCAGCTGGTCATACAGGCCCCCGAGCCCTGAGAACCCGTCCACCGCCGGCGCCCGATAGTAGTATCCGATGGGCTTGGCCGTCTGGACCGACTTGCCGACCTGGTCCACGTCGTTGGACAGAAAGTCGAGGTGCGCCCAATGCAGCCCCTGGTTCCAGACTTGCTGGCCGATGGCGGCGTCCACGAGGGCATACACGTTCAACCGCTTCCACTGCACGTTCTGGGTGACGGCGAACCGGAAGTCGGGTAGCGCGTGCCCCAGGGCCACGACCCGCGCGGCCTGCGCGTTGTTCGGGTCGCCGCGCAGCAGGATGGGCATCCCCCAATTCATGGCGACGCCCCACGGGCCCTGTGATGCAGGCAGGGACGTTTCCCACAGGTTGTTGGTGATGCCCATGCCGGGGTTGTTCCCGGCGCCGACCCACACGATCCAGCCCTCGTCGTTGGTCTGGAACGCCTGGCCGGGACCGCACTGCGTGTTGAAGGGGGCGGGCAATTGGCTGCAGGTCGTCAGGAACTGGTGGCCGTAAATCGTGCCGTACAGCTCTCCTTCCTTGATCTGGAACATGGAGCCCGTGCCCTGCAGGATCGTTCCCTGGAAGAACGGCGGCACGCCGAGTTTCGTGATCCAGGAACGGTTGTGGTCATACACCACACTCATCGACCACGACACGTCGGAGCGCTGGATCAGCGGCAGGTTGAGCGACAGCTCGTGCGAGATGTTCAGCAGCGTGCCGAGGTTTTGCCACTGGCTGGTGTAGCCCGTGCACGCGCATACCGGGACGGGAAGAATCTGGTTCTCGATCCTGGAGCGGGCATAGGTGGCGGACAGTCCGAAGCGGCCGAACAGCTCCAGGTCCCCGCCCAGCTCCAGCTCGTGGTGCACCTCCGGCCTCAGGTTCCGGTTGCCCAGCACCGCGAGCGCGAGTACGCCGTTCGTGATCGTAAACGTCTCGTATTGCGCCACAAAGGGAGGCAACCCGCCCGCGGTGCCATACGATCCGCGCAGCTTCAGCTCGCTCACCTGGGGGAGCGGCCACCACGGCTCGCGCATCACGAGCCAGCTCCCCGAGACGCGGCCGAACGTCTGCCACCGGTTTCCGGCGCCGTACAGCGAGCTGCCGTCCCGCCGGACCAGCCCCTCGAGAACGTAGCGGTCTTTGTAGTCGAGACCGGCACCGGCGAACAACCCGATCCCTCTGACGCTCGTGGCAGCCGAGCCCACGGCCTGATTCGCCGTCGCATTGCCGAGGGACGTCACGCCCTTGACCGAGAGGGTGTTGCCCTGACCGACCTCGATCGTGCTGTCCCGTTGCTCGTACAGGTACCGCAAGCTCAAGCGTGCTTTGAGGTCAGCGCGGAGGTCATGCCGAAACGTCGCGTTGACGCTCGTGTTCACCGCCTCCTGTCCCGTCGAGCCTTTGAAGATCGAGCCGCCGTTCGTGGCCGGCGTGCTGGTCGTGGTGCGGAACCCCTTGTCGTTGAACTGGGTGAAGTCCACGTTGCGGCGGTCGTAGCCCACGTCCCCCTGAAGATTGAACCAGTTCACGGGGTTGTACTGCACCGTGAGGCCGCCCACGACCCGATTGGTGACGTCCGAGCGCTGGGTGTTCTGCAGCGAGTACAGCGGGTTCTCGTTCTGTGAGCCGCCGCCCTGGAGGTTGGGGCGGATGTACAGCCGCTGCAGGGAGTCCTGCTGCTCCACGTTGACGATCGCCGGCACGCGAGTCAGCCGGAAGAACGCCTGGCCGCCGCCTTCCTGATTGAGGCCGTCCTGAGTGCTGCGGCTGTAGGTCGTGCGCAGGCCGATGTTCCACTTCGAGCCGATGGCCTGATCGACGTTGGCGCGGAACGAGTTGCGCCGGAAGCCCTGCAGAAACCGGATCGCTCCAGGCTCGGTGATGTTGGACGCGCTGGCGTAAAAGCGGGTCGATCCAAATCCTCCCCTCATATCGACGCTGTTGCTGGCGTACACGTGCGGATCGACCGTCTGCGCCACGGCGTTGTAGTTCGTGCCGGGCCAGGGTGCGATTTGGAACCGCTCGCGTCGTGGATCGCCCGAATAGCCGGGCGCCGTACCCGAGAGGGTCGAGCCGGGATCGATGGGGAACCCCTTCGGAGTTCCGGCGAAGTCACCCGGCTGATTGTTGATGCGTGCCTGCTCGGCCGCGTAGTTGAACGTCGTAGCGCACAGCGGCTGCTGGGACACGAGCTGGCAGAACCGTGTGCCGGTCTCGTCCATCAAGAGCGGTTGAAAGTGCGCGAGGCCGAAGTCACGCTCGATATCGCTGACCCCTTCTTCGCTCCGCACTGTGAACGTTACGCCGTCGGGCGTGCCGCGGCCGCTCTTCGTCGTGATGTTGATGACGCCGTTCCCGGCGCGCGCCCCGTACAGCGAGGCGCCCGCGGCCCCCTTGACCACCTCGATCGTCTGGATGTCCTGCGGGTTGATGTCCGGGAGCGAGCCGTTGACGATGACGCCGTCCACGATGTAGAGGGGATCCTGCCCGCGCCCGGTGGCATTGATCGAGGTCGGCCCGCGCAGCAATACTGCCGGCTGCGAGCCCGGCCGACCGCTGTTGGATACGATGTTGGCGGCAATCTTGCCCTGCAGCTGGCGCAGCGGGTCCTCGGCCGCCACAGGCATCCTCGAAGCGTCGATCCGCGTGACGCTGAACGGCACCTTGATCTGCTCGGTCGCTTCCTGCACCCCGGTTACCACGACCTCCTCAAGCAGGTTCGGGTCGGTCGCGAGCGTGAAATCCTCAGCGTGCTCTCCCGCGCTCAGGACCAGTTGTCGCACCGCCGGCTTGTGGCCGATCACGCGGACCTTCAGTGTCACTGCCTGCCCGGCGACGCGCACCGCCGGAATCAGAATCGTGTACGCCCCGGCGCTGTTCGTGTACACACCGACGTTCAGCTCCGCAATCTGTACCGTGGCCGCGGGGAGGGCGTCGCCGCGGTCGTCTATCACGCGACCGCGCACCACCGCCTCCTGTCCCCAGGCTTCCCCTCCCGCGCACACGAGTAGCGCGGCGGACAGCCCAACTCCAGACCAGTGCACACGACGTGGTAGGGTCATACGCGGACTCCTCAGATGAACGATGCGCGGCGGTGAAGCGGGGCCCGGCCAAGCGGCGTCACCGGACAACGATGGTGCGCGACCGCAGGTGGACGAATGTGCGATCGGATCGAACAGCGTGGGTTGTACGCGCCCGGACGGCGCAGCACGAGCGTGACGGTCATGGCCGCTCGGAACGGGTGGATTATTGTAGCAGGCGACCACGCAGCAAGTGTCGCACCGCACAAACTGCGCACGTCATACTCCAATTGTTGTTGGAGTGACGCCACATACCGAGTATCTGGCCGTTGCGGTGACGCCACAGCGGCGCAGTATATATGTTGGAGTCGGAGGAACACTCTTGCGGCTCGGTGGAGTCCTAACGCTGCTCTGGTTCGCCGCGGCACCGTCCGTTCCCGCGGTCGCCCAACATTCGACCGGGGCCATCGTCGGACGGCTGGTTGATCACGAGTCCCGGCAGCCTGTGGGCGGCGCCCGGATCGGCGTGCTCGGTATCGGCAACGAGCTCGAGTCCGACAGCGCGGGCCGGTTCAGCCACACCGGCCTCGCCTCGGGGACCTACGTGTTGCAGGTGCGGGCGATCGGGTATTCAGCCGCGTCGTGGATCGTCGAGGTCGGCGACGGCGAAGTGCACTCCGAGGTATTCGAGCTGCAGCGGCTCCCCTACGTGCTGGACCCGCTCGTGGTCGAGCGCCGGCCGAGCTTCAGCGATGAGCGCCGCGCCGAGTTCCAGCGACGCCGCGCGGCCGGGCGCGGCTATTTCGTGACGGAAGAGGACATCAAGCGCGAGAGCCCGCGGTCACTGGCGGACCTGTTGCGGCATGTGCCGGGCGTGCGCCTGCAATGTCGCGGGTCGATGGCGGGGTGCACCGTGCGCATGGCCCGCGCCCCGCGGGAGTGCCGGCCGGACTTTGTGGTGGACGGCTTCGAAGCTTCGAACGCCACCAGCCTCGACATGCCGACCATCGGGATCATCGGCATCGAGATCTACCGCACCCTATCTGAGACGCCGCTGCAATTCCTTCGCGCCGACAACCAGTGCGGCACCGTTGTCATCTGGACCCAGTCCGGCCGGCGGTAATCACGGCGTTGTTACTTCGAGAAATCCACCTTCGGCGCCTGGGCCGCGCCCGGCGTCTCCAGCTCGAAGTACGGGCGAGCCCCCTTTCCCAGCAGCTTCGCCGTCAACACCTGCGGGAACCGCCGGATGTAGGCGTTGTAGCGGTTTACGGCTTCGTTGTAGTCCTGCCGCGCCACGGCGATGCGGTTTTCGGTTCCCTCGAGCTGGTCCTGCAACGCGCGGAAGTTCTCGTTGGACTTGAGCTGCGGGTAGTTCTCGGCGATGGCGAGCAGGCGGCCGAGCGGAGGCGTCAGCTGCCGGTTGGCCTCCGCCATCTGCTGCAGGTCCCCGCTCTGGACCGCCCCGGCCAGCTTGGCCCGGGCCTCCGCCACTTCGGTAAAGACCGTCCGCTCCTGCTTGGCATAGGCCTTGACCGTTTCGACCAGGTTGGGGATGAGGTCGGCGCGGCGCTGCAGCTGCACCTTGATCTGCGCCGCCGCGGCGTTCACCTGCTCGTCGTACGTCTGAATCGTGTTGTAGCCGCAGCCGACCATAAGCACCACGCCGACCAGCGGGACGAAGCGTTTGAGCGCGTGCACGGGCGTCATCCTCTCTCTATTCGAGACGGTTTACAAAGGCGGCGGTGCCTGCCACCGCCGCGAGATACGCGGTCGCGAGGGGATCACCTTTACCGAGCCGCGGGATCGGGCCGCCCAGCGCGTGCTGCACCAGCGGCGCCAGTCCATCGGCCGCGAAGCCGATGAGGGCGCCCGCGCTTCGAACCAGCTCGGCAGGTGAGGCGGGCGCCGGCCGCCCGGCGAGGCGCAGCACCGAGCGCAGCATGGTGAAGAATCCGCCGGCGCTCCCTACGATGACCCGCGCCAGCTGTTTCGGGTCCTCGTGCAGCGCGGCGTACGCCTGACGCAGTCGCACCAGCTTGCCCATCAGCTCATGCTCGAGCTGGCGCCGCACATCGCCACGCTCTACCCGGATTCCCGGCCACGGGTCGCGGCCCGCGAGCAAGCGGTGCGCGTCGCGCATGTCCTCGTATTCGATGGGGAAGGTGTCCGCCGACTCCCGCCACTCGAGCTCGGTCAGGATGAGCGGTGCCGGGTGGCCTGCGCGGGTCCAGGCGCGCATTGCCGGAGCGAGCGCGGCGAACAAGGCGTCATCCACCGTGTCGCAAATGAGCAGCGTGTTCACGTCGGAGCGGTCCGGAACGTGTGTTCCCCGCGCCCACGATCCGTACAGCAGCAGCGCCACGAGCCGGTCACCCAGTGCGCGAGAGACCTCCGCGGCAAATTGCTCGACCGTCAGTTTCGAGGCCATACTAGAAGCGCCCTCCCGCGCCGCCGCCTGAGAAGCCACCCCCACCGCCGAACCCGCCGAAGCCCCCCCCGCCTCCACCCCCACCCCCTCCACCCCAACCTCCCCCGCCCCATCCACCACCGGCCCACCAGATGCCCCGGCCCCATCGCCGGCGGCCCCGTGCCAGCCGGGACAGGAGGAGCACGGTTACGAAGATGATCCAGAGCAGGGTGGCGCCGCTCGGGAACGAGACGTCGCGCCGCGCGGGACGAGGAGCGGGAGGCGCCGCGCTCAGGGTCACGCCGAACTCCTGTGCGAACGCCTGGGCGATCAGGTCTACGCCGTACGCCAGCCCCGGCCCGTATTCCTCGCGCGCCAGATAGGGAGTCATCGCGTCGCGAATCCGGCCTACGCCCGCGTCCGGGAGGAATCCCTCGGCGCCGCGACCGGTCGCGATGAAGATCTGACCCGTGCCCGGACGGTGATTCTTCGTTGGAACGAGCAGCACCACGACGCCGAGGTTTTTCGCTGGATCGCCCGCCTCGCCCTTCACGCCGACGCCCCATTGCCGGCCGATCTGCAGCGCCACGTCCCCCGCCGGGCGGTCGCCGATATCGGGGAGGGTCACCACGGCGATCTCGCCGCGGGTCTTGGCGCGCACCTCGACGATCACCGCTTCCATGTGCGTGACCGAGGCGGCGTCCAGTACGCCGGCGAAGTCGTTCACGTAGCCTCGCGGGGGCGGTACCTGGACCTGGGCAACGAGCAGTAGGGCCGTGAGTTGCAGCATCGCGCGAGAAGATACTCGGGCGCGAGGGTGCGCGATACCTTGACGCTCGCGACGGGAGACATGAGTATAGGGTTGCAACTGGACGCGCCGTCGCCCCCGAACCGGGAGGCCTCGCATGAAGGCACTCACCGCGTCGATCCTCGCTTCACTGCTCGGCTGCGGACAGGCGGTCAAGCAAAACGAGAGCATGCCGCACCCTCCCGGCACGTTCCTGATCACGGCCGAGCAGATTGAGAGGTCTGGTGCGCACAGCGCCTGGCAGGTCCTGCGCCAGGACGCTCCGATGCTCACGATGCACGAGGATCGAAACGGCCGCCCGCAGAGCATTAGCCGCCGCGGCCGGTCGAGCTTCATACTCGACGAAGCGCCCATGATCATGCTCGACGGCGTGCGCATCCCGGACTTCCACTCGCTCGAGACTATTGATGCCCAGTCAATCTTCACGATCCTGATCTATGACGGCGTGGAAGGCACCACCTACTACGGCACGGACGCCGTAAGCGGCGTCATCGTGATCAAGACCAAGGACGGACAGTCGTAGAAGCAAGAAGGAGGGAGCAACCCTCGCTCCCTCCCCCTACGACCCAACTGCTGGCCCGATCTACGGATTCCGATCGAGGCAAGCTGTGAAGTTGGGGTTGTTCTTCTCCGTCACCGGCACCGGGAAGTTCACGTCGACTCCGTAGTTGGTGAAATTCACTTTGAAATAGGGCCCGGTCGGGAAGACGGTATCAGCCGGTCGCTGGTATCCACCGTTTGCGATCGGCCGCACGAGCCGCCGCAGATCACCGAGGCGGTGCGCGGTGAGCCAGAGCCAGCGCGCCCGCTCGGCAAATAGCAGATTCACGGCCCCGCCCGCCGCCGTTGCGTCCGTCGGGCTCAAGGCGCTCATCGGGCCGATGGGCGCGGCACCGGTCGGATCGAAATAGCTACGCTGGCTTGACGTACGGGGCGTGTTCAGCTGCGTGTAGAACCCGCCGGCCGCCAGCGTATCCCCCGCCTTGAGTGCCGCCTCAGCCTGGATGAGTCGTGCCTCGACACCCGTCGCGACCGTAATCGACGCCTTGCGGCTACCGTAGCGCTGCTGCGACCACAGCACCGTCGACCCGTCGAACCCGGCGCCACCGTCGAAGAACGGTGTCCGCGGGTCGGGTCGGGATCGGAAGAGAAAGCCGTTCCCTCCTTCCGAGTCGGCCACGGCGTAGCGTCCGTCGGTGAAGTTTCCGTTGAACACTCCGTTGTTTTGGCGATCCGTAGTCTCAGAGTGCTCCTCGAGGTAGGCGAAGCTGTCCGCGACCGTGGCGGCCACCGTCGCCGCGTTGGCGAACTGCCCGAGATCGATCAGTGCACGAGCCTTCCCGACGCTCGCGAAGTCGAGCCGGTTCTTTTGGATGCCCTTTTTCTCGGCTCGAGCCGACGCCGTCAAGCCGGTCGTGTCGATAACCGCCGCAGCCGCGAGCGCAGAATCGAAGCGGGCGATCGCCGTGTCAAGCATTTGTGCAGTCGTGAGCGGCTGGCCGTAGATGATTTGCCCAGCCGGTGTCAATTGACTCACCGGCACCCCGGAGCACCACGTTTCGGCGAAGAAGATATACGTGTACCCCGCAAGCGTCAGCGACTCGGCGTAACCGGGATCGTGCGGCGCAAACGCGCCGTAGCGGCCCGCGGCGTTCTCCGCCGAGTGACGAGACTGATGCATGCGGCGGAACCAAAGGTCAACATCTGCGTTGGTCAGCTGGATCGTACGCGCATCCACCTCGATCCGCGTCGGGAACGTCTCGGAATTGATCCATTCGTCGGCCAGAAGGCCGCCGTACATGATGACGCCCTCGGTCCCGCCTGACCCATCGGGATGATCACCGGTGTAGGCGATGGCGAAATCGCCGATCGCGCCGGCCCGAACGGTCCCTAGGGCCGCCGAGTCGCTCAACTGACCCGGTTGCACAATGTCGGGGATCGTGACGCGCAGCGGGTCGTTGCAGCCGACCTGCGGCACGAGCAGCGTGACCCCCACGAGCGCGAGCAGCTTGGTTGTATTCCTCATGGTCGTATCCTCGGCTCAGAAGGTCACGTTCATGCGGGCGACGAACTGCCGCACCGGTGGCTGCGTCAGGAAGTCCGCGACACTGAAGTTGAACTGCCCGGCGTCGTTGATCTCCGGATCCACCCCCCGGTAGTTCGTCCACGTCACCAGGTTGCGACCGCTCACCGTCAGGCTCAGCGCGCTGGCGCCGATGCGCGACGCCCACTCCCCGGGCGCGGTGTACGTCACCGAAACCTCCCGCAGCTTCAAGAAGCCCGCGTCCTGGAAGTAACCGGTCTCGAGCCCGGCAAGCGCCGCCTGAGCCGCCGCTTGATCGGCGAGTGGGATACCGGGAACGCGGATGCCCGCGCAGATCCCGAACAAGCAGCGGAAGCTCTCGGTCGAATTGTCCAGCTTGTTCCCCCAGCGGCCGTCGAGCAGACCGTGCAGGGTGAAATGACCCAACAGCGTGACATCGGTGGAAAACGTTGCGCCGCGGGTAGGAACCGATGACCCCTGGAATGTGTCACTTGCCGCGAACGTCATCTCGGTGGCCGGATTGATGATCCCGTCACCGTTCAGATCTTGGAACGTGTACGACGTGCCCCAATAGCCACCTGCGGGGAATCCGACCTGGTGCCGCTGCGTCGAGCCCCCTAGCCCGAAGATGATCGGGGTGTTTCCCGGGCCGGTGCTCAACACCCGGTTCTTGTTGCCCCAACCGCTAGCGGTGACGCTCCAGATGACGTTCGGAGTGCTCACCAGCTGCGCGGTCACGAGCAACTCGACACCCTTGTTACTCACTTCGCCCAGGTTGTCAAACCGCGTGAAGCTCACGCCCAGGGACGGGGCGACCGGGACCGCTACCAGCGCATCCTTGGAGTTCTTGTTGTAGTACGTCGCCTCGAGGTGTACCCGCTGATTGATCAGGTCGGCGTCAAACCCCGCCTCGATCTCCCGGGTCTGCTCGGGCTTTAGATTGGCGTTGCCCGCTCCTCCGATGGTGATGCCGGGAGCGTCGGTGCCGTTGACTGCCACGGCCACTGGCCGGAAGAACTGCAACGCGTCAAGCACCCCCGGCGCCCGGCCGGACTTGCCCCACGCCGCCCGAAGCCGCACGCTGCCTAGCCAGCTGGGGTGGGGGAAGAACGGCTCCTCCGAGATCACCCACGAGCCGGAGAGCTTCGGGTAGATGATGTCGCTGAAGTTGGTGCCGAACGCCGAGTGCTTGTCGGCACGCAGCGCCCCAGTGATGTACAGCCGGTCGCGCAGGCCGACTTCCTCTTGGACATAGCCGCCCAGGGTCACGGCGGGCGCGGTCGTGTCCCCCACGGTCGGCACGACCACTCCGCCAAGGGCCGTGGTGCCCGCGACCACTTTCCGGCCCGACGCCTGCGTCTGCTGGTAGACGTTCTTGTAGTACTGGACGCCCACCGTGGTATTGGACGTGATGATCGGTGACAGGCGGAACGAGGCGGTCGTCGCAAAGTTCGCCGTGTAGGAGAAGATCTGTGCACGATACTGGAATGCGTTGCCGTCCAATCGCGACTGGTCGAGCGGGATCACATTGGGTGGGGTCAGCTCGTTATCACCCTGGTTGGTGATATCGTACCCCGCGGTTCCCCGCATCGCGAGGAAGCTCGCCGGGCGGAAGTTGACGTTCAGGCCGCCGGTGAAACGCTCGACCCGCTGCGTAGTCGAGATCAGGTTGGCCTGGGTGGGCGTGAGGAAGCGGTAGCCGCCCTTTATGGCGGGAAGCGACGGATTAGCCGGGTTCCCCGTGGGCGCTATCGTGTCCCACGGGAAGCCGAGCAACCCGCTCGACGCGATCCCCTGGTCGTTGTTATCGTTCTGCGGGAGCGCCAGGTTGCTCGTGACGTACCCAACCGTGGCCGTGAGGTCCATCAGTCGGCTCACCTGGTTGCGGATGTTCGCGCGCAGGCTCGTCTTCTTCAGGTCGTTCGACTCGTAGATGCCCTTCTCCCGCTGGAAATCCCCGGAGACGTAGAAGGTCGTGACCTCTGTACCGCCCGATGCGCTCAATCCGTAGTGCTGTCGCACCCCTTGGCGGAACGGCGAGTTCTGCTTGAGCGGATTGAAGCTGTCCACTCCGACGATGGTGCAAGCTCCCGCCGCCTGTGACGTCAGCCGGCACGACGTGCCGCTGGCCCGTCTCGAGAAGAAGTTCGCGGGCCAGTCGGCCCGATCGTTGAGCGTCCCGCCTTCGGCGTACGCGGTCCACTTCGTGGGCCCGGGCCGCCCCTGCTTCGTGCGGAACTGGATCACACCGTTGGCTGCATCGGTGCCATACAGCGCCGCAGCGGAGGGACCCTTCACGACCTCCACAGCTTCGAAGTCGTCGGGGTTGAAGTCGTTCAAGCGAGACGGCGCCTGGCCGCCCACGCCGAGGTTGCCGTCGGCGTTGGCCGTGTTGTCCACTCGAACGCCGTCCACCGTCGCGATCGGCTCGTTCCGCAGCGATAAGCTCGTGGAACCGCGAATCCGGACGCGGGACCCCGTACCGGTCGTGCCGCCGCTCTGCATCACCTCGACGCCTGGGACCCGCGAATTGAGCAGATCCGCGGCGTTCGTCGGCAACACTTGCTGCGCGACCTTGGCGGCGTCGATGGTGCCGACGTTGTTGCCAAGCTCACGCTTCAACTGCTCCTGCCCGGTGGCCGAGACAACAACGGCGTCGAGCGGTACGGCCGCGGCTGTCAGGGCGAAGTCCGCGGTCGCGGTCTCACCAGCTGCCACGGTCACGGGTTGGGTCGCCGTGGCGTATCCGATCAAACGCACCTGCACACTGTACCGGCCGGCGGGCACGTTGGTGATGGTGTAGCGCCCTTCGCGGCTGGTGCGTCCCTGCAGGCTGGTGCCGCTGATGATGACCGCGGCCCCCGGCACCGGCTGCTGGTTCGACTTGTCCGTGATCTGCCCAGCCACCGTACCCTGCTGGGCCTGCACCGGCTCGGCGACGACACCCGCGACTAACAGGATCACTGCCGCGATGCCGAGCAATGGGCGAATACGAAATGCGTTCATGGAGCGTGTCCTCATCCAAAGGGTCTTTGAACGGGATCCGGCCGGCGCGGGCGCACGCTGTCGCGCCCGCGGAGCAGCGCGGTGAGACGGTCGAGCGGGAATCCGGTAGGCCAGCTCCGACGGCCTACCGGCGACTACATCTCCATCGCGCGCGGGAAGAGACGACGGCCGGGGGCGGGGAAGATCGATGACCTGCGCACCAAGTGTGGCACATGTGCCACCCTCCTATGACGGTGAAGGGAAAAGTGGAACGGCTCGGCTAAGCTGCCGCTCGCGTTAGAGAGCCGCAAGGTGAACGGCCGTTCCAAACGGGAACGTAGCGTGCTGTCGACAGCGCGCTCGCTGTCCGGGATTTGTCATGGCCCGCGGCGTCCTTTCGTGGGTCCCGGGCCGGTGCTACGTTCGCGAACCCCATGGCTTCGAACCGTCTCCACGCCCTGCGCCTTCCGGCGGCGCTCGCCGTGCTGCTCCTCGCCGCGCCCGCGTGCTTCATTTTCAACCGCGAGAGCAAGGCCCCCTCGCCCGCAATCGACGTCCCCGAAGGCGAAATCGCGCTCAGCGTGACCAACCACAACTATCTGGACGTGGTCGTCTATGTCCAACATGACGGTCTGCAGACGCGGGTCGGGACGGTGACAGGGTCGTCGTCCGCGGTGTTTTTCCTCCCGGCGCGGTTGCTCGGCCAGGCGCGAGAGATCCGACTCTATGGAGATGCGATCGGGAGCGATGCCTCCGCGCGCACGGACATTCTCGTCGTGCAGCGCGGCCAGTACATCGAGTGGACGCTCGAGACGGACCTGCGCCGCTCGAGCGTCGGGGTGTACTGAGTGGCGCTACTGCTTCGATGGACGACCGCCGCCGGGGCCGAGCGCGGTGCCGCCGCCGAGCAGCGAGAACGCCAGTGTCGTGGCGACCAACCCGCCGGCGCCGACGCCCGCCAACAGCAGGCTCCGCCCCTTCGAGAGCTGCCGCACGTCCAGCGAGGCGATCGCGTCGGTGGGGAGCGTGACCGTTTCACCCTCCCACGAGTACCCGACGCCCCGCTTCGTCTCGACCGACGACACCGACACGAGCAGGCCTCCCTGGTCGCTCGGCCCCAGGTAGCGGCCCCGCACCACGAACACGCTGGGTCCGAGATACCGGGCCAGCTCATCGGAGCCCGCATCGTTGAGCCTCACGGCCAGATAGCTCCCCGGCTCGGGGCTGGGCGTCGTGAGCGGGTTGTAGTTGTAGCATCCTGCCGTGAGGCAAAGCACCGCAGCCAGCACCGTGCTACGCGCAGACCAAGCACTCGTCATAATGAGACCTCCCTATCCTGCCCCACCGAGCGGGCGGTTTCGCCATCAGCGCGGCGCGGGTCCCGTCCCAACGCCCCCGGACGTCGTTCCTCCTACACCGGGCCCGAACGCCGCATACGCCGCGAAGAATCCCGCCAGCGACGCTCCGGCGAGCAGCATCGTCTTGCCCGTCGCCGGCCTCCGCTCTTCCAGCGAGCGGACGAACTCTCCCGGCACCGTCACCGTTTCCCCCTTCCACTCCAGCACTTCCCCGCGTCGGCTCTCCACAGCGAGGACCGATAGCACGAGCCCCCGATCGGTCCCACTCAGGAACCGGCCCCGGACGATCAGGACGTTGGGGCCGATGTACGGCGCGAGCTCCTCGGATCCGGATTCCGTGAGCATTACCGCCAGGTAGGTCGACGGTACCAAGCTCGAGCGTCTAAGCGGCAGGTAGTTGTAGCAACCCGCCTGCAACGACACGGCGACCACCAAAAGGACGAGGCGTGAGCTCATGGCTCTCCTCCACACTCGCTCGAGTCCCCAAGCGTGCGGGGGAGCGGATCCTGACCAGCGATCCGCCCCCCCAATCATACCACCAAGCACGTCATCTCGCACGCCAAGCCCTGCCCCTGCTACCGTGAGTCCCTCATGGCACGCCCTGGACGGTGCAGGCCAGCACATCACCCTTGTTGCGGAATCCATGAGTGGCAAGCTGGACGCTCGGATCCGGGACGTTGGTATTGACGTTCCGCTCGTTCTGCGGATAGAACAACCGCCCGGGCACGTTCCGGAAATTCTGCGAATTCTTCGACGGCGTGAGGTTCGGGATGCAGGTCCGCCGGTAATCGTTGATCGACTCGATGTTCTGG
>WNFP01000113.1_pt1 | contig 56027 bp, 39 predicted proteins | sample 5400201 | NCBI WGS metagenome assembly WNFP01 (sample SAMN13153355, study PRJNA577476) | soil metagenome | isolation source: 115 cm saprolite under Madrone tree | place: USA:California | collected 2016-06-14 | reverse complement strand
TGCTTCTCAAAAATGTTTCTGCGCCGGAGAATCACTGGCTCGGCGTGCGCCTGGTCGGCAAGAAATCGAACCCGGACGCCATCGGTGCAAGAATCACATGGCAGGCAGGCGATCTGAAACGCAGCAAACTAAAGGTGGGAGGCGGCAGTTATCTTTCTTCACACGATCCCCGCGAGGTGCTGGGCATCGGCAAACGCAAGAAAATTGACAGTTTGGAGATCCGCTGGCCTCCACCGAGCGGGCGCACGGAATCGTTCACCGATCTTCCGATCGACCGCTACGTCACCATCGTCGAGGGATCCGGGATCAAGTGATTCCCGATGGAGGCCTCAGTAAGGATAGGCTTCCCCTTGCCGCGCGATTCGAATGCGGTGGTCGGTAAATTTGAAGTGCGCGCCCGGTAACTCCACCTTCGGCATATGGCAGCTTACACACCGCTCGCTTGCCACCGGGCAAGACTTGGCGGTGGAGGAGACAGGCGCCGGATGGCCGGGTGTGCGGATATTTTTCGGCGCCGTTGCTTGTTCCGCACCGCGCGGTGCATGGCACGCCGTGCACTTTGAATCGTAAACAGCGGTGCCAGGTTTCAGATCCTCGTGGGGGTCGTGGCAAGCAGTACAAGCCAATCGCGCGTCCTGGGGATCGTGGCCGCGACTGTTGAACAAGCGATAAGGCTGAAATCGTACGTTGTTGGTGCCCCCCAGGTCGGGCATCATCGCCACGGTGTCCACGCCGCGATGGCAAGCCCCGCAGAACTCCTGCGAAAGAGTTTCGGCATCAAGCTTTTTCGGATTGAAAATGTACAGGCTTTCTTCGGGAGCCAAGAGCATCACTGCGGCATGGCTCGCTCCCGGTCCGTGACAGGTCTCGCAGGTCACGCCGGGAATCAACCGATCCAGCTGCAGTTTGGCATTGCTTACCGCCGCGGTGCCGTGACAGCTGAAACAGTTGCGCGCTTCATCGCCGCTGATGTCGCGGCCTGCGGCTTCCTCCAAGCTCGGCGGCGGATTGAGAAGGTCTCCGATCGTCCAGTCCAATCCATCGATCGCGGTGTAATAACTCACGCGGGCTTCATAAAGCTTTCCGTTGCGGCGGTAGACATAAGTTTGGGCGACATGGGCATTTCCAAACGCGTAGAGAAGCGGCTCACGGATGGTCTCGTTTTCGTTGCTCACACGATACGAGTTTTGTTGGCCGTCACTTACGATCTCGTAAGAGTACGCTCCGGCTCGAAAATTCATCCGCGGGTGGGTTCGCAGCACATCGCTCTCGGCAGCGATACGCAAGGCATGTCCCATCGCCGTGTGGGATTGCCAGCGGCTCTTCTCCGGGTGACAACTCGCGCAAGCCTCTCGACCCGCGAAGCTTTCGCCCGGCATCTCCTGCCGCGGACGAAAATGGGGGAAATCGGCGGCCTTGTGGGTCTGCGACTGCGCGAATGCCAAGCAGGAAAAAAGAAGCAAGCACGGGACGATACGCGAGAAGGGAAGCAAGCGAGCTATTTGACGCGGAAGTACAATTCTCCGATATCGAGACAGGGAGGTAACACCAACCGGATGCTGCCGATTATTTCTCAACGACTCCCTGTCCCTCCACCACGGGGAGAATCCGATCGACGCCCGGAACGACAAGCTCTTCTTTTTTTCCGCTCGGCCAGTGAATCTCGATCTTATCCACTTTGGTAGCGGAACCTAATCCGAAATGAACGCGCTGATCGGAGCTGGAGCCGTAACTCCCTCCGCTTGTGACGTCAGCCCGTTGTCGCACACCCTTCGTGCTAAGGAAAACTTTCGCGCCAACAGCATCCCGCGGACTCTTCGCTCCACCCACCAACTTGAGGGTGATCCAGTGATTGTTGTTCTTCACCACATTCAGAAGCACCGTCGGAGCGGAATCCATGTTGTTCAGGACCACGTCGATGTGGCCATCGTTGAAGAGGTCCCCGAACGCCGCACCTCGAGCGGGGATCACCGCGGCCAAGCCGCTCCCCGTCGCTGGCGGAACTTCCTGAAACTTAACCCCATCGAGATTGCGAAATAGCTGGGGCCTCTCGGCCCAGGTTGTGCCCCAGTCCCGCTGGTCCACCGAGGGGTAGACGTGTCCATTGGCAATGAAAATATCCAAGAGTCCATCGTTGTCGAAATCTAGAAACCCGGCTCCCCACCCCAGGAAGGGAATTGTAGGGCCTCCCAAGCCCGCCCGAAAAGTGACGTCCGAGAAATTGTTGTCGCCATCATTTCTGTAGAGCGTCTTGTAATCGTCTGAGAACGTGGTAATCAAAAAATCCACTTTGCCGTCCCGGTTGTAATCACCCACAGCAATTCCCATAGATGCTTGTGCCAGGCCCTCGTTCGTCAAAGCGAAACCGGACAAATAGCTAACGTCTTCAAAAGTGCCGTCGTGAAGATTGTGAAAGAGGTACCGGGGCACGGAGTCGTTGGCCACTGCCAAATCCACCCAGCCATCATCGTCTGCATCCACAAACACCGAGGCAAGACCGTAGTACCTCTGTGAGTTGGCTACCCCGGCCTTCTGGCTAACGTCGGTGAAGGTACCATCGCCATTGTTGTGGAAGAGATGATCGGTCTCTCCAGGAAGGCCCCTGGGCCCGCACATGGAGAAACGCACGCCACGATACTGGCATGCGCTCAAACTAATTCCACCTTGTCCGCCGACAGGAGGGTGATCAGCGTCGAATTTCACGTAGCCCGGCACAAACAAATCTAGTAAACCGTCACGATCGTAGTCGCCCCAAGTCGGTCCGGCGGACCAGCCTCCTACGGTGACCCCTGCTTTCTCTGCCACATCCGTAAATGTGCCGTCATGATTGTTGTGATAGAGACGGTTCTTGCCATAGTTGGTCACGTAGATATCGGGCCAGCCATCGTTGTCGTAATCGCCCACAGCCACACCAAAGCTCCATCGTTCATTGGCCACGCCGGCCTTTGCAGTTACATCCGTGAAAGTACCGTCGTGGTTGTTGTGGAACAGCATTGCGCGCGGGGCGGGTTCTTTCCCCTTTAGAGCAGCAAATGTGGACCCGTTGAGCAAATAGATGTCCAGCCAGCCGTCATGGTCATAGTCCAGCAAGGCCACGCCTGAACCCGGCGTCTCGAGGATGGTTGCCTTTTCGGGATTCCCCGAGCGGTGGCGGAATTGGTCAAGGCCGGCCCGTTTCGTGATGTCGATGAATACGATTGGGGCGTCGTCCACAAATCCTCCCGCGGTGATCGGGCGGGACATGGCATCTTTCACGGGGGCGTGAGGAGCACCAGTGGCAACTCCCGTGGGTTTCGGTTTTTCCGCCTTACGATCCTCGGGTTCTTGGGTGGCGGCGCCTGACCAGAGCCATGCCGAAATGAAGACAAGCGCGAGAGAACCCCAGGGACGAACATTTCTTCTCATCTCAAATCGTTTCGTTTTTCGTGGCAGCCCTCAGAATTGGTAACTGTTCATACGTCGCGGGCTGCATTTATTTTGCGGCATCCCATCGCTAAAAAGTGTCGCATCTGAGGATCAAGCTTTCTGGAGCCGTGCCAAATAGCATCGCACTTTTTGCGAAGTCGTGCTAGGCTGCGTAAGCGCTTACGTCTGGCAAATGCGAGGAACCATGATTTCTTTACGATGTCTTCCCCTGCGTATTTTCCTGGGTGCGTTCCTTCTACTGAATACGGTTGCCTTGCTCGCCCCATCTGCTCGCTCTCAAACTTCCTTGCTGGCGCCGACCCCACCCATGGGGTGGAACAGTTGGAACAAGTTTGGATGCAACGTCAGCGACAAACTCATTCGCGAGATGGCCGACGCCGTGGTCAGCAGCGGGATGCAGGCGGCCGGCTATCAGTATGTGAATATCGACGACTGTTGGCAGGTGAGTCGCGATCCGCAGGGGACTATCGTTGCGGATCCGCAAAGGTTCCCCTCCGGAATGAAAGCCCTCGCCGACTACGTCCACAGTAAAGGTTTGAAGCTGGGCCTTTACACGGACGCAGGCACGGGCACCTGCGAAAAGCGGCCGGGCAGCCTGAATCATGAAGTCCAGGATGCCAAGACGTATGCCTCTTGGGGAATCGATTATGTGAAGATCGACTGGTGCAACTCGGAGGGTCTCGATCCGGAGGTGCAATATGCAAAACTTCGTGATGCGCTTGCCGAATCCGGGCGTCCTATTGTGTTCAGCATTTGCAACTGGGGCGTGAAGGCGCCGTGGCGGTGGGGACCGAAAACCGGCAATTTGTGGAGGACCACAGGAGACATCAGCGACAGTTACGACAGCATGTCTTTGATTGGGTTTGGACAGAACGGACTGGAAAAATTCGCTGGTCCCGGGCACTGGAATGACCCGGATATGTTGGAAGTGGGCAATGGCCACATGAACCGCGACGAATATCGGACGCATATGGCGCTTTGGGCGCTGCTTGCCGCACCCCTTTTGGCAGGAAACGACCTCCGTGATATGTCTGCAGAAACCAAGGGGCTCCTCACGAATTCCGAGGTCATTGCAGTTGACCAGGACAGCAAGGGGATTCAAGGACGGCGGGTTTGGCAAGAAGGTCCGCTTGAAATTTGGGCCAAGCCACTAGCCGACGGTAGCCAAGCCGTGGGACTCTTCAATCGCAGCGAGTCCGCGATGCAAATGACGCTCGATTTCAAAATGATTGGCGGACCTGCCGCGGCGAAGCTGCGTGACCTCCTCGATCACAAGGATCTGGGCACCGCGCAAAATTCGTATACAACGGGAGTCCCGACGCACGGAGTAGCGCTGCTCAAAGTTTCCAAATAACCTGGATTAAGTAAAATTCATCCGCAAAACGTCTTCAAGGAGCTTTATCGTCGCTGCTTTGGATTGCCATCGGGGCCGGGGATCTTCGCTTTCTCTGGCACCTCGGAGCGGTTGAGCTCGTCTAGCTTTCTGATTGCCGCTCTGGCCTCCTCCTGGCGGCCTAGTTTTGAATAAGTTCGCCCCAGAAGGAAATACGCCTGTTTCATCCGCGGCTCGAGACGCAAGGCTTCATTCAATTCCGGGAGGGCCGCCTCGAATTGTCCGTCTTGAAACAATGCGTTGCCGAGAGCGAACCGACCCGCCGCGGAGCGTGGGACGAGGGCCACCGCCTTCCGCAGCCACTCAATCGCCTGAGGATATTCTTGCTCGTACGTATAACAAGCACCCAACCCGTAAGCGACGTCATAACTCAGCGGTCCATTCTTCTTGGCCTGGGCATAGTAAGCGATAGCTTCATCAAATTTTGACTGGGAACGCTTTAGCTCGGCTAATTCCGTCGAAACCTCCACAGACCGAGGATTTACTTCCAGGGCTCTCTTGAATTCTCGTTCGGCTTCGCTTGCGTTGTCAGCACTTAAAGCAGCTTCGGCGAGAAGTTGGTGGGCGCGGAATGAGTCGGGAGCCAGTGAGAATAGCCGCTCATATTCGCTGTGCGAAAGTTCTTTGGAGACCAGGGACAAGTAATAGAGGGCATCAATGTTTTTCGCATCGGACTCCAGCGCCCTTTGCAGCTCATCAAAAGCTTGCAGAGGCTTACCTTGGGCAAATTCAGCGCGGGCAAGAACCACTCGGACGGCTACATCCTTGGGGTATTTGCTCAGGTGATTCTCGGCCAGTTGAACGGCCAAAGCATTGTCCCCACTATAAAGAGCTCGCCTACATTCGGTTAGCGCCGATGACTGTCCATAAGTGCGGGTCGAGCTGGCCACCACCAGCGTCAGCAACCAGAAAGGGCTTAGTCCCAAGGACAAAGTAAGAAGTTGCGACTTGTGACCTAGCATCTTCATGGAGATTCAAAAGGACGCACGTCCACAATGCGCAGGAATTCCTGGGTCTTTTCTGCTAGCACTTTTTTTAGCTCATCAAACCGTTTAGCTTGAGCTTCTTGCCTGGCATCTTTGGTTCGAGTGTAGAGCATCAAGAGATAGAAGTTCGCGGCGTAATGGTCGGGTTCAATCTTCAATGCGAGTTGAATCTGTTTCTCCGCTTGCTGGTAGTCTCTACGCTTCAGATAGTACTGGCCCAGTTCCGCCAGAGCGTCTGCAAAATCCGATCTAGCTTTCAAGGCTTCCTGCAGTTCGATGAAAGCTTCGTCGAGCAGGCCCTCCTCCAGCGCAATTGCCCCCAAGTAATAATGAGCCCTTGTGGCCGTTCCTGGGGTTCCAGCAGACTCCTTCAGCCAAGGCAGGGCGTGGTCGTAATCTTTGGCACGGAAGAGGGCGGCACCCAGGGCCAGCTTGCCGCGCGGATCCTGCGGTTTCAGTTTAAGATATTTCTCGAAGTATGGAACTGCTTCCGCAGGATCGTGCCGGAAAGCAGAGGCGGCCCCCATCGCATAGTTATAATCCGGATTTTCCGGCTCAAGCTGGACGGCCCTTTCAAACGAATTCCGGGCTTCCGCAATGAGGTTTAGATCCACGCACACAACGCCAAAGTAATAGTGCAAGCTGGCCTTGCCGGGCTCCAGGTCTCTCGCATGCGCCAAGTAGCCAAGGGCCCCCTGATCGTCCTTTTGCAAGTGGGCAATTCGTGCCAACTCCATTAGCAAGCCAACGGAAGATTTTCCGTCAGTGAAAGACTTCTCCAGAGTGGCTCGCGCTTCTGTCAGCCGGCTCATACGTTCATCAGCTGAGCCGAGCGCTTGCAGCAGTGCTGGCCCCAGTTGCTGGTGGCTTTGCAGGCTCTCAAGCAAAGAGACAATGATGTCGTCACGCTTGCCTGGAAGCAGCCCTAACAACGCTTGCTGGGCATCCGGCTCAGAAAAATCCGCAGCGGCCATAAGCCTTACGGCCGCATCGTCAGCGTCCTTGCGATTCCCGAGTCCAGCGTAATCGGCGCACTGGATGGATAGTGTTTGTGCACTGCTCCTCTGCTCGGCAGAGAGACGCGAAATACGATCGAGCGACTCTTGGTAGTGGCCTTGTTGCAAGAAAAGCGCCGCGCTCTGATAATTGGCTTCAGCGTTCACCGCGTCATAATCGAGCACTCGTCTATAAACGTCGAGCGCCTTGCGCCGCGCCTGCGGATCGGCGGCGATATTCTCTTGATACAGCCGTCCTAAATTCAGGTAAGCTCCCGTGAATCTCGGGGCCTTTGCAATTGCTCGGCGAAAGCTCTTCTCCGCTGCGATGTAATCGGCTTGCTGAGCCTCGACGATGCCAAGCAGGTTGTCAAATCCCTCGTCCGTCGGAAACTCTTTAGCAGCCCCGGCAAGCTCCAGGTGTGCTTTCTCGAGATCGTGTTCCTGTATTAATTGTTGAATTCGCAGAATTTTCTGGTCTCTCTCGCTAGCCCGAAGCTGCGCAGAATAAGCAAAACCCAAACGCGAAGAGCAGAAGAAAGCCGCAAGAGCCACTACAGGAATTGGCCAGCGCGATCGCATCAGGAGCCACCGTTAGGCTTTTCTCTCATGGGCGATTGTGAAGTCTACCGAGACAATTATATGTAGGCGGTTCGTTCGTTTCCATAGGAGGGCTCTCCTGCGCTGGTTTATACTGTCTCGGAGTTGCGTGTGCCTACAACGTTGCGGTGGATCATGCGATCTAGAGATCCTTTTTGGAGGTGCCTGCATAGCAAGACTCTACTGTTGCTGTTTCTCGTCGCGGCAACTCGGTGTGCTGCGCAGGAAACTCCGCCGCCTTCGCTCGAAGCCCAGGTGGCCGCAGGCATAGAGGCGTTGAAGTCCGGCGATCTCGACTCGGCAGAAAAGGTCTTCTCGAGTGCCCTCCGTCAAGGAATCAAGCGTCCGCTCGTCTATCACAACCTGGGTGTGATTGCCCAAATGCGCGGCAAGCATTTGGAAGCTGTCCAGGAGTTTCGCGAAGCGTTGGCCCTCCAACCTACTTATGGTCCCTCACGGCTGCTAATGGGAGCCAGCCTGCTGGCACTGGGAAGAAAAGCGGAAGCTGTACGCGAGCTCCAGCGCGCGGTCAGGTTGATGCCGCAGCATCCCCAGGCCCACCTCCAGTTGGCAAAAGCGTATGAGGCCTGGGAAAACTGGATCGCCGCGGCTCAACAACTCCAGAAGCTTGTCGAGTTGGCTCCGGAGGAACCGGAATACTCCTATCAATTAGGCAACGCCTGGATGAGGCTTTCCGGCTGGTCGTATCAGCAGATCGCGCGAATCGACCCGAATTCCGCGCGATTGCAACAGGGTCTTGGACAAGAATATGCCGTTCAGGAAAAATACGACCTAGCGCTTGCCGCCTTCCAGCGTGCCGCGGAAGCAGATCCCCAATTGCCCGAAGTTCATTTGGCGATTGGCTCGATTCTATTGGAGCAGAAGAAATACGACCAAGCGCTCGCGGAAATTGCACTGGAGCTGAAGCTCGTGCCCGCAAGTAAGGCTGCCGCAGAACTGAAGACAAGGATTGAAAATGCGAAGGCTGGTTCAGTGCCTTGATTGGCAAGCCGTGGTGAAAAAAAAGGGATGGATCATAGCCCTGGCTCCAGCAGTCTTCTGTCAAACGCTGCCCGTTTGCGCTCAAATCGCTGTGTTGCAGCAAGACGACCCCTCCACATCAAGTTTCTCGCTCCAGCTCATGGAACTGCAGTTAGATCCGTTACGCCTCACGGAGCTTGAAAAAGCGATTAACGTGCGAGACTACAAGCCTGCCGAAAAGATCCTGGTTGAAGAGGCCGAACGAGACCCGAGATCGCCCCGTTCCGCAAAACTACTGGCGATTGCCGGGGGGATTTTCTTCCTCGACGCTCAATACCTGGAAGCTGCCGTCGCCTGGAAAAAGGCCGAGGCTATTGCCCCGCTCGACGATCGGAGCCGGTTCACCCTGGCCATGGCCTACGTCAAACTCAATCGGCGCGATGGGGCGCGCGCGGAATTGGATAAGCTTGCGGCGGCACAGCCGCAAAATCCGCTCTTTTTGTATTGGCTCGGCCGTCTAGATTACGACGCGCGGGACTACAGTTCCGCCATCACCCGGTTGCAAAGAGTCATCGAACTGGATCCGAAAATGATGCGCGCTTATGACACTTTGGGGCTTTGCTTCGACTACCTTGGTAAGTTCGATGAGGCGGTAAAGAACTACAATCGCGCCGTGGAGCTGAACCGGCTGCAATCGAAGCCCTCTCCTTGGCCGCACGTGGATTTAGCCATTTCTTTCATTGCCCTAAACCGACTGCCTGAAGCGGAAAAGAACCTTCGCGAGGCAGTCGGCTATGATCCGCGGCTTCCGCAGGCGCACTATCAACTCGGCCGGGTTTTGGAGATGCAAGGCCACTATCAGGCGGGGGTGGAGTCGCTCAAAAAAGCGGTAGCCCTGAATGCCGAATACCCCGAGCCACATTATCTGCTTGGCAAAATCTATCACCGGCTAGGAAACGATCCGCTTTCCAAAACGGAGATCGCTCGATTCACGGAGCTCAAGAGCGCCAGTGAAGCGCAGGCTGCCCCGGAGTCCCAGAAAAAACAGATGTAGCGATCGTCCCTCCTCTCATTTCCTGGTGAGCTGTCGCGGCGAAACTTTGGCTCCAAAGAAAACAGCGCCCCGACTCTTCATCGGGGCGCCGCTCGTTTGGCATGTTTAAGGCGTCCGCTTGTCAGAACTCAATTCTTGCGCCCAACTGAATTCTTCGCGGCGAGCTGACATTGCCCGTCCAGCCGCCGAAGCTCGTTGAGCTAATATCCGTGTTGAACGCGTTATTTCCACCAATGTTGAAATTGCCGTCGTTGACGAACAAATGGAGGTTAAACGCATTATAAAATTCGGCGCGGAAGACGAAGTTAACTCGCTCATTGATCTTGGTGTTCTTGGTTAGCGCAAAGTCCACGTTTTTGTAGTTCGGTCCTCGGAAGCCAAAAATGCGCGGACCCTTACCTGTGTATCCGTACACTCCGGTGCAGCCCGGGCACCCTCCTGCAGGTTCGAAATCTGTCAGAGGCTCAAATGCGGTTATGTTGAGCAGTGGCCCCTTGGCAGGATCGAAACTATTGGGATTTTGCAAGAAAGGATTCGCTCCCGAAACGATCCCAGGCAAGCAACCTTGTCCCGTGTAAGTGGTAAGGCACTGTCCCGAACGGACCCACAGCGGAGTACCCTTCGAGTAGCGAATGATCGGGCTGATTTGCCAGCCTCCCACTAGACGGTCAATAGCGTTGTTATCGTGCAGATACTGTTGCCCTTTGCCGAAAGGCAGTTCGTAAACGAAAGCTGCGGAAATTGTCTGTGGAACGTCATCGGGCGCAAGGGAGCGATTGCGTTTCTCCTCGAACGGTGAGATCACCCCTTGCGAGGAGTTCCATGTGGAGGCGGCACTCTGCGTATTGTCCGCCGCATCGGTGATGAGTTTCGAGTTCGTGTAGGCCACCAGCATGTAAAGGCCCTTGCTGTAACGCTTCTCGAACTTCAACTGGAACGAATGATACATGGAGCTGCCGTGATTCTCGTTGAGTCCTTGAAGCTTGTCGCAGAACTGTGGGAATGCGAGCAGCGCCTGACCGACGGTCGGAGAACAATTGCCGGCGGCATTGAGTTCTCCTATCCAGCCAGGGTATGGCGGAGTAACTCCGAAAAGTGTCTGGTTGTCGGACGTAAACGGAACATTTAGCTCAGGCACGTAACTGCAGTTCGCCCCCGAAGCTGGATTGCCAGTGGCGCAGGACGGATCAAGGGGGGTGGTATTGGCTTCAAGAGTCTGAATCTTCGAATCGAACGGGTTCAGAACATTAACCGGATTCAAGCTCGAAGGCAGCCGAGAGCCTTTGTTTGCCACGTAGGCCACACTCAGGAAAACATTTTGCGGCAGTTGCCGTTCGATCGTCAGGTTCCATTGCTGAGAGTACGACCGCCGGTTGGCGTCCAACGGACGGTATAGGATACCGTGACCGTTGTTGAAGGACCCCGAGATAAAAGGCGGGGCCTGGGCGGGTGCCGGAACGCCATTGTCCAGATAAAAGGATGGGTCAGATTGGTTGGTGGTGGGATCCTTCAGCGTGCCGAAGGATTGATTTAGGTTGTACCCATCCAGTGATATTCCTCCACCCCAACCCGGGTAGAACGCCTGTGTGAAGAATACGCCGTAACCTGCTCGAACTACCGTCTTCTGATCGTAGGAGTAGGCCACGCTCAACCTCGGCGCAAAACCCCTCCGCCACGGCTTCTCTGGGTACTCTGAGCCGTAACAAGCAGGCTGGCAAGACGAGCCATTCCCCGCGAAGGCCAACCGGCCCGGTATTCCGTCCGGATTCTTCCCTGTGGGGTCGAAGAACGAAAGGTGGTTGAACTTCTCTCGCGATGGCGAAAAGTAATCCCACCGCACACCAAAGTTCGCGGTGAATTTTGTAGTCACCTTCCACGAGTCATTTACGTGCAGCGCCCAGGATTTCTGGCGCGGGAACCAGGCGCTCACCGTTCGACGGTCAACCGAATCGCCCGTCACGGCCCCGAGCAGAAAATCCGCAATCGGAGCACCGCTATTAAGGCCTGGTATTGCCGTGGCTGAACCCGTGAAGCGGTAGCTTCCTGCCTCATTGGTGTGCTGGTGAATATTGCCCTGGATATTTCTCCAATCAAAGCCAAACGTGATCGTATGGTGTCCGATGATTTTGTTCGCGGTGTCATTCAGGTCCCAGGTCGAGCGGGTGGTGACGTTCCCGTTTGGCGGGCCGGTGCTATTCGAAATCTGGTTGAAGGTGGTAAACGTGAATTGGGGCAGTGAGTTGTTGCTTACTGCTCCCGTCACGGCCGGTAAGGTTTTGGCCTGAGCGGCAGCCAGGACCTCCGGCTCGGAACCATAACCTTCGTTGCGGTTCAGGTATCCAAGGGTCACGTGGTTGGTCATGGTTGTCGAAAAGGTGTGCTCCCAGTTGAACCGCGCGATCGGCGAATTCTGGGGCCGCGTCGGGGACTCGGTCGAAATGATCGCGGGAAGTGCGGTCGCCGTGTTGTAGCCCGTAAACTGGCGCCACCAGAAGAAATAGAAGTGATCCTTGTCTCCGTAGTTGTGGTCAATACGCGTCATGAAAACGTTGCTGTTCGAGACCAGCGAATCGGGTACCGGCTTGGCCAGCGTGTAATTGTTGAACGGCTGAGTATTTGTAGGCTGCGGCATTACGGCAAGGTAAGCCTGGGCGATTGGGCTGATGCAACCCGCAGGGATAATATTCCCGGGAAATTGCTGCCCTGGTCCTACCCCGGCAGCGGTTTGACAAGCAGCGCTGGCATTGCCCGGCATGTAAATAGGGATCAGGTTGCCGCTGCTGTTCTTCCAGTCCGTGAAGTTCCCGCCGCGCTCCAGGACGGAAGGAATCGAGAGAGTGGGAACATTCGAGCCGCCGGCCTGGTGAAATGCTTCCCAGTCAAAATAGAAGAACGAATGATGCTTGGAGGTCCCGTGGTAAAGGAACGGTATCTTGATCGGGCCACCGAAGTTCGCGCCAAAGTCATGCTCGTTGTCGGACGGGCGGCGGTCGCAACCCGCGCCGCTGCAACTTGAATTCCAGGGCGCCGCATTGAATACCTTGTTCCGGGCATACTCAAATGCTGCTCCGTGATATTGGTTCCCGCCAGACTTGCTGACCATGGTGATCTGACCCGAAGAAGATGACCCATACTCGGGAGCGTAGGCCGACGTGAGAACCTTTACCTCCTGCACCATGTCGGGCGACATCTGGAAATCGCCCTGGATGGAGACCATGCCGCTCTGGCTCATGAAGCCTTCCTGCATGGTTGCACCATCGAGAAGGGCTTCGTCGCCGGACTGTAAACCGCCGTTGATTCGGGCGTTGAAAGCCTCATTGCTGCTGCCTGTGGACACGCCGGGGAGAAGCACGGCGAAGCTGGCCGACGAGCGGGGCTTGCCCGACACGATCAACGGCAGGTCCTTGACCATTTCAGGATCAATGCCTCCCTGAACCGTTCCGTTGTCGTAGTTGATGAGGGTATTCTCGCCCTCTACCGTGACGGTCTCGGACGTGGTCCCTACCTTTAATGTCGCATCCGCACGACCCGACTGATTAATTGTCAGGACAATGCCCTTCTGAACGTAGTTTTGGAACCCAGCTTTGACGACTTTCAGGTCATAAGTTCCGGGAGTCACATTGCGAAAGGTATATTCGCCCCGCTCATTGGAAGTGGCTTTTGCCTCGAAGCTGGTCGCTTGACTGACCAGGGTCAGTTCGGCGTCGGCCACGGCGGCGCCAGAAGGGTCCAACACAGTACCGCCCAAGGTCGCGTTTCCAATTTGTGCGCGTGCGGAAAGGGCCAGCACAAACGACCCCAGACAGAATGCCACTAAGAAGCCAAAACGAAAGATCGCCGAACTAGAAAGTTTGTGGAACATAACGTCATCACCTCGCCGTTAGACTCCCTTGCAAGGTCCCCCAAGAGCTGAATTCCAAGGAAGGCCCCACTCCCGGAACGCAAAGGCCTGAACGTAAGCGCTTACGTCCCTAATGGTTTTGGATTATTCGCGCCACCGTTTCCCCTGTCAAGGGCAAAATCAAAATATCTGCTTTTCTCAATCGACGTTTCCTATCGCGCGTTAGCTCCCCATGATCTAAACAGCCCCTCCAAACGTACCCTTCCCTGAGACCATGAGCCATCAGCGATAATTCTTCGCGGGCAATCGAGAACGGCTAAGTTACACGGCCATCCCCCTTCAGAAACTCTTGCATTGTTACCATCTATGTTTTGAGTCTGTGTTTCAAACTTGAATTTCTGAAGGTTCAGTTCAGGAATACTGAAGAGCTGCGATTTTGCGGTGGAGAGCCGACTTAGGCATTGCCTTATGAATCCGAAACACTGAGAGTTTCAGGATCATCCCTGGAACGGAGCTTACTTCAATAACGGGGCTGCGTCCGTAGACTGCCGAACCAGTAGTTGAGTGGAGATTCTGATTTCGCGGCCCTCAGCGGAATTCGTTTGTAATACAGCCTCGACGGCGGCAGTGCCGATTTCGGTTCGCGGGATCATGATCGTAGTGAGCCGGGGATCGGTCAGCTCGGCAAGGGAAATATCGTCGCAGCCCACCACGGAAACATCTTTCGGAACTTGCAGACCTGCGCGTCTCAGCTCACGCAAGGCTCCCACAGCCATTAAATCATTGGCGGCGAGGACCGCTGTTGGTCTGCTCTTCAACCTCAACATTTCTCGTACCACCTGCTCTCCACTCTCCAGTTTGAAATTTCCTTCCAGAATCAACGGTTCTGTGTGCAGTGACGCTCGATGATTCGTCATCGTTTCGAGGAAAGCCTGCCGCCTGAATTGTGCCGATTTGAAGCGCACCGGGCCACTTATGAAAGCGATCTGCCGGTGGCCAAGCTCAAGGAGATGTTCAACCGCTTCATGAACACCTTTTTCATAATTTACTCGGATATTGCTAGTATGCGGGCCTACCTTTCCGATATCGAGAAAAACTACCGCAATTTCGCGCGATGACAGGCGCTCGATCACGGAAAGATCCATCTCCGTCGTTAGAATCATGACACCACGAACCCTCAATTCCAACAAACGCTGCACGTATCGGGCGTCGCGCGCAGGCTCGTAATTGGTATTCAGCACAATGACGTCATAGCCCAGTTCGAGCGCTCTTTCCTGAATGGACTTCACAAGGTCTGGGAAAAACGGGTTAGTAATGTCTGAAATAATCAGTCCCAGCGTGCGGCTCTGACCAGACGCCAGATTGCGCGCGTGTATGTTGGGCGTGTAGCCTACATTTTCAATCGCGCCCAGAACCCTTCGTTTCGTTTCATCGCTGACGTAGCGCGTCTTATTGATGACATGCGAAACGGTAGCGGTGGACACGCCGGACAACTTGGCGACGTCTTTTATTCTAACGCCACTCATACTCGAGCCTTGTCCTTAAGGTCCGTCTGGCGGCGCAAAGTCGGAAGAGATGAAGCTGTATTTCTCATCTCACTACTCTATGGGAAATCGTTCGCGGAGCAATGTTACAACAGCCTCCTTCGAGTCAAGGGCTTCTTTTTCTGCAATTTTACTCTCTATGTATTCAGAAAACTTCAATTCCCGTCGGCGACCGGCGCAGCTTCTCGGGACCACCGCAAACCACACGGCAGCGGCCGTTTCGCGCCCCCCACGAGACTGCGCCGTGTTTCTCGGTCCTTCAAGAACCGGCGCCGGGGCCGACCGCCACAACAAAGTATGTCGCTCGGGTGGTGCCCACATTCTTGATCCCATGCTGGTCATTGGAACGCACGAATCCGACTGAGCCGGGCCCGAGACGGTAGCTCGTGCCGTTGACGGTCAGCTCGACCGTCCCTTCTCGAATCAGCCACATTTCGGAGTGCACATGGTGGTGGGCCGCGTGGGGCGTCCCGCCCGGAGGCAGCGTCGTTTCATGCACCTCCAAGGACTCCCCGGTGGCCAGCTTGCCCTTCAGAACGTCGCGGATCTCCGCGTTGTTCGGCGTTCGAATGGGCAGCGCTTCGAACGGATACATTGCCGATGGCATGGATTCCTCTTGGGCGGCCACGCCCTCGGGCCGCAGAACGGCGGGGAACAGAGCTGCCGGAAGCAAGAGGCATAGGTCACGTCGCCTGATGGACATTTACATCTCCTTTTGCAATTCGCAAACGCCTGGTTCACCCCATTCGACCAAATGCTGCCAGGGAAGCCCCTCGACATCGAGACAAAGAATCTTTAGCATGCCGTCATTTGTCAAGGGCCGCGGTTTCGGCCAAACCTTCGGTACGGGTCGCGAAGTGAGCGAACAGATGGCAGTACAGAGAAACAGCAACCTCGTGGATTCTGGCAATCCCAACGCCACGCGAAGGCCGGAGACAGACCGTGAGCTGCTGGAAGTCGCGGCGACTTCGTTTGTGGTTCTGTTTTGCGTCATAGGCATGGTTTTGCTGTGTGCCGCAGCGGTTCTCGGGCTGCCCATGGTACCGAGACCAGCATGAACACGCTCGAGATTCTGCGGCTGGGCACGGTAAAGGATGTAAAGCGTTTTGAAGATCATGTTCACTCACTGGGATTGACGATTCCCTGCGATCGCGAGCTAGCGAGCGGTACCGATCGACCGCTCGGATGGCCGCTCGCGCGCGGCGAAATCAAGATCGGCAACCGCATCGCCGTTCATCCGATGGAAGGGTGGGATGCCACTGCGGATGGGAATCCGAGCGAGCACACCATCCACCGCTGGAAAAAATTCGGACGAAGCGGGGGAAAACTAATCTGGGGAGGTGAAGCGGTCGCGGTCTCGCACCAAGGGCGCGCGAATCCGAATCAGCTGGTGATGGCGCGGCATACCCAAGGGGGATTGGCGGGATTGCGAAAAACCCTGGTTGAAGAACATAAGCGGACCACGGGCTCGGAGGAAGGACTCTTCATCGGATTGCAGTTGACGCATTCCGGACGCTATTGCCGGCCGAATGCTCACGATCGAGCGGAGCCGCGCATTCTTTATCATCATCCGATCTTGGATCAAAAAGTGGGATTGTCTCCTGATTATCTAGTTCTGACCGACGGCGAAATCGGTGCGATCATCGATGAATTTCATCGCGCGGCGAAAATGGCGCAGGAATTAGGCTTCGACTTCGTGGACATCAAGCATTGCCACGGATACCTGGGGCACGAATTCCTGAGCGCGCATACGCGAGCAGGAAACTACGGCGGCAGTTTCAAGAACCGCACACGGTTCTTGCGGGAAGTGGTCGAAGGGATCCGCTCGATGGCGCCAGGGATTCACATCGGCGTGCGGCTCTCGGCGTTTGACACCGTGCCATTTCGTCCCGATCCGTCGCAATCGGCGAAGGGAAAGCTGGGACCGGGCATTCCCGAATCGCAGGACAGCTTGATTCCTTACCGCTGGGGATTCGGCGTGAATCCGTTCCGCCCCACCGAGGCGGATCTCACCGAGACGATCCGGTTTCTGTCCTTGCTCGAAGATCTGGAGGTCCGGCTTGTGAACATCACCGCGGGCAGTCCCTATTACAACCCGCATATTCAACGGCCGGCGCTTTATCCGCCATCGGATGGGTATCAGCCTCCGGAAGATCCCCTGGTTGGCGTGGCCCGGCAGATGAAAGTCACGCAACAATTGAAGCGGCTCTTTCCGAACCTAATCCTGGTGGGAACGGCTTACAGTTACTTGCAGGATTTTCTGCCCCACGTGGCGCAAGCAGCCGTGCGCCAGGGATGGGTGGACGCAGTTGGTCTGGGAAGAATGATTTTGACTTATCCTGAGTTGCTCTGGGACGCCAACGAAGGAAAAATCATTGAACACAGGCGAATTTGTCGAACGTTCAGCGATTGCACAACGGCGCCCCGGAAGGGCTTGCCTTCCGGTTGCTATCCGCTGGACAGTTACTACAAGACTTCCGCACTGGCGGAGCAGCTGAAGATTGCTAAAGCCAAGCGATGAAAATCGGATCCATCAATCAGCGGCAACAACTTGGCCGCAAGGTGCAGGGCATCGCCGCGGCGCTCCTGCCATTTAAAGCCAATGGGCGAATTGCGGTCGAAGCTTTTCAAAATCATCTGCGTGCCACCCAAAGCGCCGGATTGATGAATGCCGTGAACATGGACACCGGCTACGTCAATTATCTGAGCGCAACGGAAAAACTTGACGTGCTGCGCTGGACCCGAGAAGCGCTGGGCACCGACGCGCAATTTGTAGGCGGCGCCTATATCGAAGGGCAGCCTGGAGACATCGTCGAACTCTACCGAAAGCAGATGGATGCCATTGTGCGACAAGGCGGAATTCCAATTTTGTTTCAAACCAGCCGGCTGCACGGGAAATCCGCCGCCGAGAAAGCGGCGGCTTATCGGGCAACGTGCCGGGGATACGCGCACGTGCTAGCCTTCGAGCTGGGACCAGTGTTTGCCCCGAACGGAGAAATCTTTGATGAAGAAACTTTTCGGTGGTTGATGGACATCCCCGAAATCAAGGGAATGAAACATTCTTCACTCGATCGGCTGGTCGAGCTGGAGCGGCTCGCGCTCCGCGACGCGCACCGGCCGGATTTCCGCATCTTCACGGGAAACGATCTGGGCATCAATATGATCGAGTACGGATCGGATTATTTGCTGGGACTGGCGACGTTTGCCCCGGAGAAATTCGCCGAACGCGACCGGCTCTGGGAGGCGGGTGATCCTGCGTATTACGCCTTGTCGGATGCGCTGCAGTACTTGGGAAACGTGGCGTTTCGCGAGCCAGTTCCGGCGTACAAACATTCCGCTGCGGTGTTTTTGCATTCGACGGGGAGGATGCCGACGGACCTTCCCCATCCGAGGAATCCTCAACGTCCGCCTTGGGAAGTGGAGATTCTTCAAGATTGTGCGCGGCGGCTGGGTCTTTAGGGGTTCAGCTCGGACTTCTGCTTAACTTTCGTTCCGGTGCGGGCTGAAGCCAATGGATGTCCGTGAAGCCCTTCTCTATCTGCATGGAAATTGCGCCTTGGCTCTTAGGAGCACACCTCGGGCTCTGACGATTGCCGCTACTTCGTCTGGTGTTGCGAAGCGAGTGTTGTATCCGACATACACCCCTAGGTCCCGGATTGCACGCACTATTGTAACGTCTTAAGGCTCGCTTACACTGCCCTGAAGTGCTGCGCTTGCGCTCGCCACTGGGGCAAAAAGGAGTAACGGATCTGTTCCGGTAGACGTATGCTAGATACAGGTAACACCCGCCCGTTGCCGGTTCGGAGGCCTTCTCGGTGGCCGGTTTCGAGTCTTGTCGCCCGGAACGTTTTATCGGGAAAGAAACGGATTCGACGTAGTTCCACGTCATAATTCATGAAGTCGGTGATTGGACCGCTGCGCATTTTGGGTGAGGAGGTCCATAGTGTCCGGAGCCTTTGGGCGTTTTTGGTCACTTGGTTTCCTGGCGGGATTCGCTGCCATCACGAGCAGCGTAGCGCTGGGGCAATGGCAGTCCGTCTCTTCCCCAAAGCAGCCCATCGATAACAGCCAGCGCGTCACCCTCCGAGGCAACATACATCCGCTAGCCCAGGCTCGCTACGACCAGGGTGCGGTTGTTGATTCGTTTCCAGCTGAACGCATGCTTCTCCTTCTTAAGCGCTCTCCCGCCCGGGATACCGCGCTTCGCCAGTTTATTGAGGATGCCCACGCTCCTGGCCGTCGCAGCTATCACAAGTGGCTCACGCCGGAGCAGTTCGGCAAGCTGTACGGCCCGGCGGAGTCGGATGTCGCGGCGGTGATCGCATGGCTCCAGTCGCATGGCTTTTCCGTAGCCCGCGTCAGCAGGGGCAAAACAGCCATTGAATTCTCCGGCAACGCCGGGCAAATCCGCGGGGCCTTCCACACGGAAATCCACACCTATCTCGTTCAGGGAGAAGAGCATCACGCCAACGATCGCGATCCTCAAATTCCCGCCGGGCTCGCGCCGGTCGTCGCGGGAATCACCGCGATGAACGATTTCCGGCCGAAGTCGCACAGCGTGGTGCTTGGCAGAGCCACCTATGAACTCAGCACACACCAGGTGAGGTCGGAGTGGACACTCCATCCCTTCGCTTTGGCGCTGGCCCCTAGTGATTTCGCTGTTCAGTACGACCTGAATCCCCTCTACGGCGCAGGCATCAAGGGCGACGGTGTGACCATCGGCATTATTGGTGCCTCCAACGTCGACCCTGCGATCGTTGCCGCGTATCGCGCCCTTTTTGGTCTGCCCGCCAAGGCGCTCAACGTGGTCGTCGACGGCCAGGATCCTGGCCTGAATGGGGCCGCCCTTGAATCCTACCTCGATGTTGAACTTGCCGGCGCGGTGGCGCCAGGCGCCACAATCAATCTCTACACTTCCGCCGACAGCGCTCTCGAATCCGGTCTAAATCTTGCTGCCTTGCGGGCAGTCGATGACGACCAGGCCGCCGTCCTCAGTACCAGCTACGGGAACTGCGAACAATTTCTTGGTTCGGCCGGAAACCAATTCTGGGCCGCCGTGTGGGAACAGGCCGCCGCCCAAGGACAGACGTCCTTCGTCTCCGCCGGGGACGGCGGCTCAGCGGGCTGCGATAACTTCGACATCCCGCAGGTCGCGCAACAAGGGCTTGGCGTGAACGGTTTCTCCTCCACTCCTTGGAACATATCTGTCGGGGGCACCGACTTCTTCTACAGCACCTTCAACGCCACCGCTGCCGCACAGAACGCTGAGCTGGCGACCTTCTGGAACCTCACGCCAACGACGCTGCCAGCCAACTCTCTCCTCAAACCTATTCCCGAACAACCCTGGAACCACGCCTTTGGCTTTAACCTTTCGACCGGAGGAGTGTTTAGCTCGGACAACCCGACCATCGTGGCCGGCAGCGGTGGCGCCAGCAGTTGTACTGCGGGCGTCGTTGCCTCCAGCGGCTCGTTTGCCTCCTGCTCTGGCGGCTATCCCAAGCCAGCCTGGCAAACAGGCAGTGGCGTGCCCGCCGACGGGGTACGCGACCTTCCCGATATTTCTCTGTTCGCCGCCGACAACGCGAACGATAGCTTCTATCCCATTTGCGCCTTTTCTGACGATTGCATTCCGGGCGGGGAGGGCGTAAGGATCGTGGGTGTCGGCGGCACTTCTGCTTCTTCGCCGGCCATCGCCGGCATTATGGCCCTCATCAACCAGAAATACGGGCTACAGGGCCAAGCCAACTTCACACTCTATCCGCTTGCCGCACAGCATCCCTCGGTATTCCATGACATCGCGATCAGTAGCAACAACGTGCCTTGCCAGCAGGGCACGCCTTCCTGCGCACTCAGCATGCTGAACGACAACACCAAAGGTTTTTACACCCTGGGCCAATACTATGCGGGCGCAGGCTATGATCAGGCCACCGGCCTCGGCAGCGTCGACGCCGCTCTGCTCCTCAAGTACTGGACTTCGCTGCAATTCACGCCCACGACCACCACACTTAGCCTTAGCCCCACGAGTTTTACACACGGGACTGCCGTCACCGTCAGCATCGGCGTGAACGGTAATGGCGGCACGCCTTCTGGCCAGGTTGGCCTGGTGACCACTGCCACTCCTCCCGTCAATACCGGCGTGGGCGAACTAGCGCTCGAAGGCGGCACGGTAGCAAGCAGTTTCAAGAATTTTCCCGGCGGGCAATACGATGTCATTGCGAAATACACCGGCGACATCATCTTCGCGCCAAGCAGTTCTTCTCCGGTGACCCTCAATATGGCCCCGGAAGCCAGCACTACGTCTGTCTTTGGAAGCTACTTCAACTTCAACAGCCTTTTATTCGTCAGTATCTCCGACGGTGGTAGCTACCCATACGGTTCCTACATCACCATCGATGCCCAACCCACAGGTGTCAATGCGGCCCCAGGTTCAACGGATGGAATCGCCACGGGAACCGCCAACTTTCTCGATACGGCGAGCACTGGCACAGCCAGCTCCGGCCCGGTCAGTCTCACCTCCAACGGTGTGGCTGAGTGGATCCCCAGCAGTGGATTCCCAGCCGGAACGCATAGTCTAAGTGCCAGCTACTCAGGCGACGCTAGCTTCAACGCATCTTCGAGCACTACTCCTCTCACCTTTACGATCATCAAGGTGATACCCACGGTTAACCTCTCCGCGAACACCAGCCGCATCGTGGTGGGCTCAACTACAGCGCTCACCTTGCTGGCTCTTGCTTCCAACACCGCACCAGCTCCCACCGGTACCGCTACGTTCTACTCCGGTTCCATCGTGCTAGGCTCCGCATCAATTGACCCGGATCCCTTCAATCTTCACATTGGCGTTGCCATCCTCCACACCACCGCTTTGCCGCTGGGCGTAGACTCTGTCACCGCGACCTATAGTGGCGACGCCAACTGCAATCCCGCCACATCTTCTGCCATCAATATCACGGTCCAGCAACCCGCCAGCGTGTCTGCCGTCGTCAATCCAAATCCTTTTAATGAGGCGCAGTCCTTCACCCTTACGGTCACCGTTTCCGGCGTTGCGGGCTTACCGGCTCCCACCGGAATCGCGGAATTTAGTGGCTACGGCGATGAGTCTTCGATGAGTGGTGTTGCGCCACTGGTAAACGGCTCGGCAACCTTCACTCGGGACGGCAACTCTTTCAATCCCGGCAAGATCACTTTTGATGTCTCCTACGATGGCGATTCTACTTACGTCCCGGCCCATGCGCGCATCTTGGCAACTGAGACAGTCCCATTCAGCGTTGGCGGAACTCCCGTTACCATCGTGGTTCCCGGTTCAACGACGAGCAACACTTCAACCGTGACGGTCACGCCAATGGGTGGATTTACCGGCGCGGTCAATTTCACTTGTGCGCTCTCGGCCTCCCCACCGGCGGCGACATATCTTCCCGGTTGCAGTATTCCGTCTTCTGTGAACATTACAGGTACAAGCGCGGTGACCGCCACGATGATTATCAGTTCTACCGCTGCGAGTTCGAGCGCGTTCGTCTTTCCCTCGACGAATCGCATGGGCTGGCTCGCGGCCCACGCCGGAGTAGCCCTGCTCGGCATGGTGGTATTGGGAGTCCGGAAGCGAGGGCGCAGGCCACCCTCCTGGTTGAGTTTCCTTTTCGTTATGGTCATTGTCGGCGGTCTCGTGGCATGCGCCGGCACGGGTAGCGGTCGAGGCGGCGGAATTCTCGGCACGACACCCGGCAACTACATGTTTACCGTGAGTGCGGCGACGCCGGGCCCCAACGCCGCCCTCCCCACGGTCTCGGCTAACACCAAGGTAATCGTCACCATCCAGTAGTTTCGGTCAGCCAGTGGCGACACGACGGGGATTTTCTGCGGTTGGCTAGATAGACGGATTCGATGAGTGCGAGGCCGCGTGCGTTCATAGCTTCAAGAAGATGTTCCGCTTGTACAGCCAATAGCACATGTACCACATGACCAGCAGAATGGTGCATGCTTGCGCCACCGGAGCGAGTGGCCCGACGAATTTGTAGTGAAAGGTGAAAACCCCGACGGCACGGTCCAGCCATTTGACCAGAATCATGCTCAACGAATAAATGAAAATGGAATTCATGCCCACGACGACAAGGGGAAATGTCCATTTGCGATAGCCGAGTGCTTCAACCAACCAATAGAACCCGATGAACATGAAGAGCACCCAGCCGAGGCTATACAGCACAAAGGACGCCGTGCCGACCTGTTTGATGAAGGGGATCCACGGGTGTAAAGCGAAGGCCAGCGCGAAAGAGAGCGCCATTCCGGCAGCAAGTTTCGTCAGATTCTCCCGATGCGATTTGTTGCTCATGAGCATCCGCCCCACCCCAGCGCCCGCCAAGGTCCACACCGTGCTGGTGAGGAAGTTCAGCGTGGAGTACGCCGGGTCGTAATCATACCGAAAGATGGCGCGGTCGACCCGAAGCCCAATGTGATTCCGATGAGAGAACGGACCATCAGGCCCCGGGAAAGCGAAAAGCAATGCCGTCCATCCCGCGAGCAGCAGAAAAGCCGCGAGGACCTGGTATCGCCACGGCCAGCGCATGATGAGATAGGTAAGGAAATAAGTGAAGGCAATCTGGGAAAGAACGTTGATCAATTGCGGCTTGATCTGACCGGCGGAAACCCAGATGAGGATTTGGCTCAAGATGATGAGATGGATGGAGCGCGTCAGCACGTGACGAAAATTTTCCCGAGGTGTGGCGCCCAGTTCTATGCGACGGGCCATGGCGAACGGCATGGCCGCGCCGACCATAAACATGAAGGCGGGCTGAATCATGTCCCAAAACACGCCGCCTTCCCAGGGCACATGTTCGAACCAGCTCGCGATCCGGCCCCAGGTGGGGTCACCATTTAGGGCGGAGAACCCAAATCCCTCCGCAGCCAGGACCAGCATGATGAACCCGCGATACGCATCCAGCGCCACATAGCGTTTCGTTGCGGGCCGGGGTGCAGGGGTAAGGGTCGGGGGCGGAATGCCTTTTTCAGAAGCCGCGAGAGTTGTGGCCATTGGCACACCTCGTGTGATGCAGCGAACTCTACACGAAATTCTCCGGTCAGACTGCAGCAATGTGGTCGGGTGTTTTGGCGGCTCGGTAGATGGCTTCGACGAGGGCGATGCTGCGGCGGCCTTCAGGGCCGTCGCAGGCGGGGGCGCGATGGTGCTCGATGGCTTGGAGAAAATCTTCGAGGACCGTTTGGTGGCCGCGGAAATCGCTGACGACGGCGGAGGAGGCGCTTTCGTTTTCGTCGAGGGCGGCGGAAGCGGTGGCGTGGGGAGTGTTTCGGAGGTTGGCGGCGATGATGCGGTCGTGTTCGAGAATGACCGTGCCTTCGGAGCCGGAGAGTTCAACGCGGCGGGGATAGCCGGGATAGGCAGCGGTGGTGGCGTGGAAAAGGCCGAAGGCGCCGCTCGCGAATTCGAGGATGGCGACGGCGGTGTCTTCGGCTTCGATCTTGTGAAGCTCGGTGGCGGTGCGGGCTTGCACGCGAAGGACATCACCGAGCAGCCACAGGAGCAAGTCGACGGTGTGCACGCCCTGATTGATCAAGGCACCGCCGCCGTCGAGCGCGAGTGTGCCGCGCCAGCGCGAATTGGCGTAGTACTCGGGCGGGCGATACCACTTCACGCGGGCATCCACGAACAACAGTCTGCCGAGCAGGCCTTGATCGACCCAGTTTTTGAGTTGCCGAATGTGCGGCTTTATGCGGTCCTGGAAAATCACGCCGAGCTGGACTTTCGATTGTCTTGCGGCTTCGATGAGGGCATCGGCGCGCGCGGTGCTGATTTCGATGGGCTTCTCGGTGAGCACGTGCAAGCCGCGGCGGGCGGCGGCGATACCTTGGGTCGAGTGCAGGCCCGAAGGGCTACCGATGATTACGAGGTCCATGGGGCGATGTTGCAAGAAGGCGTCGAAATCTTGATAAGGGGTGCCGCCGTGTTCGCGGCAGAGGCGGGCGATTTTTTCTGCGTTGGTTCCGTGGATCGCGGAGATTTCTACTCCTCGGAGAGCCCGGGCGGCGCGCGCGTGCGTTTCCGTGATGTTGCCGCCGCCAATGAGGCCGATGTGGAAGGTCATGAAAAGTGTTCAGTTACTCGTACTAAGTCTCACGTAAGAAGCGAAGAATAGTTGGAATTTGGGATTTTGCCAAATGATCCGATGAAAGACGCGGCCAATCAGCGATAGGTGGCCACAAAGTCCTGGTAGGCGGCTTCGGTGGCTTCCGGCGTGGCGATCGCCGAACTGATCAAGATGCGGTAGCGAAAGGTGACGCTGGCATGGCGGGCTAGTGAGAAATTCAATTCTTGCTTGCCTTCGCTGAAAATTTTCTGGCCGAGCGGGTTGGCGGCGAAAAGGCCGTATCCGCGGGCGTGCCAGTAGGTAGGAAACCCGGGATTGGCGGGATGGTCGAGAATGGTGATGGTCACGGGCTCGTCGCCGACAAGACCGCTGAGATTGCACCAGCGGCCGCGGGTGCCCCAGGCGAGGTCACCTTTTTTGCCTTCACTGGTGAGGTAGGTGCCGTTGACGCCGGTGTTGTCCAACTTGGCGACGGTGGTGGTGTGGCCGCTGGCGTCGGTGTAGACCTCCGGTTTGTCGGAAGGAATTTCGAGTGCGCGGACGACGCGAAGGCCCAAGAGGCCGTCTTTCTCATCCTTGAAATCGACTCTTTCATCGAGAGCCCGCAAGGTGCTGATGCGGTCGACGCTGCGGAACCGCGGCCCGCCGCGAAAAACGAAGTGGGTGTGTTCTTGGAGCAAAACTTTCTTGTCGAACGTGACCCAATCGCTTTCGACGTCGAGCTCGCCCTGTTCGGAACCGCTTTTTGCCGAGACGATGGAGCGCTGGACAATGGTGCCCATTTTGGGGGCAGTTTCGGGTTTGATGGCCTCGGAATTGTTCCAGAAATCGATGCCGTTGACACTCTCGTAGTTGAACCAGAGGCCGGCGTGATGCGGGTGGTCGACGCGTTCGCCGGGGCGCTGCTCAAGGGGAAAGCCGCGGGTGACGATCGTCCCTGTGGCGGTACGCAAGGGGTAGAGAACGGGTTTTTTGAGCGTGGTGGGCCAGATGTAGGAGGTGAAGGACTGGCCGTCAACGGAGATGTCCACACGTCGGGCTTGTTCGTTGACGGAGACGCTGACGCGGTCTGAGGGACGGGGACCAGCCAAGACCAGCGATGTTAGAAACACAGCCACAATAAGCAGAGATGCACTGCCAATGAGCATGCGCATGGTTAGCTGCGGCCTCCCAAGACGTCAAATCTCTTCCGGCACAATATAAGGTGCGCGATAACTGCCCCGCAGGAGACGGTTGGCTTCCTCATCGCCAATGACCTGCTCCTCGACCGCATCGAAGCGCAGCGTGCGGCCAAGACGGTACGAGGCATTGGCCAGATGCACGAGGGTCGTCGAGATGTGGGCTTCCTCAATCGGCGAATGAATATCCTGGGCACGACGGCTGCGGACGCAATCGATGAAGTTCGCGTAGTGGTTGCCAGAACCCTTGCCGTTCGGACCGGGTTCGGTCTGATCCGTTAGCCACGTTTTGTAGGTATCGTATCCATCGATGCCAAGATAGCCTTTTGATCCATAGAAGATGTTTCCGACGGTGTTGGTTTTTGCATCTCTTGGCCCCAAGGACTGTTTGTTGGCAGGTTTTTTGCTGGAGTCGGCGCCCAGTCCTGCGGCGGGCACACCACTGGTTCCGTAAGCACCGGTGCCTATCTCCACCTCGTGATTGGTAATCCAGTGCCGCACTTCGAGTTCCATCATCTTGCGCTTGCCCTCCGCACCATCGAAACAGAAGGTAGCATTCAAGGTATTGGGTGTCTCTTGGTCATCCTCGAACATGAAGTGTCCACCCATGGCAGACACAGATACCGGGAAGCCCACGCCCAGACCCCAGCGCGCAATATCGATCTCGTGGATGGCCTGGTTGCCGACTTCACCGTTCCCGGTGTCCCAGATCCAATGCCAATTGTAATGAAAACGATTACGCGTAAAAGGCTTCAGCGGCGCGGGGCCGGTCCACAGGTCATAGTTAACGCCGGCCGGGACGGGTTCCACTGCAGCGCGCCCAATCGATGCCCGCCACTTGTAGCAAATCGCGCGGGCCAGGTAGACCTCGCCGATCGTGCCGTCGTTCAGATGCTCGACGGCTTCGAGCATCCCGGAATTCGATCTCGACTGGCTTCCATGCTGGCAAATGCGGTTGTACTTCTTCACGGCACGCACCAGCTGCCGTCCTTCAAAGCAGTTATGCGAGCATGGCTTTTCCACATACACGTCTTTCCCGGCCTGGCAGGCCCAGATGGCCATCAGCGAGTGCCAATGATTGGGCGTAGCGATGGAGATGGCGTCGATATCTTTGTCCTCGAGCAGCTTGCGAACATCGACGTAGGATTTGGGCTTTGGCAATCCCAGCTTCTCGATGTCCCCGAGGCGCTGGTTCAACACGTTTTCATCCACATCGCACAGGGCAGCAATCTCTGTCCCTGGAACACGCGCGAAACCGCGGAGGTGATCGTTGCCGCGACCTCGCACTCCGCAAATTGCCACTCGGACACGATCATTTGGTCCCATGATTCTGGCGTAGCCGGATGCCGTGACGCCCCAAGCAGTGCTGGCTACGCCGGCGCTGGTGAGTTTCAGAAAGTCGCGCCGCGAGGCCTTTGGTGTAGACATACAACCTCCCTTAGAGCAGGTGAGAATGTTGCCATCTTGAAAGACAGTTCATGCCCCTGATATTGGACTTGGCATATCTCGATGTGCCGTCGCCTGTCTCTCCCCTAAACATGCCAATAGTAAGCCAATACGGGAATTTCGGGTGTTGAGACTTACTAAAGGAATCGTTTATCAGTCTTGAGTTGACCTCCGATAGGCCGCAGCCCTAAAAGTCTTCGGCGTTTGCTGAGACCACAAGTGCTTCAAGTTAAAGCAAGCGAACAACCGCATCCAATTTCACCAGCCATGAGACGGCCACACACAAAAAGTGGCGGAGAATGGGGCGGGGAGCTTGTTTAACCCGTGATGGCTTGTGCCCGAGACAGAATGGCAGGTTGGGCGCGAGAGAAAAGAACGACAGATCCCGAACCTTGCCAGTCGAAAATCACAGGTATTCTCCCCCGGCATCAATCCTCGACCAAGGCGGTCTTGAGAAAACTGGCGATGGATTCCGTCAGCTTTCGAGGACACTCGGTCTGCGCCGTCGCGAGCGCCAAACTCCTCTTCAGGCGATGACCTTCGACGCGAAACTTCTGAAAGAAGTGCGAACGCCCCCTCAAGGCATGCTCGGGAAGTATGGAGTAGCCGAAGCCAGATTCCACCAGGCGCTTGATGGCTTCCGTGTCATCAGCCTCCATCAGCACATGCGGTGTCACACCGATCTCGTTGAAAAACCGGTCGATGACCAGCCGCACGTTGCTGCGCTTGGGATAGAGCAGAAATGGGACCCCCGCGAGTTCCGAAGCTCGCATCGAGCTGACATGTCCACTACCCACGTTGTTTGCCGAGGGGCGCACGATGAGCAGTTCTTCGTCAAAAAGCGGAATGAGGTGAAGGTTGTCTTCGGATACGGGGAGTGAGATGAGCGCCAAGTCGAAGCGGCGATCGAGTAGGCCGGCCACCATCTCCTCCGTGACGCCGACCGTCACGCGAATTTCCGCTCTTGGATAGCGCTTTCGCAGCTGCCTCAGCGGGCCACCCAACTGATAGATCAGGGTAGTAACACCCGTCGCGAAATGGAAAGGACGAACATCCTTCTCCAGATCGTTTTCAAACACCCGCTGGATTTGGCCCATCATCCTCACCACTTCCTTGGCATGCTCGGCGAGGCGCAAGGCCGCCGGAGTGGGAATCAACCGTTTTCCACGCCGTACGAAGAGTTCCGTGTGCAGTTCGTCAGCAAGGTTATGGAGTTGCAGACTGACGGCCCCGGGTGACAGGTGAATCTTTTCCGCCGCGCGAGTCATGCTGGGGGCGTCCATGACCGCGAGGAACAGTTCGAGTTGGTGGATATCCATTTCCCAGCTCCCAATAGCGCCCGCTGCGCACCGGGGCGGGCTCGCGCCGTGGCCTGCCAACAACGGTTTTTCCCATCCGGGAGATGGCGCACCGCATTCTACACTGCGGACATCTCGACTTGCCATACGGTGACGAGAGACAGCTGCGCCTCGGCTTTAATGCTGATATTGGATTGGCGCGATGCGAGGGCCGGTGGCAGGAAACCAAGTGGCCTGCCAAGACGCTACGATTGCTCCGACAACACCACCCGGGAAGAGTGATTTTCCAATTTGAAAACGGCGCGGGCTCCTGATATATGTCTTCCTCCGATGACTCTCGAAGCATTCCAACTCCACGGCAAAAATGCCCTGGTTACCGGTTCTCATAAAGGGCTTGGAGCGGCGATGGCTGTGGCACTGGCGCGGGCCGGCGCGAATGTCGCTTGCCACGGGCGTGATGCGAGTCCCGCAAAAGCCTGCGAGGAAATTCGCGCGCTGGGCCGAAAGACATTTTATTTTGCCGGGGACGTTGCCAATGCCCAGGTCTGCGCGGCCCTGATCGAGAAGACGGTCGCCGAATTTGGCTCCCTCGAAATTCTCATAAACAACGCGGGGACCATCCGCCGCGCGTCCGCCGAGGAATATCCTGCGGAGTTTTGGGACCAAGTGATCGCTGTCAATCTCACCTCCGTCTTTCGTCTTTCACAACTTGCAGGTCAGCAGATGCTCAGGCAAGGAAAACCCGGAAAGATTGTGAACATCGCGTCCGTGCTGTCGTTCCAGGGGGGAATTCTGGTGCCCGCTTATGCCGCCGCCAAAGGCGGCGTCGCGCAACTCACAAAGGCGTTTTCAAACGAATGGGCCGCCAAAGGGATCAATGTGAATGCGATTGCGCCAGGCTACATGGTGACAGACAATACCGCAGCTCTGCGCAGCGATGCGGTGCGGAGTCGACAAATCCTTGAACGCATTCCCGCTGGCCGTTGGGGTGACCCGGCGGATATTGCAGGAGCGGCGGTTTTTCTCAGTTCCGCTGCGAGTGACTATGTTCATGGTCATGTTCTGGTTGTTGATGGGGGCTGGCTGGCGCGGTGAAACTGGCTTCGTCCGCGATTTCCAACATGGCGCACCAGGGGACGTGAACCAAAAATGCGAATCACCGATGCCCAAGTAATTGTTTGTAGTCCGGGACGGAATTTCGTAACGCTGAAGATTTCGACAGAAGAGGGGATCTACGGGCTTGGGGATGCCACGTTAAACGGCCGCGAGCTCGCCGTTGCCAGCTATCTCTCCGACCACGTCATTCCGCTCTTGATCGGGCGCGATGCGCGGCGGATCGAGGATATCTGGCAATACCTTTACAAGGGCGCGTACTGGCGCCGTGGCCCGGTGACCATGAGCGCGATTGCCGCGGTGGACACCGCGCTTTGGGACATCAAGGGCAAGGCTTTGGAAGTGCCCCTCTATCAATTGTTGGGAGGTGCTTCCCGCGACGCCGTTCTCGTTTATGGACACGCCAGCGGGCAGGACATCGAAGAAACAGTTAAGGCCGTGGCCGACTATCTTAAACTTGGATACAAGGCGATTCGCGCGCAGAGTGGTATTCCTGGATTGCCAAGCACATACGGGGTTGGCCGCGGCAAGATGTACTATGAGCCCGCGGAAAAAGATTCGCCCATCGAGAATGTCTGGAGTTCAGAGCTCTACCTGAATTTCGCGCCACGGTTGTTTGAACGGCTGCGCCAGGAATTCGGCTCGGATCTTCACTTGCTGCACGATGCGCATCATCGCCTTACGCCGATTGAAGCGGCGCGCCTGGGGAAGAGCCTCGAACCTTTTCATCTGTTCTGGCTCGAAGATCCGGTTCCGGCGGAGCTGCAAGAAAGCTTCCGCCTCATCCGGCAGCACACCACGACACCTCTGGCCGTCGGTGAAGTCTTCAATTCCATTTATGATTGCCAGCAACTCATCCAGGAACAACTCATTGATTACATCCGGACCACCGTAGTGCACGCCGGGGGTATTTCACACCTGCGGAAAATCGCCAGTCTGGCGGAGCTCTATCAGGTCCGCACGGGCTCGCACGGCGCGACCGATTTGAGCCCCGTGTGTATGGCTGCCGCGCTGCATTTCGATCTGAGTGTCCATAATTTTGGCATCCAGGAATATATGCGCCACACCGACGAAACCGATCGCGTTTTTCCACATGCCTATAGCTTTTCTGCGGGAATGATGCATCCTGGCGATGCGCCCGGTCTTGGCGTGGACCTGGATGAAACCCTGGCAGCCAAGTACCCCTATCGCCGGGCGTACCTGCCGGTGAATCGCAACCGCGATGGGACCATGCACAGTTGGTAGGCGGTATGTCGTTCCACAATGATGGGGTGGGCCAAGTTCATTCGCTACTTGCATCCCGCCTTCCCCGTTTGTTGAGTCTCGTGGAATGGGATCTTCAGTTTTTACGGTTTGACTCCCGGGCGGGCAATTCTTATAGTTCGTGATGAATCGCCCGTAGGGGTGTGTGTCTCGCCGCTTGAATCGCGTCAAATCGTTCCGGAGAAGGAGTTCTCATGACCACCGAGAAGCAAGCCGCGGTGGAGAAAATGATTTTCCGCAAGACCAACGCGCATGCGGGCCGGCACGTTTCGATCACTCCCAGCAATAGTCGAATGCGCCATCTCGCGTACGGCCGCATCCGGCTCGACTCTTCAAAATCCACGGAGTCATTTTCAACGGGTAATCGGGAGACGGGACTGATCTGCCTCTCGGGCCAGGCAGTCGTGGCAGTGGACGAAAAAGACATCGACATTGGGCAATACGACGCGATTTATATTCCCCGCGATTCTTCCCTGGCCATCACGACAAAGACCAGCGTGGACATCGCGGAGTTTTCCGCCGACGTCGCCAACCGCTACCCGCTGCAAGTCGTACGGTCCCGGGAGATCTCCAAGGACCCCGGATTGAAGTTCACGACCGGCGGACCAGGGTGCACGCGCCACCTGCAAATGCTGTTGGCTAAAAACATTGAAGCCGGCAGACTCATCGCCGGGATCACCGAAGCCGATCCCGGAAACTGGACCAGTTGGCCGCCGCACGAGCACGCTCTTATGCTGGAAGAAATGTACGTCTATTTCGATATGCCGGATCCCGCCTTCGGTGTTCAACTGGTCTACAATAATACGGAATATCCGGAACTGGTGACCGTGGTGCGCGATGGCGACGCCGTGCTCATGCCTGATGGATATCACCCCAATGTTTCCGTTCCCGGGCATCGTATTTGTTTCTTGTGGGCCATGGCGGCTCACCGCGAGGTTGCCGACCGTCAATTCGGCGTGGTCAACGTACAGCCGGGATTCAACCAGGGAAGTTCCGGGTTGGAAGCCGGCCGCAAAAACTAGTAGCTTTCCGTTCACACCATGGACCCAGCGCGCCCCACCTCCGGTAGCTTGGCCTCGTCAGTCGATACCGAGGCCGCCATGGTCAATGAACAGGCGTCGCCTTCTGTTTCGTCCCGCGCCGGCTATTTTCGCTGGGTGATCTGCACACTCCTTCTTTTCGGCACCACCAAGAATTATATGGACCGCAATGTTCTCGGAGTGCTTAACAAGACGCTTCAACATGATCTCGGTTGGAGTGAAATTGATTACAGCAATCTTGTGGTGGCATTCCAGGCGGCCTATGCCCTGGGGATGGTCGTGGTCGGCCGGCTCGTCGACAAGCTTGGGACTCGATTGGGTTATGCGTTAGCGATGGTGTTTTGGAGCCTCGCGTCGATGGGGACCGCGTTGGGAAGTTCCCTCACGAGCTTTGCTATTTCGCGGCTCACTCTGGGATTCGGGGAGGCGGCTGTCTTTCCCGCCAGCATTAAGGCGGTGGCAGAATGGTTCCCGAAGAAAGAGCGCGCTTTGGCCACGGGGATTTTTAACGCGGGCACCAGTTTTGGCGCCATGCTCACGCCGGTCGTGGTGCCTTGGATCAACGCACGGTGGGGCTGGCGCGGGGCGTTCATTGGAATCGGTGCGCTGGGTTTCTTCTGGCTGGTGTTCTGGCTTGTGATTTATCGCCAACCAGAGGAGCACCCACTCGTCTCCAGGGCGGAACTCGACTACATCCGCAGCGATCCGCAAGAATCGGTGGGGAAAACCAAATGGGTGGCCCTGCTTCCGCTGCGGCAGACCTGGGCGTTTGTCCTGGGGAAGTTCCTGATCGATCCGGTGTGGTGGTTTTATCTCTTTTGGGTGCCGGGGTTCTTGCAGAGCAAACACGGGCTAGCTTTGACGCGGATTGGCGCTCCGATCGTGGTGATTTATTTGATCTCCGATGTTGGCAGTGTGGCTGCGGGTTGGATGTCATCCTGGCTCATTCAGAGCGGCAGCACGGTCAACGCCGCTCGCAAGATCGCCATGCTCATTTGCGCAGTCGGCGTCGTACCAGTGGTGTTCGCCTACCGTGTGGAGAGCACTTGGTCCGCCGTGCTGTTGATCGGACTGGCCGCCGCGTGTCATCAAGGATTTTCAGCCAACCTGTTTACGTTGACCTCCGACATGTTTCCGGCTCGGGCGGTGGGCTCGGTGGTGGGGATCGGCGGAATGGCCGGCGCGATCGGGGGTTTGTTCATCGCCACCGTCGTGGGCCACGTGCTTCAGTGGACCGGGAGTTACCGGGTTCCTTTCCTCATTGCGGGTTCGGCATACTTGCTGGCACTCGTCATCATTCATGCGCTGGTCCCCAGGCTGGAGCCAGCCAGGATGAATTGAGAAAGCGAGCGTGCATCTCAGAAACTTTCAACACAAACCAGGACAATCGATTGAACGCCAATTCGGGAATCCACAGAGCGATCGAGGTGAGGGCATGGGGTTGACCATCAAGCCGAGAAAGGAATGCCACTGGGACCTGGTCAGTTTGGGCGAGGTGATGGTGCGGCTCGACCCGGGCGACCGGCGCATAGCGACGGCGCGATCCTTTGAAGTGTGCGAGGGTGGCGGGGAATACAACGTCGCGCGCGGCCTGAAGCGTTGTTTCGGCCTGAACACCGCGGTCGTCACGGCGTTCACCGACGATCCAGTCGGCAGGCTTCTTCAGGATCTCATTTACCAGGGCGGGGTCGACCAATCGCTGGTGCGCTGGGTGGAACACGATGGCGTGGGCCGCGCGGCGCGCAACGGACTCAATTTTACGGAACGCGGCTTCGGCGTGCGTGCGGCGCTCGGAAGCTACGACCGCGGGCACACCGCGGTCTCCCAGTTGAAGCCGGGCGACATCGATTGGCATCAGATTTTTGGAAAGTCGGGCGCGCGCTGGTTTCATACCGGCGGCATCTTCTGCGCCCTTTCCGAGACAACCCCGGAAGTTACCCTGGAAGCCATCGAAGCAGCGAGGCGGAACGGCACGGTCGTTTCCTACGACCTCAACTACCGTGCATCCTTGTGGAAGTCTCACGGCGGCAAAAAACAGGCTCAGGAGGTCAACCGCCGCATCGCACCTCACGTAGACGTCATGCTCGGCAACGAGGAAGACTTCTCGGCGGCGCTGGGCTACGACGTGCCGGGAATGGATGACCACCACGCCACGTTTGAAGTTGAAGGGTTCAAGCAAATGATCGCCAAGGTGGTGAAGGATTATCCCTTCAAGCTGGTTGCTACCACGCTTAGGAAGGCAAAAACTGCAACACTGAATGACTGGAGCGCGATTTGTTTTTGCGATGGCCAGTTCTACCAGGCAAAAAATCGTGAAAATCTTGAGATTTTCGACCGCGTCGGAGGAGGCGATTCCTTTGCTTCCGGGCTGATTTACGGATTCCTGGCGGGACAGGAGCCGCAGTGGTCCGTGGAGTGTGGCGCCGCACACGGGGCGCTCGCCATGACCACGCCGGGAGACACTTCCATGGCAACCTTCGAGGAAGTCATGCAAGTGATGAAGGGAGTCGGAGCACGCATCGCGCGCTGACGACAAATTGCTGGAGAAAGGTGGCCGCCGATGGACAGGCAAAAGGTTCGCGATCGGATCCTGGAGATTGGGATCGTCCCCGTGGTCCGCGCGTCGTCGCCGGGCGAAGCGCGGATCGCGGCTGATGCCGTTTGCCAGGGCGGCATTCCCATCGTAGAAATCACCATGACTGTGCCCGGCGCCCTGGAGGTCATCCGCGAGCTGGCAAAAAATAGCCCTTCAGATGTCCTGGTCGGAGCCGGAACTGTGCTCAATCGGGAGGCGGCACGCCGGTGCTTGGATGCCGGAGCGCAATTTCTGGTCAGCCCGGGGTTGAACCTTCAGACGGTCGAATTTGCGGTTCGGGAAGAGAAGCTGATGATGGCCGGGGCGTTGACGCCCACGGAAGTCATTACTGCTTGGGAGGCCGGCGCGGACTTCGTCAAGATTTTCCCGTGCGGCCAGGTAGGAGGAGCGAAATACATTAAGGCTCTAAAGGGCCCACTCCCGCAAGTTCCGCTTGTTCCGACCGGTGGGGTCAATCTAAACACCGCGGCTGAATTCATCGAGGCGGGCGCCGCGGCCCTGGGTATCGGCGGGGAATTGGTGCAGGCCGACGCGCTGCGGTCCAACAAGCCGGAAGTCATTGTCGAGAGTGCGCGGAAATTCCTTGCCATCGTGACCGCAGCGCGAGCTCAAATGGCCTCCAAAGGTACCGCTGCCAAGGGCAGCTACTAAGGGCAGCCCGCGGGTCGGGCTGAGTTGGAAGCAGTGCTCGGTCATTGGTTGACGCCACTGGCGAGAATCCCACCATCCACCACCAATAGATGGCCGGTCACGAAACTGGCGGCATCGGAGGCCAGAAAAACCGCGGCGCCCGCCAGCTCTTCGATCTTACCGAACCTACGCATCGGCGTGCGCATCAGAAACTCCCGGCCGCGCTCGGTTCCATCGAGCAGCGCCGCATTCAAGTCCGTGCGCAATACTCCCGGAACAAGGGCATTGACACAAACCCCCGAGGTCGCCCATTCGATTGCCAGCGTCTTGGTGAGGGAAGCAACGGCTGATTTGCTCGCCCCATAGGCGGCCACCTCAAACAGCCCTACAAACGAAGAAAGCGATCCAACATTGATGATCCGGCCATAGCGCTTCTCGATCATGTGCCGGCCGAAGACCCGGCAGGCGCGCAGAGTTCCGTACAGATTCGTATCCAGGATGGTTTTCCATTCGGCCTCCGGAAAATCGAGGGTGGGCATTCGCTTCGTTCGACCGGCGCAATTCACCAGGATTTCGACGCTTCCGAATTCGGAGCATGTCGATTGGAGGAGCCGCTCGATGCTGCCGTTATCCGTAACATCACAAGTCTCGGCCAGCGACCGCCGCCCGAGCGCCACAACTTCCGCGGCCGCGGCTCGTACCTGTTCATCGCGGCGGCCGGTCGGCACGACATTCGCTCCCGCCTGGGCCAGTCCTCGAACGAGCGCTAGTCCGATGCCGCTGGTTCCGCCGATTACCACCGCCGTTTTGTTTGTTAGTTCAAGAAGTGGATGACCCATGAAGCACTCCTGGAGATTCACAGTTGCCGAGAGCACCGCGCAAAATGCCGTCCAATTGTAATGGAGACACCGACTCCCAGCGTTGAGTATTGCTAAAGGGAATGTTTACCGGTCTTGCGGGGACCGCAGGGATCCCCGTACGGCCCATCCGCGCGAGAGACACAATGACGCGGGAAGAATGACTTGACGGTCCCAAAAACGCGAAAGAACGTACCGCAAAAGTCTGCTGTCCGTTCGAATGTTCCGGTCGGTCCAATGGCAAATTCAAATTGCGTAGTTTTTGATCTTGCCCGCCGACGGCTGCGAATTTCTACTCGCCGTACGGAACCCAGATGTTTTTCACCTGCACGGTGTGGTCGAGGAACCACCGGCCTTCGCCTTGTTTCACGTCGAACCAATCAATGGCGCGGCCTTCGTTGGTGAACACCTGCTTCAGATTGCCAACCGAAAGAGTTTTCACCGCCGCGGCGCCGGCTTCATCCGTAAAACACCAGATGCTGTCGACGTCATCGTGTTCAGCGAGCGTCTTCATCAGTTCCGCGGCGCGGCCGGTAACTATGTTTACGACGCCATCCGGCAGATCGCTGGTTTCGAAAACCTGATAGAGATCGCCGGCAATCAGAGGGTATTTCTCCGAGGGAATGGCGACGACCGTGTTGCCCGCTGAAATGGCCGGCATCACCAGAGAAAGAAATCCCAGCAACGGCACACCAGCGGGGCACACCACTCCGACCGTGCCGATCGGTTCTTTCATTGCCAGCGCGACGTTGCGGAACGGCGGGTTATGCACTGCGCCGTCATACTTATCGGCCCAGGCGGCGTAGGAAAAAATGCGCTCGATGCCGAGGCTGACTTCGGCTTGCGCTTGTTTTTTCCCCACCACGGCGGACAACCGGCCGGCCATTTCTTCGCGGCGCTGGGAAAGGTTCTCCGCCACGTAAAAGAGCACTTGCGCGCGATTATGCGCCGTCGCTCTGCCCCAGCCTTCCGCTTTGCGGGCCGCTTCGACGGCGTTGCGAATGTCTTTGCGGTTGCCAAGAGGCGCTTCTCCGAGCAAACGCCCATCCGCGCCGTGCACTTCGATGCTGTAACCTGAATCCGGCCGCGCCTGATAGCCGCCGATGTACAGCTTCACCGTGCGGTCGATTGGAGGGGCCGCGAAATCGGCGGGCTGCTCCGGCGGTTGATCCATCGCGAGTGGCGTTGCATCGACCAGTGGGGCGTCCTTAAACCAGACGGGCTCGAGGTATTCTAGAAGCCCCTCCCGCCCGCCCTCACGTCCGTAACCGCTCTCGCGGTAGCCCCCGAAACCGCAGGCGGCATCGAAAAGATTTGTGCAGTTGACCCAAACTACGCCGGCCTTGAGCTGCGCCGCAACATGCAATGAAACATTGATGCTCTCGCTCCACACGCAGGCGGCCAGGCCGTAAACTGTATTGTTCGCGAGCTCCACAGCTTCCCGCGGAGTGCGGAAGCTCATGGCTGCGAGCACCGGGCCGAAAATCTCCTGCTGCGCCACCACCGAAGTCGGATGAACATTCCACAGTAACGTCGGCGGGAAATACAGACCCCGCGACGGTACGGGAATGGAAGGCTGCCAGCAAGTCGCTCCTTCCGCGATGCCCTGATCGACCAGCCGCTGGATGCGTTCGAGCTGCACGCGCGCGACGATGGCTCCAATGTCGATGGCTTTGTCGAGTGGCGGGCCGATTCGCAGCGTGTTCATGCGATCCTGAATCTTGCCGATCAACTTCTCCGCGACGCTCTCCTGCATCAGCAAGCGCGAACCGGCGCAGCAAACCTGCCCCTGGTTGAACCAGATGCCGTCCACCAGACCTTCCACGGCACTGTCCAGATCGGCGTCCTCAAAAATGACGAAAGGAGACTTGCCGCCAAGTTCGAGCGAGAGTTTCTTGTGGCTAGGGGCGGTAGCCTTGCGAATCGCGCGACCCACTTCTGTCGAGCCGGTGAAGGCAATCTTGTCGACGTCGGGATGCTTCACCAGCGCTTCGCCAGTCGATCCGTCGCCGGTGACGATGTTCACGACGCCGGCGGGGAGGCCAGCTTCTTGGCAAATCTCGGCAAATGCGAGCGCCGTCAAGGGTGTAAATTCCGCGGGCTTGAGCACCACGGTATTCCCGGTTGCGAGCGCGGGGGCAATCTTCCACGCCAGCATAAGCAAAGGAAAATTCCACGGGATGATTTGACCTACGACGCCGCAAGCCGTGTATCCCGGAAACTCCTGCTCAAGTAACTGGGCCCAGCCCGCATGATGATAAAAATGCCGCGCTACCAGCGGAATATCGATATCGCGGCTTTCACGAATCGGCTTGCCGTTGTCCAGTGTTTCGAGAACCGCGAGCCAGCGCGAATGTTTCTGCACCTGGCGGGCCAGTGCATAGAGATAGCGTGCACGCGCGTGCGGAGTGAGAGACTGCCAAGCTGGTAAAGCACCCCGTGCAGCTTTCACCGCGCTATCGACATCCGCTGCCGATCCTTGCGCGACTACCGCGAGTCTTTCACCCGTGGAAGGATCCGCCGTGTCGAAATAAGTCCCTGCCGCAGGCGCCTGCCAAGCGCCGTTCATGAAAAGTCCAAAGCGCCGGCCGTGACGGTCCAGCCAGGCAAGAGCCTCGCGCGGATCCTCCGGCGCGGGGCCGTACTCCATGGTCATGAATTTCTCAACGATGCTCATTCGCTTCCTTCGTTATCGAACCAGGATGCTCGTGCCTAAGCGATGGGATGGCGATGATCCGCCGAATAGCGTCCCGTGGCATGGTGCTCCAATTGCCGCTCGATATCCGCAAGCATGCCGCTGGCGCCAAAGCGGAACAATTCCGCCTTGAGCCACGAATCACCGACTTCCTCCTTCATCAGGGCAAGCCAGTCGAGCGATTGCTTGGCGGTGCGAATGCCGCCCGCTGGCTTGAAGCCCACCGCCATTCCCGTTTCCTGAGCGTACTCGCGAATGGCGCGCGTCATGACCAGGCTCACGGGAAGCGTGGCATTGACGGCTTCTTTGCCCGTCGATGTTTTAATGAAGTCCGCTCCGGCCATCATCGCTACCATGCTGCCGCGCGCCACGTTGCGCAACGTCAGCAAATCACCGGTGCCCAGGATCACTTTCAGATGCGCGGGCCCGCAGGCATTTTTGAACGCGGCGATCTCATCATAGAGCACTTGCCACTTACCGCCGAAGACGTGCGCGCGGGTGATGACCACGTCGATTTCGTCAGCGCCGGCTTCCACCGAGCGCCGAATTTCCGCGACGCGTTCCGGGAAGGGAGAAAGGCCGGCCGGGAATCCCGTGGAGACCGCCGCAACATGAATGCCGCTGCCCTCGATGGCCCGCCGTGCGGTTTCGACGAAGGTGTGATACACGCATACGGCGGCGACCTTGATATTGAGGCTCTCGACGCCAAGCTTCTCGAGGAGTTCCTGCTGAATCGGTTGACGCCCCTTGGCGCACAAGCGGCGAACACGCTCGTCGGTGTCGTCGCCGGAGAGTGTGGTCAGATCCATGCAGGTTATGGCGCGCAGCAGCCAAGCCGCCTGCCAATCCTTCTTTACCGTTCGCCGTGTGGAGATGGTTTCGGCGCGGCGCTCGACGGCGCTGGTGTTCACGCGCACGGCGTTCACCCAATCCAAATTCAGCGGGATACCGCGGTTGGGCTGGAGATCGCGCCCGGCGTAATTGGCGATGGCCGTATCGGAAGGTAAAATCGGGCCTCCGAGAGCCTGGCGATCCAGGCTAGCGGAGTTGTCGATGCGGAGGTGGTCGCCGAAAGTCATGGAATATTTCAATGCCTACAGCGGAGCGATCTGCAAAGCCTTATCTTAGCACCTAGACAAAGTCCGTTTACAGATGCCCACCGCGATTCCGCCACTCCTGGTCGAATTCCGCCCGCTTCGAGAAGGACTTCTGGGTCCCTACTTTTGTTGTGGAAAGGGCGGCGTAGAGACTTGCGCGCCGTAGAGCCTCCGCCGCCGGCAAACCTTCGCTCAGAAAAACCGCAAAGCTCCCGATGAAAGCGTCGCCCGCGCCGGTGGTGTCTACGGCTTGGACCTTGAACGCGGGAATCAGGTCGATGCCGTCCGGTCCCGCCGCCAAAGAGCCGCGTTCGCCGAGAGTAATTACCACCCGTCGCATTCCCTGGCGCAATAGAAACTCCGCGCAATTTCTTGCCTCATCGATCGAATGCACCGGCATTCCCGTGATTGCTTCGGCTTCGCTTTCATTAGGGATGAAATAGTCCGCGGCGCCAACTTCCTGGTAGTCAACCGGCTGTGCCGGGGCGGGATTCACGATCGAGCGGATGCCATTGGCTTTGGCGAACTTCACGGTGTGGCAGACGGTGCCGAGGGGAATCTCAAACTGCATGATGATGGTGTCTGCCTTGCGGAGCAGGGGCGCGGCGGCATCCACATCTTCCGGTGTAAGCGTGTCGTTTGCGCCCTTCACGACGATGATGCGATTCTGGCCACGGGGATCCACAAAGATCGGGGCGACGCCGCTGGAGACGCCTTCAGCGATGCGCACGTACGTCGCGTCAATGCCCTGCGATTCAAAATTCCCAATCGTTGCGGGCCCGAAAAGATCGCTCCCTACTTTTGCCACCATGCCCACGTTCGCGCCGCAGAGACGCGCCGCAACCGCCTGGTTGGCGCCTTTGCCGCCGAAGCCGAGATCGAACTTCCTGCCGAAGATAGTTTCCCCCGGCCGCGGGAACACATCATGGAACGTGGTAAGGTCCACGTTAGCGCTGCCCACAACTGCAATAAAGGACGGCTTCGCCATCATTTCGCCTCTGGTGATTCTCGGCGCGGATTATATAAGAACCCGGCCCGGGAACCGCATTCACTCGCGCCGTGGGCCTCGAGTGGGGATGCTGCTCGAAGATTCTCCGCGATGCCCTTGACATTTTCCCTAACGGGAGTACTAGCAGGGACAGTCACAATTTGCGGAAACTGCATGATAACCAAAGTTCTTGGAGCGGGAAAAAAAGACCAATCGCTTGACCCTCGAAAGGAGTCGCAGACCTATGTTTGTTCCTCACACTTTCGGCATTGCGCTTCTAATGATATTCACCAGTGCGATCTGTTGGGGCTCCTGGGCCAACACCTATAAAAGTGTAAAGAACTACCGTTTCGAATTGTTTTACTGGGATTACGCCCTCGGCATTTTCCTGATTGCGGTGGCGCTGGCTTTTACGATGGGCAATACTGCCAACGATGCCTCTAGTTTTCTGAACAACATCCGCGCGGCGGATCGATCGAATTTCATTTACACGCTTGCCGGCGGCGCGGTTTTCAACCTTGCGAATCTCCTTCTGGTCGCGGCCATCGACATGGCCGGTCTGGCCATCGCTTTTCCGGTTTCGATCGGCATCGCCATGGTGGTTGGGGTCGTTTCGAGCTACATGCTGCAACCGAAAGGGAATGCGGCATTGCTGGCAGCCGGCGTCGCGTGCGCCGTTAGCGCGGTGATCCTTGATGGCCAGGCTTACCGAAACCTTACGAGGGCGGCACGGTCAGTTTCCCGTAAGAGCATCCTGGTCTCGGTTGTCTCTGGAATCCTGATGGGCCTGTGGGCACCATTTGTCACTCACGCGATGACCCAGGGAAACGCCCTGGGTCCCTACAGCACCGGCGTTTTCTTCACGCTCGGAGCGCTGCTCTCTTGTTTTGTCTGGAATGTCTATTTTATGAGGTACCCTCTCGTGGGCGAGCCCGTGAATTTCGGCAGATTCTTTCGCGGGCCCGCCGCCGGCCACCTGCTCGGTCTGATGGGTGGGGTCATCTGGGGCACCGGCACGGTCTTTAATCTGGTCGCCGCGAATTTCACCGGGGTGGCGATTTCCTATGCGATCGGCCAGTCCGCCCCCATGGTCGCAGCCTTGTGGGGCGTTCTCGCCTGGAAAGAATTCCAGGGCGCTAATCGTCGCGCAAAAGCGTTTCTCGCCCTCATGTTCTTGTTCTATACCCTCGCGATTCTTCTGCTAGCCAAGGCCAACACCGCGGGCTGATGGGGGAATACCGACCGCCGTTGGAATAATCGGAACAGGTTTTTTTTGCTAGATCTAGGCCGCGAAAACGTTGCGGACCATAAACCATAAGTTCGCGGGGCGCTCTGCCAGTCTGCGCACGAACCACGGATACCAATAACTGCCGTAGGCGACCAGCACGATGGAAGTGCAGCCCTCGCGGGCGAGGCGCTCCTGCTCAGCGCGCTGGATGCCGTAAAGCATCTGCACTTCGAAATCCGCCTTGCGAAAACCTTCCGCAGATGCAAAATCGGCCAGCCGCCGGATCAACCCAACATCATGCGTACCGAAAGCGGCGCGCACGCAGCGATTCTCCTTCTTGGCCTGCAGCATCTGCTTCCCAAGTTCAAGATAGCTTTCGTCGACATCTTGCTTGTGAGGGAACGCGATTTCGGGCGGCTCGCTGTAGGCCCCTTTGACCAATCGAATCGAGGGCCGACGCGGCAGAAGGTTCGCCAGGTCGTCCTTGGTTCGATAGAGATAAGCCTGCAGGCATATACCGACGTTGGGATGCGCGGTCAGCACTCGGCGATAGAGATCCAGGGTAGCGTCCACATAGTTGCTGGCCTCCATGTCCACCCAGACAATGGAGTCCTGTTGTGCGCGCTCAATAATGGCTTGCAAGTGTTCGCAGCAGAGATCCGGGGAGAGATCCAAACCAAGCTGCGTCAGTTTGACGGAAATTTCCGCGCGCAGACCTCTTACTCTAATGCTTTCCAGAACTTCGAGATAGTGTTCCGTAACCTGCTGCGCCTCCGAGCGATCCTTGATGTTTTCGCCCAGGTGAGTGAAGACCGTTCCGATCTTCTTTCCACCCAGGACCTGTGCGGCGCTAAGTGCGTCGTCGAGCGTCTCGCCGGGCATGAACCGCGAGACGGTGCGCCTTACAAACGGGTAATGCGTTGCGCGATGTCGTAACCACTGATTTTGAGATGCTGCCAGCAGCATCGATCGCATAAGACTCATGAGTGCCTCTTGGCCCTGGAATGCAAGCGCCTGCGGCTACCGCCCGCTCATTATTCTAAACCGCATGGCAATGTGAGTTGTTTCTCTATTTTTCGGGGAAATGCCGTGTGATCCCGCTAGCGCGGCCTGGCAAACAGGGAAGCCGGCAGAGCCAGCGCTTCCTTCGCAACAACCCCGCTCGAACGGCGAACCACGGCGGCTTCATGGCCAAGGTGCGCTTCACTTTCCGCTCGAGCTTCGACGATGGTGTTGAGTTGCATGCCGGGCGTAGCGCTCGCCAACTCTTCTGCGCGAAGAAGACAGGCGAAAACGAGACGCTCCGGCAGGTGTCGCCGATCGAGGAACTGTGCGTAATTGAACCAATCGCTTCCAGCGCTCGTCGGGTCGGAAAGCGAAGCGTCAATGGCTAGGGCCCGCTGATACGCCGATGCTGCTGCCACGGCGCTCTCTTGTCTCTCCTCGAAGTCCGCCAGATGAACCAGGGCCAGGCTCTCGAGTGCTTTGGCATTGGCTCTTTCCGCGAATTGGATTGCGGCGTTGTAGCCCGCTAAGGCCCCGTCCTGCTGATTACCGGCCGCGTCTGCATCGGCAACTTTGATGAGCGCGGCGAGCACCGATGCTGTTTCATTGCGGTGCTCGTCCCGGTGAGAAGCCACGATCTGCAAATAGGCTCGATAGTGTCGCGCCGCGGCCTGTACTTCGCCGCGCCGGTCCTGCGCCTCGGCAAGATAGTGCTGGACATTCGCTTGACCGGGGTCGATATCGATGGAGCGCTGCCAGCTATCAATGGCCTCATCGCCGTGCCCCAAGCGCTGTGCCAAAAGCCCATAGTTCACCAGCGCATCGGTGTTACCTGGCCAGTGGCCAAGCATCTCTTGGTATTGCGCATACGCTTCCGCTTCCCGTCCTGCCTCGATCAAGCCTCGCGCATACGCTTCTCGCAGTGGAAAGCTACCCGGACGGACTGCAGCGGCTCGGCCGAGGGCCGCAAGCGAAGCATCGCGCTTTCCCGCCAGGGTCTCCGCACGCGCTAGCCGCATCTCAACGGAACTGTCATGGGGATTCAGCTTAGCCGCGCGCTCTAGCGCCGGAACACTGTCCGCCTCGCTCGACCAGTAGAAATGCAGTTGATCCATTGCCGCCCAGGCCAGCAGCAGGGCAACAGTAGCGATTCGCATGCCTCTTGCCGCGGGCGTCGAACCCGTCAGCCAGCGGGCCGCGGACGACCACGCGCCTCTCGCGCGTAATTCCGCACCCTGGGTCTTTTCATTGGTATTGAGCAAGAATGCCGCAACACGTGAATCGCGCAGTTTCCAGAGTGCTCCGTCGAGAATGAAGTGATGGATGTTCACCAGCGCCGTGAAGGTCAGGAAGCTGGCGGCGAAATCTGCGTGAAACATGCGGCTCGCGATCCACGGCCCAGGAATGAACAACGCGATTCCTCCCGCGACCAGGGTCAAAAGGTACCGTGAAAACCTCCAGTGGGCATCCCCTCGCTGGCGCGCTTCGCGTTGCTGATAATAACTGGTGATCCAGAGATATTGCGCGGAATGCAGCACGGCCAGAACGCCGCTGCTGTAGCGCGTTTGCGGGACCTCGTGCCCGCTGAAGAGTTCGATCATCGCGGGCAACAGGAACCACAGGAACTGCGTGACGGCCAGCGTCAGCGGCGCGAGGATCGCTCCGAAGCGGCCGCGCCGCGCCATGGAAACCAGCGCCCAACCACTCGCTACTACGAACGATAGTGCCAGCACGCCTCGCGCGGGAACGGTGACCCTTGCGGGCAGGTCGAGCGAAAGAATCAGTGCGTCGCCCGAGGGTCCGGTGTGAAAGCTCAGCATCAACAAGAGAAACGACGCAATGAACGACAGATGAATTGCGTTTCTTTCTGCGGGACTCGGCGCGAGGCCCGCACGGCGCGCGAACATCATCAGCAACCCGAAATTTTGCCCCGTGTAATGCCAGGGGCTCCAGCAGATGTATAGCGTGAAGATCCAGGGAAGCAGCGGATACCAAACGTGCGCGATGACCCCGGCAAATGCCAGCAACAACGCGATGTGCACCGTGAAAATGCGGTATTTCTCAAACTCCGTGCGCGTATGGTAGGCGCGGTAGACGGTGGCCATGAAGTGCGGGTAATTGCATAGCAGCGCCAAAAAATAAAACGTCACGGTCCACGCTCGGGCATACGTGGTGGTCGCATAGAAAGCCAACAAGAGAAGAGGGGCTGACCAAGCTCCGCAGCCGATCAAAAGATCGGTCCAGGGACGATAAATCCAGGGACTTTGTCGCGCGGAGGATGCCGGTGCGGACGGCGGCGCCGCGGCTGTGAGTGCTCGTCCCATCTTAGGAAGCGTAGCTCAGGGAAACGATAGTTGTGCGAAGCCATCGGGGCTCAAATGCGGAATCGGTTACTTGCGCTCGCGTTTCAAGTTCAGGAAACGGCGAGCACGCGGAGAAGCACACCAGCCAGCACGCCACCGAGTAACGGCCCAATCACGGGAATCGGCGCATAGCCCCAATCCGAGCCGCCTTTCCCGGCAATCGGAAGAATCGCGTGGGCAATGCGCGGCCCGAGGTCTCGTGCCGGATTGATCGCGTATCCCGTGGTGCTCCCTAGAGACAGACCGATGCCCCACACGAGGCTCCCGACGAGATACGGGCCGAGTCCTGCGGCGGGGCCGGCCGCAGAGACGTTCTTCGAGAAAATCGCGCCGACGACGAAAACTAGAACGAAAGTCGCAATGATTTCGCTCAGCAAGTTCGCAACGGTGTTGCGGATCGCCGGGGCCGTACAAAAGCACCCCAGCTTGGCGGCAGCGTCCGGCGTCTCCTTCCAGTGCGGAAGGTAGTGCAGCCACACTAGCCCGGCGCCCACCATGGCCCCAAGCATCTGGGCTGCCAGGTAGGGGCCGAACTTGGCAAAATTACCCTCACGCACCGCGAAGCCCATGGTCACCGCGGGGTTCAGATGTGCATCGCTGCTGCCACACGCAATGGCGGTGAAAACACCCGCCATCACCGCCAACGCCCACCCGGCGGTAATCACCATCCAACCGCTGCCCTCCGCTTTCGATCGTTTGAGCAGCACTGCGGCGACAACTCCATCACCCAGCAAAACGAGAATCATCGTGCCGAGAAATTCACCGGCCAGCGGCGATGTCATAGCTCCAGAGCCTCCGTCAGGATTCCATCCAGTCAAACGATCGTGTGACCGCCTTCTTCCACTGCCTGTACAATTGCTCGCGCTCCGTCTCGGCGAGATGCGGCGTCCAAGTGCGGTCCACCGCCCAGTTGGCGCGCAACTCTTCCAAGCCGGAAAAGAATTTCATCGCCAGGCCGGCAACATAAGCTGCGCCGAGCGCCGTCGTTTCTTGAATCACCGGGCGCACCACCTCACGGTTCAAAATATCGGCCTGGAACTGCATCAGCAACTCGTTGGCCACCATGCCCCCATCTACGCGGAGGCTGCGAAGGCCGATGTGCGAATCTTTCTCCATCGCTTCGACCACTTCCCGGGTCTGAAATGCTGTGGCTTCCAGAACCGCTCGCGCCACATGTCCTTTATTAGCGTAGCGAGTCAGGCCGGCAATAACCCCGCGCGCATTCTCCTTCCAATACGGCGCGTACAGCCCGGAAAATGCGGGAACAAAGTAAACCCCGCCATTGTCGTTGACCGTTCGCGCCAGCGGCTCCACATCCGGGCTCTTTTCAATGATTCCGAGATTGTCGCGGAGCCATTGCACCAGAGCCCCGGTAATGGCGACGCTCCCTTCCAAGGCGTAATGGGCGGCCCCGTTGCCCAACTTGTAGGCCACCGTGGTGAGCAGGCCAAAATTCGAGGACACCGGCCGCTCGCCCGTGTTCATCAGTAAAAAGCAGCCTGTGCCATAGGTGTTCTTCACTTCGCCGGGGTGAAAACATGCCTGGCCGACCAGCGCCGCCTGTTGATCGCCCAGGATTCCGGTGAAGGGAACGCCCTTGATCGCGCTGAGAGTTGCTTGGCCATAGACTTCGCTGCTCGAACGAACTTCTGGCAGCACCGCGCGCGGAATGTCAAACGCGGCAAGCAGTTCCACATCCCAATCCAGCGTTTTCAAATTCAGAAGCTGGGTGCGGCTGGCGTTCGTCACGTCAGTTACATGCACTCCGCCGCGTGGTCCGCCCGTTAAATTCCACAGCAGGAACGTGTCGATATTCCCGAAAAGCAGGTCGCCGCCGGTGGCTTTCCCCCGGGCGCCGGGAACATTTTCAAGAAGCCAGCGCAGTTTCAGGCTGCTGAAGTAGGTGCTCAGCGGCAATCCGGTCTGCGGCCGGAAGCGGTCTCGCCCGCCCTGGCTGGCGAAGCGCGCGACATCTTCGGCAACCCGCGTGTCCTGCCAAACAATCGCATTCGCAACCGGCTTGCCGGTCTGGCGCTCCCAAAGGACGGTGGTCTCCCGCTGATTGGTGATGCCGATCGCGGCCAGATCCGAAGCGCGTAACCCGCGCTGCTCCAGCGCGTCTCGAATCACTTCTTCCGTGCGGCGCAGGATTTCCAGCGCATCGTGCTCCACCCAACCCGGCTTCGAAAAAATCTGTTCGTGCTCTTTTTGCGCAACGGCGGCGATACGCGCGGAGTGGTCAAACACCATGAATCGCGTGCTGGTCGTGCCCTGATCAATCGCCCCAATGTAGTTTTTCACCGCACCGTTCCTTTTTGTTTTCGCTGAAGCATACTACGCTATTCGCGCCCCGGCTTCATGCCCAAGTTGGCCTGAAAGGTTAGAAAGGTAGGTACATCATGTCCTGGATCGCGCGCTTGCGAGCAACGAGATCGGTTGGATAGGGAACTTGACGAAGAGCTGCGCTCGCATCTGGAAATGCGCATGGCAGGCAAGCTCAGGCCGCCCACCCCCGCGAGGGAAACTCCCCGCTCATTCTTGGCCGCCGGAGCGATCCTCGGTGTGTCCATTTCAGTCCGCCCGTGCATCTAACCATGAGGGGATTGGTAAAAGGAGTCAGTACGATGATGAAGAAAGCAGGTCCAACCCGTGTTGTCTTGATAATCGGAACCCTCGCCTTGGCATTAGGGGTTTTTGATGCCGTCGCCGCGGGGCCGGGAACGGTCACCATGACGGTGACCGCGATCGGCCAGAAAGACACCAGCCCACCGCTGGTTACCAAGGACGACGTCCAGCTTTTTGTGAACAAGGAACGCACCCAAGTTGCCGATTGGAAGCACGGCGAAAAATTATACCTTGCCGTCCTGATCGACGATTCGCTGGACAGCGAAATCGCCAGTCAGTGGGGCGATCTGAAAGCGTTTCTCGCCGGCCAACCTGACACTGCCTATATTTCTGTAGCCTACGCGCGCAATGGCACTGCCGTGCTGGCCCAGGATTTCACCAGCGACCACAACCTTGCGGCCAAGGCTTTGCGCCTGCCGCTCGGGAGCGGGGGCGCGTTATCGAGTCCTTATCTCGCACTTCTGGATCTGATGAAGCGATGGCCCTCTTCCGCCGGCAGGCGTTCCATACTGTTGATCTCTTCGGGGATCGACTATCTTCGTGGAAACTTTGACCTAAGAAGCCCGGATCTCGATTCAACCATCAGTCGCGCGCAAAAGCAGAATATCAACATCTGGACGATTTATGCTCCGGACGCGGGACATAGGGCGCGCGGATTCTTTCTCGTTTCCAGAGCGCAGTCGAATCTCAGCCAACTCTCGGATGAGACCGGTGCAGAATCCTATTATCTGGGCACTGGCGCGCCGGTCACCCTTAAACCCTATTTTGACGAACTCTCGACGCACCTCAGTAACCAGTACCTTCTGGCCTTCAAAGCCAGCGGAGGAGCGAAAGGGCGTTTCGAGCGCGTCCGCGTTCGAACGGAGCTAGCCCACGTTGAGTTTTTGGCGCCTTCCGAAGCCTTTCTGCCGGCGGTCGAATAAGCGCCGAAATCGGTTGGTTTGAAAACGGGGCGCGGATCAGGTGGTCCGCGCTCTTCTCCCTAAAGTGGTACAAACGGTCCCGCACGGTCTAGCCCGGGCAAACTGATCTTGAACCTCTCGAGGGGGAAAGCCATCCTCAATCGTCAGAGCCGCTGAGCACTGCCGCTAGCGTGGAATCGCGGATCACCAGTTCCGGGTTTATGCGGTGCCGCGAAATATTCCAGTCGCGCTTTTGCAGCCCGGCGTTGACGCCTTCCATTACGATATTCACTGCCAGGTTGCCCATGGCTTCGAGCGGCTGCCTCACGGTGGTCAAAGACGGCGCGGACAGCGAGGACAGCGGCACGTCATCGAAACCCACTACCGAACAGTTCTCCGGCACTTTCACACCCGCTTTGGTCAGCGCACGGATCGCACCCAGTGCGGTCAGGTCGTCGAAGGCCATCAATCCCGTGAAGCGCTTCTTTCGCTGCAGGAGTTCCTCCGTGAACCGGTAGCCGCCTTCGAAGCCCGAGTTGGGGTCGAAAGAATCCGGCAGTTGCAGAACGAGCGCCGGATCGATGTCCAGTCCAGCCGCGTGTGCGAATTTCTGAATTCCTTTCCACCGCGGTGCGCTGTCGATCAGCATTTTTGGGCCGCGGATGAAGGCGATCTTGCGGTGCCCCAGCTGGTGGAGATGTTCGAGCGCCAGCCGCCCTCCCGCTTCGTTGTCCACCATCACCGAGCTGACCGCGTTTCCGGGCATCTCCCAGCCGATGGTCGCCGCGGTAATGTTTCGCTTGCTGAGGTCGGCGAGCAGTTGGATGTCCACGAAGAGCCAGTTGGCTACCACGATCAAGGCCTCGACGTGATGCTCGAGCAGCATTTCAAGGTAGCGCTCGAACCGGTTTCTCTGGTTGTGGGCGTCGGCGAAAATCTGAACATAAGATGATTGATAAAGGGCGTTCTCTATGCCTCTCAAGACCGGCGTGCAAAAGGGATCGGTAATGTCGAAGAACATCACTCCGACGCTATGGCTCCGTTTGCTGCGAAGAAAACGGGCCATCGCGTTTGGCCGGTAACCGAGTTTCTTGGCGGCTTCTTCTATGCGCTTTTTCGTGGCTGGCGCGATGTAGCGCGCCAACGGCGCATTGTTCAGCACGATCGAAACCGTGGCGGGAGAGAAGCCGCTGGACTCCGCGACATCCCTCATGGTGATGGTCTGGTTCTTTCCGCTTTGCCGCTTCACGCCTGGGCCTCCGGAGGAACTATCATCTGGTGTTTGCGGTTCGAATTGCAACGTGGAGCCTTCACGGAGATGGCGCTGGGGCTACTCGGGGGGCGCTTCAAACGACATGGTCTTGCGGAAACCGGATGTTTTCCAAGCCCCGTAAATCAGCCCCAGGGCCACCCACACGGTGCCCAGTTTTTTTGCCGGCATACTGAGCTGCAGGAAGATGTAGCCACAAATTCCAAAGCCGAGCAGCGGCCATAGTACCGGCCACACCGTTTTCCGCTCCGCGCGCAGGAAGTAACGCACAAAGGCCGCTGCGTTCACACCCATGAAGGCGATGAACGCCCCGAAGTTGAGCATCTCCGCGCCCCGCTCATAGGAAAGAAAAAACGAGCCTGCCAAAGCAATCGCACCGATCACAATCACGTTGTTTGCGGGAATGTGCCGCTTCGCTTCAATCTTGCCGAAAAATCCCTTGGGGAGCGCATCGTTGCGGCCCATGCCGTAGAGCAGCCGCGCGGCCGCCAGCTGCGCGCCCATCCCCGAGCCGATGTTCGCGATCAGGATCGTAAAATTCAGCAACTGAAACAAAAAAAAGCCACCTATCTGCCTGGCCACCAGGGGAAATGCCGATTCCACCTGTTCGGTGGGAAAAGGCTTGGAGCCCCACACGAGTTGGGCTGCATATACTTCCAGCGAAGACAAAACTCCCGTCACCACGCACACCAGCACGGTGGCCAACAGGATGTTCCTTCGAGGATTCTCTACTTCCTCCGAGAATGTCGAGATGCCATCGAAGCCGATGTACGTCAATACCGCGATGGAAGTACCGTGAAAAATAGAATTCAGATTGAACGTCGCCGGATCATAAAACGGCCGAGAAAAAAAACCGGCTCCATATTCGTGCAAGCCGAGCAAGAAGCGGATAACAAATCCGAAAAATACGACCACCACGATAGTCATCCCGGCGGCCAGCACCTCGTTGATTCGCGCCGAGGTCTTCACCCCCCGAAGGTTGAGCGCTGTAAAAGCCCCGGCATAGAAAATCGCGAGCGCCCAGTACGGCACTCCCGGCAAAATGTTCTGGGTCAGTTTGCTGCACAGAATCGTGCAGATCAGCGGGTTGAGGATGTAGTCCATCACCATTGCCCAGCCCGTCAGGTAGCCCAGCCCGGGATGAATTTCCTGGCCGACGTAGGTGTAAGCGGATCCCGCGCTCGGATACACGCGCGCCAGCATCCCGTAACTGATTGCCGTGAACAGCATCGCCACCATGGCGATCAGAATGGTGGTCACCACGTGCCCGCCCGCCGCGTTATTCACGATGCCGTATAGCCCCATTGGAGCGATCGGCTGGATGATCACGATGCCGATGATGATCAAGTTCCACAGCGTCAGTGAACGCTTCAGGCGTGGCCCAGAGTTCAGAGTGCTTTCATTGCTCAAGCCATTCTCCTTCTCGCCAAGGAATTATGATGCCACCGGGAGGTCGCCCCCGGCGCCGGTCGAACGAATTCTGCCCGCCGCAGTATTTAATCGTTTCAAGGCTGACAGTGTGCGCAATCTGGCCTCCCCACGCAACCGCAAAAGGTTGCTCCCCGCCGGCGCTCACTCGGCCCCCGAGTTCGGCGTTCACCCGTGGTCCTGCACTCTCGTACAGGTCGCCGAATCCACAGGACGGTATCTCTTGCCTCACGCGCTCCTCGAATCTCGAGCGGCGGAGCTCCCCCCTGCGTAGTCTAAGTAAGTAGGCAACCGGCCCGGAGAATGCAGATAAATTCGCCAAAATCCGTGGGTAAGACGCCACTCGTGAACGGCCGCGGTAACGCCACGATCTTCCTGGCACATTTCGGTGCCTTTCTTTTTGTGGTCCTCGCAGCTTCCTTGCTCCGCCGCATTACTCTTCAGCCCGATGCCATTCTGCAGGGCTACCTACAGATCGTCAGCGGCCTGCTCGCCTTCGTTTTCGCCGCCGTGACCTTGGTCCGATTCCAGGGAACTCAGGATCGCATTTCACTGATTCTCGGCGCTGGATTTCTTCTTTCCGGCGCTGTCCTGACCGCCACCAGCGTTCTCTTCTTTCAATTCTTTCCAGACACCCCGCGGCTCCTTTGGGCGCCCGTCGCTTGGTGGCTTGGCCGCATGGTCTTGGCGCTCCTGCTTGTGGTGGCGCTTCTGGTCGAGCGCTTCCTCCCGCGTTCGCGTCATCCGCGCCGCGAGATTGCCGGAGCTCTGCTGGCGGTGATCGCCTTGACCTATATGCTGGCCGTCGCTCTTCGCCGTTTGCCGCCGGAAGTCTCCCGGCATCCCGGCGCCTTCTTTCCCAATCCCGAGCAGTTGCTGCCTGCTGCAATTTTTCTCACAAGTCTAATCTGGTACCGCCGCCGCTTGTCCGTTGAGGATTCGGAGTTCGACCGCACCATGTATGCCGCCGCCTGGCTGAACGTCGCCGCGCAACTTTCGGCCGCTCAATCCGCGCGCTTACTCGACACCCCGTTCGTTTTCGCCCAGGCGCTGATGGTGTTGGGCTACACTGTCGCGCTGGGTGGGGCCCTTCTCGATAACGCGCGGCTCTTCGAGCAGGTTCACCAACTGGCCGTTAGCGATTCGCTCACGGGTCTCGCCAACTACCGCCGCCTGCTCGATGTTCTTCAAAGCGAGACGGAGCGCACCGATCGCACCGGCCGGCCCTTCTCCGTGCTGCTTCTCGACCTCGATGGCCTGAAAAAAATAAACGACAGCTACGGACATCTCGTCGGCAGCCGCGCCATCTGCCGCCTCGCCGAGATTCTCCGCATTCACTGCCGTGCCGTCGATACCGCCGCTCGTTATGGCGGCGACGAATTCGCCCTGGTTCTCCCAGAATCCCATGGAGACGAGGCCAACCGTGTCGCCAATCGCATCCGCGAAGTTCTCGCCAACGACGGCGAAGAGCCGCCCCTTTCCGCGAGTATCGGCATATCCATCTACCGCGGCGACGGCGAGCGTATCGAAAAACTGCTCTCGGAAGCGGACCAGGATCTTTACGCCGAAAAGGCCCGGCGGGGAAGACGTATCGCGTCCCCTCCCCGCCGTCGTGACGCGAAGTCCTAAACCCCTCGAGCGGCTTGCCTATTTGCTCGAATCACCTGTTCGAGCGCAAGGAGCAAGCTGCTCGCTGATCTTCGACTTGTCTCCCACTACCACAATGGTCATTTGGTCCGGCTTGATGTATTGTCCGGTCATGCGCTGCACATCGGCCGCCGTGACTGCATTTATTGCGTTTCGGACCGGGACCTTCAGTATACTGTCCGCCTCTGGACGGTGCCCTTTCCTGCCAGCGAAAATCGAGCCTCGGCGGTGCCTCCATCGAGTAGTTGGCCGGTGACATACTCTCCGATTGCTGGCCCATGCTTGAAGCCATGCCCCGAGCCTCCGCCCGCAAACCACAAATTTTCAATCTGCGGATGCCGGTCAATTAGAAAATCCCCGTTGGACGTGTTTTCGTATTGGCAGACGCGCGTTTCCACAATCGGCGCGTCGTCTAAGGCCGGAAACCGCCGCGCCACATACTCTCGCACTCGCTTGGTCATCGCGGGAGAAACGGTTCTCGATTGCGTGTCCGGATCAACTCGTTCGCCATGCTCGTCAAACGCAATCTTTAGTCCCCGCCCCTCGATATCCGGCATGCCATAAACCAAGTCTTCCTGAAACAACCACGTCGGCAGCGCTGGTGGCCGAAATCGCAGATCCCCTGCCGGAATTCCGAAGAAGAACACTTCCTGTCGTGAAGGAAAGATCCGCGCGTGGAGAACGTCCGGGAAAACTTTGCCAAGCCACGGGCCGCATGCAAAAACGAACTGCCCCGCGGCCACCCTTTCACCATCGCTGGTGGCCACCTCTGGCACGCGGCCGGATCCTGTCGGTCTCTGGACCTGCGCGCAGCGGTACTCCGCGCCGAGGCGTACGGCCTCTTCGACCACGACAGCCACCGCGCGCCGCGCCAGCAGTACGCCGCTCTGCGGTTCCAGGAGCCCGCGCTTGATGCCATCGAACCTCACTTGCCTATAGCGTCTCTCGAGAGTCGCGCGGTCCAATTCTTCGAACTTTACGCCGCAGCGCTCGAGAGTCGCGCTGGTCTGCTGCAACCGCATGTCTTGGTCACCAGCCAACCAAAGCACCCCGGTTTCGAGAAAAAGTGGCTGTCGCGCCGCCCGAAGAAATTCTTTCCATTGCGCCAGTGAACTCTCGGACCATCTGGTGTACAGCTCGTCCGCGCCATAGCCCATTCGCAGGATGCGTGTTTCGCCCCCGGAACTGGCCCGCGAATGGGCCGGACCGTAGGCATCGATCAGCGCCACGCGCTGGCCCCGTCTGACGAGATGCCACGCCGTCCACGCACCGAAGACACCCGCTCCGATCACCGCAACGTCGTATGTTTTTTGACGGTTCACCGCTCGAGCATCCTATCGCAACCTGTACTCCAACTAAAAACGCTTCCGTCCAACAGCCGGTAGCGATACCATTCTGCGTTTTGCGCCATTCTTCTAGGGAGGTGGGTGTGACCGTTTTTCGCCGGCTTGTTTGCTCCCCGAGCGGTGCTCTGGTTGCTCTCTTCCTGACTACCCTGGCCTTACCCGCGCAACAAGCTCACCGCTCCGCACTCGCCAATCCGAAAGAACGCTCTGCGGCCGCCCAGCCCGTCGACCATCCTGCAGTCGCGAGTACCGTCGATTCCAAGACCTACGGAGGGATGAAATGGCGCCTCATCGGCCCATTCCGTGGTGGCCGGGCCCTGGCCGTGACTGGAGTCCTGAGCCAGCCGAATACTTACTATTTTGGTGCCGCAGCCGGCGGCGTTTGGAAAACCACGGACGGCGGCGTTTCCTGGGATCCACTCTTCGACAAGCAGACCACCTCCTCCATCGGGAGCATCGCGGTCTCCAACTCCGATCCCAATGTAATCTACGTCGGCTCCGGCGAAGCCTGCATTCGCGGCAACATCTCCTTCGGCGATGGCGTCTATCGTTCGAACGACGGCGGCAAGACCTGGAACAACGTTGGACTGAAAGACACCCGCCACATCGGCAAGGTCATCGTCCATCCCACGAATCCCGACGTCGCCTTGGTCGCCGCTCTCGGCCATGCCTACGGCACGAACACCGAACGCGGCATCTTCCGTACCCGTGATGGCGGCAAGACCTGGGAGAAAGTTCTCTACCTCGACGATCGCACCGGCGGCATCGACATCGTTTTCGATCCGCAGAATCCCCACGTGCTCTTCGCCGCAATGTGGGAAGGCTACCGCACGCCTTGGATGCTCAACAGTGGCGGTGACAAAGACGGCCTCTACCGTTCGAACGACGACGGCACCACCTGGAAGCGCGTCGAAGGCAACGGCATGCCCGAGGGCCCGCTCGGCCGCATTGGCGTGGCTGCTTCCGGCGTCGATTCGAATGTCGTTTATGCACTGATCGAAGCGAAGAAAGGCGGTCTCTACCGCAGCGATGACGGCGGCACGAACTGGACCCTGATCAACGACGATCACCGTTTTCGCCAGCGCGCCTGGTATTTCA
>WNFP01000326.1_pt1 | contig 56877 bp, 58 predicted proteins | sample 5400201 | NCBI WGS metagenome assembly WNFP01 (sample SAMN13153355, study PRJNA577476) | soil metagenome | isolation source: 115 cm saprolite under Madrone tree | place: USA:California | collected 2016-06-14 | reverse complement strand
ACACAAGACATGCTAAAAGACAAGCTGTACTTACGAATGCGAAAATAGGGCACCTGAGGAGAAACGTCAAGGAAGAGGAAAAAACCGCTCTGAGTCAAGGTCCTGCCGTCTGTGAGCTATCAATGTTCCGAAACCCCTGCCTCGCTGCGGTGAGCCCGCTTGCATCAGAAATGTTCCCTCCGCTCAGAAACCTTGGCCTTCTGCCGTTACCGGCATTCCGGAATAGTGGACGTGAACCAAGCGCCATCGACCTTGTTCCCTGCGATAGAGCTGTGTTTCCCCACCGTGGGTCGTCAGGGGAGAGCCATCTTCTCTGAACTTGGCAGCGAAATCCCAATAGAATTCGACCCAGGCTGCGTCCCCGTAAACATGAAGGGAAATGTCATGAACCGTCAGTTTGCGTTCCGAGAAGGTATCGCCCATCAAACGCATGTAAACATTTTGCTTGATTTGCTCGAAACCGTGCTCGTGACCCAACGGGTGGAGGAAGGAGACATCCGACGAATCCGACCAGACCTCAGCAGCGAGAGCGGTGTCTGCGGCATCAACCGATTTCGCATAGTTCTCAATCAAGCTCCGGATCACACTGCCGTCGGTGGATGTTTCCGCTGACGAAACGTTTCGGGCCTCGCCTTTTTCTGTTTTTGCGCGTGCCGGCGCGGCTCCCGCCATGATCTTTTCGATTTCACCCGGATCTCGGGGGAGGCGTTCGCTGAGCAGCCTGTGGCCGGTTTCGGTGATGAGGACGTCGTCTTCGATGCGCACGCCAAGATTCTCTTCGGGGATGTAGATGCCTGGCTCAATGGTGATGACCATGCCGGGCTGGAAAGGGGTGCAGTATTCGCCCGGGTCGTGAACATCGAGGCCGATATGATGGCCGAGGCCGTGAATGAAATAGGTGCCGAGTGGCTTATCGTGGAGATCCTTGCCGTGGGAATTTATGTAATTGTAGGCAATTTTGTGGACGCTCTTGTCGCCCTTGATACAGAAGTCCATTCCGGGCTTTAGAGCGGCGAGGGCCGCGTTTTGCGCTCCGAGAACGATGTCATAGATTTCGCGCTGGCGCGGCGTGAACTTGCCGTTGGCGGGCAGCGTGCGGGTGATGTCCGAGGAGTAGCCGGAGTATTGCGCGCCAACGTCGAGAACGACGATGTCGCCGTCTTCGATCTTGCGCGAGAGCCTGTCGTAGTGCAGCGCGGTGGAGTTCGGGCCGGCGCCAACAATCGGGGCGTAACCCTCCTGTTCTGAACCGCCCCAGGCGTGGACTTCGACCATTTTTGCCGCCACCTGATATTCGTAGAGGCCGGGGCGCATCAACCTCATCGCTTCAAGGTGGGAGTCCACCGACAGGTCAATCGCTTGTTTCAGAAAGGCGATTTCCCCGGGTGACTTGATCTGGCGCAGGGTATTGATCTGCGTGCGAATGTCCTTCAGCTTGGCCTGCGGTGCAGCAAGTTGCAGCCAATCGACAACGGCTTTCTCGTGCGGGTAACCGCCGAGTTCTTTTTGATAGGGAAGGATGGTATAGAAATTCGGAAATGTCTTCGCAAGATTCTCCACAACGGAGCGGAAGTCGCTCTCGAACGGTTTTACGACAACAAAGCCAGTGCGCGCTTCGATGCCCGGGTCCGAGGATGACATGCGGACGCCATTCCATTTTTCTTTCTGCGGATTCTTTGCCGGGAGAAAAAGAGTTTCGCGCAAAACGCTGGCGACGTCGCCCTTCTGCCCCGCGGGGAGGATAATCAAGCCGGCGCCTTCTTCATTGTGACCGGTGAGGTAGTAGAAATTCTCCTCCTGGGCAAAAACGTAGGCCTGTGAAACTTCCTCCCGGCCCGTGAAACCCCAGAGGATGATTGGCCCATCGACTTGCACGCCCAGCTTTGCACGGCGTTCGGCGTAGACGCTGTTGGGCTCGCGCTCGCGGCGCTCCTGGGCTTGCACGCCGGCTGCGCAGCAAACCACACAGAGCAATCCGCGGAGAGCCCGTCTTGCGGAATTCAGCAAACCAGGCGACCGCACCGGCCACAAGCGACCACTCATTCGCGCACCTCAAAACCACCATTTGATTGTTGCGCCCACCGGGCACGTGAGTTCGCGGGCGCGCCACTCACAGCCGGGCGATTGTAACTGAAACGTCCGGCCTTTCGAAATATCTGGTTAACCCGCCAGTGAGGATTGAATGGCCATAGGGGCGGATCGTGCGTCCCGCTGCACCTGCGCTGCCGACCCGGAATTACCCGCGCGGCAACACCTGAATGCCCGGAGCAACAAACGACCAGCATGCCGCGCGGCTCAAGCGCGAAAGAAGTCCGCGAGTATCTGCGAGACTCGATCAGGTTCCTCGTGCTGCAGCCAGTGCGTGGCGTTGGCAAAGGTGAAGAGCTCAGCGCTGGTGCAATAGCGCAGGCTGTCGTGAGCCATTTCAGACAGGAGAAAGTCGTCGCGCTCGCCCCACAGGATGCGGGTGGGGACGCGGACGTTTTTGTCCTGAAATTTGACGCCAGTGCGGAAGAGGGCGCGATACCAGTTGATCATGCCAGTCAGAGCGCCGGGCTGAGACCAGGCGCCCCGATATTGGGCGAGGTCTTCAGCAGAGAAGGTGCCCGGGCGGCTGGAGTGGAGAAGCGCGCGCGCGCCAAGGCGGAAGTTGAAGGTGGAGAAAAGCGCTTCCGGCAGCCAGGGGAGTTGGAAGAAAAACATGTACCAACTGCGGAAGAATTGACGCGGATGCGTGCTGAGGAATTTGCGCATCACCGCAGGATGAGGGACGTTGAGGACGGCGAGCTTGGCGATGCGCTGCGGATGCAAGAGGGCCGTGCTCCAGGCAACTGCGGCGCCCCAATCATGGCCGGCGAGAAAGATTTTGTCCTGACCGAGTTGATCGGCGATGGCCAGGATGTCGGAGACGAGTTCCGTTAAAGCGTAAGCTGCCACGCCGGCGGGTTTACTGCTGAGATTGTAACCGCGTTGGTCAGGGACGACGACTCGGAATCCCGCGGAGACCAGCGGCTCGATTTGCCGGTGCCAACCATACCAGAATTCCGGGAAACCATGGAGCAAGACCACCACGGGGCCGTCTTTGGGCCCGGCGGTGATGGCATGGAACCGCAGTCCAGCGTTTTGAAAGAAACGTACGGACGATTCGCTCTGGGCGCACGCGGTTTGCCGCCGTTCCGGGGAAACGCTGTCGCGAGCATGGGAAAGAATGAGGGCTTCCTGTTCGCTTCCAGGAAGGAGTCCGGTGCCCTGCATTTCGATCTCATTGAAGATCGGCATCAACTCTTCAGGAAAGCACTGCATCCGGAGCCTATCTCGCCAGATTTCGAATGGGTCTCGAGCGCCTTCGAGGATGTCACGACAGACATCTTTGGCAGACCAAAGAAGTGCTTCCCTTGGGGACATCTTGGAAGCGCCCATTTCACTTAGGGCCGGCATAAGTCAATCAGAAGCCCGGCGCCCCGGAGGTGGCGGGACGCATTTCAGGGGCGTTGACGCCGAAGCGGAGACGCGCGAAGTATGTTTGGCCGAGGGACATCGCGCCAGTGTAGAGGTAACCCCAAACGAAGAGCAGCAGGAACGGCACGGTGGCATAGTTTTCGTTGAGGATGGCGTAGACCACAGTCGAAGAAAAGTACAAGCCTAAGAGAATTTCCGCGTAGGGCATCCAGCCGGCTTTGTTTTTGTACGATTTTTTTGCGAAAGTTCCTTGTTTGCCTTCGATATTGAATTTCGGCGTGCGGGCGAATTCGCTTCTCTTGCCGAGTAGCGCTTCGATCACCGCTTGTGCGTTGCGCACGGAAATTCCTATGCCCGTGGCCATGACGAAAGGCAAATACAGAAACGTGCGCCGCCACGTCTTAGGACGAAGCTCTCTTTGCGCCACGAGATAGAAGCTGGAGATGGAACACGTGGAGGCGAGAAAGAGCGGCAGGTCGATCACTAGCATCTGGAACCAGCCCTGATAGAAGCGCACGATCATTGCTGGCAGCAACATGGTAGAGAGCAGGATCATCAGCGGGTAGCTGATGTTGCCGGTTAGGTGGAAGAATGCTTCTGCTTTGACGTGCCAGGGCGCGTCGGATTTCCAAACTCTTGGGAGGATTTTTTTTGCGGTTTGCATCAGGCCCTTGGCCCAGCGCGCTTGTTGGGCTTTGAAACCGTTCATGTCCACAGGGAGTTCGGAAGCACATTCGATTTGCGGGAGGTAGAGAAACCTCCAGCCTTTGAGTTGCGAGCGATACGAGAGATCGGTGTCTTCAGTGAGTGTGTCGTGCTCCCAGCCGCCGGCATCATCGATAGCTTTGCGGCGCCAGACCCCGGCGGTCCCGTTGAAATTGAAAAAAGTGCCCCGGCGAGAACGCGCACCGTGCTCAACCACGAAATGACCGTCGAGAAGAATGGTCTCAACGTTAGTGAGCAGGGAGTAGTCGCTGTTGAGATAGGTCCAGCGCGTCTGCACCATGCCGATTTTACTGCCGCCTTGCGGATTCATGAAGTAGGGAATGGTGCGCAGCAGAAAATCGGGTTCGGGGAGAAAGTCGGCGTCGAAGATGGCAACGAATTCGCCCTGGGCGGTTTTCAAGCCGTTTTCCAGAGCGCCGGCTTTGTAGCCTTCGCGGTTGAGGCGATGGAGGTGAACGATTCGCATGCCCTGTGCGGCGTGGCGCTCCACACAGGCTCGAGCGACATCGCAGGTCTCATCGGTGGAGTCGTCCAGCACCTGCACGTCGAGCAGCTCAGGTGGGTAGTCGAAGCGCGACACAGCTTCGACGAGACGCTCAATGACGTAGCGCTCGTTGAAGATGGGCAATTGAACGGTGACGCGAGGATAATCGGCCACCGGAGGCGGAGCCGGGGGGAGGTTCTTCGAATAGGCGAAATAGTCGTACACCAGCCAATAGCGGTGCAGGCCGTAGACCGCAAGGACGAGAAGGACGACGAAATAAGGAATCATCATCGCCAGGTCGAAGGCATTGGCGTGGTAGATGCCGGTAAAGGTCTTATCGGTGATCTTGTGCCAATAGTGGCTGATGGGGTTTTGCGTCGCAAGAGATGCCGTAAGTAGAAGTGTAGGGTTCACGTCACTGAGCTGACCCAAAGTCCACGCGGGGCCCCTCGCGCCGACATCGGTAGACAACGATTATAAGACGGCGTGGCTACCAGGCAAAGCGCTAGATTCGGCCGGAGCTGACAGAAAGCCGTTACGGTAGGAGAACGATTTTCCCTGCGGCCCCGGCCTCGAGGATTTCTTTGTGGGCGCGTGCCGCCTCGGCCAGGGGTAACTCCTTGCCGACTACGGGGCGAAGCGTGCCGTTTTCGAGGCCGGCAATCAAGCCGGCGTGAATTTCGGCTTCTTCCGCGGGCGTGATGGCCCAGAGCGTGAAGCCCCGGGCAGAGGCTCGGCGCAACATGAGGTCGCGTGGATTGATGGTGATCTCGCCGCGATTGCCGATGACGATCACGCGGCCGTTCGTGGCGAGAAGCTTCAAATCGGTCGCAAGGTTCACGTTGGCCAGCATTTCAAGAACAATGTCCACACCGCGGCCTCTGGTGGCCTTCAAGATTTCTTCCTGATAGCCCGTCTTACTGTGATCAAAAACGTGATGCGCTCCTTCGCGTTTTACCAAGTCGATGCCTTTTTGCGTACCGGCAGTGCCCAAGACGGCAAGGCCCATGGCGCGCGCCATTTGTACGGCCGCGCTGCCGACTCCGCCGCTGGCGCCGTGAACGAGAACTGTTTCCGACGCGCGGGCTTCCGCCGAATGGTGTAGAGCGTGGTACGCCGTGCCATAGGGCACCCAGACGCCGGCACCTTGCTCGAAATTAATTTTACCCGGCAGAGAATGCACCTGCTCTTCCAGCGCGAGAGCGTATTCCGCGTACGCGCCTGTAACGGTTTTGGCCGTGTACACGCGATCGCTCGGCCTCACTCTTTTCACGCCGTCGCCGATGGCCTCGACGACGCCTGCGGCATCAGAGCCGGGCGTGTAGGGAAGCGCCGGCTTCACTGAGTAAGTGCCGGCACGCATATAAGTGTCATAAGGATTAACGCCGACGGCATGGATGCGGACAAGAACTTGCCCCGCGGCTGGCCTGGGCGTGGGCACTTCTTCGAGTCTCAGAACTTCGGGACCGCCGAATTCACGAACGAGAATGGACTTCATGGTTTCTCCCCAGCGAAAAAGTCAGTGAACCAGAAAAGTAGCGGCAAGCCAGCGCATTCCAAGCAGCTCAGAGGTGGTCATCGACGCCGATCTCGGCCGCTTCTTTGTCAATGAGCCCGGCGGACTGCGCCCAGGCCGTGGTCTGCCAATTGTCTTTGCCTTTTTTAGGCGGAATCCAGGGCGGCAGCGTTTGGTTCAAATAATTGGCTAGCGCATAGATGTAGGGCTCATACATTTTGCGAAACTCGATAAGTCTGCGATCGCCGTCCTCTCCGTCATGGACCTTCAGGCCGTGCTGGGCAAGGATGTCGCGGATGTGGCGCAAGTCTTGCGCGGGTAGTCGGTCGTGCGGCAATGGCTTGGGCGCCGTGCCGAAGACTTGCGAAAGGTCGACGACGGCGTGACGCGCAATCGCGAAAGTCAGCTCGGCCTGCTTTTGGCAAGCACCTTCAACGCCGACGATGACCAGTGCGCACGCGTCGAGAATCGCCGTGAGCGAGGCGATCCAGGATTGGTTGTCGTGCTGCGAGCGAAAATAGGCCAGCACGGGATACGAGAGATGGCTCTCCATCAACTCGGCGCACCAAAGTTCCCAATCTTTGAGGAGAACGCGGAGGGCCTCCTGGCCGTGGAGGTAACTGTGGCGGCGAAGGAGTTCGCCGGCGGTGGGCGGCGTGCCGGCGCGAGAATCGAGCAGGGAGATATTCACTTCCCGCCTGGAGAACGAGCCGTAGATGAAAGGCAAATAGCCAATGACGGCGGCAAGAAATCCGAAACCAAAACCAGCTTCGGTGACGACCAGCGCGCGGGACAAGCCGGAACGCGGAATGACGTCGCCCAGGCCGAGGGTAAAAAAGGTCGTACCGCTGAGATAGATATCCGTCAGGAAACCCTGCTGACCGCCCGTCATCACCACAGCGGACCCCGCGCCATATTGCATGAGGCCGAAGCCCAGCACGAGGCCAACGGCCCAAACGCCGACGAGAACGAGGAGTGAGAGCGGGCCATAGAAACCCAGCGAGGCTTCGCGGGCTTTGCGCGAAGGGATGAGTGCAGTTATAAATCTCCAGGTTTTCCAGGTGGAGCGGTAAAACAGGCGCGCCAAGCGGAACTTTCGCGTTACGCGGCGCGGGAGAATGATGGCCTCGAATGCGTCCCACAGCACGATCAGAAAGATCGCCACACCTGCAGAGAATGCTCCCGGAGCCGAGATCATGTGCTGCATTGTACCCGTTTGGCCTTCTCGATCAGAGCGTTCAGTACGAACGTTCAGTGACTAGCCCAGTAGGTGAGAGCGTCCGCTGAGAACGTCCTGTCGGAACGCCTGGGACCTAGGATTCCAGCCGAGCGGTGACGCTGATTTCTGCCTTGAAGAGTTTCGAGACGGGGCAGCCGGTTTCCGCGGCTTTAACGGCCGCTTCGAATTTGGACTTATCCGCCCCCGGAACATGCGCGACAAGGTCGAGATGGCTCTTGGTGATGCCAAAGCCGTCGGGAAGCTTATCGAGGGTAATTGTTGCCGTTGTCTCAAGCTTGCTTGCCGTCATGCCGGCGTTTCCGAGTTGCGCGGAGAGCGCCATGGTGAAACATCCGGCGTGGGCCGCGGCGAGGAGTTCTTCCGGATTGGTGCCGACGCCATTCTCAAACCTCGTGCTGAAGGAATATTGCGTTTGCTTGAGGACTCCACTATCCGTTGAGATCATGCCCTTCCCGTCCTTCAAGCCGCCCTGCCAAACCGCGGATGCTTTGCGCTGCATGATTTCTCTCCTTTTGGATGTTTCGCTCTTTTTGAATCCAGAGAATTCGATTCCAGAGCTAGGTGGAAGGGTATATTCAGAAAATGACCTTGTCGAGAAACCTTTGTGAGCGAGCATGAAGGCTATCCTAAAAAGTGTTGCCCACCGTCCGTGGCCTCTGCCTGCCGGTCCGTGGGTGATGGCGCAAAGCTGGCACGACCTGCTCTTTGCGCACTGGCCGGTCGACCTCGCAGAATTGCGGCCGCTTCTCCCTCCGCAATTGCAAATCGACATTCTTCGAGGGCGCGCCTGGCTCGCGGTAGTTCCGTTTCGCATGACCGGCGTGCGTCTGCGCGGGACGCCTGCAATCCCCGGGCTCTCGGCTTTTCCCGAACTAAACGTCCGTACCTATGTGACGTGCGACGGAAAGCCCGGCGTGTGGTTTTTCAGCCTGGACGCGGGTAACTTCCTGGCCGTCGCTATCGCCCGGGCGTGGTTTCACCTGCCGTACTTCCGCGCACGGATGAGCTGCTCAGAACGCAATGGCGGGATCGAATACGCCAGCCACCGGACCCATTGCGGAGCCGCTTCCGCAGCCTTGCGAGGACATTACCGTCCGGTTGGCCCCATCTTTCTTCCTCAGCCGGACACACTCGAACATTTTCTGACGGAACGCTATTGCCTCTATGCCCTCGACAGCAGGGGCCGGCTCATTCGCAGTGAGATTCATCATCCACCGTGGCCGCTGCAACGCGCTGAAGCGGAATTCGAACGAAACACGATGACCGAGCCATTGGACATTGCCCTGACCGCACAGCCGCTTCTGCATTTTGCCCGCAGTCAGGATGTCGTGGTGTGGCCACCACAGCCGCTGCCTGCTCCGCAAGGTGGCTCATGGGCAAGCTGAGGTCATAAATCTGTATTTCAATGCTGAGTTCCGAGTCTTTCATCCACTCGGGGTTCGGCAATTGGCGTCCTTCGCCGGGGACATGGCGGCCTTTCTTGCTGCGATCAAGCGCATCGTCGATTTCGCCGAGAGAGTTCATGGGCTGGAATTCAATCAACGTAGGTAAGAGAAGCCCCGAATGGACCTGGTAGATCATCCAGGGAGTCTCAATGTCGTTGGTTTCATAAATCCTGGCCCGGGCGCGGACCGCGTTGGCAAGCTCTTCTTCGTAGCCCGGCCGGAATTGAAGAATGGAGACGCGCACGAAGCGCGCTTTGGCGAGATCGATCTTGTTCAAGCGATAGCCGAGGTCGTCGCGGCGGAAGGCCATGACCGTGCGCGTTCCCGAGACGTACTCCTGCAGTTTTTGCTGGAGGCTGGCGAGTTCAGGGTGAGTGCCGAGTCCCTGGGCTAGGTCCTTCCCCGCCTGTTCGACTGCTGCGAAAGAGTCAAATCCGCGGAAATAAAGTACGTGCGGCGAACTCGTGACGGCCTGAAGAGCGACCCAGTAGACCGGAATCTTTGCGCGCCCATAGCCCCGCACAATTTCTGCTTCCATCTGTTCGTATGCCGCTTCCTTGCCGGCAATGAGATCAGCGCGATAGAGGAGAAGCGTGTTGGGAGTGACTCCGGTTTCCGGTGAAAAAGTGACCGTCTGAGCCTGGGAAGACATGCAAGCCGTCAGTAAAAAAAGCATGTAAATGAATCGATCTTTGAAGTGCATGCAAGCCCCCTTAAGGGCAAAGGTACCCTGAGTCTGTTGAGCCTACCACTTGTGAAAGATAAAGAACGCGGCGCCCACGATAAAGCCGAAGCCCACGCCGTAATTCCATTTGAATTTGTCGCCGAGATAGAGCACCGAAAAAACGGGAAAGACCAAAAGGGTAATGATCTCCTGAATGGTCTTGAGTTGCGCGGCAGTGAATTGATAGGAGCCGAAGCGATTCGCGGGTACCTGGAAGCAGTATTCGAAAAAGGCGATTCACCAGCTAACTAGGATTACTTTCCAGAGTGCCTCGCTTCGGTACTTCAAGTGGCCATACCAAGCGAAGGTCATGAAGATGTTGGATACGGTGAGCAATAGAATCGTTCGCATTCGAAATGGCGCTCCTCACGAAGGCGTAGTGGCACAGATTTGAGACGCGAAAAGATTCACTGAAGTTGCAGGTTGGAAACGCAGTCGCGCCTCGGGATTCGAGCCCGCTTGCTCATACCGCGACGAGAACGGCATCGCCATTATGGGGAGGAACGGCGAAGACCTGCCTGCGATGGCTTGGCGAATATTTTGAATGGCGTCTTTTTTGGTTTTTCCGTAGCTGACACATCTGGGGCATTCTGCGACCCACTAGCCAATCTCACCGGGATTGAAAACTACCGATCACCTCGATTTGGCTGTTGAGAAGAGTGGCCATGGGCCTCACACGTTGAGCGTAAGGGAGACTAGGTCCGGCCTCACCGGCGGCGGCAGCTTCGCGCGGTCGACAGGACGATAGAACGTATCGCGCTCGACAGGCACGCGGCCGGCGGCTCGGATCAGGCGTTCGAGTTCGTGGCGCGGTGTGAACTCGGACGTTTTTGCACCGGCGTCGTGATATATCTTTTCCTCTATCACCGTACCGTCAAGGTCGTTGGCACCAAAGCGCAGCGCAATCTGTGCGATGCTCGGCGAGAGCATGATCCAATACGCTTTGATGTGATCGAAATTATCGAGCAGCAACCGGGATACGGCGATGTTGCGCAGATCGGCGTAGCCCGTGGGCTTTGGAATGTGCGAGAGCGCAGTGTTGTCCGGATGAAACGCCAGCGGGATAAACGCCACGAAGCCATGCGTCTCGTCCTGCAGCTCGCGCAGCTTGACGAGGTGATCGACGCGCTCTTCTTCCGTTTCCACGTGCCCGTAAAGCATCGTGGCGTTCGAGCGCAGGCCGATTTCATGCGCCTGCCGCGCGATGTTGAGCCACATCTGCCCGCTGACCTTGTGATCGCAGATGATCCTGCGCACCCGCGGATGAAAAATTTCCGCGCCGCCACCAGGAAGCGAATCGACGCCCGCTTCTTTCAGCTTGAGCAGCGTTTCTCTGGTTGATAATTTCGCAATGCGCGCAAAGTAGCCCACCTCAACCATCGTGAACGCTTTCAGGTGCACGCCCTGGCAGCGCTGCTTGAGACCGCGAATCATCTCCAGGAAATATTCGAATGGCAAATCCGGGTGCAGGCCGCCTACGATGTGGAACTCCAGGGCGCCTTCGCGCGCGCCCTGTTCCGCGCGGGCGTAAATCTCTTCCAGGGAGAAGTTGTAGGCGCCTGGCGCGCTGGGGTCGCGGCCAAAAGCGCAGAGCTTGCAGTGAGCGACACACATGTTGGTCGGATTGATGTGGCGGTTGACGTTGAAATAGGTGACATTGCCGTGTTTTTTCTCGCGCAAGTGATTGGCCAGCCAGCCAACGGCCAGCAGGTCGGGCGATCGGTACAGCGCGATGCCGTCTTCTACACCCAGCCGCGCACCCGCAAGCACTTTCTCCGCAACCGGCTTCAATCGCTGATCGGTGATGGTAAGTTCGCTCATTATGAATCCGTCAAAAACTTCAAACGCGCCAAACCGCGGCCGCCGCGCCCCAGAACAGCAGGAACAACATACTAATATAGCCGTTCACAGTGAAAAACGCAGCGTCCAGCTTGCTGAGATCATCCGCTTTGACAAGAGAATGTTCGTAAGACAGCAGCGCCGCGACTACCGCGATCCCCACCCACGCCGGCCATGGCAACCGGAAACTGAACGCCAGCCAACTGAGCAAAGCAATTACTCCAAGATGCATCACACGCCCGATCAGCAGAGCGTTGGCGATCCCGAACTTCTTGGGCACGGAGAAGAGCCCTGCGCGCTGATCGTACTCAATATCCTGGCACGCGTAGAGCACGTCAAATCCCCCGACCCACAGCGTAACCGCCGCGCACAGAATGAGCATGCGCAGATCGAGCCCGCCGGTGACGGCGATCCAGGCGGCGGCCGGCGAGATGCCCAGCGCAAATCCGAGAAAAAGATGCGACCAGTTGGTGAACCGCTTGGTGAAGGAGTAGAAAAACAGCACGGCGATCGCTAGAGGCGCTAGTTTCAATGCCAGCGGATTTAGCTGCGACGCCGCAACAAAAAATACCGCGACCGCAGCAATTGTGAAAAGCCCGGCAAATTGCAACGTAAGAGAGCCCGTTGCGAGCGCGCGCTCCTTGGTACGCGGATTTTCGCGATCGTAACGGAGGTCCGCAATGCGGTTCATGGTCATCGCCGCCGAACGCGCCGCCACCATCGCCACGATGATCCACAATACTTGCCGCAGCGACGGCCAACCCCTTGGTGGCTGATGCGTCGCCCGTGCCGCCAGCAACGCGCCCGTCAACGCAAACGGCAAAGCGAATACGGAATGCTCGAATTTGATCATCTCGAGCACGGTTTTGATGCGCTTCGTCATTTTTGATTTCCGTGCGAGGTCAGGCCTCCGCTTTTTTCGATGCTGGTGTGCCCGTCCAGTGATACATCTTTTCCTGCGACAGGCCGATCTGCGCGAGTACGCGGCAAACATACTGCGTAACAAGGTCGTCGATCGTCTTCGGCTGGTGATAAAATGCCGGCACCGCCGGCATGATCACCGCGCCCGCCTGCTGCGCCCGAAGCATGTTCTCCAGGTGCACGCGATTGAAGGGCGTGTCGCGCACGCAAAGAACCAGCTTCCGCCCTTCCTTCAGCATCACGTCCGCCGCACGTGCGACCAAATCATCGCTGATGCCATTGGCAATTGCGCCGAGTGTTCCCATGGAGCACGGAATCACCACCATCGCATCCACTGCGGAGCTGCCCGAAGCGATCGAAGCCCCTACATCTTTATTCGGCAGCACTTCGATCTTCGCAACGGGGAATCCGAGAATGCGGCTCGGCAGCTGTTTCAAATCCCCGGAAGTAATGTTCAGCTCTTCCGCAAACAGCCGCTGCCCGGCTTCCGTAACCACCAGGTGAATGCAGGTGACGCGCGGATCCTCTTCCAGCATCACCAGCATCTTCTGCGCCAGGATCGCTCCGCTGGCGCCGGTCACACCTACGGTGACAATCTGTTTTTGTGTGTCAGCCATGATTTTGCGCGCGTAGAATCAGTCTCGCAGCGGCGTTCCGGCAAGTCAAGCAACGGCAATCGTCGTTTGCGATGATAGAATTCGCTGCGGCCGGAGAATATGAATCAATCTGAACTGCGTAAAATTCTGGAATCGGTGAAGACCGGCGAGCTCGCTCCGGACAAAGCCATCGAGCGCCTGAAGCATCTTCCCTTCGAAGATCTTGACTTCGCCAAAGTGGATCACCAGCGAGAGCTTCGCCAGGGTTTTGCCGAAGTCGTTTTGGGCAAAGGGAAAACACCTCAGCAAGTGGCGGAAATCGCGCGCGCTATGCTGCGCCAGAAAGATTCACGGCACAACATCCTGGTGACCCGCGCGGACAATAAGATTTTTGCCGCCGTGAAACGCGCCGCCGGAAAAGACGCTCGCCATGCGAAATTTCACGGATTGTCGGGCGCCATCACCATCGAGCGCACCACGGAGATCACCGGCAAAGGATTAATCCTGGTAGTTTCGGCCGGGACCAGCGACATTCCTGTGGCCGAGGAAGCGCTCCTCACCGCGCGCATGATGGGCAACCGCGCCGCGCATCTCTACGACGTCGGCGTCGCCGGCATTCATCGCCTCCTCGAGCACCGCGAGAAATTGACCCAGGCGCGCGTGATTATTTGTGTGGCCGGAATGGAAGGCGCCCTGCCCAGTGTCGTCGCTGGGCTCGTGGCAATACCGGTCATTGCCGTTCCCACCAGCGTGGGCTACGGCGCCAGTTTCGGCGGCGTGGCGGCGCTCCTCGGCATGCTCAATTCCTGCGCTTCCAACGTTACCGTCGTCAACATCGACAACGGTTTCGGCGCTGCCTGCGTCGCTTCCTGCATCAACCGGCTATAGGTCCGCTCCCTGCCCTCTGCGCTCTTTGTGAACTCTGTGTTAATTCCTTTTCTGACTCTGGTTTGAGCAACACTTTCATGACACCTCGCTCTTGAGCAAAGCGCAGCGCCGTCGGCGCATCACTCAAAGGAAAGGTACGCGTGATCAGCGGTGTGGGGTCGATCTCGCCGGAGCGCAGGAGAGTAATGGCCTTCGCGAATGGCCCGCAACGAGAACCGACAATGGTGATCTCCTTGACGACGATGGGCCAGGTTTCCACCGGCGCCGCACCGTGAAACGTGGATTTCAGCACCAGCGTGCCCCGCGGCTCGATTATCTGTTGCGCAAGCGCCAAACCCGTGGGAGAGCCAGTGGCCTCAACCACGAGGCGAAATGATTCTTGAACGAGCTTCAAATCGCTGGCGTTCCCACGGACTTTTTTTGTCGTGATTCCCGCCCGGCGGGCTAAACCCATCTTTCTTTCGTGTTTGCCGAACATCACTACGCGTGGGATCGTCGCGCGCAGCACCCGCGCGATCAGTTGCGCAAGTTTCCCGTCCCCCAGTACCGCCGCCTCACGAACTTTCCTTACATCCACTTGCTCCAGTATTTCGCAAGCCGCAGCTAGTGGCTCGACAAACACCGCCTGCTCATCACTGAGGCCATCCGGCACGGCGTGCAGATTGTCCAGCGGCAGGGTGAGATACTCGGCGTAAGCCCCCGGATGGCCGATGATTCCCAGCACTGTCCGCCGCGCGCAATGCCTTTTGAGTCCCCGTCGGCAAAAGTCGCACATCGGACGCCGCCCTAGGGCCCGGCATGAAATATTGATTTCGCCGCAAACCTGCTGCCCCAGCCATTTTTTCTTTGCCGCCGACACCACCCCGCGCACTTCTTCCACCGTGCCGACAAATTCATGCCCCGGAACTCCGCGAAAATTGTAATAACCGCGCAGCAGCTCCACATCGGTGTTGCAGATGCCCACCAGCTGCACGCGCACCAGTGCCCACCCACGCCGTAGTCTGGGCGTCGGTCCCGGTATTGCTTTCAATTTTCCATTTTCAATGCGGAAGGAGAGCACGGGCTGCCTAGCTCGTTTTCTTCTTATCTTTACGGGATTGCGATCTTGCCGTCAAACCCCTTCACCCCGGCGCCGCCATTTTCTCGATCAGATCGAACTTTGCTTCCGGTGGCACCAGCCGTCGATCCAGGTTCATGTATCCATCCCGCGCCCAGCTCACTTGCCGTTCCTGGGAGGTCTCAGCACGCAGTCGACCTACTCAACGGTTTCGTCCCGATTCTTGATCCGCCGGTCCGCGGCATGATTTGCGGTCTTGGCCAGGTGGTGCAATTCCGGCTCATTTTCCACCGGCACGTCCAGGTATAAATCCGCCGCATCGCGCACTTCCGGAGAGAATGATTTCCCGCGCAGTTTCGGCCGCCACGCGAGTCGCTGCTGCTGCACTGCATCCACATGAATAAGCGCCGTAGCCATGCCGCGCTCCTATATCGCGTGTATATCGTATCACGCGAGGGAATCAGGTAGCCCTCGGGAAGCAGCCGAAGCTTCTCAAGATTCGTCGTTCATTCGTAACGCAGAGCCACGATGGGGTCCACACGCATGGCGCGCCGAGCCGGAACATAAGCAGCCATCAGAGCAACCGCAATCAGCAAAGCCGCCACGCCCACAAACGTCACCGCATCGTAGACGCCGACACCAAACAGCATGCTGGTCAGAAATCGCGCCACGACAAATGCTCCCGCCAGCCCGAGCCCAACTCCCAGCAATGTCAACTTGAGTGTCTGCCCGAGAATCATACGTTGCACGGAAGCCAGTTGCGCTCCCAGCGCCATACGCAGTCCAATTTCCTTCGTGCGCTGGCTCACCGTGTAGCTCATCACCCCATAAATTCCGATGGCCGCGAGCAGCAGCGCTAATCCCGCAAAGATGGTCACCAGCGCCGAGGAAAACCGGCGCGGCGAAACGGAACCTGAAATTAGATTGTCCATGGTCATCACATTGGTTACCGGTAAGTTCGGATCGAACCTGTGCACCACCTCGGTGACGCCGGCCGCAATGCTCAGCGGATCGGACGAGGTGTGAACGATGAAATAGGGAGTCCACCCTCCCACAAAATAAACATCGTAGGTGGGCTCATGGTCGAGTCCGTACTGGTGCACATTCCCGGCGATGCCGACGATCGTATTCCAGCATGGCTTAGGATCCAGCGAACACAAATTGATGCGTTTCCCGAGCGCGTTGCCTTGCGGCCAGAAGCGGCGGGCCATTGTTTCGTTGATCACCGCGTTCTGTTGTTGGAAATCGTCCTGGCTAAAAAACCGGCCCATGCGCAGCGGAATCCCCGCCGAAGAAAAATAGCCGAGACTCACCGTCCGAAACTCCGCGATTGGACGCCCCCCACTGTCCGGGATCGGTTGCCCCTCGATGACGAAGCGCGTGGCTTGACGCAACTCCGTCCCCAAGGGCAGGTCGTCGATCCCGCCAACTTCCTTAACGCCGGGCAATGTTCGGATTCGGGCGGCGATTTCTTCGAATTGCCGGGCCTGCTTCCGCCCGTACTCGAGCTGCCCTTCGAGCGAAAGTTGGTTGTACTGCGCGAAGGAAATTCCGGCCTGCTGAATGATCGACTTCCAGCAAGCGCTGGAAGCTCCGGAGCAGCAGTCCGGCTCCAATCAGGGGCACCAGCGCCATGGCGATTTCCGAAATCACCAGCAAGTTGTGCGTGCGGTGAGGGCCGGAGGCGCTGGATCCCTTACTACCTTGTTTTAAGACGCCAGCTAGGTTGTTTCCCAGCATGCGCACGGAGGGCAGGAATCCACACGCAAGTCCTGCGGTTAGGCAAACGGCAACCGTAAATCCCAGCACCCAGCCGTTCAGACCGGCCTCACGCAGCACCCCGAGGTCAGCGGGGACCAAGGCCAGCAACGCTTTCAGTCCGACAACAGCAAACAGCAGGCCCAGTGCGCCGCCCAATAAGGAAAGCAGCATGCTCTCCGTGAGCAGCTGGCGGATCAATCGCCACGGGCTCGCGCCCAGCGCCGTCCGCACCGCGACTTCCCGTTCCCGCGCCGCGTTCCGCACCAGCAGCAGATTCACAAGATTCGCGCAAGCAATCAACAACACCACGCCCACGGCTCCAAACAACACCAATAAGGTGGTGCGCAGCCTAGCCGCCGCCGCATCCTGAATCGGCTCCACCAGCACCCCAAAATTCCTATGTGCATCGGGGTAGGCGATGGCCTCTTGTTGATGGAGCCTGCCCACCTCATCCCGTGCCTGTGCCAAGCTGATTCCCGGCTTTAGCCGCGCGATGGCAACGAATTCATGATGTACGTGCTCGGTTAGGTCGTCATTGAATTGGCCAAAGGGCATCCACAAATCGGCGGATCGCGAGAGTTGCAACCCGGCAGGCAGAACGCCCACGACCGTGTAGCGCTGGTTGTCGAGAGAAATGCTGCGGCCCACCAGGCGCGGATCTCCGCCATAACGGCTTTGCCATAACCGGTGGCCCAGGATCACCACCGGCGCGCTTCCCGTCCGGTCTTCTTCCGGTACAAACAATCGCCCCACTACCGAACGAATCCCCAGCAGCGGGAAAAGTCCCGCGTCCGCGTAGGCCGCCTGGACGCGTTGTGGCTCGCCCTCACCGGACAAGTTGAACCCCTGCAAAATCTTCGCGTACGCACCCATCTCCGAAAAGCTCGCGTTTTGACGTCGCCAGTCCGCGTAATCCCCGGGAGACAATCCCGCTCTGGGAATCTGAGGCAGATACGTGTTCGCGATCTCCACTAGCCGTTCAGGCTGCGGATAAGGAAGCGGCCGCAGCAGCAGGTTTTCGACCACGCTGAAGATTGCCGTGTTCGCCCCAATCCCCAGCGCCAGCGTTAGTACCGCAATAACTGTGAACCCCGGATTCTTCCCGAGCGTCCGAATTCCGTAACGGATGTCTTGCCGCAGGTTTTCGAACATGGCTTTTTCCTCACCAGGAGCCCCACACGCGTGGCTACCGGCTGTGATTCCGGCTACAACCTTTCCCTTGCTTTCTTCGACGCTGGAATTGGCCGGAACGATAGCCGCAAATTCCAGGCTAGTGAAGCGCGGCGGCGAGCGTGTTTACCAAAAGTGGCTCCTGCTCGGGGAATACAGTGCGGAGGTCCAGGATGAGGTGGTCGTCCTCCACGCGGGCGATTACCGAGACTCCGGCGGGGGCACAGCGAAGCCGCTGTTCGAGTTTCGTCGCGGAATAGCGCGCGCTGGCGATTCGAATAATCTTACTGGGAAGCGATTGCGAAGGTGTTGAGCCACCGCCAACGAGAGAACTTCCATCCGCGATTTCAATCTCGACTTCATCGAGAGGGAGTTCGGGCCGCAGCTTGCGAATGAAATTCTCCGCGCGGCGCTTCAGTTCCTGCGGAGTCGCGCGAATCATGCGAATGACGGGGATTTCCTCCCAGGCCGCGCGAAGATAGGACCCGAGAGTGGCTTCCAGCGCAGCGATGGTGAGTTTGTCCACACGCAGTGCGCGAAACAGCGGGTAGCGCCGGATGCGGGCGATGAGCTCTGTTTTTCCCGCGATGACACCCGCCTGCGGACCCCCCAGCAGCTTGTCGCCGCTGAACATCACCACGGAAACACCAGCCTGGACACTTTGCTTCACGGTTGGTTCGCTGACGCCATACTCGGAAAGATCCACGAGGCAGCCTGAGCCGAGATCCTCCACGAGCGGCAACCCGTTCTGTTGGCTGAGCGCCACCAGTTCTTCGATCGAAGGTTTATCGGTAAATCCAGTCACCTTGAAGTTCGAGGGATGCACGCGCAACAAAATGCGCGTCTTTTCGTTGATTGCGTTTCCGTAGTCCGCAAGATGCGTGCGATTGGTCGTCCCGACTTCGCGAAGGACCGCGCCGCTCTGCTCCATAATCTCCGGGATTCGAAAGCCGTCCCCGATTTCAATCAGTTCTCCGCGCGAAACGATCACTTCGCCGCCCCGTGCCAGCGCCGCAAGCGTCACCAGCACCCCCGCCGCGCAATTGTTGACGACAACGGCGGCTTCCGCCCCCGTGAGTCGCGTCAGCAATGCCGATGTATGCACATCCCGCTTCCCTCGCGCACCCGCTTCCAGATCGTATTCCAGGTTCGAATATTGCGTCGCCGTGCGCCGGAATTCGTCCACGGCTGTTTCCGGCAACGGCGCGCGGCCCAGATTCGTGTGCAAAATCACTCCGGTCGCGTTAATGACCGGCTGCAGCGAGCGCGACAGAATTTTTTCCACCTGGTCCGAGATGAGCTCTTCCACAGAAGCGGAGTCCAGACTGATGGCTGTCCAATTCGAATCACCGGCAATGCGCGCACGCAAATCCGCAAGCGCAGCACGCGCGACTTCGACGACCAAGTTGCGGTCCGCGCGTTTCGAAAGTGCCGCCAGTCGCGGCTGCAGCAGCAGTTCATCCACCGACGGAATCTGCCGCAGCAATTCCGCCCGCTCCGCTGAAACCGTTTTCCTACCGCGCGTTTCCATGCGCACATTTCAGCACAGTGCGAAGCGGCGGGCAATGCCGATAACCGGCGCCCCGGGGGCGCGACCGCGCGTGCTGCCGGATGTGCATCGCGGCGAGTATCCGGCCGGTTGACTCCGTTCTTCCGTACTCCTAGCATGGAGACTCGAGGGATTTCTCTACGCATGACGACCATCGACGAAGAGCTGGGCCAGCTCGAACGGGACATCCGCCAGCTGAAGATCGAATACGACCAGTATTTCGGGGGAGGCAGGAAGCGTCCGCCCACGGAGATCGAATGGCGCATCGATATTCTCGTGAAGCGCTATGCGGAACGCGGCGGCGAACTCAAGTTCGCGCAACGATTCCGTTTCAACAACCTCTCGCAAACCTACGCAAAATATAAAGATATCTTCAGGAAGCGAACGGCGCAGAAAGAAGAGGGGAAAATCCAGCGGCACTTCGGCGCGGCCGCCAAGGAGATCGAAGCGGCCCGCGCTAAAAAAGAAGCCGAAGAGCACGCGACTGCAGCCATGGTGGGTGAGTCCAGGGCATTTCGCATTACCTGCTCCGAGCCGGAGCGTGAAACGGAGAAGGTCGACCAGTTGTACCAGGCGTTCCTGCAGGCCAAGCAGACCGCCGGCGAAGAGACGGAAAATCTTTCGCGCTCTAGCTTCAACGAATTCGTGCGCAAGAAAACAAAAGAATTGCAAACGCAGAAGAAATGCCGCGACGTCGAATATGTCGTGGAAGTAGTCCAAGGCCATGTCAAACTGAAAGCCCTGGTGAAGGCGTAAGCGCTCCCCGGCGTTTCCCACAGGTTTTGTACTTTCCCTATTCGCGTCACCCCCTTACACTGTTGTGCTTTTCTCAATGTGGAGGAATCCATGGCCGTGCAGCGCGCGCTGATCAGCGTGTTTGACAAGACCGGGGTCGTGCAATTTGCCAAGCGGCTGGCCGCGCAGAGGATCGAGATTCTTTCGACGGGCGGGACTGCCAAGCTGTTGCGCGAAGCAGGAATCGCTGTTCGCGATGTTTCAGATTTCACGGGCTGGCCCGAAATGTTGGGCGGACGCGTGAAAACCCTACACCCCAAAGTGCACGGTGGGCTGCTCTTCCGGCGGGGGCACACGGAAGACGAGAAACAGGCCGCGGAATACGGAATCGCGCCGATCGATCTGGTGGCGGTGAATCTGTATCCGTTTGAAGCGACGGCGGCGAAAGCGGGTCTGACGGCCACAGAGCTGATGGAGAACATCGACATCGGCGGACCGACGATGCTGCGATCGGCGGCGAAGAATTTCGAGAGCGTGACGGTGGTGACGGACGCAGCGGATTTCGAGCGCGTGGCGAGTCAAATCGAGAGCGCGGGCGAAACGACGCTGGCGACACGGCTGGAGCTGGCACGAAAAGTTTTCGCCAGGACTTCGCGGTACGACGGCATGATCGCGACGGAATTGGAACGGCTGTCGGCGGGATCCGGGCGGGTTGCCCTGGAAGTGAAACCGGTGCTCCCGGAATTCGTGCATATCGTTTTGCGGCGACAGCAGGAATTGCGGTACGGAGAAAATCCCCACCAAGCCGCGGCTCTGTATGTTCCGGCGGAGCGCACACCGGAGGGATTGGCGGCGGCGAAGCAACTCCAGGGCAAGGAACTTTCCTACAACAATCTCGTTGATCTGGAGGCGGCACGGAGCCTGGCCGCGAAATTCAAGAATCCAGCAGCGGTGATTATCAAGCACAACAATCCCTGCGGGGCCGCGGAGCGAGAAACGCTGATCGATGCGTACTTGAAGGCCTTGGCGTGCGACCCGGTCTCGGCGTTCGGCGGGGTGCTGGCATTCAACCGCGCGGTGGATACCGCAGCCGCGGAAGAGGTCGCCAAACTTTTCGTGGAATGCATCGCCGCGCCCGGCTTTGCGGACCGCGCAAAAGAAATCTTCGCAGCGAAGAAAAACCTGCGGCTGCTGGAGCTGCCCGCGGGTGGCCTGGAGCCGGAACGCGAATTGCAGCTCAAGCGCATTCTTGGGGGGATGCTCGTGCAGCAGCCGGACCTGGGGGAGATCAAGGACGAGGACCTGCGCATGGTGACCAAGCGTGCGCCAACGGCCGAAGAGATGCACACGATGCGCTTCGCGTGGAAAGTGGCGAAGCACGTGAAGTCGAATGCCATCGTCTTCGCCAAGGATGGCGCGACGCTGGGCGTCGGCGCAGGACAGATGAGCCGGGTCGATTCCGTGAGAATTGCGGTGATGAAGGCGCAATCTTCGCTGGCCGGTACGGTTGTTGCTTCCGACGCATTCTTTCCCTTTGCGGACGGGGTTGAAGAAGCTGCGAAAGCGGGAGCGACGGCGGTGATCCAGCCTGGTGGTTCGGTGCGCGATGCAGAGGTCATAGCCGCCGCCGATCGGCTGAGCCTAGCCATGGTGTTTACCGGTATGCGGCACTTTCTGCACTGAAATTTGCTCTGTAGTTCACCTCCGGTGTCCCGGTTGAGAACGTTTATCCGCTGGGCTGCATCCAATCTCCGCGGGCGCCCAAGCTCTGGAAACGTCTGCCATTTGGCTTTTGACCACGTTTCGGCCGCATGGGATACTTTAAGTTTCTGGGGCTACGATGAACCTTAGACGGATTACTCTTGCCATACTGTTGACGGGTGCCACCGGTGCGGCTGCCATGGCGCAGATGCCCACTAACCCGGGGACTGAAAAGATGACCGATTCTCCTGCTGCGATGCAGGAGCAATTTGCTGACTCGAAAACCGCCGCTCTCGAAAAAAACTCCACGCGCGCCGAGGCCTACTACAACTTCACGATCGGCCACATCTACGAACAGCAGTACGAAGCGAGCAGCAACGCGGAATACGCCACCAAGGCGATCGAGGCGTACAAGAAAGCGTATGCTTTGGATCCAAAGTCGCAGGTCATCGGCGAACGGCTGGCGGAGATGTATTGGAAGGCGCAGCGGATTCACGATGCCGTAGCCGAAGCGCAGGAAATCCTGAAGCGCGACCCGGATAACGTGCAATCGCGCCGGCTGCTGGGGCGGATCTATTTGCGGAGCCTGGGGGACGTCAGTGTGAGCAGCGGCCAGTCGGAAACGGTGAGCCGCGCCATCGAGCAATACCGCGAGATTAACCGCCTCGATCCTGCGGACAGCGAGTCGGCGCTGTGGCTGGCGCGTCTTTACCGGCTGAAGAACGAACACGACAAGGCCGAACAGGTTCTGAGGAGCATCCTGAAGAACGATCCGGAAAACGAACCGGCGGTCGAGCAATTGACACAGTTGCTGATGGACCAGGGCAAGTCCCCCCAGGCGGTCACGCTGCTCGAGGGAATCACCACACATTCTCCTACACCGGTGCTGCTGGATCTTCTGGGCGACGCCCACACCCAGGCGCATGAGTTGGAGAAAGCGGAAGAGGCCTACCGCCAGGCCGCTGAACTCGATCCTTCGGAGGTGAGCCACCAGCGCGGGCTGGGGCAGACCTTGCTGGCCGAAGAGAAATATTCCGACGCGTTGAAGGTGTACGAGAAGCTTGCGGACGTGATGCCGGACGATTCGGACGTGTATTTGCGAATCGCCCAGATTTACCGCGAACTGCACCGGCTCGATAAGGCAGAAGAGAATCTCGTGAAGGCGCGGCAGTACGCTCCGGGCAGCCTGGAAGTAATGTACAACGAGGCCATGCTGTACCAGGCGCAGGGGCGCTTTGAAGATGCCATCCGCGTCTTGTCGGACGCCGTGACGGGCATCAAGGGACAGCCTCCCGCGGCGGCGTCGCGGCGGCGGTCGCTGGCCATCTTGTATCAGCAACTCGGGCAGCTTTATCGCGATACGCAAAATTATCAGGCCGCGACGTATACCTTCGAAGAATTGGGGCATCTGGGGGACGAAGAGGATCGCCGCGCGCGGATGATGATCATGGATACTTACCGCGCGGCAAAAGACCTTCCCAAAGCTCTACAGACGGGTAAGGAAGCGCTGGCGAAATACCCGGCTGATCCCGCGATTCGCACAAGTCACGCGCTGTTACTCGGCGAGAACGGACAGACGGACGAGGCGGTCAAGATTCTGAGAACGCAACTCCACGGCGATGCGGGAGACCGGGAGACGTATTTGAACATCGCCCAAGTGTACGAGCGCGGGCGGCGCTACAAGGAAGCCGAAGAGGCGGCTCGCGCCGCGGAAGTGCTGCCGGGGCAGGCGCGCGAGAACGAAATGGTGTGGTTTCTGCTCGGTGCGATCTATGAGCGGCAGAAGTTTTTCGACAAGGCCGAGGAGCAGTTCAAGAAAGTGCTTGCCGTAAATCCGAAAAATGCTCCGGTGCTGAATTATTATGGCTACATGCTGGGCGACTTGGGGATACGGCTTGACGAAGCCGAAGCGCTGGTCCAACAGGCGCTGAAGGAAGACCCTTTCAACGGGGCGTACCTCGATAGCCTCGGCTGGATTTATTTCAAAGAGAGCAAGTTCGGCCCTTCGGAGAGTACGCTCCGGAAGGCCGTGGAGCGCGAAAGGCACGACGCGACGATACACTCGCACCTCGGCGATCTCTATGCCAAGACGGGCCGGGGCGATCTAGCCGCCGCGGAATGGGAAAAATCTCTGGTGGAATGGCGCCGCTCGCTGCCCGCGGACATGGAGACCGATAAAGTCGCGGAACTCGAAAAGAAGATCTCGCGGTCGAAGCATCGCGTGGCGCAAAAGTCCACGACCAGCGACGCGAAGCCATAGTTCAGCGCATGTCCGAGGTGCGCATTCCCGCTTTCGCAAAAATCAACCTTCGCCTGGATATCCTCGGCAAACGCGCGGATGGATTTCACGAATTGCGGACCATTTTTCAGACTATCTCGGTGCACGACGAATTGCGGCTGCGTACATCACGCCGCCCAGCAATTACCCTGATCGTCGAAGGAAACCAGCCGCTCTCCGGAGAACCGGTGGAGAAAAATCTCGTGTATCGCGCCGTGGATGCGCTGCAGCGGGAACTGAGAATCCGTGGCGGGGTCGAAATCGAGCTAAGCAAAGCGATCCCTGCCGGGCGGGGGCTGGGCGGGGGATCTAGCGACGCCGCGGCGGCACTGCGGGGATATCTGCGGCTCGCGAAAAAGACGCTGTCGGCAGCACGTTTGATGGAAATTGGTTCATCGTTGGGCGCGGATGTGCCGTTTTTCCTGTTTGGCGGGCGGGCGCTGGGTGTGAATAAAGGCGACGAGATCTATCCGCTGCCCGATATCCCGAAGCTGCATGTCCTGGTTGTCTCGCCGAAAAAGATTCATGTCTCGACGCCGGACGCCTATCGCTGGGTTAAGGCTAGGCCGGTTGGGTTGACAAAATCCGCGGGAACCACTAAGCTCTTCGAGTTCTGTGCTCTATGCTGGAGTGGGCAGGGAAGCGGCCTTTCGAATGATTTCGAGGGAGCGGTTTTCCGGCGGCATCCCCGGCTTGATCAAATCAAGCGGGAGTTGCTCCAAAAAGGAGCTGCAGAAGCCTCGCTGGCGGGTAGCGGTTCGGCGGTGTTTGGAGTTTTCCCGAGCCCAGCGACGGCGCGCCGAGCCGCTGTTGGGTTTCCGCACGATCAGACCTTCGTTTGCGAGACTGTCTCGCGCGACAGGTACGCTCGTTTGATGCGCATCGCACAGTAGTCTGCGAGCGTGTCGCGGATTCTGCCTCAGCGTCTCTTCGTGTCCATCTCGTTTGAAAGATCCTTCCGGTTCGGTGGCATGCAAGGTGGTGTGGCCGCTGAATGGCCACACGGAGCGCGAGCGTCGTGAACGACGACCGATTCAAGATTTTCTCCGGGACCGCGAATCCGATACTGGCGGAAAGTATCTGCCGCCACTTGGACGTGCCGCTGGGCAAAGCGCTGCTGGGGCGATTCAGCGACGGTGAGATTTATTTCCAGATTTTGGAGAATGTGCGCGGCGCGGACGTATTCGTCGTGCAACCGTGCCATGCCCCCGTGGACAGCCACCTGTTGGAGCTGCTGCTGATGATCGACGCGTTTAAGCGTGCGTCGGCGTGGCGAATTACGGCGGTGCTGCCGTATTACTGCTATGCGCGGCAGGACCGCAAAGACAAGCCCCGGGTTCCGATCTCCGCGAAACTCGTGGCGGACTTGCTGGAAACGGCCGGTGCCAGCCGGGCACTCACATTGGATTTGCACGCGCCACAGATTCAGGGCTATTTCGACGTGCCCGTGGATCACTTATATGGTTCGCCTGTGCTGGTGGAACATTTTCGGCACATGAAGCTGCCGAATCTAACAGTGGTTTCGCCGGATGCAGGCGGAGTGGAGCGGGCGCGGTTTTTCGCGAAGAAGCTAGATGCGCCGCTGGCCATCGTGGACAAGCGCCGCGTGGACGTGGATGTCAGCGAAGTGATGAACCTGATCGGCGACGTTCGCAGACGCAGTGCGCTGATCGTGGACGACATTATCGATACGGCGGGGACGCTGGTGAAGACGGCCGAGGCGCTGGCGCGCGAAGGAGCCACGCAAGTCTATGCGGCGTGCACCCATGCAGTACTTTCCGGTCCGGCAGTGGAGCGGATCGCGAAATCGATCATTGCCGAAGTGGTGGCGACGGACTCCGTGCCGTTGAGCGAAGCAGGGAAGAAGATGGGGAAGATCAAAGTGTTGAGCGTCGCGGATCTGCTGGCGCGCGGGATTCGATCGATTCACGAAGAGACCTCGATCAGCGAACTGTTTATTTAATTTTGTGGGACGGACATTCCTGTCTGTCCGCGGAGAAATATCAGCAAGAGGACAGGCCAGAATGCTTGTCCCACTTGGAATTCAAGAAGGGAAGAAGGACATGGCAGAGAAGATTGTAGTGGAAGGTTCGCCGCGCGCCTTGCGCGGCAAGAACGAAGCCCGGCGGCTCCGGCTGACAGGCAAGGTGCCGGCGGTCCTGTATGGCGGCAAAGGCGCGGCCCTCACACTGGCGCTCAACGCCAAGCAGGTTGGCGCGATTCTTCGGTCCGAGAGCGGGCATAACACCCTTTTTCAGGTGGATCTCGGTGGGAAGCAGGAACCCGCGATTCTGAAGGATTGGCTGGTTGATCCTACCAGTGGGAAATTACTACATGTGGATCTTCTGCGGGTGGCCATGGACGTCCGTATGAAGGTGAAGGTTCCTGTGCACACGTTTGGCGAGCCTTCCGGCGTGAAGGTGCAGGGTGGAGTTTTCGAGGTGGTCACACGCGAAGTGGAAATCGAATGCTTGCCGGCGGATATCCCGACGGAGTTCAAAGTAGATGTCAGCGGGTTGATGCTTGGCAAGCAGCTTCGCGCCAATGAATTGCCGCTCGACGCGGCCAAGATGAAGTTGATTACCGAGCCGGAACGCGTGCTGGCGCACGTGGTGGCGCTGAAGGTGGAAGAGGAGAAGCCCGCGGAGGCCGTGGCAGCGGAAGCGGCAACGCCAGCCGAGCCGGAAGTCATCAAGAAGGGCAAGAAGGAAGTGGAAGGCGAAGAAGGGGCCGAGACGGAAGTCAAACCCAAGGCGGAGAAGAGCGACAAGGGCGAGAAGAAAAAGTAACGCATCACTGCGGGAGAAGAAGCCTGCGTTCGGCGGGCGGCTGGAAAAACGCTTATGCGGCTCATTGTCGGACTTGGGAATCCCGATCCGGAGTATCACTGGACGCCGCATAACCTGGGTTTCATGGCCGTGGATGAACTTGCGAATCGCAGCGGGATGCGCATAGAACGGCCCGAGGCCAAGGCGCTGGTGGGCCGAGGAAAGATCGGCGGGGAACAAGTGATCCTGGCGAAGCCGCAGACGTACATGAATCTCAGCGGCATTTCCGTACGAGAGCTGCTGGAGAAGTACGAGCTGGAGGTGCGAGATCTGCTGGTGCTGTGGGATGAGGCGCAACTGCAGCTGGGAACGATTCGAATTCATCCCGACGGCAGCGCGGGAAGCCATAACGGCGCGAAGTCGGTGATCAGCTCGGTCGGCACCCAGGAATTTGCGAGGCTGCGGCTGGGTTGCGGACCGGATCATCCGTTGAGCAGCCGCAAAGAATACGTGCTGCGGCCGATGAAGAAAGCGGAGCTGGAAGTAGCAGCCGAAATGATCGGTGAAGCCGGGGACGCGGTGGAGATGATCCTGACTCAGGGCCTCGAGGCGGCGATGACGAAGTACAACCGGCGGAAACCGGCCGACGCGCAAGAGCCGGAAGAAAAGTAGCGACGATTTTGCCGGGCTGCGCGCCCGGAGTGAATGGAAAGAGGTCATCATGGAAGAGCGTTATTACGATTTGGTTTTTATCGTGCGGCCGGCGACACCGGAAGACGAGATCAAGAAAGTCCTCACGGTCATCGAGCACACCTGCGCCGAAAAAGGCGGCAAGATCGAGAAGACCGAGCACTGGGGCACGCGCAAGCTCGCGTATCGCGTGGCCAAGCACCGCGAAGGTATCTACGTTCACCAGGAGATCCGCACCACGCATGGTGAGCTGATTGCCGAGCTGGAGCGCCGTCTGCGGGTGCAGGACCCGGTGATCAAGTATCAGACGGTACGGCTGGACGAGGATCTGAAGCGCCAGAAGAAGCTTTCGCAGAAGCGCGAGAAACGCGCCGCGCGGCGTCCGCGCCGCACACCTGCTCCCGCACCAGCGGCGGCAGCGCCGGAACAGGCCGCGGCTAGCAGCTAGTTCTGCGCTTGCCGAAAGAGTTTTTTGAATCGAGAAGAGTGGCATCGGCTCGACCGGGCTCACCAACAAATTGACCCCGGCAAGGCCGGGGCGATGAGTGAAAGGGTGGAAGGTATGGCAGAAGAACAGAAACAAGCGTCAGCGCCCGGCGGAGCTCCGCGGCGTGAAGGCGGTCATGGCGGAGGTCACGGTGGTCCGGGCGGCGGGCACGGTGGTCCGCGGCGCGAAGGCGGACCCGGCGGTGGTGGTCCGGGTGGTCCCGGTGGCCGGCCCCGGGGCAAGCGCCAGTATTTTCGCAAGAAGAAGGTTTGCAAGTTCTGCGTCGAGAAGATGGACTTCATCGACTACAAACGAGCGGACATCCTGTCGCAGTTCGTGCAGGAGCGTGGCAAGATTCTGCCGCGGCGGATGACGGGCGTTTGCGCGCGTCATCAGCGCTGGCTGGGCGTGGCCATCAAGCGGGCACGCAACATCGCCCTGCTGCCATTTGCGGGCAGCGCCGCAGGAACGCAGGCGCCCCGCGTGGTCGTGCCAGGAGCGGCTCATGCCGCGCCAGCGCACGGAACACTAACGCCGGCCCCGGTGACACCGGTGCCAGCCGCCGAAGCACCCAAGGCGTAGGCCCCACGAGGGTAAAGAAACAGGAGCCAAGAGAGAAAATATGCAAATCATTCTTCAGGAAGACATTGAAAAGCTGGGCCGCCGCGGTGACGTTGTCACCGTGAAGCCGGGCTATGCGCGCAATTTTCTTCTGCCACAAAAGCTTGCCGTAGAGGCGACTGTAGGTAACTTGAAGGCCATTGAGCGGATTCGCACGTCACTGGCCAAGAAAACGGCCACCGAGGTGGAAGCCGCGCAGAAGCAAGCTGAACTGCTGAACGGCGTTGCGCTGAAGTTTACGCGCAAGACCGGGGAGAACGATCAGATGTTCGGCTCAGTTACCTCTGCGGATATCGCGGAAGGACTCGCGGCGCAGGGCTTCAAGATTGACAAACGTCAGGCCCAGCTAGGCGAGCCCCTCAAGACCATCGGGGAATTCCCCGTGACCATCAAGGTGTTCCGCGATGTAACTGCGCAGATCAAGGTGAACGTCGAGAAGGAAGCTTAGAAAAGCTTTGATCAAAACGGTTGCTCCCTGGGGGCCTCCGCCGCGGCGGAGGCCCCTACTTTTTTGGCATGGAAAGTTTTGCAGAGATTTCCGAGGCCATGCACAGGCACTCTAATTGACGCGCGCTTTACTTCCACCCACAATACGCCATCGCTTTGAACAAGTAAGTGTTCGTACCGGGCATGAAAATTTCTCCGCTTGCCCTCCCGCGGAGATCGTGGTACAAAAGCGAAGAAAAGGCGAACTACAAAAAAGACCTCCATGCCTGTTGACGCGACGCTCGAGAAGCCTTTGCCGAATAACCTGGACGCCGAGCGCTCCGTTCTTGGCGCGATTTTGCTGGACAACAACGCGCTGAATCGGGCGATCGAACATCTCCGTCCGGAGGATTTCTTTCTGCTCCAGCATCGGCGCGTCTTTACACAGATGATCGCGCTGGGCGAAGGGCAGCAGGCCATCGACCTTGTGACCCTGACCGAGGAGCTCAACCGCAAGGGCGACCTAGAAGCCTCCGGCGGCGCGCCGTACCTGGCGTCGCTCGCCGACGGCATGCCAAAGGTATCGAACATCGAGCATTACGCGCGCATCGTCAAGGAGAAGGCGATCCTGCGCAACCTGATTCACACCACACACAATATTCAGCAGCGCGCCTTCGAGGGTGAGGACGGTGCCGACGCTATTCTGGATGGCGCAGAATCCTCGATTTTCGCGCTGGCGGAAGACCGTGTGCGGGCCGGATTGCTCCCGATAAAGGACATCGTCCGCGACAATTTCGAGCGGCTGGAAAGAATCTTCCGCGAGGGGAAGAGCATCACGGGAATCCCCACGGGTTACACGGAGCTGGATAAGCTCACGTCTGGCCTGCAGCCTTCCGAACTGCTGATTCTGGCGGCGCGCCCTTCGCAAGGGAAAACAGCCCTGGCGCTGAATCTCATAGAAAACATTGCGATTCGAGGCGGGCGCCCGGTGGCCATGTTCAGCCTGGAAATGTCCAAGGAATCGCTGCTGCAGCGGCTGGTGGCCTCCGTGGCGCAGATCGACGCGCACAAATTCCGCACCGGTCATCTGAGCCGGGAAGACTGGCGGCGAATGACGGAATCGCTGGGAACGATTTCATCCGCGCCGCTGTGGATCGATGACGCGGGCTCGATCAGCGTCCTGGAAATTGGAGCCAAGGCCCGGCGGCTAAAGCGCGACAAAGGATTGTCGATGCTGGTGGTGGATTATCTCCAACTCCTTACCGCGCGGGGACGCTTTGGAAACCGTCAGGAAGAAGTCTCCAGCATCTCGCGGGCATTGAAGGGCCTCGCGAAGGAACTGCAGATTCCCGTGCTGGTGCTCAGCCAGCTCACGCGCGCGCCGGAGCGCGATGAGCGCGGGCCGCAGCTATCGGATCTGCGAGAATCGGGCGCCATCGAGCAAGATGCCGATGTGGTGATGTTCATCTACCGGCCACATTTCTTCAAGCAAGGCGCGACACCCGAGGAAAGGGAAGAGACGGAATTGAAGATCGCCAAGCAGCGCAACGGACCAGTGGACAGCGTGAATTTTGTCTTTCGCAGCCGGTTCACGCGCTTTGAGGAAGCCGCACCGGACGCCTTCTCGCAATTCACCCCCGAGGACATGTAGTTGTTGCCACAGCGCGGCAGTTTGCCCACACACTTTGCGCATGCCGACTAGCCTCCGGAAGAATTCCTTTGGCCAATGTGGAGCCTCGAGGTTCTGAGTCGCAATCTTGACGAGGATGCCCGAAAAGTCTCAGCTTGAACTGTTTCCGCCACTGAGTGTTTGGACCCCTGCGCACACACCTTCCTGAATCAGTCTTTCGGCACCGCACTAACTTCTTTAGAATCAACACTTATAAGAAACAGGAGGGGAGGGAGCGGCAGAAAATCATTTTCTCCCCGGCCTAGGAACGCCGAGGCTTACGGCCTACATGGTAAATCGGACACAGTTCGCCTGTGGAGATGAATCCTGGAAAGATACGAGAGGCATGCTTGTCGGAGGCCCTCAGAATGACAGTTCTTTTTTTTCGCAGCCAGTTAGAAGGGGGGGATGGATGGGCCTTTGGATTGCCGTGTAGGAAGGTTGTTGTCATTCACGCAGCAGCCCATCTGGCGGCAGATCGAGGACGCCCGAATGGCGTAAACTATTTTATTCGGAAGACCCATGGCAGGCACACAAAAGAGTCCCCTCCAAGAAGTGCGACGTCCGGTATGGGCCGAAGTTTCTCTCTCCGCCTTGATGTACAATCTCGAAGCGATTCGCAAGTACGTAAATCCGGCGCGTGAGAAGCGCAAGTCTCTGCGCAAAATTCTCTCCATCGTAAAAGGCAATGGCTACGGCCATGGCGGCCCGGAAGTAGCAAAGGCACTGGAGAAGGCTGGCTCGGACTGGTTCGGCGTTACGTGCACGGACGAGGGCATCGCGGTTCGCAAGAACGGTGTTCGAAAGCCGATCCTGGTGCTCACGAGTTTCGTGCCGGGAGAAGAATGCCGGCTGGTGGATTACGACCTTACGGCAGTGGTTCATCGCTGCGAACAATTGGAGTTACTGAATCGGGCGGCGGCGCGCCGCGGCGGTAAGAAGCCGGTAACCTTCCATTTGAAGATCGATACGGGAATGAACCGACTGGGCATTGCGACCGGCGAGGTGGATTGCTTTGCACGGCAATTGGGAAAGTGCAAGCACCTGCAGCTTACCGGTATTTTTTCGCACTTTGCTTCGTCGGAAGTTTTCACGGATACCGCCGTTGGCCAGCAGACACGCGAACAAGAAGGGCGTTTTTACGCCGCGCTCGAGCGCCTGCGCTCCTTGGGGATCGATCCGGGGATTGTGCACCTGGCGAACAGCGCGGCGATTGTGACGCGACCGGAAACCTGGGCGGAGATGGTGCGGCCCGGAGCGATCCTTTATGGCTACCATCCTGGCTACGACCCCTCGGAAAAGCGCGAGGAAGCCGAAGCGCGGCTCCCGTTGAAACCGGTGATGAGCCTTCGCTCGCGGATCATCAGCCTACGTAGCGTCCCTGCCGGCGCGGGAGTAGGCTACAACGCGACGTTTGTAGCCAAGCGGCTTACGCGCATCGGCGTTCTAGCCGCGGGATACGGAGACGGAATTCTCCGTTCGCTGGGAAATCGCGGCCATGTGCTTCTGCGCGGGAAGCTCGTGCCGATCGTCGGCATCATTTCCATGGACGTGACCATGATCGATGTCACGGACGTGGAAGGCGCAGAGGTCGGTGATGTGGCCACGATCTATGGTACGGATGGCACACATATCCTACCGGCGAATCGCGTGGCGCGCGGAGTCGGGACGGTCACCTCAGATCTGCTGTGTGCCGTGAGCCAACGTGTCCCGCGCCTCTACGTCACATAATTAGGAGTTTTTTTTGTCCTCTGCGTTCGGTCTTTTCACTGCCGCTGATTTGATATCTGCTTGACGCCATATTATTGAGAGAGTATAGAGACGACGGTAACGCGAACCGCGTTCCACATCCCGCATCGGCCCTTTTTCCCTTCGCTTCTGCCGGGCTGGCTGTACTGATTTTGCAGTGAAGGCTCGAAACTGTGAGGTCGTTTGAGCCGGATCAGTCCCGCAGCGCAGTGGCGATTGCATTCCCCGGAATCCAGAGTTCCACCCCAGCGCGAAGATCAGGCGATCCACGCACGTCCCGCCTGGGCATCGGGAGTGGGATTTCTGGATGGTGCGCGCTTTTCTCGTGGCCTGCACGGGGGCGGTGAGTTATACCTTGGGTCCGTTCGGCCTCCGAGGATTTGCCGCAGCTAGTGTGGGATTTCTGATTGCACTGGTAGTCCGGCGCATGCGCTCAAGCCTGCCGTGCTTCCCGGCGAGCCCATGCGCGTTTTGATTCTTCGTGGAGGCAAGGAACCGAACCAGGGCGTGGCCTACCTGGATGACGGCACAATGGTCGTGGTGGATGGCGCGCGCCGGATGATCAACAAGAGCGTCGATGCGATTGTAACCTCCGTCCATCAGACTACCGCAGGCAAAATGATCTTTGGTCGCCTGGAAGAACGCGCGGAACAATCGGCGCCTGCGTTGCGGCAACGGTCGGCGCAGGTCGTGGCGACGGCGATGGCGGCGTCGGTTCCGAGGTAACCAGCCGGATGGCAACATCCGCTCGTCTTCCGCAGCAGGACACCGTGGACCGCCAAGCCCGCCCCATCTTTCCAGGGCCCGATGGGAGTAGTTGAGCACATCGGAGCACACCTGGCATTTCCTAGAGTTATCTGTTGAAGTGGGGGCCGGTGGCCGGCGAGAGCGCGTCATGCCTGTCGACCTCGCCCCGTGCCCCCGCTTGAGGTACACTCTGAAGTTTGCGAGTCCGCGCCTTGAAGCGTCTGGGCGGAATCGCTCCAAACATGAGCCGAATCGCTGCCATTCTTCCCGCGGCCGGTCTGGGAACACGCATGGGCGCGGAAACGCCCAAGCAGTTTCTGGAGCTGGACGGAACGCCGATTGTCATCCTCAGCCTGCGGCGGATCGCTGCGTGCCCGCAGGTTACGGACATCATTGTGGCGACGCGGGCGGATGAAGTAGCGCGTCTTAAAGAGCGGATCGCGGGGGAAAAATTCAAACAGCCGGTGCGCATCGTAAAGGGTGGCGATTCACGGCAGGATTCAGTGGCTGCCGCGCTGCGCGAGGTGGCAAACGATACGGAGATCGTGCTGGTGCACGACGCTGTACGGCCCTTCGTGACAGCGGAGCAGATTGCGCGCGTGATCGAAGAAGCGCGACGGTGCGAGGCGGCGATTCTGGGTATCCCGGCGATGGACACAGTCAAGGAAGTAAAGCGTGCCAGCTTGCCGGAGGACGTGGCGCTGATTACGGGTACGATGCCGCGCGAGCGCGTCGTGCTGGCGCAGACGCCGCAAGGGTTTTCCACAAAACTTCTGAAGGAGGCATTTGCGCGAGCAGAGGCCGATGGAGTGAGTGCCTCGGATGAAGCGGGGCTGGTCGAGCGCATCGGGCACGATGTGCACGTCGTGCTGGGCTCCGAGCGGAATATGAAAATCACCAAGCCCGCGGATATGGAATTGGCCCGCTTCTACCTCGAATGCGAGCGCCACAAGGCATGAGCACGCGCTGCGGAATCGGCTATGACCTGCATCGCTTGGAGGAGGGCCGCAAACTCATTGTCGGCGGGATTGAACTGCCTTTTGACAAGGGCCCAGTAGGACATTCGGATGGCGACGTGCTAGCGCACGCGCTGTGCGATGCGTTGCTAGGCGCCGCGGGGCTTGGCGATATCGGCACCCATTTTCCGGACACCGATCCAAAGTGGAAGGGTGCGAACAGCATGCTCTTCCTGGAACATGCAAGAAAACTGGTGGACCAGAAACATCTCGCGATCGAGCACATCGATGCGGTGGTCATCGCCGAAGAGCCCAAGCTGGGCCCGCATTTCCCGAAGATGCGCGGGGCACTTGCGAAAGCGCTGAGTGTCGGCCCCGAAAAGATTAATCTCAAGGCCAAGACCAACGAAGGCGTCGATGCGATCGGCCGCGGGGGAGCCATCGCGGCATATGTGGTTGCTACACTCACTTCCCGCTGAATTGCCGACGCGGGCCTGTAAGGGCGCGGCATTCCTTCACTCGCGCTCAGGATAAAACGGCGCGCCTACGCTACAATTTTGCTGATGCTTCCTGGCGATCCTTCTGACACTCCTGTTGCCGCTGCGAATCCCTTTACCGTTGCGGATGTTGTTGCCATTCTGCGTGAGCACGGCCGGCTTGCCGCAGAGCCTTCGCTTGAGCAAGATGCCTGGTGCGAACGCGCCGCTTTGGTGCTCGGAGGGCACGCGTCGGACCGCGCTGCTCTGGCTGATCTGCTGGACCTGGTTTTTCAATACGACGCGCGCGAAATCATCTCCCGAGTCGAGAGCCACGTGGTGCTGTCGCGTTATGCGGCGCGGGACGTGCTCCGGCAGGTGGGGCTGCTGCTTCTGGATGGCGTGCCACTGACGACTGAAAGGTTCAAGGAAATTGTCACGGCACTCAAAGAGGGCATGGAATTGCGCGGACGCGAGCTGTTTCATCCGATCCGGCTGGCGCTCGCTGGGCGTGCCGGGGAAGGTGAACTCGATCGGGTGATCTTGCTGCTGGACGAGGCTGCCACACTTTCCTTCGCCGCGCCGGTAAAATCCGCTCGCGCAAGAATTCTTGAGTTCTGCTCGGTATTGGATTAGCCGTTGCGGCAAGCGTGCACGGCATGCCGTGGCCTAGTGGGACAGTCAAGCATGTCTGTCCCATGAACGGCCACTGCTTTCAACAGCCGACGGTCACCTGTAAACTGTCTTTTCCATGGACAAACTGACCGGCATACACGCTGTTAAGGAAGCACTGGAAGCATGGCGTCCTATCGATCGCATCGCCATCGCCAAGGGTAGGCAGGACACGCGAGTCGAGGAAATCGTGCAGTTGGCACGCAAGCAGGGCGTTCCGGTGCGATTCGAAGACCGCGGGCAACTCGACCGGTTGGCCAATTCGAAAGACCACCAGGGAGTGGTCGCGTTGGCGGCGGCGCGCGCGGCGGCGAGTCTGGAAGACATTCTGGCGAATGCCAATGCTGGCCACGGCCAGCTGGGGCTGATCGTTTTGCTGGATGGGGTAGAAGATCCGCACAATTTGGGCGCGATCATTCGAACGACGCTGGCCGCGGGCGCGCACGGCGTGGTGATTCCCGAACGACGAGCGGCGGGACTGACGGATACCGTCGCGCGAGCTTCCGCAGGAGCGCTGGCGCATCTGCTGGTCGCGAAGGTGACCAATCTCGTGCGGACGATGGAGGAGTTGAAGGATGCCGGCTATTGGCTTGTGGGCCTCGATGAGCAGGGGGACAAAAACTATACCGAAGTGGACTACACGTCCCCAGTGGGAATCGTCCTCGGCAGCGAAGGCCAAGGCCTGCATGAGCTGACGCGCAAGCGGTGCGATTTCGTTGTTTCGCTTCCAACCACGGGCCCCATTCAATCTCTCAACGTTTCGGTCGCCGCCGGGGTCGTGCTCTTCGAAGCTATTCGCCAGCGGAACGCGCGCACGCGAGGGAAGTGAGTGCCTTCCCGTGTGCACCCGAAATCGCCATTGCGCTTTCTTATTTGTCGTACTGAATCAGTGCGAAGACATCGACGCCGTTCAGTTTGCTGCGGCCGTTGAGGAAAGTGAGTTCGACGGCGAAGGCGGCGCCTTCGACCGTACCGCCGAGTTGCTGGATGAGTTTGGCGGTCGCGGCCGCCGTGCCGCCGGTGGCGAGCAGGTCGTCGCAAATGATCACACGCTGGCCAGGTTTGACGGCGTCTTCGTGGATTTCAAGCGTGTCCGTGCCGTATTCCAGGGCATAGGAGACGCTCGCGGTCTCGGCAGGGAGCTTCTTCGGTTTTCGAATGGGAACAAACCCTGCGCCCAGCCGGTACGCCAAAACAGGAGCAAAAATGAAGCCGCGCGCTTCGATCCCCGCTACCAGGTCAACTGTGTGGCCCTGGTAGTGTTCGCATAGCCGGTCGATCAGCGTGTGAAAGCCCTGCTTATCTTTCAGCAGCGTGGTCAGGTCGTAAAAGAGAATGCCCGGCTTCGGGTAGTCGGGCACCTCGCGGATCAGCTTCTTCAAATCGTTCATTCGAACGTCTCCTCGTTGTTCGATTCACGTCTGTTCGGGCATTTCAAGCGTTGGGATTGATGACAAATCTGCCTTCGTACCGCGGATCCAGAGCCGCGGCTTCTTCCTGAACTTCGCTGATGCTGGAGAACCGTGGTCCACGTTCTAGCGCGGCCCGAAATTCCGCGTGCTGCTGCGGCTCACCGATGGCAAACACTTCCACGCGGCCGTCATTGAGGTTTCTGACGAAACCGCTGACGCGCAGTCTCTCTGCGGCAGCCTGCGTGTAATAACGAAAGCCCACGCCCTGGACCATTCCCGACACGAAATACCGCTTGGCTAGTTTTGCGTCGCTCACGAATCGTCAAAATTGTAGCAGAGAGCTCTTGATTCTTCCTCGGCGGTCCTATCCTGTCCGTCTTGCTTGGGTAGTATGCTCGGAGTGCGCTAGACTCTTGATTCGGCAAGGCGCGTTAGGCGGCCCAAAGATGAGTGGCGCGCATCCAATTTCCTATGAGCCAGGCCAGACTATTGAAGTGCTACAAACGCGTCTCATTTGTTTTGCCCACAATTGTCTTCCTTATTCTGGCCGCTATTCACGGATCGCCACTGCACGCGCAGGATGCCCCGCAGGGGCCGGTCGCTCCGCCGCCGGAGCATCACGTCACGCGGATCGGAAATGAATCAGAACCGGAAGCGCCGCCGTCGCTCCCCGAGGCCGAAGTCGTCAAGAGTTTTTCCCAAAAAGAAGACCAGTACATCCTTTGGCGCACACGCTATACCTACCGGAAGACGATTCGAATCCAGGAGTTTGGTGCGGACGGGAAGCCTTCGGGTGAATTTGTGCTGGTGACTCAACCAGGGCGCGACGCGGAAGGTAAACTGTTTGAAAGGGTAGTCGAAAAGCCTCGTTCCACGCTTCAGCATCTCTTCCTCAGGGCGGAAGATCTCGACAGCCTTCAGCGCATCCCCGCCTTTCCCCTCACTTCAAGCCAGCTCTCGAAATACGACCTAAAATACCTGGGCAAAGAGCAGGTGGACGAAGTCGAGTGCTACATTTTTCAGGCCAAGCCAAGGGTCGTCGAACGCATCAAGGCCTATTTCGATGGCATCGTGTGGGTAGATGCGAAATATCTGGAAGTCGTGAAAACATACGGAAAATGGGTTACCGATCAGGGCGACGTACACACGATCGCGGATCTGCCCTTTACTTTGTTCGAAACCTATCGCGAAAATGTCGATGGGAAATACTGGTTCCCGAACTATTCCCGCTCGGATGACACGCTGAATCTGAAGGGGCTGGAAATTCCTGTTCGCATCGTTATCAAGTGGACGGACTTCAAACCCGTTCCCAGCGTGCCGCAAGCGCCATCGCCGTCGACTCCTACAACTTCTCCGAAGCCCTAAGCACCATCGCTAAGAAATCTGGACCGCGTCTCCCTCTCTGGACTCTGTCAACAAGCGTCGCCAGCACGGTCATCCTAAGGGTTCGAATAAGTCGAACCCTTAGGATCTCAACTGAATGTTTGTGACAAGGTGCGAAGCAGAGGAGATCCTATCTGGTGAGAAACCCGGGCCAGCGCATCAGCGGAGTAATCGCTTCAGTACGTCCGGCAATTCCTCGATCGAGCCGATCAGAAACTCCGGGTGGGCGGCGCGCAGACGCTTTTCTGTGGGGAACGGACCGAGCACGCCAATCGCACGCACACCAGCACGCTTGGCCATCTCTACGTCCTGTGGTGCGTCGCCTACGTACACGCACGCGGAGGGATGCAGCTCCATCTGCCGCAAGGCCAGGCGCAGCGGGTCGGGATGCGGTTTCTTGCGCATGGTATCTCCGCTGCAAACGCGCACCGCGAAAAGTTTCGTCAAGCGGAACTCGCGCAATTGACGAGTGACACGATCGCGATCGCCGCTAGTGACCAGGCCAAGACTATGAGCGTCGCCCAATCTCGCCAGGACCCGGCGCGCGCCGGCGATCAGCTTCGGCCGATGCTTTGCATAATGCCTACGCCACGCGCGGTCTGCATCTTTCCAGCGCCTCCGCGGCAACCCCGCAGCGCGATAAACCTGATACCAGTTCGGCGAATAGTTTTTCTCGAGCTCGGCGATCCCCCAAGTGATGTCCATCTCCTTGAACATCGCCAAGTACGCGGATGTATCGGCGTGGTAGGAATTGATAAGTGTGCCATCCCAGTCAAACAGGACTCCTTTAATGCTGAGTTTGCGATTCTCGGCCATCGTTCCTCAGAGTAGCAGAAATTCGCGGAGGTCGAATCCTGAAGAGACTCTCGACGGATGGCGGGAACGGCTTCAGAAGTGTAATTCGGAATTGAAGGAATGCGCTAGGCTTACGGTTGGAGATAACGCGAAGGAATGTGGTCGTCGCGGCCAAACTGGACATCATCGAAGGTTGCGGCGATGCCATACCAATCTGGCATAGCGGCGGCCTCTGCCCGGCACACATGCGCCATGGTAGCAACCACGACGTTTCCGAGGCCCAAAGGCTTGCTTACCAACACGATGTCAAGCTCGATCGAGGTGCCAACCGACAGCTGCCTGGGGCAGAGAAAATAGACCCCCGTTGAGCTGATGTTGCGAGTGACCAGGGTAATCGGGAATTCCTCGGGGATTCCGCCGGTACTGCGAAGACGCAGCGGCAGGTTCAGCGTGGCGCGGGGATATTCCCGATGTTCGGGGAGCACGCCTACGGCGTGCGTCGGCACGCGGAGGAATCGTCGAGGCTGGCTGGGGCACAGAAGTGGGGCCAGGCGCAGCGCAGTGACATGCGCGAGCCGTGGCGCTACCATCGCGGCGTCGCGAGTCTCCGCGGTTGGTTTGGCAAGCCACAATTCAAATGCAGTTGCGGGCTTCGTCGCGCTCATTTAGCCCTCAGGGACGCCCCCTCACTGTCGCTGGCAACGGCCCAACAACCTGAACCGCCAAACTGACTTTCTGGAATTCCCCGGTCCGCACCAGTGTGGTGTTGAAAGCTAAGATGTCACTAGAAGTGTTCAGCGTCAACCTGAGGAAAACGCCGCAAGTGTCCTAACCTCAAACACTTCGTAATGGTACTGAAGCTTACCCACAACATTCTGTGGATTCCTTGGCAGCACCCGCTACCAATATGGTGCTCGACACGTTGGCCATTCGCCGCTATTCATGGAAGTGCAGGTCTTGGCAAGGAAACATGTCTTCGTCGACATTGGAGACGCAACAGCCCGTGGGGACTCCCGCGCCCCTGCCTTACACTCCCGCCCGCACGGCGACTCTGGTGCTGATGGCTTTTGCTGCCGTCTACGTCGTCTGGGGCTCGACCTATTTGGCGATCCGCATCGGGGTCGAATCGTTTCCACCGCTGATCCTGGCGGGACTCCGCCACCTGATCGTGGGCCTGTTTCTCTACCCGGTCCTGCGTGCCAAGACCGGGATCAGGCCGACTGCCGCAAACTGGCGCACAGCCGTCGTTGCCGGCACTCTGCTGCTGTTCGTTGGCAATGGCGGGGTCAGTTGGGCGGAACAGACCGTGCCCTCGGGCATTGCGGCGCTCCTGGTGGCCACGGTATCGCTCTGGCTGGTGATTGTGGACTGGCTCCGCCCTGGTGGCCTCAGGCCCGCTCCCAGGGTGGGGATAGGGCTTCTGATGGGATTTGCCGGGTTGACGCTGCTGGTCGGGCCTGCGCATCTTGGAGGTTCAGAGCGCGTCGATCCACGAGGAGGTGCGGTGCTGGTGGTCGCCTCCCTGGCCTGGGCTTGTGGTTCGCTCTATTCCAAACACGGTGGGATGCCCAGTTCGCCGATGCTGGGGGTGGCCATGCAAAGCCTCGCGGGGGGAGCAATTCTATTGATCGCCGGGCTGTTCGCCGGAGAATTCCGCGGGCTACATCTTGGGGCCATCTCGCTCCGCTCTTGGCTTGCGCTCGCCTATCTCATGGTGTTCGGGTCGGGCATTGGCTTTAGCGCGTACATCTACATTCTTCACCAGAGCACTGCGACGCGCGTGGCAACGTATGCGTTTGTGAATCCCGTCGTCGCGCTGTTCCTGGGCTGGCTGCTCCTCGGCGAGACCATCACGCTGCGTACCGTCATTGCCGCTGCGGTCATCCTTACCGCGGTCATTCTGGTGATCACCGCGCCGCATCGGACCGCTGCGCCAGTCAGGGATCCGGTTCCTGCCCCTGGGGAAGTCTGATCGTTCCACCCTTTCGATGGATTTTGCCTTCTTCACTTTGCCGCACGATTGCGGATAGATTTCCTTTTCAGGCTGCGTTACTTTTGGCGTATTGAACATGAGCCACGCACAAACCAAATTCGTACAGAACATCTCGGCACACGCAGCCGCGCGGTACTGGCGGGCCACGCTGGCACGCGACTCCCGGGCCGATGGAAGCTTCGTGCTTGCCGTGCACTCGACTCACATCTATTGTCGGCCTTCGTGCCCGGCGCGCCGGCCGCTCCGGCGCAACGTCACTTTCTTCCGCACGCGCGAAGAGGCGGAAAAGCAAGGTTACCGGCCGTGCTTGCGTTGCCGACCGAATGAGCTTTCCGGTCCAGTTGCGTTAGTGCAACGCGCCGCCGGTCATCTCGCCGAGTCTTCCGAAGAGGGTGTTCGTTTGGGAGCCCTAGCCAGGACGCTGGGGACCACGCAAGGCAGCCTGCGGCGCGCTTTCCTGCAAGTGACCGGACTGAAGCCGCGCGAGCTTGCCGAAGCGTTGCGTATCAAGCGGTTCAAAGCAATGCTCCGCGCGGGCCAGAGCATTGCCGATGCACTCTACGAAACAGGGTATGGATCATCCAGCCGCGTCTACGAGCGCAGCAATGCACAGCTGGGCATGACGCCAGGCACTTATCGAAAGGGAGGACTGGGTATGAAGATCGGATACACCATTGCGAAATCGCCGCTGGGGAAAATTTTGGTGGCTGCGACCGAGCGGGGAGTCTCGGCCGTTTATCTCGGCGATGCGGAGAACACCATGATCGCCGAACTGCGTGAAGAATATCCGCGCGCCGAAATTGCGCCCGCCACGGATTCGTTCCAGCGCTGGGTGCGGGAAATCGTGCAGCGCATCGAAGGCAAACAGCCTCGATTGGAACTCCCGCTTGACCTGCAGGCGACGGCGTTCCAGCGCCGTGTTTGGCAGGAACTGCAGCGGATTCCGCGTGGCAAGACGCGCACCTACTCGCAAGTCGCACAGTCCCTCTGCAAGCCCAAGGCCGTTCGGGCCGTTGCTAGAGCTTGTGCCACGAATCCCGTGTCCATCGTGGTACCGTGCCACCGCGTCATTCGCGAGGACGGTACCATGGCCGGCTATCGTTGGGGGCTCGCTCGAAAAGAACAGTTGCTGGCGCAGGAGCGCTCCGCCGGGGACTGATCCCCCCCAACATGTGGGAACAGTGAATCTGCAGCGCAGGAAACTACGCGTGAGGTTTCACGCGGCTGACACTCTTCGGCCAATCTTGCTTAAATTTTCCATCGCCGATTTTCAGGTTTTTCATGGCGTTGATGTAATGAAACAAAAAGTAGTCGCCCGAGCCAGCCTCAAAAAACTTTTGCTGAATCGGCAGCCAGGAAGCCTCATCAATCCACATCTGAATCTTGATGATCTGGTTGCGGATCTGGTCTGATTTGGGTGTCAACTCCAGAACCACCGTCTTCTTATGATCGAGCTCTTCTTCGCCAACCACCGAAACCAAATAGCTTTTCCTGATATTGTCGCTCTTTGTTCCAAAGCCAAGAAGAACGTATTGATCGACCATCGAACGGTTCTTGCCGAGGTCGAATTCTTCCACCCGATTGATCTTCGGGTTGTAGACGAAGAGAGAATCGCCGGTTCGCAGAATCGTGCGCAAATCAGGTTTCGCGATTTCGATACGCATCTTTTCGTCGCGCCGCACGAAAATGTGGCCCGTTTCCGTGGAAGTGTCTTTCACTACTGCCGTGTACTTGATGTGTTCAATGTCGGCCGTCAGCGTGCGAAAATCCTGCGCGGACTTGTCCATCATGCCCAGGATGCCTTCGATGGTCCAATTTGCGGTAGTCTGCGCGGCCAGCGTTCGAAGCCCGCTTAGAGAGCCGCACAGACTAAGCATCGCGAAAAGAAGACAAGGTGGACGTCTCAAACCTAACCTCTATCCAGTAAAGATGCGGCAGCTCAGACAAACCTTCGCAATCCTAACATATACAAAGAGATGCGCGAGCGCGCCTCAAGGATACCCGGAAGCAAGGTGTTGCCCCCGGTCAGAACGGCGCTAACGGTGAATGTCGACCTGGTAGGCAATCACCGTGCCCTGGTCATCGCGCAGTGGTTCGATTTTGGCGATCGAGAAGTTCCCGCTGTGCAGTTCGGGCAGCGCCTCCTGCAACGCGGTGTGCAGGTCGTTTTGAAGAGCGAGCCTTGTCGGCGGGGCCAGGATGCGGGCATCCACGCGATAGGTCAGCCGGTTTCCCTCTTTCGAAATAAATTGGACCTGCCCCGGTGTGACCGGCGCTCCGCTTTGCGGTTTATCGCGGAACCAGTTCCGAGGCGTGAGAAGCACGAAGACCAGAATCAGGATTACCGCGAGGTCATATTGCCACGTGCCGCGCTCGTAGGACCAGAAAAACGTCCGGGCAAGAATTTGGCCAAGGCTTGCCATGTCAATCCGCAGGCACGCCGTCGACGATAACCCCGTCGCGCATGTGTACCACGCGGTCGAAATACGTTGTTGCTTCCGGGTTGTGCGTGATCATTACGATGGTCTGGCCCAGATCCTTGTTCAGTTGCCGCAGCATCTGCAGCACGATTTCCGAATTTTTCGAATCCAGGTTTCCTGTGGGCTCGTCCGCGAGGAGAATCTTCGGCTCATTGATGATTGCCCGCGCGATGGCTACGCGCTGCTGCTCGCCGCCAGAAAGTTCCGAGGGTTTGTGGTGCAAACGCCCTGCCAGGCCGAGCATCTGCGTCACAACATCGAAGCGGTGCGGGTCGAATCCGTCGCCATGAATAAACTGCGCGATGGCGATATTCCCTTTGGCCGTCAGCGTGGGGAGCAGATTGAATCGCTGGAAGACGAAGCCGATTTTGTGGCGGCGCAATTTGGTGCGCGCGGCGTCGCTCAACTCGGTGAGGTCATTCCCGTCAACCAGAACCTTTCCCCGGGAGGCTTGCGCCAGGCCGCCGATCACATACAGCAAGGAAGACTTGCCGCAGCCCGAGGGCCCCATCACCGCGACTGATTCGCCAGGCTGGACCTCGAAATTCACGCCGCGCAAGGCGGGCACTTCCACCTTGCCCGCGCGGTAAAGCTTCCACAGATTCTCTGTCCTGAGTATCGGCTCCACGTTCTGTTTTCCCTGGAAAATCAGCCCTTCGGCAGGTTCAGGTATTGTAGCTGCGATTCCCATTCGTGCCTAGGCATCCCGCTTGTTTCGCGGCCCTTTCCTCTCTTCTTGGTGTCCGCTGCGTTCTCGGCGCACTCCGCGCCCGTGTGTCCTAGTCGAATGACAATGCTTCAACCGCATCTTTGCGGCTGGCCAGCCATGCTGGATAGCTCGCGCCAAACAGCGCGCCCAGGAATGCAATGCCGGCCGCGCGAAGAATCCATCCCGACGTGATGTTAATGGTCAGCGTCGGAAACTTCCAGATAAAACCGGCTCGCACCAGATAGCTCAGACCGATGCCTGCCACGATTCCCAGGGCGCAAAGCGCCGCGGATTCCGAGAGCAGCGCCCGAATGACGAACCAGTGATTTGCGCCGAGCGATTTCAGAACGCCGATGTCCTTGGTGCGTTCGATCACCGTCGTGTACATGGTGAGAAAAATGACTAGTAGCCCTATGGAGATGGCCAGCAAGATCATGGCGTTAATGAAGGCCTCGAGGCCCGGGATATTCGTGGAGGTCATCAGTGAGAGATAGTCTTTGAGCGGCCGCACCGTGTAGCCAGGAAGGACGTGACGCATATTTTCCATGACGTCCTCGGTATGTTCGGGCCGCGTGCACTTTATAAAGAAAATGGTGGCCTTATTCCGCGCGCCCACCAGTTCCTGAAGCGTTGCCAGGGGAACAAATAGTCGTGATCCTTTTCCATGCTCGACGATTCCCGTGACGCGCCAATCGTGATCGAAGATGCGGTAAGTCTGCCCCGGCTGTATCTTTTTCGTTTTCGCCGCAATGTCGTCCACCAGAATGTCGTCGGGTCCTTCCAGGTCGTGTCCCTGAAGGAACACAAATCCGCCGGAGACGGCTCGAAAACTCTCTTGTTCAATTCCGTAAACGATTTCGACGCCCGACGTATTAAACTGGAAAAGCACGGGAGCAACGGATTGGACGTACTTCAATTCCGCAAGCCGGTCGCCGATTTTGATGGGCATGGGCGCGCTGCCAAAGGCGAACAGGAAAGACGCGGATGGCGGCTGCAGCATGATGTCCGCTCCAATGCCTTCAATGCGCCTGGCCGTCTCCGTCAGCAGCCCGCTGGTCAGCCCGACGATTAGGACGACGAGCGCAACTTCCACCGCGATCCCCATTGCTCCGATCAGCGTGCGCAGCGGCCGGTGCAGGAGGTTGCGGGCGATCAGCTCCCCCATCATGGTTGCTTGGACTCCGGGGCTTTTCCAACCGGCACCAATTCCGCCCCCGCCGGTTGCTCGAGTTTGAATCGCTCGGCCGGAATCTCTTCATTCATGATGACCTTGGTGACCCGCAAATCGAGCGTGTAGTCGTCGTGCGGCCTTTCGATTCGAATCGCGCGCGGAAACAAGGCCGCGGCAGTTGATGACGTCGCAGCATCTGAAGGTTGCCAGTCACCGAGGCGAATATCGGAAAGTAGAACACCTTTCGGCCCGAAAGTCAGCATGCGGGATACCTGCAGCTCGGAGCGGTCAAACCAGATTTCCCGCAACACTTCGACCTGATAGCCGCCGCGAAGAACTGTCAATATGTAATACCTGGCGTTCTCCTCGTTGTACTCGCGCAAAGTCACAGATTCTTCCTTTCGAATTTCCGGCCAGAGCAGCGCATCCAGCAGATGCTGCGGCCGTAAATTCTCGATCGGCTTGCTGCTGGAGCGCTCGACAGCCACCGGTCCAACGAGGAACTTTTTCTTCGGCGGAATCGAAACCCGAAACGTTTCGCCATCACTGGCCATATCAAACACCGTGGTTCCGATCACCGGCGCCTGCCCGATCACGCGAATCTCCGCCGGCCGCAGCGCCAGAATAAAGGCCTTGACCTCATGGTACTCGTCGATCACCCCGCTATACTTTGACCCCGCTGTCGGCTTCAACTCAACGGTGGCGTCCAGCGTTCTTGTGCTGCGCGCGATCAGATTGTATGCTTCGAAGAGTTCCTCACGCGTGGCATCCTTCGCGACTGACCTCTGCGACTGAGTGAGTTCGGTGTGGCCCTTTACGCCATTTCTGCTGCCACAGCCGCAGGAATTAGCCGCCAGTGTCGCCAGGACCAGGCATGTTTTCACACGTCGCATCAATCAGTTCCGTTCTCACTCATTCAAATGAAGCAATCTAGCAACCACTCGGATGCCGGTCAATCCATGCGGGTCACGGCCAGGGGTCTTTCAATTGGGCCGCGCAATGTGGATGTCAAATGGCTCAACTGCCGGCCGCACCCGCCGGATGACTTCGCTGGGCCAGAGCGACTCGCTCAGCAACGTCACCCAGCCGTCTTCCGGCTCGCAAATGGCGCAGAAAGTGTAGCCGGCGTAGACTGGCTGATAGGCGTTTAAACCCCACTTTGACAAGTTGCCTTCGAGTGCCGCATCGGCGGATTGCGCCGCCCGGCCTGCTCTAATGCCGAATGTCTCGCCTTCCAGTCGTTCAAAGATCTGCTGCAACTGCTCTTGATTGGGCTGCGGCAGCACGACACAGCGCTCCGCCGCATCGCGCAACGCGATTTCGCGCGTTTTGCAAAACTCTCTTACCCTCTCGATGTGGCTGAAAAAATCCACGGCGTACGATTCGTTCCCCGCAAGCGCAGGAAAGACCACCGACCAGATCTCTGCCGCGTCCCTGCCCCGTACCGGCTCGCGGTTTTCGGTTTCGACTAGCTCGAGTGCCACCGCTTTGACGTCGCCACCGAGGTCCAGCGCCTGCACATCCAGAGAAAAGGGCGGCAATTCCAGCGCACCGCTTCCTGGCGCCGCAGTTCCCGGCGTGCTCATTCTTCAGTCTCCAGTTGCGGAAACTTGGCGCGAAATTCCGGCGACCGCTTCCGAACGTCCAGCCAGTCGAAGAAAGCATCCGGGGTTTCCAGCCAGATACGGAACCAGCTGGCGATCTCTACTTTTTCGGCGCGCTTGTGAGCTTCCACCTTGTTGTTGCGCGAGATCATCTCCGCGCGGCGCTTACCGAGCCGCGCTACGTTCAAAACGCGCTCCACCGCAGCGTGTTCGTTTTGTCCGTGAAACTTGCGCATCAATTCATCCAGCCGCATGATGCTGACCTCAGCATCTTCCAGCGTCTTGAAGTGCAGCAGATCCTCGAATTCTTCCTCGTACTGGTCCTCGGCTTCTTCCTGCTGGTTAATCATTACCTTTTGTCCCGCGTCTTTCAGCACGTCAGCAATGTATTCCATTCCCGTTTTGCCGGCCTCGCCGTGCTCCGCCAGGAGCCGCCGCCGCAATTGATCGATCTCCGCCGGCGTCCATTGCTGTACCTTGATCTCCCGCGCGGTCTCCAAGATCAGTGCCTTCTTCGTTTTCAAATCTTCAGTCATCGTGCTGTGCCTCGGTGTTGCTTGCCTTGTTTCTTCTTCGGACTGGGCGGAGGTGGTTGCGGCGGTGGATCCGCCGGAAGACCGGCCAGCAGCCGACGGTACTTCACCACATTCTTGTTGTGTTCCGCCAGGGTGGCACTAAAAAAATGCCCTCCCTGGGTGTTGGCCACGAAATAAAGGTAATTCGTCTGCGCCGGCTGGAGCGCGGCGCGCAACGATGCTTCCCCGGGATTTCCAATTGGCCCGGGAGGAAGCCCGCCATGCTCATATGTGTTGTACGGAGAATCGAAACCGAGGTCCTTCCCCGTTAGCGTTCCTCTGTATTTTCCGAGCCGCTCCAGTCCATAGATTACCGTCGGATCGCACTGCAGCCGCATGCCTTTGCGCAATCGGTTTTCAAATGCACCAGCCACCAGTGGCCGCTCCTCCGGCTTTGGCGTCTCCCTCTCAACCAGCGACGCCAGGGTCACAATCCTGTTGACGGACCTGTGGTTGCCCTCTTCGGCCGGTCCACGCGCCACCGGCAAGTCCATACGCTTCCACTCCTCTTTGAACTTGTGCACCATTTCTGCGATCAGTTCGCTGGCTGCTGGGTGCCGGGGAAGTTCATAAGTGGCCGGAAACAGGAAACCTTCGAGCGTCTGAGCGCCCGGCGCAAGATCGCGAATCAGCGTCGGATCGCCGGCGGCATAGAGAAAATCGCCCACGCGCATGAACTTTCCTGCTTCGAGTTCGCGGGCAATGTCGAACACTGTTTCGCCTTCGCGCACCGTGAACGGCTGCTGGTAGACCTGGCCGTTGGCGAGCTTCCAGAAGACGTCGCGGCCCGTCATGGCATGATCAAAAAAGTATTCGCCGGCCAGCAACGTGCGCTTCGGATGCCGCCGCGCATAGATCTCAAATGCCAGGGCGCTGCGCACCACGCCATTTGTTTTCATGAGGTACGCCACATGCCGGCTCGAAGTCCCGCGCGGCACATCGACGAAGACGCCTTCCGCCGCAAAGCCCTGGTACGGTTTCGTCATTCCATACCACATCCACGCCGCGGCGCCTCCGCCAATCAGCACGATCAAGAGCAATAAAGCGAGCAAAAACTTCAATTTAGCCTCACAGATTCGGTTTCTTGTGATGCTCAAGCCTTCTCGGCCGTCTGCCCCTGTCGATCCAGGTACTCTTTCAAAATAACGGCAGCCGCCACGGCATCCACGGTCATCTTGGCCTGCACATTCTGCCGTTTGTTACTGCCGGTCAGTTTTTCATGGCGGATAAATCTTCCCTGAACTTCTTCCAGCAAGCGCTCGGCTTCCCAGCTCGTCAGCCTTTCGTCCACCATCTCCACCGGCACGCCAATCTGTTTCCGCACGCGCTGCGCAAAGCGCTCCGCTTCCTCGGCCATTTCGCCGCGCGTGCCATCCAGCCGCAGTGGCAAACCCACCACGATCTGCTTCACGTCGTGACCGCGCACCAGTTCACGCAGCCGCCGCATGTCCTCATTTCGATTGATGCGCTCCATGGTCATCAGCGGCTGCGCCATGCGTGTCTCCGCGTCCGCGAGAGCAATTCCAATCCTCGCGCGCCCATAATCCACCGCCAGAATGGATCGGCGCTCAATTCCGTTCGGCTCGTTCGTAGCGCTGCTCATACTTCCAGTATACCGGGAAGGTCCCTGGGGTATATGCGATGCGCCTTGAGAGACGCTCGTCACGCGGAACTGTCGCGAGAACCGGATGTTGGGTCTACGGTCTCCGTCCGCGCGTGCCGCTCTGCCACGCGTTCCAATAACCAAGCGACTTGAGCTGCTGGTCGAGGCCGGTTTCTTTCATGAGAACATCGAGTTCCACGCGCGAAAGGCGTTTCCCGAGCGGTTCGGCGCGGTCCGCGATTCCCCAGGCCGTCAGCGCGGCGAGCATCGTATGCAGCTTCAATTCGCGCATATCGATCTTGTCCAAAGTGTCCGAAGCGGCATGATAATTCGGCAGATAGTTGGCCTCTTCCTGATTTGCTACCAGCGTCGGCACGCCTTCGAGCATGAAGTCAAAATTGTCCGTACCGAACGAGGCGTCATAGGTGTGATTGTTCGCGCCCCAGGATTCCAGCGGCTTGAGCGCTTCCCGTACGCCCGCTTCGATGTCGCGGCGACCACCCAGCGAATACCCAGTGACGCGGCCGATCCCCGAGTCGTAGGTGATCATCGCGCGGATTTTGTCGAGCTCCGCGTGGTGCGCCTTTACATACTCGAACGATCCAACCGTGCCTTGTTCCTCGCCGCTGAAGAGCACGAAGCGGATTGTCCGCCGCGGCAAAAGCCCCGTTGCCTTAATCGCGCGCGCCGCTTCAATCACGAGTGCCGCGTTGCAGCCGTTGTCGAGCGCTCCGGTGCCCAGCTCCCACGAATCCAGATGTGCGCCGAGGATGACGATTTCATCCGGCTTCTCGTAGCCCCGAATTTCGCCCACAACGTTTTCCTGTCCGATGGGCCCGCCAATCTTGTTGGGCATGTCGAATCGCGCGCGCACCTTTCCTGGATAGGCCGCGACGGTCCGTGCAAGTCGCATGGCGTCTTCGCGCGCCACAACGGCCTGCGGAATCTTGTCAATTTCACCGGACAATGAATTCGTGTGGCGATAGAGCAGCAGTCTCTCCCGCGCGCCCATCCATAGAATGGCCCTCGCTCCTTCCTTCACCGCATGATCGATAATCATCGGTGGCCGGAGATACTCGTTGAAGAGATCGGCCCACGTTGATCCGATGTCACTGTGAACGAGCAGAATCGCGCCCTTGACCAGTGCTCCTGCCTTTGCAAATTCGTCTTCGTTGCCGTAACTCACATCGATGACATTCGCCTCAATCCCGCCCGCCGGCGTCGCTGGTGACCACCCCTCCGCTTTCAACCGTATGGGAAATCTCACCGGGCCGAGCAATTCCAGCCGCGTGTCTCCGTCGCTCCACCTCACCGGCAGGGTATACGTCTCGGTGTGAACTTCCACTCCTGCCGCACGAAACGCTCCCACACCCCAATCCACGGCCTTGGCCATTTCCGGCGTGCCCGTTACTCGCCCGCCAATCTCATCCGTCAGCCGCCGGAGATTCTCCTCCATCGGCGATGAACCCATCACGATCGGCAGAATCTTCGCCGCCGCCTCCGCGCACGATGATGTCTCGGTCGCGGAGCAACCCGCTTTTCCCTGGGCGCTTTGCGAAGGGAGCAGAGGGTCTTTGTTGGCCGGCGGCAGCTGCGCCTGCAAAGATGGCAGTGAAGCGAAAAGACAAAGCGGCAGGGAAATAAGAGAAATCGTGCGGCCCGTCATGAGGTGGCTCTCTTTTCCTGGAATTTCAATGCGCTGCTTTTGTGTTCCGATTGCAGCGCATTATACCGAAGGAACGTACCGCTGGCATCCTGCCCATAGATATCTCCGTGTTTAGTTCTTCAGCCGCCGTTTCGGATCTAGGAGGCAATCCGCGACGCGCGCGACTTGCACCATTTCGCTGACGTCGTGTACGCGGACAATGTGCACGCCATTCAAGATGCTCGCGGTAACCGTTGCGGCAGTGCCCCAGACACGATCTTCCGGTGGCGCAGGTTTGCCATCCCGAGTCAAGGTGGCACCGAGGAAGCCTTTGCGCGAAGTGCCCACCAAGAGCGGATAGCCGAGCCTCGCCAGTTGCGGAAGTTTTTGCAGCAATTCGTAATTCTGCCGAAAGCTCTTGCCGAAACCGATGCCCGGATCGAGAATGATCAGCGATTTCGGGACGCCGGCTTTCCTGGCGAGGATCACCGACTTGCGCAGGCCTTCGATTACGTCCCTCATGACCTCACGTGCAAACGGCCCCTTTTGCATCGTTCGCGGCTCGCCGCGCATATGCATCAGGACGAGTGGCGCCCGGCGGCGCGCGGCGACTTCAGCAATCCGAGGATCGTTCTTCAACCCGGAAATGTCATTGATGATCTCTGCTCCCGCATCGAGTGAGGCTTCCGCGACCTCCGCCTTCTGGGCAAGCCCCGCCGCAGCTCTGCCTCGCCGGAAATCCCCTGGGCCCCCGGCCTTGTTGATTCCGCGCCCACGTCTATCAAATCCGCGCCGGCGCGCTCCATTTCCACAGCATGTTCCATTGCTTGTTCTTCGGCGTAAAACTTCCCGCCATCGAAAAAGCTGTCCGGGGTGATGTTCAGCACGCCCATCACCAGGGTGCGCTCGCCTAGTACGAGCTTTCCTGAGCGCAACCGGAGGTTGAATTTTTTCCTGGAGTTCATTCGGAGGAATCGAAAGAACGCGACATGCGGTGCTCTTCCTTGCGGAAAGGAAGGCTCTTCCATGAGTCACTACGAGTCACGAGTCACTCTTAGTCCAGGTCAAAATCGCGGATGGGTTTGCCGGCCGGCGCGTCTTTAGCCTTTTTCATGGCCTCTTCAAATTTCTTCGCCAGGATGTCTTCTTTGTTCGTTTCCTGGAACCAAGAGTCCGCGAATTTGTCTTCGCGCTGGCGGTTTTGTTCGGCCAGGATCTTTTGGGCGTCGGTAAGGTCCACGTTCGGGCCAGCTTTCACGGGTAGCTCGTGCGAGAGCACAGCGCCGAAGACTGGATCAACGGTCAGTTTTGCATGGCAACACGGGCACGTGACGTGGAGGTTTTCGCTGTCCTGCTTCGCCATGGCCGTATTCTACGCCATTTTGCCCGCAACAGGCACGACAAGCGCTCCCCGCATGGCGGACCAAGGAGAGCAAAAAATAGGGGCACGATGGTTCGCGCCCCTGCCGTCAATGGTGCAAAATGCGCTAGGCCTTGGCGGGATTTTCGCCGCGGGTGAATCCCGGCGCGGGCCGCAACTCCGGACGCACCACTTTGGGGTCCGTGCTCGGCGCAACTTGTGGCGGCGGGGGAGGCGTGCGCGGTTTTTCCGGAAGCGGCTTGCCTTCCATGAGCAATTTCACTTCGTTGGCGTCGATGACCTCCCGTTCGAGGAGCGCCTGCGCGATGCGCTCTAGCGTTTCCCGGTTGTTCGCCAACAGGTTCTTGGCATTTTCGTAGCCGCCGTTGACGATGCGCTTGACCTCCTTGTCGATCTGGATGGCGGTGTCTTCGGAATAATCACGATGCTGTGCGATTTCGCGGCCGAGAAAAATAGCTTCGTCCTTCTTGCCGTAGGCCAGCGGCCCCAGCTCACTCATACCCCATTCGCAGACCATGTTGCGCGCGATGTCCGTGGCGCGCTCGATGTCGTTGCCCGCGCCCGTCGTGATGTGGCCGAGGAAAATTTCTTCGGCCGAACGTCCGCCCATTAGCACGGCCAGCATCGCTTCCAGATACCCGCGCGTGTAGGTGTGCTTGTCGTCTTCCGGAAGCTGCATGGTAAGGCCGAGAGCCATGCCGCGCGGAATGATGGTCACTTTGTGGACCGGATCGGCGCCCGGCGTCATGGCCGCAACCAGCGCGTGGCCGGCCTCGTGATACGCGGTGTTCTTTTTCTCTTCGTCGGATAGAATCATCGATCTGCGCTCGACGCCCATCATCACTTTGTCTTTGGACATCTCGAAGTCCACCATCATGACGAATTTGCGGTTCTGGCGTGCGGCCCACAGCGCCGCTTCGTTTACCAGGTTCGCGAGGTCCGCACCGGAGAAGCCCGGCGTGCCCCGCGCGATGATGGACAAATCCACGTCATCGCCGATCGGCACCTTGCGCGTGTGCACGCGGAGAATTTCTTCGCGACCCTTCACGTCAGGACGTGCCACAACCACACGGCGGTCGAAGCGGCCCGGCCGCAACAGCGCCGGGTCCAGAACGTCTGGCCGGTTCGTCGCGGCGATCAAGATCACCCCTTCGTTCGATTCGAAGCCATCCATCTCCACGAGCAAGGCGTTCAAGGTCTGTTCGCGCTCATCATGTCCCCCGCCGAGACCTGCTCCGCGATGCCGCCCAACCGCATCAATTTCATCGATGAAAATGATGCAGGGCGCGTTTTTCTTGCCCTGTTCAAAGAGATCGCGCACGCGGCTTGCGCCCACGCCAACAAACATTTCCACGAAGTCCGAACCAGAAATCGAGAAGAACGGAACGTTGGCCTCACCGGCGATTGCGCGCGCCAGCAAAGTCTTGCCCGTGCCCGGAGGTCCCACCAGCAACACACCCTTGGGAATTCGCCCCCCGAGCTTCTGAAACTTCTGCGGATCTTTTAGGAATTCAATAATTTCCTGCAGCTCTTCCTTGGCCTCGTCCGTTCCAGCGACATCCTTGAAGGTGGCCTTCTTCTGCTGCGCGGAGAGCAACCGCGCGCGGGACTTGCCAAAACTCAATGCCTTGTTTCCGCCCGATTGCATCTGCCGCATCAGGAACAGGCAGAAGCCCACCAGAAGAATCAGCGGTGCGGCGTTCAGCAGGATCAACACCCAGTCACCGCTTCGCACCTCCTTCACCCTCAGCTGTACGGCCTTGTCCCTTAGGGCTTTCGTGACCGTCGGCGCTTCTTCCTTTGGAATGGTGACTTGAAATTTCATGTTCGCGGGCTTGTAGTACTCACCCTGCAGGTCGTAGCTGTTGGGTGACAGGTACATCGTTACTTCCTTTACCTCGCCCGCATCGACCTTGGCCAACCACACGCTATACGTGGGAGTATCCTCGCGCGTTTGTGATCCGTTGGCGGACACCAGCTTCCAGAGCATCACGCCCAAGAAGACGATCGAGATCCAAAAGAGAATTGTTTTTGCCGTGGAGCTAGAATTCACGTTGTCCTCACTAATCCTGCAACCTGCCGGAAAAAAAACCGCATCTTGCCTATTTCTTCCGCCCCTTGACACTTTTCCTAAGCGACCCATTTGCCCCGGAGGAAAGCTGCCGGAGGTTGCGCCCCGTCCCGTTGGCTGCTGCAAGGCCGTAGCCAACCCACACATGGTTAGATGCGGTGCGGAAGCCAAAGTAATCAGGCTCCAGGGCTACCCGTCTCTTCTTCGGCTTATCCAGCAGCACTGCCAGCCGGATCGAGCGCGGCCTGCTTTCGCCCAGCCGCCGCAACAAAAATTCCTGTGTCACACCGCTTTCCAGAATCGCGTCGACCACCAGCACATCTCGGCCTTTCAATTCCGGGCCCGAGCCAAAAAAAACCTCGCGCCGCGCGTTCCCGCTATGCTGGACGTCCCGCACTTCTTCGCGCACGAAGTGACAAACAACCGGCGCGTCGATTTGCCGCATCAGGTCCGCCGCGAAAATAAAACCGCGATCCAAAGTTACTACCACGTCCAGCCGCCGCCCCTCGCATTCCCGCGAAACCTCTCTCCCCAGGGCTGCCACCCGGGCGGCGATGCGTGCCGCTGAATACGCCCCTCCCTTCCCCTTGCTCAAGGTTGTTCCTCGGTGATCACGATTCCAGCTCGGGTCCTTTCATTCGCGGCAAATTCGGCGGCGAGCGGAAAGCCGCGAGCCCATACCACAACGCCGCCACTCGTCAGCACCGGCCAGCCGTCACGCTCCCACCGGCTGATGCGCTTCTCGTTCAACAGACGCTTCAGCTTGCGGGCGCTTCGGTGACCCGGAGGACGCAATCGGTCTCCCGGGTGCCAATTGCGCAGCACCATCGGAGCGCGCAACCGGTCGCGGTCCAGAACCGCCCCATCCCTACTAGTTTCCCCTCTCTTGGGAGGCCAGTCAATCACCCTGAGGCGGAATACGCACCCCATCTCCGCCACATGCACTTCCGCGCCGCCTCTTGCCAAATCGACCTGGTACTCGTATTTCTGCGGCGCGCTTTGAGAATTTCGCATTCCTGCATTTTCTATGGCTTGAAATACAAGTGCGTCTCGCAGTCTTCGTACTTCTACACCACCGGGCAGAAGTAGCGAACTCCCGCTTTGCCCACTACGCGCCAGTTGCAGCACCGCTTCTACATGCGCCGCCCCAAGTTGCCCGTCGCGCGGCTTGATGCCTTCCACGATTCGCCGGACTATCCGCTTGCTCAGTGCTCTTGTTGCCCCCGGCTTCTCGGTGAGCTCCGTGTTGAATGCTCTTTTCGTGTGCGCTTGGAACAAATCGTCCACGCCGATTCGCGACCGCTCATCGTTGTTTTGAACCAACACACCGGCCCGTTCTTCCGCGATGGCCTCCAGAAATGCCTCGTCCTCTCTTGCGAGTTCCGCCAGCGTTGTTAAATGCTTAACGATCGCCGGTTGAAATTGTTTCTCGAGCAGGGGCAGGAGCTTCTTCCGAATCCGCGCGCGCATCCTCTTGGTGTTGCGGTTGGTGGCATCCTCACGCCAGGTTTGTTTTTGAGCGCGGAGAAAACGCCGAAGTTCTCCCCTGCGAATGCCTAGCAGGGGACGAATCACCGGGCCGGCGACGGGATGAATTCCTCCGAGCCCCATGAGGCCCGTACCCCGGAGCAAATGCGCGAGCACGGTCTCCGCCTGATCGTCGGCCGTGTGCGCCACCACGATTCGCGGGCAAGCTCCCGATTCCGCTAGCGAACGGAAATAGTCGTACCGTGCCCGTCGAGCCGCGTCCTCGAGGTTGATCCGCTCCTTTTTCGCTTTCTTGGCAACGTCCACAGAAGCCGAGTGAAACTCCAGACCGTGCTTCGCGGCCAGTTTGGCGACAAACGCTTCATCCGCATCGGAAGCTTTGCCACGTAATGTGTGATTGAAGTGCACCACACTGAGCACGATACCCAGTTTCTTGCGTAACTCCAGAAGGAGCAGCAGCAGCGACACCGAATCTGCCCCGCCAGACACGGCTACACCGACACGATCACCCGGACGCAGCAATTCCTCGCTTTGGATGCGGGCGAGCAAGGACCGAGCTAGTTTCGAAAGCGCGGCAGGGGCAGTGCTCATTCTGATGGTTGATGGTAACAGTCGAGCCGGTAAAACTCACGCAGCTGGTGCAGTTGGGCGTGGTGGCTATTTTTCGTCTTTGGCCTTGCCCACAGCTGCTCGACCTCGGCAAGATCTCGAAGGTAGCCCCGCACTGAGAATTTCCGGCTGGCCTTTGGTAATCAAAACCGTATGACTCGTTCGCAAGCGCTGCACGCCGATCCGGGACTGTTTGAGGGCCGCCGAGATGCTCGCTGGCGGCTTTGTAGTTCCGTGTACTGCGCACCTGCGGGTGCTGTCTGAGCGGCAGGCTAAGCTGCAGGGCAGGCGAAGGAAGCCTCAGAAATGGTGGAACGGCGTTGCGATGGGGATGCGATCCCCTGAAATAGCGTCACACGGGGCATCCTGCCAGGCCTCAAGCAGTTAGCGTCCCGTTGAGGAGGCCTGTGGATATCGTCAATCCGCGGTTGACATTTCTTCCCCTCCTTGACATACTTCGTGGGTTGTAGATTTGCCTTTCTGCTGGACAGGGGGGCCTTGCTCTTTGACAACCGATACGATGTGCCAGAATCTGTTCGAAACCATTGGAGTTTTCGAGCGCCAATGGTCTGAGTAAATTCGAGCGATCAACAATTCGCTTGGCAGGC
>WNFP01000107.1_pt1 | contig 56880 bp, 45 predicted proteins | sample 5400201 | NCBI WGS metagenome assembly WNFP01 (sample SAMN13153355, study PRJNA577476) | soil metagenome | isolation source: 115 cm saprolite under Madrone tree | place: USA:California | collected 2016-06-14 | reverse complement strand
TCGCCACGGATCTGCTCTGGGGCCGAGACTAAGGCGCCCCGGCGCCCGCTGCAGTCATACGTACGACAATCATCCCATGGGAACGTTGATATCGGTGATGAGGATTAATTTGATGCGATGCACCACGCCGCGGTTGACCCTGCGCCGCCCGGCCTTCAAGTAAGCACGGTTCGGTGGATCGCTGCGCCGATTGTGGTGCGGACGACAGCGCCGCGCGAAGAAAACAGATCCACAACGAATCACTGCAGCAGGCCGGCCTGCTGCGGGTGGACTACGTCACTCGGAGACCTTCATTCGAAGACCGCAACCGGACTTGGCATCCCACCATGGCGCGGCCCTGCCTCGCTTGCGGCGGGCAGCTGGCGTTTGCGCAGAAGGAAATACGCGGCAGGGATCACGAACATGGACAGCAGCGGCGCGACGACCATTCCCCCCACCATGGGTGCTGCGATGCGTTGCATCACCTCGGCCCCGGTTCCGCTCGACCACATGATCGGAACCAACCCGGCCAGGATCACTGCGACCGTCATCGCGATGGGTCGCACGCGCAATACCGCGCCTTCCATCATGGCGTCCCGGACCGCGTCAACGTCCATCGGCTCGCCCAGCGCCTGTCTTCGCTCCAGCGCCTGCTTCAGGTAAAGCAGCATGACCACGCCGAATTCGGCCGCGACGCCGGCCAGGGCAATGAATCCTACCGCCACCGCAATCGACATGTTGTAGCCGAGCAGCCACAGCAGCCAGAAGCCGCCGATCAGCGCAAAGGGCACTGCCAGCATGATCAGCAGGGCCTCGTCAACCCGACGGAAGGCCAGGTACAACAGCACGAAGATGATTATCAGCGTGAAGGGCACCACCACGGCCAGCCGCTGGGTTGCCCGCTCCAGATATTCGAACTGCCCCGACCACGAGACCGAATAACCGGGAGGCACCTTGACCTGCTCGGCCACCGCTCTTTTCGCATCGCGCACGACAGACACCAGGTCGCGCCCGTGAATGTCGACATACACCCAGCCCGACAGCCGGGCATTCTCGCTCTTGAGCATCGGCGGACCGTCCACAAAACCGATCTGGGTCACTGCCCCCAGCGGTATCTGGGCGCCGCGGTCGGTGACGACCGGAAGCTCCCGCAGTTTCTCCACGGAGTCGCGCACTTCGCGTGGATAGCGCACATTGATCGGAAAGCGTTGCAGACCTTCGATCGTTTCGCCGATGTTCTCGCCACCGATTGCGTTCGTGATGATGTCCTGCACGTCCGAGACATTCAATCCGTAGCGGGCCGCGGCCTCGCGGTCGACCTTGATGTCGATGTACCGGCCTCCGGTCAGTCGCTCGGCCAAAGCCGATGTGACGCCCGGGATGTTCCTCACCACGCGCTCGATGTCCTGCGCCACGCGCTCGATGTCGGCAAGGTTGGCGCCGGCCACTTTGATCCCGAGCGGGCTCTTGATGCCGGTTGCCAGCATGTCGATGCGGTTGCGGATCGGGGGAACCCAGATGTTGGACAGACCCGGTACCTTCACGATCTGGTCGAGTTCCTCGATCAGCTTTGCTGTCGTCATCCCCGGCCGCCACTGATCGTGCGGCTTGAATTGAACGGTGGTCTCGAACATCTCCATCGGCGCCGGATCGGTGGCCGTTTCGGCCCGTCCGGCTTTGCCGAATACGCTTTGCACCTCTGGAACCTGTCGAATCAGACGGTCCGTCTGCTGCAGCACCTCGGCCGCCTTGCCCGCCGACAGGCCCGGCAGGGCGGAGGGCATGTACAGCATGTCGCCTTCATCCAGGGGCGGCATGAACTCGCCCCCGAGCCGGAGCACTGGGAAAAGGCTTGCGACCAGTAACGCGAGCGCCACCAGCAGGGTGCCCCGGGGAAACCGCAGCACCGTTGCCAGCAGCGGCCGATAGGCGACGATCAGGAAGCGGGTCAACGGATTCCGGTGTTCGTCCGGAATGCGGCCCCGGATCAGGTAGCCCATCAACACGGGAACCAGCGTGACGGACAGGCCCGCGGCCGCGGCCATCGCGTAGGTTTTGGTGAAGGCGAGCGGCGAAAACAGGCGCCCCTCCTGGGCTTCCAGTGAAAACACCGGGATGAATGACAGGGTGATCACCAGCAAACTGAAAAACAGCGCCGGCCCCACTTGAGCGGCGGCGTCTCCGACGATTCGCCAGTGCTCGGCGCCCCTTAATGCCTGGCCGGGATGGCCGTGGCGCCACGCTTCGATGTGCTTGTGTGCGTTCTCGATCATCACCACCGCCGCATCCACCATCGCGCCCACCGCGATCGCGATGCCGCCCAGCGACATGATGTTGGCGTTGACGCCCTGGTAGTGCATCACGATGAACGAGATCAGGACACCCAGCGGAAGCGTGACGATGGCCACGAAGCTGGACCGAAGATGAAACAGGAACACGGCGCAAACCAGGGCGACCACGGCAAACTCTTCGATCAGCTTGTTGCGAAGATTCTTGATGGCTCGCTCGATCAGGCTCGACCGGTCATACGTCGGCACGATTTCCACGCCGGCCGGCAGTCCTGGTTTCAGCGACTGGAGCTTCGCCTTCACCGCGTCGATCGTCGCGAGAGCGTTTTTGCCGGAGCGCATCACGATCACGCCCCCCACGGTCTCGCCATTGCCGCCCAGCTCGGCGATTCCGCGCCGCATCTCCGGGCCGACCTGCACGCGCGCGACGTCTTTGAGCAGGACCGGGGTGCCGCCGTCGCCCAGTCCGATCGGAATCCTGCGGAAGTCCTCGAGCGTCTTCAGGTAGCCACGCGCGCGCACCATGTACTCGGCCTCGCCCAGCTCCAAGACCGAGCCGCCGGCTTCCTGATTGGCGGATTTGACGGCCTGTACGACGCGGCTGAACGGCACGCCATAGGCGCGCAGACGATCAGGGTCGAGCACGATCTGGTATTGGCGCACCATGCCGCCGACCGATGCGACCTCGGCCACGTTGGGCACGGATTTGAGCTCGTACTTCAGAAACCAGTCCTGCAGCGCACGCAGTTGGCTCAGGTCGTGCTGACCCGTGCGGTCGATCAGCGAATATTCGTAGATCCACCCGACCCCCGTCGCGTCGGGTCCAAGCGAGGCTTTGGCCTGGGCCGGCAGCCTGCCCTGAACCTGGTTCAGGTATTCCAGGACCCGGGAGCGGGCCCAGTACAGGTCCGTGCCATCCTCGAACAACACGTAGACGAACGAGTCCCCGAAGAACGAGTAACCGCGCACGTTCTTGGCTCCGGGCACCGAGAGCATCGTGGTGGTCAACGGGTACGTCACCTGGTCTTCCACGATCTGCGGGGCCTGGCCCGGGTAGCTGGTGCGGATGATCACCTGCACGTCGGACAGGTCGGGGATCGCGTCCAGCGGGGTCTTCAGCATGGCCCATAGGCCCCAGGCGCAGACCATCAGCGTGGCGAGCAAGACCAGGAAACGATTTTCGATCGACCAGCGGATCAGCCGAGCGATCATGGCCGCTCTCCCTTTTCTGCCGATGCGGCGCTTTCGGGCGCGTTCATACGATCCAGCGTGGTTTTCAGGCTCGCCTCGGAGTCGATCAGGAACTGACCGGACACCACAACCCGCTGTCCCGCTTGCAGCCCCTTTCGGATCTCGGTGAGGTCGCCGCTGTCGCGACCCACCTCGACGTCGATGGGCCGAAATCTGCTTTCTGCATCCGCGAGGATCACGACGTTTCGTGTACCGGTGTAAATCACGGCTTCGGTGGGCACCATCAGACCGTTCTTGTTATGGCTGCCGAACTCGAGGCGGGTGAACATTCCAGGCTTCAGGAGTCCCCCCGGATTTGCGAGAACGATGCGCGCCTTGATGGTGCGCGTGGTGGAGTTCACATCGGGCAGAAGCGCTTCGACCTTGCCCTTGAAGACCGTATCCGGGAAGGCCGCAGCCCGCCCCTCGACCTGAATTCCGGGGCGAATCAGCGCGGCCTGGGTTTCCGGCACCTCCGCATTGACCCACACGGTGCCGAGCGGAGCGAGCTTGAACAGCGTCATGCCCGGACTGACGGCCACGCCCTCACGTACGCCCAGTTCCCACACAAGTCCGCTGGCGGGCGCATACAACGTGATGCGCGAGTCGGACTTGCCGTCACGCTCGATGGCCCGGATCTGTTCCTCCGGGATACCAAGCAGCACGAGGCGCTCACGAGCGGCCTGCGACAGCGCATCGGCCCCCGGTTGCCTGCTGCGCTTGAGCGCCAGGTATTCGTCCTGAGCCGAGAGCCAGTCGGGCGCATAGATTTCGGCCAGGGGCTGACCGTGCATCACCGAGTCGTACTGGGCTCGTACGTGAAGCTTTTCGACGTACCCGTTCACGCGGGACTGCACGGCGGTAATGCCGCGCTCGTCGATGCCGACGGCTCCGACTGTCGAGAAGCCCGTCTCGAGCGCGCCCGGCTTGACCTCTGCGGTGCGTATGCCGAGGTTCTGGACCGTGCGCGGGCTGATCGCGACCTTCCCGTCGTCCTGCCCCTCGCCGGCATACACCGGCACCAGTTGCATATCCATGAAAGGGGATTTGCCCGGCTTGTCGAACTTCGGTCCCGGCACCATGGGGTCGTGCCAGTACAGGACCTCGCGACCGGTCTTGGAATCGGCCCTGTCGCTCGCTGCCGCAGACGCCGAACCCTGAACGGGAAGCTGGGAGTGTGCATTCGGGCTGGCCGCACGGTGCGGGTGGGCGCGGTTCATGGCGAGCCAGTAGCCGCCGCCTAGACCCGCACCGAGCAGGGCGATGGCCCCGATCGACTGGAATAGGAGGCTGCGTCTCATTGGATCGCCTCGGGCAGGAAATAGAGCAGTTGCGCGTAGGCGCGGGCCTGGTCCGCGGCCAACTGGACGCTCTGTAACTTGATGTCCAACTCGTCGCGCCGAGCTTGCAGTACCGGAGCCAGATCGCTGCGCCCGCCCCGATAGGCCGCGAGCGCCGCCTGTGTGCGCTCGTGAGACAGCGGCAGCAGCGAGTCATCGAAACGCTGCAGGCGCGCGGTAGCGCTGTCCCAGTCGACCCAGGCCGCCTGCTCCTCCGACAGGTGCTGACGCAGAGCTTCCTCCTTCAGATCGCGCGCCTGCTCTATCAGCGCGACCTTCGAGGCGATGTCACGATTCTGTCGGTTGTGCCGGAACAACGGCAGATCGACGGTGACCTGCACTGAGATCATGTTGGAGAAGCTCGGTCCACGCTGCGCGTAGGCAAATTCCAGACTCCAGTCGGGCTTGACCGACGCCTGAGCCAATGAAGCGTCCGCCTGTGCGGCCTGAACCTGGTGCTCGAGCGATTGCAGGTGCGGGTGGTGAACGAGGTGGTCGGCCAATGCGCCCCGGTCCGTCGGCACGGCCGGTAGCGCGAACGGCGCCAGCGGCCGGGCTGCCGCATCGCCCAGCCAGCGCGAAAGCATCACCTTGACGCGAGTGCCCTGTTTGTCGAAGTCCGCGCGCTTGTCCTGCAGCGCCTGCAGGTTGAGCTGCACCGCAAGAAGCTCTGCCGGCTGTGTCTTGCCGCTCGCAAGGCCGGCTTGCATGGCGTCGGCCTGCAGCTGAACCTCCGCTATCTGCTCATCGACCACCGACGCCATGCGCTGCGCGAAATAGCGTTCGATCCATGCGCCGGCAACGTCCCGGCGCAGTGCCAGTTGCACGTCTCCCAGCATGGATTGCTCCCTCGCCGCGACCTGCTCGGCCAGCTTGCCCTTGAGGTCGCGCTTCTCGGAGCGCGGGAAATCCTGCATCAATCCAATCTTGCGCATGGTCATGAAGTCCTGGGTAAAGCTGAACGACTCGGATGTGTTCACCGGCAGGTTCTCGACCCCGAAAAACAGCTTCGGATCCGGCAACTGGCGCGCCGACACGGAGGCCTGCTGCGCCGAGTCGATCGCGGACCGTTGGGCAGCGATTTGGGCAGAGCGATCGCTGGCCAGGCGCAGCGCTTCGTCGAGCGACAGGGGGGACGCCGGGTCGGCCCGTGCGACCGGCAACACGAGAAGGGTGGCGACCGCACACGCAATGAGCCCGGGGCTCAAGTGGCGTGCGGGCAAGCGCGGCCGTGACGGCAGCGCCTTCAGCGATGAAAGCTGCATGTAACCTCCGTTATCGAAGACCCGCGGACAGCCGGCCCAACACGGGTCGGCGCGAAGTCAAACGGAGGCTAGGTTCGCGAGACGCAGAAAAGGATGGAAAGGGGTGGGCCGTTCGCCCGCGCGGCGTCGGGCTCAGCGAGGCTGGCGCGACTTAGGAGACGATACGGGTCGACCCAGGTGACGATGAGTCCCGTAGGTACAGCTGGCGGAAGGCCGGGGCTCTGAATTCGGTAGTCCACGTTCGCATTGGGCTTGCATTGCTCGTGACAGACCGCGGGATGCTGGGGGTCGAGCACCGAGCCGCCTTGGGCACAGTGCTCGGTCATTGTCGTCGCGCCAATCCCCGAGCTCGTCGAGAGATCCGGGCAAGCGTAGGCGGCGACACTAAGCTGTGCGAACAGCAACACCATGGCGCCGCCCGCGCTGATGCCCCTGCGCCACGTCCGCCCCATCCTGAACAACGTCGTCATAGCAACGCCAAGGATACTAGAGTTCGATAGGGCTCGCTCAACAATGGGTGCAAAGAACCTAAATGGGTGCAAAGAACCTAATCGGGCGCCTGAAATCCGCCAGCGCGATACGTCAAAACCAACGTATCGCGAAAGCCCGGTGCCTCGCCCGGCTGGATCGGCGTCGTCTCGTGCACGACTCGCGCATCGTCCATCAGAAGCGTCGACCAGGGTTCGGACATCGTGAAACGCACGCCCGATGGACCGTTGCTGTCAAACACGCGAGTTTCGCCACCCCGAATGCCGTATCGCTCGACCAGCATCAGAGCGACAAAATCCACTCCGTCCCGATGAGCGCCCTCCGGCGTGGGCCGCCCGATGCCGCTTGCGGTATCGATGCGAAACTGGTGCGCCTCGATGAACCAGCGCTCGACCTTCCTGACTCTCGCAAACACGGAGCCGATGGACGTGACGAGGCGGGTCCAGACCGGCGCATTCACGACCTGCGCTTCGATCGGCTCGAACCACCGTTCGAGCCCGCCGTGCAGGGCGTTGTATGAAGCGGATTGCCAGTGGGACCGGTGCGGAACGGCCGAGAGCCCCGATGAAGTGAAATCCTGGACGAAGCAACTGTGCCGCCGCGACCGATACCGTCCGCCGTCGCGCAGGTACATGTCGCGCGGCAGGCGGGACCAGGTATCGCGCAGCGCATTCAGCTGCTCCACGCCGACATCGAGCGCCGCAAGCGCGTCTGCGGCCGGCAGAAATGCGTAGCCCCAGAGCGACAGGCGCTCGACGGCCTCGCGATGGGGTAGCTCCTTCGACATGATCGTCCGATGGCTACGTGGGGCGGGCGCCTACCTCGGCCAGGATACAGCGCCGGTGTTCGGTTTGAGGCGAATGACGGTGCGCGGAAAGCTGTCGCGCCACTGATCAGTGTGCCTGCATGCAACCGTCATCCCACTCGTCGGGGTCGTGCCACAGAGGTAAATTGTCGGGGTGCGGACTCGAAACCGGCGTTGCGGTTTCACAGGCCGCGCTGGGTCGGTCTGCGGCCGGACGACTTGTGCACCATGGGTGAGATTTGACACTAAGAATATCTCTTTTGTGTTTGTTTTAATTGATATTTCCAGGAATGAACACAACGGCGGCCGCTGCGGTTCGCGGCCGCCGGCTTCCTGATTCTTTCCAGCGGGGTCGACCTCGATGCAACTGCCTACTGGACTCGCTGCTGCAACGTTCGCGCTGGCGGCGGCCGCTTTGTTTGGAACCGCAGATTTTTGTGGAGGCGTCGCCGCGAAGCGCTGCCATGTCTTCGGTGTGATCACCGTTGCGCGTCTGTGCGGCCTTGTCATCACGGTCGCGCTCGCGCTGATCACCCGCGAGGCGCCGCCGTCCTGGCAGGCGCTCGCGTGGGCTTGTGCCGCCGGGGTAGTCGGCGGGCTGGCGCTTCCCGCGTTCTATCGTGCGCTCGCGATCGGCAAAATGGGAATCGGCGCCCCGTTGACGTCGGTCCTGGCGGCGGCGGTTCCGGTCATCGTGGCCGCATTCACGCAGGGACTTCCACAGCGGATCCAGGTGGTCGGTCTGCTGCTGGCCTTGGCAGCACTGTGGCTCATCTCGCGGCCGGATGGGAAAATACGGCCCGAGGGCATCGGCCTCGCGCTGCTTGCGGGTCTGGGCTTCGGCGCATTCCTGGTGTTCATCCATCTGGCTGCAATGCAGGGTGTGTACTGGCCGACGGCGGCGGTGCTCGCCACCTCCTTCGTGCTCAGCGCCGTCATTCTGACTGTCCAGCGCGGCTCTCTTCCGCGGCCGGGGGCGCTCGGGGTGGTGATCGCTGCCGGCACACTCGACAGTCTGGGCAACATTTGTTTCGTGCTCGCGAGCAAGTACGGCCGCCTCGACGTGGCTGCGATTCTGTCTTCGCTCTACCCCGCGGTCACCGTACTGCTGGCCTGGCTGCTTCTGAAGGAGCAGATCACGCGCCTGCAGACGGCTGGCATGACAGCGGCATTGATCGCGGTTCCCCTGATCGCATCGCACTGACCCGAGTACCCGGGACCTGTGCCGCAATTCCACGGGTGCCGCGCACCGCAGTTCGCATTGACATGAAGGAAAGACACCGTGCCCCTTGCCTGCCAGCGCCATCTGTTCGATATTCCGCGCGATGTCTGCTATCTGAACAGCGCGTACATGGGTCCGACGCCGAGACCGGTCCGCGAAGCGGGCGAAGGCGCCCTGCTGCTGCGCGCAGCGCCCTGGCAGATCGGTTCTGCGGACTTCTTCGAGCCGGCCGAGACCGCGCGTCGCCTGATCGGCGAGCTGATCAATGCTTCGCCCGAGCACATCGCGTTCGTGCCGGACGTCGCGAATGCGATTGCGACGGTTGCGAAGAACGTCGCGATCGGTCCGCACCAGCAGATCGTCGTGCTGGCGGATCAGTTCCCGAGCAATGTGTATTCCTGGCGCAAACTGGCAGGCCACGGTGCCCGGATCCGAGTGGTGGAGCGACCCGCTGGCGAGGATCGTGCGCGACTCTGGAACGAACGGCTGCTGTCGAGCATCGGCCGCGACACCGCGCTGGTGGCGATCGAGACTGCACATTGGACCGATGGAACTCTTTTCGATCTTGTCGCGGTCGGGCGGCGCTGCCGCGAAGTGGGTGCCTGGTTCGTCGTCGACGCGACGCAAACGATCGGTATCGAGCCGGTGGACGCCGGAGCAATTTTCGCCGACGCACTGGTCGCACACCCCTACAAGTCGCTGCTGGCTCACTACGGGCTCGGCTTTGCCTATTTCAGCGACCGGCTGGCCGATGGCTCGCCCCTGGAAGAAAGCTGGCTGATGCGCCGCGGCAGCGAGGACTTTTCCCGGCTGGTCGATTATCAAGATGCCTACTCGCCGGGCATGCGCCGATATGACACCAGCACGCGCGCCAACCTGTCGTTGACCGGCATGCTCACCGCGGCGCTCGAACTGTTTCGCCAATGGCAGGTGCCGCGGGTGCGGCGCTATTGCGCCGAGGTCTCGAAGAAGCTGATCCAATGCGCGCAGTCGGCAGGTTACGAGGTGCCGCAGGACGATTCGCACGCCGCGCACCTCTTCGGTATTCGCCCTCCTGCGGGCACGGATCTGGAGGCTTTGCGTCGGGCGCTGCAGACCAATCGCATTTACGTGTCGGTGCGCGGCGACGCGATGCGGGTTTCGACCCACGTCTACAACGACGAGGTCGATGTCGGCCGTTTTGCGGAAGTGGTGTCGGGACGGGCTTGACGCTGTTACATGGGCGGGCGATGCACGCCGAGCGCGTCCTCAGGGGCGGCGACCGGGTTGTCGCCGGCGAGAAGCTCATCGGTCTTTTCGACCTCCGTGTCCGGCTGATCCGAGGGCAGCAAGGCCGGGTCGTCGCTCGTTGCAGCAGCCTGCCTGGCCGGTTCCTGCTCGGCGCGGCGGTGCATCCACAGGAATTGGTGGGCAATTCTTTGTGCCATGCCGGCCGTATCGTGCCGATAGAAGTCTCCGGAGCCCAGGCCGGACCCATGCCTTCGGATCAGGGCGGCAGCGATGGTCTCAGGCTCGATCAGCTGCGCAATCGCGTCATACGCCTCTCGACCGATGTCGGCGTACGCCAGCGCCCCGTTGTTTGATTCGCCGACTTCGCCGACATAGCAGTCGAGCAAGGCGTCCACCTCGGCCGCGTCCGCCTGAAGCTTCTGCCGCAGGTCTGACGCGACCTCGGCGGCAGATTGCTGAGCCCAGAGCCAGTACAGCCCGCGCGAATCGCGCCCGAAGGTGCGATGCAAGGGTGTCGCGGCCGCTTGTGATCGTATCCGATCAACGAGAAGCGAACGCATCGCCAGGTCGCCGTGCTTCGACAATACCTGGTCTTCTTCCGCGTGGTCGGCGCTGCGGCGCATGCAGCGAAAACACTCCAAGGCGAACGTCAGCGGCTGGGCGATTTCCGCGATCGAGCGAGCGATCCGGTCCCGGGCTTCCAGATCATCGGTCTGCTTAACCAGGCTGGCGACCAGGTGAGCGGCGTGGGTGAACGTGTAATCGAGCATGGACGCCGGGCCGCGTTCGCTGTATGCCAGCGATGCGTTTCGTGCAATCGCCAACGCGAGCGCTGACGCAGCATCTGCGTCCATTGCCGGCGCGGCCCGATTCAGCTTATGGATCAAGCGCGGGAACGCGCCGCGTTGCGCGAAGGCCCCCAGTGCGGCGTCCTGTGTCGGAGTGCTGGACGATGCGATGTCGTTCAGAAACGACTTCACCTCCAGATCTCCGATGTCGCCTGGCGGCACGCTGTAGGTGAAGTAGCGCTGAAAATACTGCTGCGAGCAGATGCGTTGCTCGCGCGCCCAGTTCGGTTCCCAGTCGTGCCCGTAGCGGGTTGCCCGCAGCCGGGGGAAAAGGGGCTCGAGCAGGTCGCGACGCAGACTTGCACTCTGCTCCGGTGTGATGTCACCCGCGGACTTGGCGATCAAATCTGCCAGGTGGCGCCGCTGCGCGCTCTCCGTGTTCTGGTCCGAATCGCGGCCGCCGCCCAGGAACAGGTCGGCGTTGTCCCGGATCGCCAGGTACAGCTTGGGATAGAAGACGCGGATGCCCTCGATCAGAAGCAGATCCACCGGATGCGCCTCTTCCTTGAGCAGTGGCAGCGCGAAAGTCACCGCGTTCACGTACAACTTGGCATGCCGGGGCGTTCCGAGGCGGGGCTCGAGGCCACCCACGAACTGATGTGCAAACGCATCGGCCCCTTCCCGCTCCAGCTCGATTCCGGACTGGCGCAGCGCCGCCGTAATGCCGTCGAATACCATTTGCCGCAACTGCATCGCGTCCGGCGGTGGAAGGTGCAAGGGCACCTGGATGATTTTCGCCAGATAGTTTCGCCCGGCCTCGTATCCCGCCTCGGCGTATCGCTCGCCGATGGACGAGGCGACCATCTCGTCGTCGAACGAAAGCACGTAGCTGGTATTTGCAAAACCAGCGGTCAGCTTCACCAGCTTGAAAACCGCCTGTATCCCGGTTCGATCCAGGCGGTCGATATCGTCGATCAATACCACGACACGCTGGCCGCCCTGCTGCAATGCCTGGTCGACGCGGTCCTTCAGCTCGTCGAGTCCGCCGCTCGCCGAGGGGTCGCCGATCCCTTTGCCGCCATCGCCCGGACCCGGGTTGACCGGGTTCGGTCCCGCCACGGATACGGAAGTCAGCGCCAGCAGAGCGCCGTAACCCCGGAGTAGACCCGCGAGCTTGTCCGCCTTTCGCGGCACCGAACGGGCCAGCGCTGCGGCGAGCGTTTCGAAGAAACCGCACAGCAGTCGCTCTTCGGAATTGAAAAGCCACGGGTTGAAGCGGACCACGACGACGTTGGGATGGGCGACAAGTGCCTCCTCCATCAGATTGAGGGTCGAGCTCTTTCCGCCGCCCCACGGGCCGTACAGACCAATGACGATGCTCGATGGATCCCGCCAGGTCGCCGTCGTGTCGGCGACGCGCGTTGCGAACGGTGCGCGATTGAATCGATCCTCCCGCTTCGAGCGGATCGGATGATCGGACGAATATGTGACCCTATCTACCCGATCGTCCATCTCAGCCCTCGTCCGATTCTCAAAAAGCGCCACTGCATTCGTCGCGGTCGAATTTACCGGTCTGGATCCGATAGCGCCCGGGGGTGATCGAAAGATTCCTCTGGAAGGCGAGCGTCATGTGGCTCTGCGAGGAAAACCCAACCGTGGCGGCGATCGTGCCCAGCGAAAGTTTGCTCGCCGCAAGCAGGTCCTGGGCATGGGTGATCCGAAGTTTCATCACGTACCTGTGCGGGCTGTCTCCCGTCGTAGCCTGAAAGGCCCGCGCAAACCGGTATTGATTCATCCCGATGGCAGCCGCCAGTTCGGACAGTCTGAGCGCAGAGTCCAGATGCGCTTCGATGTAGTCCGTTACCGTACGCAGTTCGGCGCTCGACAGTTTCTGATCGACGCGCGACATCGGGCGGCACGCCAGATTGGAATAGCGGCGTAACAAGTGTGCACTCAGCAGGTGGGCGATCGCATTCAGCTCGAGCTCGGTGACCGGTTCCGGGTCGCGCAGCCTCTGCTGAAACACCATAGCGTAGCGAGCGATGCTTTCGTCGATGTGAAAAGCCGCCTCCTGAATCTCGACGTCGCTCCCGTCCACTCCATAAATCTCGGCCGCCACCTCGCCGACGAGGGGCGACGCCAGATAGAAGTGAACCATTTCGTGGGGACCCTCGGACAGCCACGCAGACTCCTCGGTAGCCGGGACGATCGCCGTCATCCCCGATCTGCCCGTTCCATGCGGAAACGAACGGGGCTTGTCTATCCTGATCGTTTGGGCGCCGCTAACCCGATAGCCGATGCCATGATAGGTCTGATTGGCCGGCTTGAACGTATGAACCGGGCCATGGTACGAGACGCAAGCGATTCCAAGGGCGCCCGGATCTTCGAACGTCACTGAAGTCTGCGGGACGACACCTTTGGTGCGGAACAAGGCGTCGGCGAAGTCTATCTTTCGAAGACAACCGACGGACCGACTGACGACCTTCATCGGGGACTCCCTGAAACGGAGCGCCGGCCAAGTATGGCCACATAATTTTCTTTATAGCGCCATCCCCCCTAGGGTCAAAAATCTTATCACCGGGCAGGGTATTGCGCAGCGCACAGCGCCGGTAGACCCTGGTCGAAAACTGTACCCCGTGTACGGGACGGGACGCAGCCTCGCATGAATCACACGGAAAACCTCACCGTCGTCGCGCGAGCGCGCAGCGGAAATTCGGACGATTTTCCTAAGCGTTCACGAGCTGGTCGCACAGACCGTCGAGACACGGCGGTGCACTCAGGAAAAAGGGCCGACTCGGTCGGCCCTTTCTTGGGTGTGCCCGGCCGGGCGCACCCACTTGGAGGTGAAGGTATCCCGCTCCTTGGGCTCGGGTTCCGAAGACTCAAGGCTGGAAGACGATGATGCTGTCCCAGAAGGCGCAGTTGTGATTCGTCGACCACTGAGCATTGCTGAAGGTGGACAAGGCGGGCACGTTTTCGGGCAGGAATGCCGGCGCGGTCGCATGGGCGGTGTACAGCGGCCAGGGCGAGTTTCCCGTCCCGTTCGGATTTCCCGTGTTGGCGAAGTTGGTCCAGGCAGCGACGAGTTCGTCGGACAGTTTCTGCTCCTGTTCAGTCAGAGTCGCCGGGTGGTTGAAGCCCAGGACTCCGCCATGCCAGTTCGGAAACAGGAACTGGATGTCGATCGTGTGTGCGGCCAACGGGGTGAACCCGGGCAAGCGCGGAAAGTAGTAAGGCGCGCTCTGGTCGTTGAATTCGTACTCGTACACCGGCAGTCCCGCCTGGGTCCACAGCGCGGCGATGTGACGGTTCCGGCAGGCGCCCGGATGCGTGCCGACCAGGTCGAAGGTCGCCTGGGGGTTCGCGCCGGGCCCTAATCGCGCGCCCGCGCTCCTCTCAAGCGTTCTGTCAACCAGCGTTCGTAAAAACCGGCGATGTCGAGATTGTTCATCTCGAGCATCTGCATGTGCCCGTTCCCATGAATCCCGACGGTCGGCAGATACACCCATTCGTTCGGCACTCCTGCCTGCGTCAGGAATTTGGATGTGCAGTAGTCGTAAGTGGCGTGATAAGAGGCTTCGCCCGTGGCAATAAGGATCGGGATTCCTTGCAGCCAGGGCAAGGTATGAACAGGCTCGGTCTGCAGCCAGCAGCTCTTCAGACTGCTGTTGGGTGGCGGCACCCGAACAAGACCCAGATCGGCCGCACCGCTGACGGGGGGCGTGAAGTTCAAACACACGACGCTCAGACCGCATGCCGTACCCGGCGCGTTGTCGCCATTCAGATTGGAGTTGCCGGTGGGCTCGACCGCGATGATGGCCTTGACCTTGCCCGGGTTCGCCTGCGGAATCATCCAGCTGAGCGGACCCGACATCGAATGGGTGATGATGACGGCTGGACCGATCCGATCCAGTAACTGCGTAACCGCCGCAGTCGTCAGCGACAGCGCCAGGTTGCCGTCGGGCATGTTCGCGACCTGGGACGCGAAGAACTGGTCGAACGCATGTTCGCCAGGCACGCCACTGCCCGGTCCGCCGGGCCACTGCGTGTGCAGAGCGGCCTGAGGCCATTGGAGTGGGGTCGTCAATTCCGGTGCCGTGAACATCCGCTGGACAGTCGTCGGACTGGGATTGCCGGCCTGGGGCCCGTACGCATTCGGGAAGTAGCCGGACTTTCCGCGGCCGGGCTGATCGATCACGTAGACGGGCCAGCCCTGGCTGACGAAGTACGCCGCCCAGCCGGGACGCCCGTCCGGTGTGCCGAGGAAATTTGCGCCGGTTTGCTGGCTTCCGTGAATCATCACGATCGGATACCTACCGGCGGAATCCCCGTTCCCCTCGTCGCTGCTCGGGATCTGGTAAAACACGTGCATCTGGCCGGACATCGTCGTCGGGGCGGCCGTGTTGTCGTACGTGCCTCCCATGTACAGGACACCCTGATGCGCGACGGTGAAGGGACCGAGTGGTTCGACAGCCGATGCACTTGCCAGCCAGAGCAGGCAGGCGGCAAACGGGATTGCCACGGCATGCCCGGAGCGAAGCGGTTTGATGCGTTTCATTGTCTGCTACCGTTTTGGTCTGGTTTTTCGCCGCTGCGGCCGCGGAGACTCTGTTTTCAAGGGACGCAGGAGTGGGGCCTCCGGCGTTGATGCGCCGGCGACGATCACATAAACGCTAACAAGGCGGTGCGCGACACGTCTTCCACATTCTTGCAGCGGTATTTCCAGATTCTTGCAACGTGCAACGTGTTGACGTCATCGTCCGGATGGACTCGAGCGGATTAAGACTATGAACATCGCGAGGCTGTAACGCGTATTGGCAGATGAGCAAGCCCGCTTCAGACAACCAGGGGTCGCCGGACTGGTATCTCGCCGAATGCAGCCGTGCCGAGCAAATGCTCGAACGGGGTCAGACCGACCAGGCGGTCGAGGCCTTCACGGCCATTCTCGCGCGGCTCGGTGAGGCGCCGAGCTTTGGCAGGGCCGTGGTTCTGGGGCGACTGGGCCGATGCTTCTACACAGATCGGCGGTCCCAGGGTGCCCTCGAGCATCTCCGAGATGCGATAGGCGTCGCGGAAAAGCTCGGCTCAAGCGACGCAGTGAAGGGTCTGCGCGCCGCGCTGCATTCGGACCTTGGAGACGCCCTGCGCGCGGTCGGCGAGCTCGGCGATGCGAAGAAGGCCTACGAGGTGGCGCTGAAGATCGGCGAACGACTGAAAGACCTCAGAAGTCAAGGCGTAGACCTCGGTCGGCTGGGAGCGCTCGCGTTGGCGGAAGGCAATCTGGAGGAGGCGCTGGAGCGAAGCCGCGCGGCGCTTGCTCTGTTTCGCCAGATTCGTGAGCGTGCTATGGAGGCTGCCGCTTCGTTTCAGCTGGGCAAGATCCTGAAGGAAAAGGGGGAGCGCGTCGAGGCGGAGCGCCACTTTCAGCAGGCGGCGCTGATTCAGGTCGACCTCGCCGACCTTCCGGGGGCCGCACGAAGCTGGAGTCAACTGGCTCTCCTCAACGCCGAAAGCGGCAAGCTCGAGGCGGCCGAAGAGTGCTACCAGAAGGCAATCGGTCTCGAACGTCAAATTGGAGATCGCAGCCATCTGGGGCCTCACCTGAGCGAGCTGGCCCAGCTGCTGCGACACCGGCCAGGCCGCCTCGCCGATGCCCGGCTTCTTGCCGAGGAGGCACTGGCCGTAGCACAAGCGGGAAACCCTGCCGGCGCGGACGCCTGGAAGCACTATGGCTTCGTCGCGGACCTCATTGAGCAGCAGGCCGCGGAAGCTTCCGACGGTGGACAGAAGGTCGCTCTGCAGGGACGGGCGCGCGACTACCGGGAGCTCGAACAAAACGCGCCGCGGATCGTCGCCACGCTGGCCAGGGTCCCTGACGGGCCCAGCTGCGGCAAGGTCGTCATTCTGGGTCAACTGGGACGATGCTTCGGCATGGGCCGGCGCTCGGAACTGGCTCTGGCGCATTTTCGCGACGCAATGCTCGCGGCGGAGCAGCTTCCCGCGAGCGATCATGCAAAGGGATTGCGCGGGTCGCTGTATTCGGATCTCGGGGATGTGCTTCTGGCCAGCGGTCAGTTCGACGAGGCGCGCAGGGCATACGATTCGGCGCTCAGGATTTCCGAAGAATTGAGCGACCTCAGAGGTCAAGGCGCCGACCTGCGTCGCATGGGCGCGCTCGCGCTCAAGGCCGGCAGACAGGAAGAGGCGGAAATCTGGTTCAAGAAGGCGACCGACATCGGCTTGCAACTCGATAGCCCTGGCAGCCCCGCGAGCGGTTTCCAGCCAGGCCCCGAGCGCCGTGAAGCCGACCTCGCCTCAACCGTCAAGGTGACGCTGCGGGAAGACTCGACCATCGACTACGTATTTGCGACGGACTTGCTGGTCGACGGCCGGCGGGCGCAGACCATCACGCCCTGGTCGGAAGATGCGAGTTCTCTGCCCGACGACGCTCGTCCGATGCTGTTGCCCTTTTCGCGAAACTTTGTTGACGAAGAAGGTGCGGTCCACTTCCACCTTCCTTCGGCAGAACCGGTCTTTGAGACCGATCTCGGCTGTACGGTCATACGCCGGAGCCGGCGCGACGTGGCGGTATCGGGAAGCGCGGAGGTCTTGTGGAGGTTGATTCGCGCGATCGATGGGGTACGCAAGGTTGCGGAAATCCTGTCTGATGTTCCGGCGGGCGACCGCGGGCCGGCATCACGCCTGCTGGCTGCACTGGCCGCGACCGGCGCCGTCGATGTATCCGGGCGGACCACCGCCCGGTTCCTGCATTCGTCGACGAAGAAAGGGGTCCTGCCGGGTGGCGGCCTGGAGGCCGATGACGTCCTGCGCCTGGCGACCGACGGAGACCACCGGGCGTACCCGCACACCCCCCGGATCGCGGTTCGCCAGTCGATCCCGGAGCGCCTTCGCCCCTTTTTTGCATTGACACGGACGCGGCGCTCGGGTCGGAATTACGCAGGAGTGGCCCTGGCTCGCGAAGAATTCGACGCCCTCCTCTACACGGCATGCGGAGTGACAGGAGCCATGTCGTGGGAGGGTCGCGAGGTAAAACTTCGCGCGCATCCGTCGAGCGGGGCTCTTTACGCGGTGGAGATCTATCCGGTCGTGTTCCGAGTGCAAGGCCTCGAACCGGCGGTCTACCACTACCGCGCAGTTGACAACGTGCTCGAGGCCGTGAGGCGCGGGATCGACCCGTCTTCGATCGTCCGGGCGGCGCTGCCGGTGGAACGGGAGATGGTCGCCGGCGCCGCCGCGCTGATCTGCCTGGTAGGCGCCTTTCGGCGCCACGAACGCAAGTATGGAGAAGGCGGCTATCGGATGCTGGTGGCCGAAGCCGGGCACATCTCCCAGAACCTGATCCTGGCAGCGACTGCGATGGGTCTGAGCGCCCGACCCTTCGGAGGCGTGCTGGACGATCTTTTGAACCGTGAGCTTGGCCTTGAGGACCCGGACGAGCAGTTTCTGCTCGGCGTCCTCACTGGCCGCCTGGCGCCGCGGTGATGCCGGCATCGGCCAGGAGGGGTGCCTCGGCAACCACCTCCTGGCCGGTACGCTCGCCTCCCTTTTTGTCGGCGGTTCAGGTCAACAGCTCAGCCGGCCCGCACGGCTCATGGCCTCAACACATAGTCCGGCGACATCGTGTTTTGCCCTTTGTAGCAGCACGACCCGAAGAAGCTTGGCCTATAAGGGTTGTTGAAGCTGTTGTTTCCCGCAGGAATCGCTCCGGTGAGCGCCGGGCCTTGAATCCGGGCAAGTACCCGATCGCGCGCCGTCGTGATCTCACGTGCGAGCCTGCCCACGTCCCAAGCCACCAGGTTGCCGTTCCAGACTTTGATCTTGCCGGCAACCATCACATGCCGGACATTGCGAGTGTCCATCAGCGTGACGATGGCTCCCGGCACGTTATTGATCGGGGCGATTCCCAAGTGGTTCGCTGCCGCCAGCATCACGATGTCGGCCTCCTTCCCTGGCGTCAACGTGCCGACCTTGTCCAAGACACGGTTCGCTGCGGCACCGGCGATGGTGCACATTTCGATGACTTGCCGGCAGGTGACCAGCTGCGGGATCGGCAGATGATTCGGGTTGCTGATAGGAAAAACCAGGTCGTTGGCCAATGCACGCTGTTGGCAGAAGATCCCCCGCATCAGCGAGAACGGATCGGTCGTCATGTTCGTTTCGACGTCCGGGCTCAAGCTGGGCAGGATGCCATGGTCGAGGCACAGCTGAGTCGCCGGCATGCCGTGCCTCATCTGCATCTCGATGATGGGCGCAATCGAAACGTGCGCGCCGCGGCTCGCCCAGATATCGAGCGCCTTCGATGCGCTGGTGACCGGATCGATGCTGATCTGTCCCGCTGCATTGTCCTGCCAGCGGGTGCAGTGGACGAATGTGACGTCGGACCAATCAGTGCCGTTGCGAGGGTCCGCGGCCGCGTTGATCGCAGTTGCCGGCGATCCTACGTTGTGATTGTTGATCAACGCGCCGAACGAGCGGCCGAGCTGCCATCCGGTGTAGCCGGCGCCGGGAAAGACTTCCGTCGGACCCCCGGCAAAGCCCAATGTCACCAGCTGATCCTTGGAGCTGAAGTACGTCTTTGCCAGCCGGCCGATGCCGGACTTTGAGTTGCCAATGGCGCCGGGATATTCACTCTGGCCTCGGTTGGTGCCGTTGGAGTAGTCGTACACCATTCGGCGCCCGGAATCCATCAACGCTTGGATCATGGCGTCTGTGTACTCGGGCGAATGGGAGGCCTGAGACGTGTCCGTTCCCATCGTGATGCCCTGAGAGAGCTGGTTCAGACTGGCCACGAGCTCCGAGATATAGTTGTCCTGCGGATCGTACGGAGGACGACCCAGATCCCATATGAAAGTGCCCGCCACCGCGGGATTCGGGAGGCGGCCTGCGGTCCAGATGCTCTGAACGACCGACCCGTAGGCTTCCTCCGGCCAGGTTCCTCCTTCCCCTGCGAAAATGATCAGGCCGTCGGAGATGATGCTCCGTTGCAGACACTCATACTGGTGATTGTGCGTCGTGATGAAGCCCGGCATCACGATCATGCCCCTGGCGTCGATCACATCGGCGCTTGCCTGCAGGTTGGGCCCGATTTCCAGGATCCTCTTTCCTTCGATCAGAACGTCGGCACTTTCGAAATCACCGACGGTCGGGTCCAGAGACAGCACGATGCCGCCCTTGATCAGAATGCGGCGTTCGGGCGCGCCGCTGTCTTCCGGAGGCTCCGCGCCCTCTGCAGCGAACGCGGCGCCGCTCGGCAGGCGAGCTGCGAGGCCGCCGGCCAAAACCCCGGCGGTGCCCGCTTTCAGGAAGCCGCGGCGCGAACTCATGCTCGAATCCAGCCGCGGCGCGTGTTGTTGCGCCCGAGGGCCAACTCGTCCGCCCACTTCCTGAGGCGCGACAATCTGTCCTCCGGGAGAGAGCCGACCGGAACTACGGGTGTCGGGTAGCCGACGCCCCGCAGCACGCTGTCCATCGCACCGCCGGGCTGAAGTTCCGGCGCCGCGGTATAGGCACCCAGGCCGCCCTGGCCGTAACGGAATGTGGCCGCCGGAAGGCCGTAGAGCCGAGCCGAGTTCAGGCCGAGGATCTTCCTTTTTGCCGCCCGAGTCAGCTCCGGGTAGTCCCACTTGTCGGCGATGCTTTCTGGGATCTGAAAGCGCCACAGCGCCTCGATCTGCCATTGAGGTCCGCCGTACCAGAGTGAGTCGGAGCCGAAAACGATGTTGTCTTCTCCCATGTAGTACAGAAGCTGGCCGATCAGGTGCGCCCACACCGTGGGGAACGTGACGATCATCGACGCCATGGTCGTGCCAAGTTCCGCGTAGATATTGCGCAGGCGCCTGGTGCTCGAGGGCGATGTCGACGTCGGTTCGGCTCCGGCCACGTATTTTCCTGCCGCGATCTGGGCCAACTGACTGGACCATCGGATGTTCGGAACGCTGTGCCCGTCGCTGTCGGTCAGCATGGTCGGGTCCATTGCGCCAGGCCGATTCTCTATGTCCTGCAGAGACTGCAGCACCCAGAAGCTCGGCCGGATACACGAGTGGTAGATGATCCAGTTGAACTGCGGCCAATCGGTGGCCACCTTCACCATGTCGTCGGGATTGCCGAAATCGGGCGTGTTGTTGGGACCGCCCGGTTGTGTGCCATTGGCGGACAAGCCCTTGTGGATGCAGATGTTGAAGAAGCCGGGACGCTTCTTCAGCTGATGTCTGTTCCTTGCGATGATTTCGTATGTTGGATAGGCAATTTGCTCATCGTCCAGCCGCCAGCGTGCAAACGGCAATCCGGGAGAGCTGCTGGCCGCGAACGCAACGTTGTAGCCCTTCCACGAGTCCGGCTGCATGTTGTCGATTTGCCACTGGGTAAAGTCGCCGAAGAGCGGATCGGCGGTGTTTCCAGGTCCGGGATAGATCTGCCCGTGAGCCAGTGCTCGCGTAGATCCCGCGAGTCGATTGATGAAGTCCCTGCACTGTGCCGTTTGCCACCCAGTCAAGATCTCGCTGACCAGGCTGTCGTGGATGTTCGTGGCCGGTCCCGGCGTGCCTCCGCCAGGAGGTGTGAAAAGGGCGATGTTGGCGTTGCTGATGATCGAGACGGTCGTCTGCGCTTCGAGGTACAAGCGCTTGATGTACTCGCCGAGGTGGAATTCACCGAGCAGGGTTGTCGGCGGCCCCGGGTTCGGAGGCGAGTCGGGGCCAAGTTGGGCCGGATTCCACGTCGTCCAGGCGTTGCCGAGTTCGTCGACACCGGCCGGGTTTCCGCCCACGCCATTGAAGGGGTTGAACGTATACCCACCTCCCGTTGACACGGAGCCCGGTCCCTGCGCTAGCGCTCTCAACCCCTGGGGGGTGTTCCTGCTCGATCGAACGATGTGCGTCTGGTCGTCGAACACGAACAAGTCCCGCGGTGGCCCGTTCTCTTCGCGCGCCGCCGGCTCGAACAACTCGGTCTGGCTCACGTTGAAGTTGGCGCCGTACACCTCGTTCATCGCGAGGAAGGACGCGGCCATGCCACCCGTACCCTGGAGGAACTGACGCCGCGTGATGCCGAGCTTTTTCGCGGCCGAGTCGGCGATCTCCTTGACCCGCATTTCGACGTGCTTTTGCTTGCCCGTCTGCGGATGGGGCATGTACTCACCATTGGAGACCATGCGGGTCGGCACGGGAGCCTGAAACGGCTCGGCCTCCGCCGGCGCGCATCGTTCCAGTTGCTCGTCGCTCAACCAAGCGTCTTCCTCGCGAGAACCCGGCAGTCTTTCTGACGTCGACATCGTCTTCTCCTTGTCGTGATGTGACTACAGTTCGTGCGAGAAGCCTCTGATCCACAAAGCGGACGAGGATGTAGGTCGGAAAGCCGCGTAGCGGGAAAATGTTCCGAAAGCCATCGCGGGTTCGGGGGAGTGGCCTTCTCGCAGTCTGCTGAGCGTCCCCTAGCGTGAACGCGGCGCCACCTACAAAGGGGTCGCAGTATTCGGGATCGGGTGGCGCAGGTCTAGAAGAATTGTCCGAAATCTGGTGCAAAGTTCCGAGGCTTGGTTTTTTTTCGGTGCAAGTCCTTTGCGGACGAGATGGTTAATGCCCGATCTCGGTGCGTTCTGTGCTGAAATTCGCCCCCGGGGGCGAACGCTTGCGGTCCTCGGTCACCCGCAGGAGATGGCTGTGCGGAACGGATGCACCGCATTGGCGGTCGACACTCTGCATCGACCGATCGAAATCGGCGAGTTTCGTTGGTCCAGCTCAGCAGGCCCATGGGCCGGGTTTCCGGTTGAGTGCCGGGTGCTCGGACCGCGCGGCAGCCTGGACCAGTACGGCTTCGACCACGCGCTCATCGGGCTTTGCGTAAGCGGCAAAGGCACCCTGCGCGTGCGCGACCCGGGGACCGTTCGCCGCTTGCAGTCCTTGCCCGGAAGATTCTCGCTGCTGGCCAGCGGTTTCGAGCAGCGACCGGTCGCTTGGAGTGGCATGCGGGAGATGGTCTATGTCGCGCTCGCCAGCGAGGAACTCGAACGCTTGATGAGCCACGACCCGGCCGCGGCCCGCCTGAACGTCGATCCCCAGTTCGCGATCTCGGATCCGCAGGTCGTCTCGATCGTCTTGAACATGCGCAACGAGATACTGGCGGGCTGTCCGGCCGGACGAATCTACGGCGAAGCCCTCTCATCGGCGCTGGCCGCGTACTTGCTCGCGCGGTATTCCCATCAGGGAGCGCCGGTGGCGCCGCGAGGTCTCGCGCTCTCGGCGCAGCAGATCCGCCGCGTGCGTGAGTACGTCACTGCGAACCTCGAACGCGACATCGGCTTGACGGAGCTGGCCGATCAGGTGGGGCTGAGCCCGCACTATTTCGCGATGCTGTTCAAGCAGGCCTTCAAGGTCTCGCCCCACCGCTACGTACTGTCGCAGCGGGTCCATGAAGCCAAGCGTCTTCTTTCCGACGGCCGGATGGCGATTTCCGAGGTGGCGCTCAGACTTGGCTTCGCCGACCAGAGCCACTTCTCGCAGGTATTCCGAACCTTCGTCGGGACGACGCCAAAGCGCTATCAGTGCATGTGCTGAAGGTGTGGGGCGGGTCTCGCGCTCGCGATCATCGGGCGGCGAGACGGCGCCACAGCAGGTGGTCGAGCGACAGTGCACCCGGCCCCCGGCACAGCAGCACGAGCAGCATCGCCGCCCACTGAATGTGGGTGGGCCATGCCTGTGGATAGACGAACACCTCGATCACGGTGGTCATCCCGAGCAGCACCAGAGCAGCGGCCCTGGTCAGCAGCCCGAGCACCAGCAGCACCGGCATCGATAGTTCCACACTGACCGCGATGTACGCGGCGACCTCGGGCGGCAGCAGCGGAACTTTGTACTCTTCGGCGAACAGCGTCACGGCCGCATTCCAGTCGTCGAGCTTCGTCATCGCCGAATTCCAGAAGACAGTGGCAACCGCCAGGCGCAGCGGCACTGCCAGCGCGCTATACGGGACCCGGTCCAGAAGATCGATCAGGCGCCGCAGCGCCACCAGTGCTGCGTTCGGAGCGGACCCGGGAGCGGCTGTGCTCATCTGACGTCTCCATCAATGGCTTGCATTCGAGTTCTGACACAGCTCAAAATCGATGAAGCGCCCCGCGGCGAGGTGCTCGCCGATCAGCAGGTCCGCGGCGGCATCCGAGTGCTGCTGCAACGCTGCGGCAAGCGGCGTGCCGGCGCACAGCGCTGCCGTAAAGCGCCATGCTGGCTCGCTCAGGCGTTGTACGCGCACATTCGAATCATGGCGTTCTATCAGCAGGAACACCGGGCCTTGTTCGAGCTGGATGGACCCCAGCCCCTCCTCGTCCTGGAGCACCACATGCCAGATCGTGTCCGCCGGGAAGTCGCCCCGGATAAGACTCAGCGCCGGATGCGCGACCAGGCACAGCCTCTCGCTTTCGCTTGGCGAAAGCCGGGCCATCCGATCCAGATCGATCGCCGGGGCTTCGGGCGCATGCAGCGCGCGGCTGACCGACCACTCCAGCTCGGCCACGTCGGGAAGGTAAGGCAATGAACAGGCGGGAGAAAACGTGGCCAGGAAAGCGCCGAACTGCCGGCCGTACTCGTCCAGCCAGGCGCTGGTGGCGCGTTGCTCGCGGATGAATACGCGCGCGGCACCCTCGAAGAAGTCTTCGCCCACCAGTTTGCGCACGGCCGGGTAAGTCAGACTCAGTGCGGTGGTCAGCGTCGAGAGCGACGTGTTGCGGTAGATCGCCAGGCATGCCGCCGGATCGACGTCGTCGATCATCTGCGACAGCGACGCCTGGCACCCGTCGCCGGCCACGGACGCCAGCAGCGCTCGTTGCACCTCAAGCAGCGATGGCGCGGGGGCGGTCATCGGGTCTGCGGTCCAGGATCTCGTCGGCGCTGCGCGCCTGCGCGAGCAGCACGTGGAGCGCCGGTATGTCGGTATCCCACTCGATCAGCGTCGGTACGCGGCCGAAGCGGTCGACCGCTTCGGCGTACAGCGACCACACGGGCGGGGACACCCGGGAGCCGTGGTCGTCGACCCGGATCGTGCGGCCACCTTCCACCTCGCGCACCGAGTGACCGGCAAGGTGGATTTCACCGATCAGATGCGCCGGCAACGCGGCCAGGTAATCCGAGGCGCACCAGCCGTGGTTGGATGCGCTCACATAAATGTTGTTCACGTCGCACAGGATTGCGCACCCGGTTCGATCCGCAACCGCCGTCAGAAACTCCCACTCGGGAATCGTCGAGTGCCGGTAGCGCAGGTAGCTGGACGGATTCTCGATCAGCAGCCGGCGCCTCAATGCCTGCTGGGCGTGGTCCACGTTTCGGCACACAACATCCAGGGCCTCCTCGGTCATCGGCAGCGGCAAGAGGTCCGCCAGATAGACCCCGTCGACTACGCTCCACGACAGGTGCTCGGACACGAGCCCCGGCTCGAAGCGCTCGATCAAGGCCCGAATTCTCGCCAGGTGGGGCTCGGACAGCCCGTCGGCGCTGCCGAGCGAGAGCCCCACCCCGTGCATCGACATCTGATAGTGGTCGCGCACCTGCTCGAGAATGGCGGGCGTCGGACCACCGCCCATGTAGTTTTCCGAGTGCACCTCGAACCACGCGACCTGCGGCCGCGTTTCGATCACTTCGCGATGGTGCGCAAAACGCAGGCCGACCCCCGCGCGGGCGGGGATCGGGCCGTTCGCGAACGATCGTGGGGTCTCCACGTACGTTGCGCCGATCAGGACGACTTCAGCTTGCCGCCGTCGATTTTGTTGCAAGCGCCGGCCGGCAGCAGCACGAAGGACTGCGGATCGCGCGCCTTGGTGGCCTGCCCGGCGCACGAATGCGCCCCAGCGCCACAATCGTTCTTCGCCAGGGCGTTGATCCCGTAGCACTTTTCCACCTTGCTGGCCGTGCTGTCCTTGACCGCCTTGGTCGTGTCGCCCGAGCCCTTGTTCGTTTCCTGCGCCGACAGGGGCGCCAGTTGCAGCCCCAGGGCCAGCCCGATGGCGGCCGAAAGCGTCGAAGCTGCGGTTGCGTAGCGAGCCATGCTTTCTCCTTTGCGAGTAGTTGCAGTCCGAATATGGACTGGGCCGTTGGTCGTTCGGCGCACCTTTTCCTTACCCGATCAGTGCACCGCCGCCGAACTGGTTTCAGATTTCGGAAATACCGCGGGCCGACGAAATTATGCTGCAGGCAGGCGTACGGATCGTCCGCGCCAGATCGCCCGGCCGTATTCCGAGGCGCTTACACTGTACGCGCCGCCCATCGTCTCACCTTAGTCTTTGATCAGAACCTCCCGCCCGAGGAAGACAGGCTTGCCCCGCTCGGGGGTGGTTTTTCCCGCGGCCGGTGCCATTTTCTATGCCGGGGCGTCGATATTGGGGCTGGGCAGCGCGAGCGCGCTCACGATATCCGGCGCGGTGTTTCTCTCCGTTCTCGTCGTGGTGATGTTTGGGACCGTGTTCGCAACGGTCCACCATGCCGAGGAGATCGCTCACCGCGTCGGCGAACCCTACGGGACGCTGGTGTTGACCCTGGCCGTGACGCTGATCGAAGTCGCGTTGATCCTGTCGATGATGCTGAGCGGACCGGGGCATTCCGCTCTCGCACGCGATACGGTGTTCTCCGTGATCGTGATCGTCTGCAATGGGCTGGTGGGATTGTGCATCCTGATCGGCGGGCTGCGGCACCGCGAGCAGGAATTCCTCGTGCACGGCGCCAACTCCTACCTCGGCGTGATCGTGACCCTGGCCGCCCTGACCCTGATGCTGCCCAACTACACGACCACGATCCCGGGTCCGGTTTTCTCGGTGAGCCAGCTGGTCTTCGTGAGCGCCGTGACTCTTGTGCTGTACGCGGTGTTTCTCTACATCCAGACGGTCCGCCACACCGAGTATTTCGCCATAGCGGCGGCGCCGGCCGACGACTCGGGGGACCACGCCCGGGGGCATCGCCGTTCGCCCCCGAGTCTGGCCTGGACCAGCGTAATGCTGGTCGTGTCCCTGGTGATGGTGATCCTGCTCGCGAAGAAGTTTGGAGTCGGCATGGGCGAGGTGCTGGACCGTGCAGGCGCTCCTGTCGCCGTATCCGGCCTGATCGTTGCGCTGCTGGTTCTGTTGCCCGAGAGCATGGCGGCGGTCCGCGCGGCCTATCGCGACGAGTTGCAAAAGAGCCTGAATCTCGCGCTCGGGTCATCGCTCGCAACCATCGGGCTGACGATCCCTGCGGTCGCCGCTGTCGCCGTTGCCCTGCACAAGGACCTGGTGCTGGGCCTGGAACCGAAAGAAACACTGTTGCTCGCCCTCACGATGATCGCGAGCGTGCTGACGTTCGGCACCGGGCGCACCAATGTACTCCCCGGGCTGATCCACATGGTCATTTTTGCCGCGTTCGTCTTTCTGACGTTCGTGCCTTGAGCACCGACACTCTCCGTTGAGCGCCGGAGCCGCGCAATTGAGCGCCGGAGCCGGGCAAAATTAAGCCGCACGCCTCAACCAGGGCAACCGACCGGCGCGGACGCTTCTCGTCGACTACAAGTGGTGCGGCATTCTCCTTGGCTTCGCGGTCGACGCCGCCTGGACAGGCGCCGCAACCGCCGCTCCCTGGATCGGCGCGGCAGCCGCTGGCTGGACGCTGCTCGACGGCGCAGCAGCGGCCGCTCCGGTCTGTGCGCCGCCCTCGCTCTGCTGTAGCGGCCCCTTGACGTGATCGAAGGGCACCGTCGCGGCGAAAGTCGGCAGGTTGTGCGCGCGCACCTGGGTCGCCGCTTCGTAGCCGGACGCCAGCTTGATCAGTGTCGGCTCGCTGAATGCCGTTCCGAAGAAGCTGATGCCCAGCGGCACGCCGAACACCATTCCCGCGGGGACCTGCACGATCGGATATCCAGGCCCCGCCGCGAGGCCCGAGGTTCCAAAAATGAAGTGATCGCCGTACACAAGGTCGGTGGACCACGCCGGATTGTCGGTAGCCGACACGACCGCGTCCAGTTGGAACTTGCTCAGCGCCAGGTCCATGCTGACTCCGGCAGCCTGGTCCAGGTCGAGCGAGATATTGTAGGAGGACTTCCCGGCGCTGTTGCTTCCGAACAGACCCGGATCCTGCGGCGCATTCGGATCGGTCGTGTTGAGTGAGTTCGCCAGGTCGAAGATGTCCTGGTTGAAGAACGGCATCTCGACATCGGCGTGAGCGTTGTTGAAGTCGATCGCCGTCTGCAGCGTCCCGCCGGCAACCGGCACGCCAGTGCGGGTCGCGAAGTACGCACGCACGTCGTTCTTGAAGTCATACAGCAGTATCCCGAACTCGCCGGCCGCGGGCACGAACGTGAATCCGGCTGCGTCCAGATCGATCACGGTCGCGCCTGCATCGCTGAGCGCCTTGAACGCGGCCTCGATCGCCGCCGTCACCGGGGCCGGCGTCGTGACATTGGTGAATCCGTTCAGCCCCACACGCGTGATGCCGATCCTGGCCCCCTTCAGCCCGTTCGGGTCGAGGAACTTCGTGTAATCGCTGGGGATGTTCGTCGGGCGGGGAAAGCGTGCGCGCCAGCCCAGCGGCACGCTGCCGGTTGCGGCATCTCGACCGTCATAAACGCGGCTCTGGATCACGCTCAAGGCCGCCGCGGCGTCGGCCACGGTACGCGCGTGCGGACCGATCGTGTCCTGCGTGTGGGAAATGGGCACGACGCCGGCTCGGCTGGTGAGCCCGACGGTCGGTTTGATCGCGACCACTCCATTGACATTGCCCGGACAGACGATACTTCCATCGGTCTCCGAACCGATCGAAACGGTGGCGAAGTTCGCCGAGGCGGCCGCGCCCGAGCCCGAACTCGAACCGCAAGCGTTGCGGTCAATGCCGTACGGGTTATGCGCTTGTCCCCCGCGACCCGACCACCCGCTGATCGACTCGAACGATCGAAAGTTTGCCCACTCGGAAAGAGTCGTCTTGCCGAGAATCACAGCTCCGCCGGCGCGCAGGTTGGCCGCGACCGTCGAATCGCGCACGGCGGGCGCTCCCACCAGCGCAAACGATCCGGCGCCGGTCTGCATCCTGTCGCCGGTGTCGATGTTGTCCTTGAGCAGCACCGGAATGCCGTGCAGAGGTCCGAGCACGACGCCGCGTCTGCGCAGGGCATCGGCGTGGCGCGCCATCTGCAGTGCGTCCGGGTTGAGTTCGATGACGGAATTGACCCCTGGACCATGCGAGTCCAGCCCATTGATCCGGGCGATGTACTCTTGGGTCAGCTCCTCTGAAGTGAGCTCGCCCGAAGCCATCTCTGCCTGAAGCTGCGCAACCGTGGCCTCGTTGTGCCGGGTTGGAACGTCGCTCTCTGGACTGTTCTGTGCTTCCACTGCAGTTGACAACAGCAATGCCACAGGGAAAAGGCTGCGCACCGCTCGGATCATCATCATGTTTGTTCCCCTTGAGAACCTCGGCTGTCAGCGCCTCGAGTCGAGCGTGGGAGCTTACCCCCAAGAAATCGCGCACATCAATCAGCAAAATGCCATTCCAGCAACCGTGCCGCGTGTATGGCCTCTCGATGCGCGCCGTGTGCGATCTGTTGACGACAGCTGGTTCCATCCGCCACGACGATGGCTTGCGGGCTCTTAAGCACGGCAGGCAAAAGATTCGCCTGCACCATCCGCATCGACACGTCGTAGTGGCCAGCTTCGTAGCCGAAGCTTCCGGCCATGCCGCAGCAGGAGCTTTCAATCAACTCCGGGCTCGCGTTGGGGATAAGCCGCAGCACCTCAAGAACCGGACTGAGTGCGCCGAACGCTTTCTGATGACAGTGACCGTGAACCAATAGGGGTCTCTGCGCGGGCTTGAATCCGAGCTCAAAGCGGCCAGCCTCGGCTTCGCGTGCCACAAATTCCTCGAACATCAGTGCTTGCTCAGCCACGATCTGCGCGCCCTCACCCAGCCCCATGACCAGCGCCTCGTCGCGCAGCGTCAGCAGGCACGAGGGCTCCAGCCCGACGACGGCGATTCCCGCGCTGGCGAAGGGCAGCAGCTCGGCGATCAGGGCGCTGGCTTTGGATTTCGCCGCTTCGACCATGCCGACCGACAGGAAGGTGCGGCCGCAGCAACGATGTCCGCCACGTGCGGCGAGCGTGTGCAGCACGTAGCCTGCGGCTTTGAGCACGCGGGCCGCGGCCAGCGCATTCTCCTTCTCGAACGTGCCGTTGAAGGTGTCGACGAACAGCACGGCCGCCTTGTCACCGGCGCGCGCGGCCGCCAGCGTGTCCTGGCCGCTGGCGAACAGCGCCGGCTGGTGCGATCGCCAGAAGGTGTCGGCGCGCCACCTCGGCAGCGGGCGCCGCCTTGAGAAGCCGAGCAGCTTCTCACTGAGCCAGGCAGCGCCAGGCAGCTCGTCGCGCAGATTAAACAGCGATGACAGACGGCTGGCCGTTCGGGCATAGTCGGGCAGCCTGGCGATCAGGTGATCCTTCAAAGTGTGACCGTGCCGCGCTTTGTAATGGGCCAGAAACTCCAGCTTCATCCTCGCCATATCGACGCCGGTGGGACACTCTCGCCGGCAGCCCTTGCAGCTGACGCACAAGTCCATCGCCTCGTACGCTGCCTGGCTCGTGAAAGCGTCCGGCCCGAGCTGCCCGGATAGAGCGAGTCTGAGGGTGTTGGCGCGGCCGCGCGTGACGTGCTGCTCGTCGCGCGTGGCGTGAAAGCTCGGGCACATCGTGCCCGCATCGAACTTGCGGCAATGGCCGTTGTTGTTGCACATCTCGACGGCCTTGGCCAATCCGCCAGTCGTATCGCCGCCCGTGCCGGGTGGGCTCGTCTGCCCGGTCACCGGGTCGTTCTGCACATTCCAGGCCGACCAGTCGAGCACGGGCGTGAGCGCGATGGTCCGGTATGGCCGGGGTGCGGTCGGCGGCGGGAACCGGAACAGTGAACCGTCGTCCATTCTGGGCGGATCGACGATCTTGCCGGGGTTGAACAGGTCAATCGGATCGAGCCGGCGCTTGATCGCACGAAAGGCTTCGGTGATCGCGGGGCCGAACTGCCATTCGATCCACTCGCCGCGGCACAGGCCGTCGCCATGCTCGCCGCTGTAGGCGCCTTTGTACTTTCGCACGAGCTCTGCCGCTTCCTCGGCGATCGCGCGCATTTTCGCGGCCCCACCTTCCAGGCCGGCGCGGCGCATGTCCAGGATGGGGCGCACGTGCAGCGTACCGACCGAGGCATGCGCGTACCAGGTCCCGTGCGTACCGTGCCTGGCGAACACCTCGGTCAGCGCGTCGGTGTAGCTCGCCAGATGCTCCAGGGGCACGGCGCAGTCCTCGATGAAGCTGACCGGCTTGCCGTCGCCTTTCAGGCTCATCATGATGTTGAGCCCGGCCTTGCGCACCTCCCAGACGTTCCTTTGCAGCGCGTCGTCCACCATCCGGACCACGCTGCCGGGGTGTCCGAGCTCGTCCATCAGCGCGACGAGATCGGCCAGCTTGGGCAGCAGCACGGCCTTGTCGGCGCCGGAGAACTCTACGAGCAGCAGCGCGGCCGGGCTGCCGATCAAGGCCGTTTCAACGGTCGGCTTGAATTCGGGATTCGCGCGGCTCAGCTCGATCATCGTGCGATCGACGAGTTCCACCGCGGTCGGCCCGAGCTTGACCAGATGCTGGGCTGCATCCATCGCGGCGTGAAAGGTCGGAAAGTTGACCACGCCGAGCACCTTGGCGCGCGGCAGCTCCAGGAGCCGCAATTTCAGCGTCTTCGTATAGGCCAGCGTGCCCTCCGAGCCGATCAGCAGATGCGCCAGGTTCACGCCGCCGTCCGGGGTATAGGGCCGCTCGCCACGGTTGTGGAAGATGTCCAGGTTGTATCCTGCGACGCGGCGCAGCAGAGTAGGCCAGCGCGCCTCGATGTGCGGGCGGAGCCGCTCGGCCAGATCGCGCACGAAATCGGCGATCGCGGCCGCGTTGGCGCTCAGCGTCGACACCGGGCCGAATTCGACCAGCGAGCCATCCGATAGCCAGGCGCTTGCCCCGAGCACGTTGTGCACCATGTTGCCGTACGCGATCGAGCGCGAGCCGCAGGAATTGTTGCCGGCCATGCCGCCCAGCGTGGCCTGCGCACCGGTCGACACGTCCACCGGAAACCACAGGCCTTGCGGCTTGAGCTGAGCGTTCAACTGGTCGAGCACGACCCCGGGCTCGACCGTGGCGGTGCGTGCCTCGGGATCGACGGCGAGCACGCGGCGCAGGTGCTTGGAGTTGTCGACCACCAGTGCCGCGCCGGTCGTCTGTCCACACTGGCTCGTCCCGGCGCCGCGCGCGAGCACCGGGACCTTCAAGTCGCGCGCGATGTCGATCGCCGTCGCGACGTCGCGCTCGCTCCGAGGTACCAGAACCCCCACCGGCATGATCTGGTAGATCGAAGCATCGGTCGCATAGCGACCGCGCGAGGCCGCATCGAACAGGACTTCGCCCTGCGTCTCGCCTCGCAAGCGGCGCGCCAGCGCTTCGCCCAGGTCTATCGCCGGGGGCACATCAGATCCATACGTCGTTCGGAGCCGTGCGCTCGGAGCACGCCCTCCAGCACGACGAAGGTCTCATCCGTGTCCTTGTGGTCGTGCCAGACGAAATCGCCCTGCAGCTTGACGAGCTTGAACTGATAGTCGTTCATTTCGGCGATGACCTTGGGCTGCCATTGCTCGCCGATCAGTCCGAATTTCTGGTCAAAATTGATTGCCTGATAGCGCATGCCATGCCTCCGCGACTTACAAGAAGGTGTCCCGACGGCGGAAGAACGCCCTGATGCCCGGATCCAACGAGCGATATTCAGCAGGTGGATATTATGTGACATGCGAACAGGCGCCGGGCACGCTGCTGCGACGGACACTGCAATGCAGCGCGGCTCGCCGGCCGATGCTTGAAACAGACTCTGGAGAGGGACGATGAAGCCGTTTCGCGCAAGCACTGTCGTGCTGATGTTGTTGTGCCTGATGTACTTCATCACCTACCTGGATCGGGTCAACGTCAGCACGGCGGCGGAAGGCTTCGCGAAGGACTTCGGCCTGAACAAGACCGAAATCGGCCTGGTGTTCTCGGGCTTCGCCTACCCTTACCTGGTGTTGCAGATCATCGGCGGCTGGGTCAGCGACCGGTTCGGGGCCCGCAGGACGCTGATCGCGTGCGGAGTCCTGTGGACCGTAGCGACGGCTCTGACGGGCCTGGCAACCGGACTCGCCACACTTCTGGTGGCGCGGGTGCTGCTCGGCCTTGGCGAGGGAGCGACCTTTCCAGCCTCGACCTGTGCCATGTCGCGCTGGTTCGCCAAAGAAAGCCGCGGCTTCGTGCAAGGCATCACGCACGCGTGCGCGCGCGCGGGAAACACGGTTGCGCCCATGATTGTCGCCGCGGTGATGACGGCTTACGGCTGGCGCGCGTCGTTCTACGTCTGCGCGGCGATCAGCCTCGCATGGGTCGTTCTATGGGCGCTGACCTTCACCGAACACCCCAGCGATCACCCGCGCATCACGCAGGCCGAGCTCGATAGCGTGCCGGCGCCCAACGCCGGCAAGCCGCAAGTCCCGTGGGGGCCGCTGTTCCGGCGAATGATTCCCGTGACAATCGTCTACTTCTGCTACGGCTGGACCCTTTGGCTCTTCCTGAGCTGGATCCCGCAGTACTTCCTGCACAGCTACGACTTGAACCTGAAGAAGTCGGCCATTTTCGCTTCGAGCGTCTTCTTCGCCGGCGTGGTCGGCGATACGCTGGGCGGCGTCGTGACCGACATCGTGTATCGGCGCACCGGCAGCCTGAAACAGGCGCGCAGTCGGATGGTGGCCGTCTGCATGCTTCTGACGCTGCTATCGCTGGTGCCGCTGCTGTTCATGCACAGCCTGTACGTTTCTCTGATCTGCCTTTCGGCCGGATTCTTCTTTGCGGAAATGACGATCGGCCCGATGTGGGCCATCCCGATGGACATCGCGCCCGCCTATTCGGGCACGGCCAGCGGCATGATGAACACGGGGTCGGCGCTCGCTGCCATCGTCAGCCCGGTGCTGTCCGGGCAACTGATCGATCGGTTCGGCAACTGGGAGCTGCCGTTTGTCGGGAGCATGGTCCTGATGGGCTTCGGGATTGTGCTGGCGTTTCGGATGCGGCCCGAAAGCAAGTTCGAGCCGGGTCAGCCGGTCCAGGAGAAACCCGCCCGCGCCTCGCGAATGTAAATCACGATGACTGGACCGAAGATGCCGGCGGGCCGACCAGGCCGTCAGCAGTCGCCCGTGGATGGCGAGGAAACATAAATATAAAATTTAATTGTATATCAATACGTTACGCATATTATTTATAGTACAAGATGAACTCGGGGCGGCCGGTGAACCCTTCGAAGTTCAGTGCGACGCCACTCCGAGCCAGGCGTCCAGCATCGCCCGGTCGCGGCGCAGCGATTCGCTGTCGCCCAGATAGACGCTGCGGCCTCGCTCGAGCACCAGGGCCTGGCGCGTCAGCGGCAGGATCTGGCGCGCGTGCTGCTCCACCAGGATCACCGCCATGCCGGCCTGCTCGATCAGGCCCCGGATCGCGCCCAGCAGCTCCTGCACGATCAACGGCGCCAGCCCTTCCAGCGGCTCATCCAGCAGCAACAGGCGGGGATTGAGCATCAGGGCACGTGCGATCGCAAGCATCTGCTGCTCGCCGCCCGAAAGCTGATTGCCCATCTGGGAGCGGCGCTCCCCCAGCCTCGGAAATAGCGCGTAAACGCGCGTCAGGTCCCAAGGGCCAGGCCGGGCCACGACGGTCAGGTTCTCTTGCACACTCAACGACGCGAAAATATCCCGTTCCTGAGGAACCCAGCCGAGTCCGAGCGAAGCACGCCCGTGCGTCGGCACGGCCACCAGATCCGAGCCCCGGTACACGATGCTGCCGCGGCGCCGCCGCGTCGCGCCCATCAAAGTGGCCAGCAAGGTGGTCTTGCCCATCCCGTTGCGGCCCAGCAGAGCCAGACTGCCGGCATCCTCGAGGCGGAACGAGATGTCCTCCAGCACAACGGAGTCCCCGTAGCCGGCGCACAGCCCCTCGACTCGCAGCAGCTCAGCCACTGATCGCCTCGCCCAGATAAACCTCCTTGACCCTCGGATCGCGGGCGATCGCGTCCGGCTCGGCCTCGGTCAGCAATCCTCCGTTGACCAGGACCGAGATGCGATCGGCGAAGCGGAACACAAGGTCCATGTCGTGCTCGATCAGCAAAACGGTGACATCGGGTGGCAGCTGGGCGATCGTTTCGAACAGCTCGCGGCTCTCGCCTGCGGGCACGCCGGCGGCCGGCTCATCGAGCAGCAGCACTTCAGGTCTGGCCGCCAGTGCCAGCGCGATTTCAACCAGGCGCTGCTTGCCGTATGGCAGGTTGCGCGTTCTTTCGTGAGCCACCTCCAGAAGATTCAGGTTCTGCAACACGGTGGCCGCTTCGTCGACCGCTTGCCCGAAGGCGCCGACCGGCCGCCAGAAGCGCGCGCCCAGGCCGAGCCGCTCGTTGACGGCCATCAGCACCGATTCGAGCACGGTCAGATCGGCAAACAGGCGGTTGATCTGGAAGGTCCGGACCAGGCCACGCTGCACCCGGCGATGTTGCGGCAATCGAGTCACGACCTCGCCCTTGAGCAGCACGTCGCCCGCCGATGGGTCCAGGAATCCCGTCAGCAGGTTGATCAGCGTGGTCTTGCCCGCTCCGTTGGGGCCGATCAGCGCATGGCGGGCGCCGGCCCGCACGCTCAGGTTCACGTCGTTGGTCGCGACGAAGCGGCCGAAGCATTTGACCAGCCCGCGGGTTTGCAGCACCGCGCTCATCGACGACTCCGCGACAGACGCCGCGCCGCGCGGCGCAAGCCTCCGACGATTCCGTCGCGCGCGAACAGAACGACCAGCACCAGCAACATGCCCAGCCAGAATTGCCAGTACTGCGGATTGAGGTCCGACAACAGGTGGCGCGCGGTCATGAACACGATAGCGCCGAGCAGCGCGCCATACAGGTTGCCGGCTCCACCGAGCACCAGCATCAGCAGCAGCTCGGCAGAGCGCGGAAATGCCAGCACATCGACCGCGACGAACTGCGTGGTCTGGGCCAGCAGCGCGCCGGCCACCCCGGCGTAGGCGGCTCCCACCGTGTAGATCGCCGCCAGCCGGCGATTCACCGGCGTCCCCAGCGCAGGCATCCGGCCGACGTTCTGGCGGATTCCGCGCAGGCTCAACCCGACCGGGCTGTGCACCAGGCGCCGCGCAACCCAGAACAGGATGAACAGCACGATGAACGAGTACCAGAAGGCGGTCTTGCCATACAGGTCGAACGAGAATCGGCCCAGCAGCGGCTCCACGGTGATCCCCTGGAGCCCGTCGACGCCGCCGGTGAGGTCGGTCAGCTTGTTGGCTGCCTCGAACAGCATCATCGACACGCCCAGTGTCACCATCAGGCGGGTCAGGTCGGCGCCACGCAAGACCAGGAAACTGCTCACGAACCCGAGACCCGCAGCGCACGCGGCCGCCCCGAACAGCCCAAGCAGCGGTTCACCGTGACCGTGACTGGCCAGCAGGCCGGCGGTGTAGGCGCCCACGCCGAAAAAAGCCGTGTGGCCGAGCGAGACGATTCCGGCGTAGCCGAGGATCAGGTCCAGCGAGAGACAGAAGAGCGCGGTGATCGCAATTTGCGACAGAAACACCAGGTTCTGCGGAAACGCGAAATACGCGATCAGCGGCATCAGCCAGAAGACCCATTCGGCCCACTGCCAGCGCGCAGCCCGCGTCAGCGCAGTCGGGTCGACGCCTGGGCGGGTCATCTCAGCGAGCGACGCGGCGGCCAAACAGACCCTCGGGACGGACAATCAACATCGCGACCATCACCGCGTAGATGACGAAGGCGCCAACCTGCGGCACGTAATACTTGCCCGCCACGTCGGCCACGCCCAGGATCAGCGAGCCGAGCAGCGATCCTTTGATGCTGCCGCTGCCACCGACCGCCACCACGATCAGGAAATAGACGATGTACTTGACTGGAAAGCCGGGGTCCAGCCCGAGCACCTCGACTCCGAGCGCGCCGCCCAACCCGGCCAGGCCCGAACCCAGCGCGAACGCAAACGTGAAGACCCGACCCACGTCGATGCCCAGTCCCCGCGCTGCCGTCGGGTTGTCCACCGCGGCACGCAGCTGTGCGCCGAAGCGGGTCCGCCATATCAGCAGCTCGAGCCCGGCGGCAATCGCCAGCCCCACGATGACCAGGAACAGGCGGTAGATTCCGAGGTCCAGACCGGGCAGATTGATCTGACCTTGCAGAAATTGCGGCAGCACCAGCGGCTGCTGATGATCGCCGAAACTATAGTGAGCGGCACCGATGGCCATCAGCATCAGGCCGATCGAGAACAGCACCTGGTCCAGATGGGTGGCACCGTACAGCCGCCGGTACAGGGTCCGCTCCAGAACGACCCCGACCAGCGCCACGACGACGATCACCAGCGGCAGTGTGGCCAGGAAAGGCACCCCCGCACGGTTGAGCAACAACACGCACACGTACCCGCCCAGCATCGCAAAAGCGCCGTGCGCCAGGTTGACGAAGCCCATCAGCCCCAGCGTGACGGACAGTCCGACACTGATCAGGAACAGCAGCATCCCCGAGGCGATGCCGTCGAAGATCACGGTCATGACTGGGCCTCGCGAATGCCTACCGATCAAACTCCCCTCTCCCGCCTGCGGGAGAGGGGTCGGGGGTGAGGGTCGAGACCGCCATCAGGGTTTGCCCGGATCCCTGAAATCCGGAACCTGGTCGAACTCAACGTTTTGGAGCTTGTTGCCGACTCTTTCCACCTTGCGGATGTAGATCGTCTGCACGATGTCGCGGGTCGCAGGATCGATGCTGACCGGGCCCCTCGGGCTGATCCATTTCATGCCCTTGGCCGCTTCGACGAACTTGTCTGCGTCGGTGTTGCCGCCGGTCTTCTTCAGCGTTTCGGCGATCAGGTGCATGCCGTCGTAGCCGGCCACGGCCATGAAGTCCGGCCGGTCGGGGCCGTACGACTGATACCAGGCTTCGGTAAACGCCTTGTTCTCGGGTGAATTATGAGACTCCGCGTAGTGGAAGGAATTGATCACGCCCAGCGCCGGATCGCCGATCGCGTCCAGCACCAACTCCGCGGTCAGGTCGCCGGTTGCGATCAACCGGATCCCGGCCTTGGCCAAGCCCCGCTCGGCAAATCCCTTCATGAAGCCGACGCCCTGCTCTCCGGCCGGCACGAACAGGAACACCGCGTCCGGCCGCGTGTCCTTGACCTTCTGCAGGAAGGGCGCGAAATCCGGGTTTTTTACCGGAGTGCGCACCTCACCAACCACCACCCCGCCGGCGCCCTCGAAGGTCTTCTTGAATTGCGCCTCGGCGTCGTGGCCAGGACCGTAGTCTGCCACCACGGTGAACACCTTCCGGATGCCGTTTTTGGCGGCCCAGCTCGCAATCGGTGCCGTGATCTGAGGCAGCGTCATCGAGGTTCGAACGATGTACTCCGATTTCGTGGTCACGGCCGAAGTAGCGGCATTCATCACGATCATTGGTTTTTTCGCCTCGGTTGCGATCGGCGCGACCGCAAACGCGGACGGAGTCAGGCCGAAGCCGGCCAGGATGTCCACCTTGTCCCCGACGACCAGTTCCTGTGCGACCCGTTTGCTGATCTCCGGGGCAACGCCGGTGTCGTCCTTCACGAGCAGCTCCACCTTGCGGCCGGCGAACGTGTCGCCGTGCTGCTTCAGGTACAGCCGCACGCCGTTTTCGATCTGCCTGCCGTAGCCGGCGAAAGGCCCGGACATCGGCAGAATCAGGCCGATCTTCACGGTCTGCTCGCCTGCCGCGGGCCATGCGACCGACATCCCGAGCAGCGTGCACAACGCGGCACCTGTGGCTTTTCGGATACTCATCGTCTGCCTCCTCCTGTTGTGTGGTCGTTCAATCCTCGATCGGCAAGCCCACGTAGCTTTCGGCCAGCGCGGTCGCCGCCGCGCGCGATCTGACCAGGTATTCGAGCTCGGCCCGCTGGATCCTGGCTCCGAATTCGCCCGCGTCGGGAAAGCGATGCAGGATCGAGGTCATCCACCAGGAGAAGCGCTCGGCCAGCCAGACGCGCCGCAGGCAGCGGTCGGAGTACTGTTCCAGCTCGTCGTTGTCGCCGCTTCGATAAAACCGGATCAGTGCACGCGAGAGGTAGCGGATATCGCTGGCGGCCAGGTTCAGTCCCTTGGCGCCGGTCGGCGGCACGATGTGCGCGGCATCTCCAGCGAGAAACAGACGCCCGAAGCGCATCGGCTCGACCACGAAACTGCGCAGCGGCGCGATGCTCTTTTCGATCGAAGGCCCGATCACCAGGCGCTCCGCGACCTCAGGATCCAGTCGCAGCTTCAGTTCGGCCCAAAAGCGCTCATCGGGCCATTCCTCGACCCGCTCTGCCAGCGTGCATTGCAGATAGTAGCGGCTTCGCGACGGCGAACGCATGCTGCACAGCGCGAAGCCGCGTTCGTGATTGGCATAGATCAGCTCATCGGACACCGGCGCGGTGTCCGACAGCAGCCCGATCCAGCCGAACGGATAAACGCGCTCGTAAGTGCGATAAGCCTGCGCCGGCAGGCTCTGCCGGCACACGCCGTGAAAGCCGTCGCAGCCGGCGACAAACTCGCACCTCAACTCGTGCTCGCTGCCGCCCTTGCGGTACCGCACAAGCGGCCGCTCGGTTTCGCAACCCTCGATGCGCACGTCCTGCACCTCGTATACGCTGGCGGCGCCGCACGCGATGCGCGCCTCCATCAGGTCGCGCGTGACTTCGGTCTGCCCGTACACGACGACATGCCGGCCGGTCAAGCCTTCAAAATCGATCCGATGCCGCGTTCCGCCGAACGCGACGTTGATTCCTTTGTGCACCAGCCCTTGTGCATGCAGACGATCGCCGACGCCGGCCTCGTCGAGCAGATCGACGGTGACGGTTTCAAGCACGCCAGCCCGGATCCTGCCCAGGATGTATTCGGGGCTCTTGTTATCGATGACGACGGCCTCGACGCCGGCGCGATGCAGCAGCTGCCCGAGCATCAGGCCCGACGGCCCTGAGCCGATGATTGCCACGCGGGTGTCCATGCGCGTTTCCATCCGGCCTTTGGCTCAGAATTCCTCGGTATCGATTTCCGTCTGCGTGTTCGCGCCATAGCGGGCACCGCTCACGCTGCCCTGGTTGATCAGCGCATCGAGCCGGGTCGCCAGGTCTCCCCTCAGGCTGACGGCTGCCGCACCCACGTTGTCCTCCAGGTGCCGGATCCGCGTGGTGCCGGGAATCGGCACCACATGCGACCCGCGGGCCAGCAGCCAGGCGAGCGCCAGTTGTGCCGGCGTGCAGCCTGCCTCCTGCGCCAGTGCCGCATACTGGTCCAGCAGCTGCAGGTTGGCCGAGTACGCTTCGGACTCGAAGCGAGGCATCGTGCGGCGGATGTCGCCCGAGGCCAGCGCGGTCGCGTCGCGCAGCTCGCCACCGAAAAATCCGCGGCCCAGCGGACTGAAAGCGACAAACGCCGCGCCGATCTGCCGGCAGGTCTGCAGCGCAGCGATCTCCGAATTGCGCGTCCACAGCGAATACTCGGACTGCAGCGCGGCGATCGGGTGAACCGCGTGCGCCCGCACAAGGGTCGCCGCCGAAACTTCCGACAAGCCGATCGCCCGCACCTTGCCGGCACGGACGAGGTCGGACAGCGCTCCGACGCTGTCTTCGATCGGCACCGCGCGGTCCCAGCGATGCAGGTAGTACAGGTCGATCACGTCGGTGCGCAGGCGCCGCAGGCTCTCGTCGCACGTGCGCCGCAGGGTTTCGGGCCGTCCGTCGATCACACGTTTGCCCTGCACTCCGGTCATCCCGCATTTGCTGGCCAGATTGATCTCGCGGCGGTGCGGCGCCAGCACGCGCCCCAGCAGCTCCTCGTTCTCGCCAAAGCCGTACAGAGCCGCAGTGTCGAACAAGGTGATGCCCAGCTCGAGCGCACGCCGCAGCAGGGCCTCGGCCGCGTGCGGTGGCGGAGGCACGCCGTAGGCGTGACTCAGGTTCATGCACCCGAGCCCGATCGCCGAAACCTCGAACGGCCCGATCGAGCGGGTCGGCAGCGAGCCTGTGGCGAGCGGGGACATATGTGCCTCAATCATCCTGGGCTGCGAGCTGCTGATCGAGCCGATGCAGCGTTCGATAGCACGGCAGAACCGCCGCCACGCTCGAGTTCGGTTCGCGCCCCGCGCGGATGGCCGCGATGAACTCCCGGTCCTGCAGCTCGATGCCGTCGGTCGACACGTCGACCTGGCTGACGTCGATTCTTTCTTCCTTGCCGTTGAACAGATCGTCGTACCGGGCGACGTAGGTGCCGGTGTCGCCGATGTATCGGAAGAAGCTCCCCAGCGGTCCGTCATTGTTGAAGCTCAAGCTCAGCGTGCAGATCGCGCCGGTGCTCGCGCGCAACTGGATGCTCATGTCCATCGCGATCCGCAGCTCGGGGTGGATCGGTCCCCGGATCGCGCTGGCCTGCACGATTTCACCGCCCGTCTGCCAGCCGAACAGGTCCACCGTGTGCGCCGCGTGATGCCACAACAGATGATCGGTCCAGCTGCGCGGCTGGCCGAGCGCGTTGGTGTTGGTGCGCCGGAAGAAGTACGTCTGGACATCCATCTGCTGGATCGTGAATTGCCTCGCCTGGATTTTCCGGTGCAACAGCTGGTGGCTGGGATTGAAGCGGCGCGTATGGCCGACCATCGCGACCTTGCCCACCTGCCGTTGCCGCGCCGCGATCGATTCGGCGTCACGCAGGTTGTCGGCCAGCGGGATCTCGACCTGCACGTGCTTGCCGGCCCGCAGGCACTGGATTGCCTGCTCGGCGTGCAACTGCGTGGGCGTGCACAGGATGACAGCGTCGACCGGCTTCAGAGCGAGGCTGTCGGCCAGCTCGGTGCTGATGTGCTCAACCCCGTACCGCTGCGCCACCGCGCGGACCTTGTCGAGCTCCCGCCCGACGAGCGACACCACCTTGACGTCCTCGATCCGGGCCAGCGCATCGAGGTGCTTGATTCCGAATGCGCCGGCACCGGCCAACGCAACATGGACAGTGCTCATTCGTTGTTCTCCAGGATCAGGTGACCGACCGCGGTATTGGAGGCCGGCACATGGTAGAAGCGATGCACGACGGTCGGGGCGCGATCGCTCATCGCCCCGCGCGCGATCAGCCACATCACGAGCTCGATGCCCTCGGAGCCGGCCTCGCGCACGTAGTCGACATGCGGCATCTGCGCCAGGCCTTCGGGATCGGCGATCAGCCGGTCCAGGAACGACTGGTCGAACTCCCGATTGATCAAACCCGCGCGCGGACCCTGCAACTGATGGCTCATTCCGCCGGTGCCCCAGACCTGAACTTTGAGCGGCTCGTCGTACAGCGCAATCGCCTTGCGGATCGCGCGGCCCAGATTCCAGCAACGGCGTCCCGAAGGGACCGGGTACAACACGACGTTGACCGCGAACGGGATCACCCGGCAGGGCCACGCCGAAGGCTGGCCGAACATCAGGCTCAGCGGCACCGTCAGGCCGTGGTCGACATCCATCCGGTTGACGATCGTCAGGTCGAAATCGTCCTGGATCACCGAGTGCGCAATATGCGCGCCGAGCTCAGGGTGGCCAAGCACCTCCGGGACCGGCCGCGCACCCCAGCCCTCGTCGGCCGGCATGAACCGCTCCCCGGTCCCGATCGCGAACGTCGGAACCAGATCCAGGCTGAAAGCGGTGGCGTGGTCGTTGTAGACGAGCACGATCGCGTCGGGCACGTGCTTGGCCATCCACTCTTTCGAGCGCTGATAGCCGCCGAACACCGGCTGCCAGTACGGCTCGGCCGTCTTTCCCAGGTCGAGCGCCGCGCCGATCGCCGGAATGTGCGAGGTGTAGACGCTGGCCGAGATGCTAGCCACCGGGCTTGCCTTCGCGCTCTTCGCCCACACGCCGATTGCCTTCCGGCGAGCGGCCACCCTCGAGCATCATCTGTGCATATTGCTGCTGTGTCATTCCCGTCATGCTCGCGGCCATGTACTGGAAGCTGCGCCCGTCGGTGGCGCCGAGCTTGGCCAGGAAGTAGATGTTCCCGCCCAACTCGATGCAGCGGTTCAGGTCGCGCGCCAGGACCGCCTGTTTCTGTTCCTCGCTCATCGGCCAGTCGTTCAGATATTTGCGCTCGTCGGCCTTGAAACGAGCGCGGTTCTCGGCCTTCATCAACGACATGCAGAACTGGTTCAAGTGATAGCCCAGGCGCGACTGCTCCGCGTCGAAGATTGTCGTGCCCGGCACGTCCTTGTAGGGCTTATCCAGCGCCATCGCGATCGCCTTTTCGAACCCCTCAGTTGCTGCTGCTCGGTTCCCGCAGGCCGATTCCCGCCCGTCGGCTCGCGCAGTTCAATCGGGCCAGTACAGCCGCATCGGATTGTCTACCAGCAGCTTGCGCTGCAATTCCTGCGTGGTCGCGATGTGCGGCACGAAGTCGACCAGCAGGCCGTCGTCGGGCATGTGATTCTTCAGATTGGGATGGGGCCAGTCGGTACCCCACAGCACGCGGTCGGGAAACGTCTCGACCAGCCGCCGGGCGAATGGAAGCACGTCGCGGTACGCATTGCGTTGTCCGTTGACCGCGGGTGGCCCCGAAACGCTGAGCCGCTCGGGACAGCTGACCTTGGTCCAGATGTTTGCGTGCTCGCGGATCAATCGCACGAAGCGTTCGAACTCGGGCCCATCGACCGGCTTCGTGACGTCCGGGCGCCCCATGTGGTCGACCACGACCGTGGTGGGCAGTAAGGTGAAGAAATCCCACAGTTCGGGCAGATCGGCCGCCTCGAAATAGACGACAACGTGCCAGCCCAGCGGCGCGATCCGGTGCGCGATCTCCATCAGTTCCTCGCGCGGCGTGAAATCGACCAGGCGTTTGACGAAGTTGAAGCGCACGCCCCGGACTCCGGCCTCGTGCAGCTGGGCGAGCTCGCGCGGCCTTACGCCGCGTGGCACGGTTGCCACCCCGCGCGCCCTGCCCTGCGACCGCTCCAGCGCATCGACGACCGCTCGGTTGTCGGCGCCATGGCAGGTCGCCTGCACGACGACGTTGCGCGCGACTCCAAGCCGGTCGCGCAACGCAAAAAGCTGCTGGCACGAGGCATCGCAGGGCGTGTAGCGCCGCTCCGGAGCGAACGGAAACTGCGCGGCGGGACCGAACACATGGCAGTGCGCATCGACCGAGCCCGGCGGCAGCTGAAACGTCGGGGTCGACGGGTTGGGATGAAACGGCAGCCAGTCGGGATCCATGGGTGCGCGGGATCAGGTCGATTCACCGGCGCCTGGCCGCCACGTCGGCCGAAGCGAGAATACGATCGGCGTCGGCGCGCCAGTTGCTGCGCCCAGCCGACTTTTCGCCGACCTCGCCGCCGAGCACGCCTCGTTCGACCAGATCCGCGACCCAGGCCTGCCGCTGTGCGGTGGCGCCGGCCGACCACGGTTCCAGTCCGGCTTCGCGAACGGTCTGCGCCGCTTCAAGCATCTCCTCGGCCCGGCGGCGGCCGTGCTCGATCACGCGCCGAAAGAAGTACGAGCCCTGCTCGTCCCAGCGAAGCCCCGGGAAAGTCTCCTGCAGCGAGGCGAGTACCTGGTCTTCGACGCCCCAGGCGCGCGCGGTCGTAAAGGTCTCGATCACCATCGCCTCCAGGCCCTTGATCATCACGCTGCGGCACATCTTGGTGGCCGAAGCGATTCCCAGCTTCTGCGACGACAGCTTGGCGTCGAATCCCAGTGCAGACAGGCCCGGCCCCAGCGCGGCGGCGTGCGGGCCTCCCAGCAGCAAGGGCACCCGGATCCGGTACGGCGGCACCGAGGTCATCACGGCACCCTCCACGTAGCGCCCCCCGGCGCCGTCGACCAAGCCAGCGGCCCGGATCTTTGCGCTCGGCGAGGCCGAATTGAAATCCAGGAAGAAGCTGCCCGTCGCGACACTGCCCGCGCAGGCCTGCGCAGCCGGCACGGCCTGACTGGCCGTGACCGCCGATATCAGCAAATCGACGTTGGCGGCGAGCAGCCCGTGCGAAGACGCGATCTGCACGCCGTGCTCGGCCGCGTGCTGCCGCATCCGGGCGCCCGCATCCGTTCCGAGCTTCAGGTCGTACATCGCCACCGCCACACCCTTGCCACGCAGGTCCTCGGCCAGGATCTGCCCGACCTCGCCATAGCCGACCAGGCCCACACGCCATCGGAAAGGATCGCCGGATAGACTCATCGCGCCGCCGCCGTGGTTCAGTCGCAGTCGTTCACTCGCACCAGTTCTGTCGCAGTAGTTCTGTCGAAATGTCAGTCAATGTATTTGAGCCCGGCGCGCTCCAGCGGCTCGCGCATCTTGTACATGTCCAGGCCGAGCACCCCGGCCGCCAGCTTTGCGCGCTTATCGGCCTCGCTCGCTTCGCGCACCTGTGCCGCCTCGGCCACCTGCCCTGCCAGGGCGGCTGGAACGACCACCACGCCGTCGTCATCGGCCAGCACCACGTCGCCCGGGTTGACCAGCGCGCCGGCGCACACGACCGGGATGTTGACCGAGCCCAGCGAGGCCTTGACCGTCCCCTTGGCGCTGATCGCGCGGCAGAACACCGGGAACCTGATCGCGGTCAGCTCCTTGATGTCACGCGCGCCCCCGTCGATCACCAAGCCGCGGCCGCCGCGCGCGCGAAACGACGTGGCCAGCAGCTCGCCGAAGAAGCCGTCTTCGCTGTCGGCGGTGCAGGCAGCGACCACGACGTCGCCTTCCCTGAGTTGCTCGGCCGCTACATGCAGCATCCAGTTGTCGCCGGGTTGCATCAACACCGTGACCGCGCTGCCGCACAGCTGCGCGCCCGGATAGATCGGCCGCAGATAAGGCTTCGTCAATCCCACGCGGCCCATCGCTTCGTGCACCGTGGCGACGCCGAAATTCGCCAGTCTGTCGACGACCGCGCGCTCCGTGCGGACGATGTTGCGCTTGACGACTCCGAGGTTGTTCAAGGACATCGCACTCTCCCTTCGCTACGTCGTTGGCGGGCGCTGGCGGCAGCCGGTGGCGAAGCGCTCAATCAGTGCCCCGCGCCTTCAGCGCCGCGTCCAGGCGCGGGTACACGCGGCGCGCATTGCCTTCGTAAATCCGGGCGCGATCGACGGCGGACAGGTTCGGTGCGGCCTCGATGTAGCGCCGGGTGTCGTCGTAATAAAAACCCGTTTCCGGATCGATGCCGCGCACCGCGCCGATCATCTCCGAGGCGAACAGGATGTTGTCGACCGGGATCACGCGGGCGAGCAGATCGATGCCGGCCTGGTGGTACACGCAGGTGTCGAAGAAAATGTTGTTCAGCAGGTGATCCTTCAGCAGCGGCTTTTTCAGCTCCTGCGCCAGACCGCGGAACCGGCCCCAGTGGTACGGCACGGCTCCGCCGCCGTGCGGAATCACGAATTTCAAGGTCGGGAAGTCCTTGAAAAGGTCCGCGGTCAGGCACTGCATGAAGGCGGTCGTATCCGCGTTCAGGTAGTGCGCCCCGGTCGTGTGAAAGCAGGGATTGCAGCTGGTGCTGACATGGATCATCGCCGGCACATCGAGCTCGACCATCTTCTCGTAGATCGGGTACCAGTGGCGGTCCGACAACGGCGGCTCTTTCCAGTGGCCCCCGGAAGGATCCGGATTCAGATTGATCGCGACGAACCCGTATTGCCGAACGCACTTCTCGAGCTCCGGAATCGAGGTCCGGGGATCGATTCCAGGCGATTGCGGCAGCATCGCCGCCCCGATGAAGCAGTCCGGGAACAGGCTTGCGACGCGCGCGCACAGCTCGTTGCACAGTGCGGCCCAGGTCGCGCTGGTCTCGAAATTGCCGATGTGGTGCGCCATGAAGCTGGCTCGCGGCGAGAAAATCGTCAGGTCGCTGCCGCGCTCGCGCATTTTTCTCAGCTGGTTGGTCTCGATCGACTCGCGCAGCTCCTCGTCGCTGATCCGCAGCTCCGATGCCTTCGGTCCCTGAGCTGGATTGTTCAATGCGGCGATCTGGCGGTTGCGCCAATCCTCCAGCGCCTTGGGCGCGGTGGTGTAGTGGCCGTGACAATCGATGATCATGCGCGCGGCCCCTTCCAGATCGACGCGGGAATCAGTACCTGGCCCCGCATGATCAGGCGCGCGGTGCGCAGCAGCGCGGCGCGCGTGACGGTTTGTGGCCGGGCGGGATCGACCTCCAGCTCGACGCTGAACTCGCCCGACGGGTGCTCCACCGTCACCGTCTTCGGATTTCCCGGCGGGATCAACGCGATGGCCTCTGTGATCGACGCCGGCAACACGCAGGCTGTCCCCACCGTGACCGCGGCCAGCACCCCGATTGCGTCGTGGCACACGTGCGGAATGAATGAGCGTGTGCAGATGCTGCCGCCCTCACGGGGCTTTGCTATCAGTGTCATCTTCGGATACGTTTTCTTCGCGACGTCGCCCAGGCCCATCAGACGGCCGGTCGCCAGCCGCAACGCTTCCAGCTTTGCCTTCAGTTCATGGTCGGCGTTCAACTGCGCGACGCTCTCGTATCCGGTACGGCCCACGTCGGTCGCGCGCAGCAGCACCAGCGGCATGCCATTGTCGATGCAGGTGACGTCCAGCGAGCCGACGCCTTCGACCGTGACCCGGTCGCGCGCATTGCCGGTGGGCAGGAGGCCGGCGCACACCGAACCGGCCGTGTCCAGGAAGTTGATCTTGATCGGCGCCGCCGTTCCGGGCGCACCGTCGATCCGGGCGTTGCCCTCGTATTGAATCTCGCCCGCCGGCGTCTGAACCGTGATGTCGCACGCCATCTCGGTGTTCAGCGTCAGCACGCGAAACGTGCTGGCGTCGCCGCGGGCCCGCACCAGGCCCGTTTCAAGCGCGAACGGCACGACCGCGGCCAGCATATTGCCGCAGTTCGGCGTCGTGTCGACCGTGTCCTTATCGGGCTGCAACTGCGCAAACAGGAATTCCAGGTCGACACCGGGGCGGCCGCTGGTCGAGACGATGCCGACCTTGCTGGTCAACGGGTGCGCCCCTCCCAGGCCGTCGATCTGGCGTTGGTCGGGCGATCCCATCGCCGCCAGCAGCACGCGGTCGCGCGTGGCCAGGTCGGCCGGCAAATCGGAAGCCTTGAAAAAGGGCCCCTTGGAGGTGCCGCCCCGCATCAGCAGGCAAGGAATGGCAGTCTGCACGCGCATCCATCCGGTCGAACAGAGCAGATTCTGGAAGGGTCCGGGCTTTCAACCAAGGTGCGGCCGCCGCTAGCTGCTATAGCAAATCGGCATAGCTCGTGGCAACATCGATCGGTGCATCTGAAACAGATCGAATACTTCATCCACGTGGCCGAGCTCGGCAGCTTCAGCAAGGCGGCTGTCGTGCTGGACGTTGCCCAGCCGGCGTTGAGTCGCCAGGTGCGCGCGCTGGAAACCGAGCTGCGCGAGGTCCTGCTGCTGCGCAATGGGCGCGGAGTCACGTTGACCGACGCGGGGCGGCGCCTGCTCGAGCACGGGCACGGCATTCTGCAGCTCGTGGCGGCGGCGCACTACGATCTGGGCGCCCGGCGCGACGAAGCCGTCGGCCATATCGTCGTGGGGCTTCCGCCCAGCCTGGCACGGCGGTTGACGCTGCCTCTGATCGAGACGTTTCGCGCCGAGTTGCCCAAAGCGCGCATAGCGATCATCGAAGGCTTCTCCGCACACATTGGCGAGTGGCTGTGCTCCGGGCGCGTCGACCTCGGTCTGGTTTATAACCCGGAGCCGCTGGCGGCGATCGAGATCACACCGGTGCTGGTCGAGCGCCTGTGCCTGATCGGCGCCCGCTCCGCGGCGCCGCAGGCGACGGTCGCGCTGAAGGACCTGCCGCGCTACCCGCTGGTGATGCCGCAACGCGGACACGTCTTCCGCAAATTGATGGAGTCGCAGGCGGCGCTCGCCGGAGTGAAGCTGAATGTGTGCTGGGAGGTGTCCAGTGTGCCGGCCATTCTCGACCTGGTCGGCGGCGGTCACGGCTACGCCGCGCTCACCGAGAGCGCGATCCGCGCCGCCGGCAACCGGGACCAGCTGTCGGCAACTCCGATCAGCGAACCGGAGATCACGAGCACGCTGTGCCTGGCGCAGCCGGCGCAGAAGCGCCGCACGGCGCTGACCAAGCGAACGGCTGCAGTTTTGACGCAACTCGCTCGCGCACTGTGAGGGCGTGGGCCGCGCGCATGGGCGAACTCGCCGGCAAGCAACAGGAATGCGCACGATTACGCGGTCTCCCTCAAGTGCCGTGCTAATGTCAGTCTGTAATAAATGCAATTATTCAATATGTTACGAGTATTTGTTAACTTAATTGCGAGGCGAGACGATGACCCAGAAAATTGCCGCAACCCTGATCGCGGGAGACGGCGTCGGCCCTGAGATCGTGGATGCCACGCTGGCCGCGCTGGATGCGCTGCAGGCGCCTTTCCAGTGGGATCGCCAGGTGGCTGGGATGGAGGGGCTGAAGTCGACCGGCGATCCGCTGCCGCCGGCGACGTTGGAAAGCATCCGGCACACGCGCCTGGCACTGAAGGGACCACTGGAGACGCCTTCGGGCGGCGGCTACCGATCCTCGAACGTGCGGCTGCGCGAGGAGTTCAAGCTGTACGCCAACCTGAGGCCGGTGCGCACTGCGATCCCGGGCGGGCGCTACGAAAACGTCGACCTGGTCGTGGTCCGCGAGAACGTCGAGGGACTGTACCTGGGCTACGAGCACTTCATACAGATCGACGACGATCCGCACGCCGTTGCGATGGCCACTGGCGTGAACACGCGCCAGGGCAGTCGCCGCCTTCTGGAGTTCGCTTTCGAGCATGCCATCGCGACCGGACGCCGCAAGGTAACGATCGTGCACAAGGCCAACATCATGAAGGCGCTGACCGGCATATTCCTGGAGACGGCCCAGCAGGTGTACGACCGCAAGTACAAAGGCCGGATCGAGATGGACACCGCGATCATCGACGCGTGCGCGATGAAGCTCGTGCTCGACCCGTGGCAGTTCGACACGCTGGTGACGACCAACCTGTTCGGAGACATCCTTTCGGACCTGGTCGCGGGGCTGGTCGGCGGCCTGGGGATGGCGCCGGGAGCGAACATCGGAACGGACGCGGCCATATTCGAGGCCGTGCATGGCTCGGCGCCGGACATCGCCGGCAAGGGCGTCGCCAATCCAACGGCGCTGATGCTGGGCGCGGCGCTGATGCTCGATCATTGCGGATTGAGCAGCCTGGCGAATCGCCTGCGTGCCGCGATCGACCAGACCTTGAACGTGGACAAGGTGCGCACGCGCGACCTGGGCGGGACTGCGTCCACTTCCGCGTTTACGGCGGCCGTGGTCAAGCGAATCACCCACGGTTAGCAGGCCGGCGGGCGAGCGGCGCGCGCTACCATTCGCGCTTAGCATCGGGAAGCGAACAATGGCTGTCGAAAGCTCCAAGGATCTGCCGCTCGGAACCCGGGCGCCCGACTTCGCCCTGCCGGATACCGTATCCGGACGAACGATACGTCTGGGCGACTACGCAGCCTCGCCTGCGCTGCTGGTCGCGTTCATCTGCAATCACTGCCCGTACGTGCAGCACATTCGTGCGGCCTTCGTCGAGTTCGCACGCGAATTTCAGCCGCGCGGGCTTGCAGTGGTGGCGATCAGCGCGAACGACCCGGAAGCGTATCCGCAGGACAGCCCGGAGCAGATGGCGATCGAGGCGAAAAAATCCGGGTTCACCTTCCCTTACCTTTTTGACCGGACCCAGCAGACCGCGAAGGCGTACCAGGCGGTGTGCACGCCCGAGTTCTATCTGTTCGACGCGGCGCAGCGCCTGGTCTATCGGGGCCGCTTCGACGCCAGCCGGCCGAACAGCCAGGTCCCCATTACCGGGAGCGAGCTGCGCGCGGCCGCAGAGGCCGTGCTGGCCGGCCGTCAGCCTGCAGCCGACCAGAAGCCAAGCATCGGATGCGGCATCAAGTGGAGGCCCGGCAACGCTCCTAGTGGCTACTGAGCCCTCCTTCGCGCTGCGCGCTTCGGCGGGCTGGCCCTCCGTAGCGCGCAGCGCGAAGGAGTGTCGATGAGCGACCTGGCGCTTTATGCGCTGTCGGTGGTGATCTGGGGATCGACCTGGCTGGCGATCAAGTTCCAGCTCGGGATCGTGCCGCCGGCGGTGTCGGTCGCCTGGCGCTTCGCCGCGGCGGCGCTGATCCTGATGGTCTATGCGAGGGTCAAGCGCCTGGCGCTGCGCTTTGATGGCGGAACCCACCTGTGGCTGGCGCTGCAGGGGCTGCTGCTGTTCGGCATCAACTACGTGCTGGTGTACCTGTCCGAGCAGTCGCTGACCTCCGGCCTGGTGGCGCTGATCTTCTCGCTGGTCGCGTTCTGCAACATCCTGGGCATGCGTGTGTTTTTCTCGGTGCCGGTCAAACCAACCGCGCTGGGCGGAGCGATCCTGGGTGTGATCGGAGTGGCGCTGGTGTTCTGGCCCGAGCTGGCGCACTTTTCGATGTCGCCCGCGCGCCGGAGCGGCGTGATCCTGGCGCTGCTCAGCACCGTGTTCGCTTCGCTTGGAAACATGACCGCCACCCGCAATCACCAAAACCAGCTGCCGGTGATCCAGGCCAACGCGTGGGCGATGATGTACGGAGCGATCTTCGTGGCGGTCTACGCGATGCTGGATGGCCAGCACTTCACCTTCGACCGGTCGGCGCCGTACATCGCCTCGCTGCTGTATCTGGCGTTGTTCGGCTCGGTGATCGCGTTCGTCGCCTACCTGACGCTGATGGGCCGGATCGGCGCGGACCGGTCCGGGTACACGGCGGTCGCCATTCCGATCGTGGCGCTCGGGCTGTCGACGCTGTTCGAGGACCTGCGGTGGGACGCCACGATGGCCGGTGGGATCGCGATGTGCGTGGCAGGCAACGTCCTGGTGCTGCGCCGGACCGCGGCCGGCGCCCGCCGCTGACCGGTCAGGTCCGCTGCCGCACGTCGAACCGCATGATCGGACGGGTCCGTGTGGCCGGTGCCGAACCTCGAAAAATCCGCCCTGTGCTCGAATACGCCGCGGTCCGGCTCAGGCGGGCCTGCTCCGGCACGCCCGGTCGGGATGTCGATAGCCACCGCCCTGATTGCCGGGCCGGCCGGACGATCGGCGTGGATGGTCCCCGGCGCGACACCGTGTGTCAGAATTTGTAGCCGACCTTCAACCCGAACTCCTGCGGCTTGGTGGGGTAGAGGCGCTCGTAAGGGCCGCAAACGTTAGGCACACAGAACGAGTTCTTGCTCAGAATTCCACGCCGGTCGAACATGTTTTTCAGGTACGCGGTGACCGAGTAGCGCTCCAGCGACAGGCCTCCGGACAGATCGAAGGTCGTGAACGACGCCGTCGGCCCGACGAGCGCCTCCCAGTCTGTTCGAAGCTGGGATGTCGTTGCGCTCTGGAAGTTGACGCCGCCCTGGACGTACCCGTCGTAGCGGCCGGCTTCGAAGTTGTAGCGTGCCGTGCCGTTGAGCTTGAGCTTCGGCGTGACCGGCAGCTGGGTTCCGGCTGGTGCGAACAGTTGGCCGCTGGTGGCCGGATCGTTGGTCGGAATGCAGCCATTTACCTGGTTGCAGAACGGCGTGGTCAGGCGCGACACGAGCCAGGTCCCGTTGGCCGACAGCGTCGTGTGGTGCGTGGCCTTCCACGTCACCTGGCTCTCGACGCCCTGTGAGCGTGCATGGCCGGCGTTGACGGTGTAGTAGATGCCGAGTATCCCCGGCAGGCTGAACTGGGTCTTGTCCCATTCCTCCCAGAAAACGGCGCCGTTGACGTACAGCGTGCGGTCAAGCCAGCTGGTCTTCCAGCCCACTTCGTAATTGGACAGCGTATCGGACTTATAGGGCGGAACGATCTGCCTCTTTCCGAGGGCGACGGCGTCGCGATTGTTGCCGCCTGGGCGGAATCCCGTGGAGTAGATGGCGTACAGCATCTTCGCCGGATCGAGCTGCCACTTCAGCTCGAGCTTGTGGGTTTCGCCCGTCTCGTGATAGGTCTTGTCGAAGTTGGGGCAGCTGATGACGGTGGCGGGGGCCGAGCAGCCCAATACGCCCGCCGCCGCCGCAAGCCCGCTGGCGCCGCCCGAAAACCCGGCCATCGTGTTGTAGGCGACGAAGCCGCGGACACCGGCGATCAGCGTCAGCTCTTTCGTGATGTCGAACGCACCCTCGGCGAACAGCGCGTAATCGCGGTCGACGCGACGGGCGTCCGTATAAAAGACGTCGTCGGGCGGCGCACCCGGAATCGACGGCGAAAACGCGTTGACCGCGTTGGCCAGGCCGGCGACCCGGTAGTCGGCGATGTGCTTGTCGATCTGCCGCTGCATGTACGCGCCCGCCGTCATGCGCAAGCGCCGGTCGGCCGGCGAACTGAACCGCAGTTCGTGGCTCTGCTTGAGGTACTGGTCGAACGTGTGGACCGTCTGGGTTGGATCGATGTCCCTTTGCAGCGAATCCCTCAGGAACGTATAGCCCACGTAGGCGTCGTAGCCGACCACGAAGTACGAGTAGTCGGAGACGTTGTCGACCCGGCGGCTCAGGTAGGCGCCGTTGTAGGTCAGGTCCCAGTCCGACACCTTGCCCTGCAGCGTCAGCGAGGCCAGCTCCCAGTCGTCGCGGTTGAACTCGCGGGTGAAATCGTGAACGTTCAGGTCGCCCGCGTTCGGATCGAACAGGAACGTGCCGCGCGCCAGCTGATTTTGCATGAACACGGTCGGCGTCAGGGTCCAGTTCTCGTCCAGATCCACCTTCAGCGCGGCCCGTCCGCCGTACGAATCGACCGCATTGAAGTTGTTTTCGGCGTATTTGTTGTTGTTGACCGTCAGCGGGGAATTGAATGTGCCTAGACTTGGGTTGTTGGGATCGATGTACTGCGGGCGCAGGTAGGTTCGACTCACCGGCGTGTTGTTGATGTAGCCGCCGTCGTGCTCGACGAAGGCCATGACACGCGCCGCCATCCGGTCGTTGATCGGGACGTTCAGGAAGCCCTCGAAGCTGCCCCCGACGTCCCCGGGACCGTACTTGCTGCCGCCGACGTCGACACCGCCTTCCCACTTGCCGATCACCGGCTTGTTCGTGATCAGGCGCAGCGTGCCCGACAGCGAGCTGGCGCCATAGAGCGTGCCCTGCGGGCCGGACAGCGCCTCGATCCGCGCCATGTCGTACGTGTGGATGTCGAGCGACTGGAAGATCGTGGTGACCGGCGTCTCGTCGACATAGACGCCCGCGGTCGGCACTGGGCCGACGGCAACGCCATCGCCGCCGGTGGTGATGCCGCGGAAATTGATCTGGGACTGGCCGGGCCCGAAGGACTGGTAACTGACCGACGGCAGCATCTTGACGTAGTCGTCGAGCGACGTGACCTGGTGCTGGCTCAACTGGTCGCCGGTCAGCGCAGTGACGCTCATCGGCGCGCTCTGCAGGGTCTCCGCCCGCTTGCTGGCGGTGACGACGATTTCTTCGGGGGTGCCGGCAGTGGCCAGCGGCGGCGCCTCCTGGGCCATCGCGGGCGGGACGGCGTAGGGCGCGACCGGCACCACAACCACCATCGCGGCTATGCGGCGCGCGATCCGCTCGATGCGCCCGGCATCACATCGGTGCTTGTACATCGACCCTCCTCGCCAACGTAATTCCTATCCGTCTTGTTCGAGATTCCTCGAATTCTTGCTTCTGCCTGACGGTTCCGCCAGTTTAGGCTGCGGCGGGAACGGTTACAAGAATCGACACCTGCCCCCACCCGATCCGCCCCGTGCCCCGAAAGCGTGCCGCGGCCGGGAGCCCCTCGGGCCGCGCCTGGAGGCCGGCATTACTATCGGGCCATGGGCATCGAGGCGGCGGGCGAGTCTTCCTTCAACCACGGCAACAGGATCGAGGCCCTGAGGGAGGCGGCCCGGCACGCCCCCGGCGATCCCGATGCGTGGCGCGCGCTGGCGGACGCCTGCTTCCGCGCGGGCCTTTCCGCCGAGGCCGATGCCGCCTACCAGCACTCGACGCTGGTCGCCGTCCATGATCCCGTGCTGCGCGAAGCGGCGCTCGCGCTCGCGGCGAACCGGCTCGACATCGCCGAGCGGCTGATCAAGCCCCACCTGAAGGCCAACCCGACCGATGTCGCGGCGATCCGCATGCTGGCGGAACTGGCCGCCCGCATCGGCCGGCTCGACGATGCCGAAGCGCTGCTGACGCGGGCGATCGAACTGGCGCCGGGCTTTCTGGCCGCGCGCCAGAACATGGCGATGCTGCACCTGCGCAAGCATCGCCTGGCGGAGGCGCTGGCCGAGGCCCAGAACCTGCTCGCGGCCGAACCGGAGAACCCGGCCTTCATCAACCTGGAGGGCGTGGCGCTGGCGCGAATCGGGGACTACGCGGACGCGTCACTCCGATTCGAGGCGGTCCTGCAGCGGCGGCCGAAGAGCTCGCGCATCTGGCTGAGCTATGGCCACTCCCTGAAAACCGTCGGGCGCAGCGCCGAGAGCGTGGACGCCTACCGTCGCGCGATCGAACTGCAGCCGACGCTGGGCGAGGCCTGGTGGAGCCTCGCCAATCTGAAATCGATCCGCTTCGGGGCCGCCGATATCGAAGCGCTGGAGCGGGCGTTGGGGGCCGGCAAGCGGTTGACCGACGACGACCGCCTGCACCTGCACTTCGCGCTGGGCAAGGCCCACGAAGACGCAGCCGCGCCGGAGCCCGCATACCGCCACTATGCCGCCGGCAACGCGATCCGCGCGCAGCAGCTTCGCTATGACCCGGGGCCGGTGGAGGCACTGGTCGCGGCGGCGACCGAACGGCTCGATGAACGGTTCTTCGCGGCGCGGCAGGGCCAGGGTGACCCGGGACCGGACCCGATCTTCATCATCGGCATGCCGCGCTCCGGCTCGACGCTGGTGGAGCAGATCCTCGCCAGCCATTCGATGGTGGAAGGCACGCACGAGCTGCCGGACCTGGAAATGCTGGCGCGCAGCCTCGCGCCGATCGATGCCGGCCATATCGAAGCGCTGTCCCGATGCGAGCCGAGGCGGCTGGCGGCACTCGGCGCGTCGTACCTGAAATCAACGCGCGTCTACCGCAAGACCGGGCGGCCGTTCTTCATCGACAAGATGCCCAACAATTGGCTCCTTGCGCCGATGATCCGCCTGATCCTTCCGAACGCGAAGATCATCGATGCGCGTCGGGGCGCGATGGCCTGCTGCTTCTCGAACTTCAAGCAGCATTTCGCGCGCGGGCAGGCATTCAGCTACCGGCTCGATCACCTGGCGCGCTACTACACGGCCTATGTCCGCTGCATGTCGCACCTTGATCGCGCGCTGCCGGGTGCGGTCCACCGGGTGAACCACGAGGACATGGTGGATGACACGGATACCCAGGTCCGCCGGCTGCTGGAAGCGATGGGGCTGTCGTTCGAGCCGGCGTGCCTGCGCTTCTGGGAAACGCAGCGCGCGGTCCAGACGGCCAGTTCGGAGCAGGTGCGCCGCCCGATCTTCCGGGACGGCGTCGATCAGTGGCGGGATTTCGACCCGTTTCTGGGCGAACTGCGCGCAGGCCTCGGCGATCTGGCGCGGGAGTAGCACGCGCGCTGCGAGCGGCCCTCCTGCATCACGCTGGACGCCAGCACCGGCGTATCGTGGGAAAAATGAGACCTGTCGCTGTTCGTGAAGAACCTAAGCGGGACGCGCCGCGGTCCGGCCCGACTGCGCAAAGCGGGCGGCGCGGTTTCCTGCGCCGGGGCCTGGCGCTGTCGGGAGCGGGGCTGGTAGCGGCCTCGCGCGCGAGCACCGGCCGGGCCGATCCGCCCGCCGAAGACGATGCGCGGTCGGCCTGGATGAAAACGCCCGGCCAGCCGTTTTCGAACTACGGGCAGCCGTCGCTACAGGAGCGCGGCGTCGTGCGCTGGATCTCCGCTAACCGGGGCGTGCCGGGCAACGGCGTTTCGTGGACCCCGCTGCACGATCTGGAAGGCACGATCACGCCCAGCGGTTTGCATTTCGAACGGCACTACAACGGCGTCCGGCAGATCCCGATCGATCAGCACCGGCTGCTGATCCATGGCCAGGTCCGGCGCGCACTCACCTTCTCGATGGGGGAGCTGGCGCGCTATCCGATCCGCTCCGACATTCTGTTTATCGAATGCGGCGGAAACAGCAATGCC